>Ga0066388_100001610_pt1 | contig 12912 bp, 11 predicted proteins | sample PanSoiMetaGPlot6_FD_64539 | JGI IMG/M metagenome (GOLD analysis project Ga0066388, IMG submission 64539) | Tropical forest soil microbial communities from Panama analyzed to predict greenhouse gas emissions - Panama Soil - Plot 6 (Hybrid Assembly) | ecosystem: Environmental > Terrestrial >... | reverse complement strand
CCGAGCGTGAACGGCGCCGGCGGGAACACCAGCAGCGCCGAGGCGCCGCCGTCTGCCGCCATGCGCGCGATCCGCGCTGCTTCGATGCTGCCGTCCGCCCACACGCCGTTGACGATCGGCAGCCGCGCGCCGATCTCGTCCTGCGTGATCTCCAGCACGCGCCGCTGCTCCTCGAAGCTGCAGGAGGCGACCTCGGTCGAATGCGCGTTGATGGTGACCGCCGAAAGCCCCTTGGTGGCGGCGATGTCGCGCAGGTGGCTGCGAAAGCTCTTCTCGTCGATCGAGAGATCGTCGTGGAACGGCAGCAGCACGGCCGGAATGACGCCGTGTGGAATGTAATGGGCGTGACGGGGCATTGCGGTCTCCAATCGCCGTTGGCGAATTCGGTCAGCTTTTTAGCACCTGCGGCAGGGAAAGTCCCGCCGCCGCAAGGCCTTCCCGCCGCGGGGCCGCCGCGTCGTGGCAGAGCGGCACAAGGTTGGGGCGATGGGGCAGCATCTCAGGGGTCTTCACGTTCCAAGCGAGGCCCAGCCGTTGCAGCGCGCACAGCACCCACCAGCCTGGATCGACCTCGCCCTCACCGATTCCGAGCCGCGCCGAGCTCGGGAACGCGTGGTGATTGTTGTGCCAGGCCTCGCCCATGGTGATGAGCCCGCAATACGGCACGTTGTAGCCCTGCACCCCGGCGCCCTCGATGTGCCAGGAGCGCGGGCCGCGATTGTGTGCGAAATAGCCGACCAGCCAATGCCCGGTCACCGATGCGGCCACCCGCGCGGCAATGCCCCAGATCAGCCAGGGCATGCCGCCGACGGCGAAGAACAGGATCGCCCATGGCAGCTGCTGTGCCATCCAGGTGCGCTCGATGAACCGGTAGAAGCGGTCCTCGCGCACGCGCCGCTCGATCACGAGTGCGGGCGGATGCGCCAGCATGAGCTCGCAGTGCAGCTGCCACCAGCCGTCGCGCAGGATCGCCGAACGGTGCGCGAGATAGGGATGGCAGCGCGGCTTGCGCTGCGCCCAGTCACGGATGTCGTGCTGGCGAATCATGCCGAAGGGGCCGGCCATGCCGACCAGCGTGCCGAGATAGACGAACAACCGCTCGAGCCAGAGCGGGCAATCGTACGAGCGGTGGATGAGCCGGCGGTGCATGCCGAGCGAGTGGCCGAGGCACACCGTAACCGCGGTGGTGGCGACGAACAGCGCCAGCGCATCCCAGGTGAACGCGAGCGGGCCGCCGATCAGCGTGGCGAGCGTCATCGCGGAAATCCAGATCGACTTGACCGGTTTCCAGCGCACGCTGCCATCGATCGCGTCGGTGTCGTCGGCATCAAACATGCGCGGCGAGCGAAACGTGCTGGCGGACTGGCGCAGCGCCTCGTCGACGGGGTCGCGTTCCGCGTCGTCGGCTGCCTTGTCCCACGTCATCGCGTCCTCCCGGGACCCGCCTTGAAGTCGACCGTGGGTTGAGCATACCCTGACTTACTTAACGCAAAAACCACCGAGGAGATTCCCATGGCCGCTCGTCGCAGCTCGAGGCATTTGTGGTTCGCCCTGGCATTTGCGCCCTTGGCGCTGCCGGCGTCGCTGCCCGCATCCGCCGGCTCCTCGCTCATCTACGTCACCAACAGCGCCGGCGACAGCATCCACGTCGTCGATCCCGCGACCAACAAGGTGGTGCAGGAGATCAAGGGCATCGAGGCGGCACACGGTATCGCGCCGTCGCCGGACGGCACCCGCGTCTATGTCAGCAACGAATCCGACAGCACGCTCGACGTGTTCGATCGCGAGAGCGGCTCGCTGATCAAGAAGGTGCCGCTGAGCAATCATCCCAACAATATCGCGGTGACCAAGAACGGCGACCGCGTGCTGGTCGGCATCGCGCGCGGGCCGGGCGCCGTCGACGTGATCGACAGCAAGACGCTCACCCGCACCAAGAGCATCCTGGTGAAGGGCCGGCTGCACAACATCTATGTCACGCCCGACGGCAAGTATCTGATCACCGGATCGATCCCGAACAAGCTCCTGACCGTCATCGATCTCCAGCAGGAGATGCCGGTGTGGGAGCTGCCGTTCGATCTCGGCGTGCGCCCGATGACCATCGAGGCGGGCCCCGACGGCGCGACCCGGCGCATTTTCGTGCAGCTTTCGGATACCAACGGCTTCGCGGTGGTCGATTTCGCCGCCCGCAAGGAGGTGGCGCGGATCAAGCTGCCGGTGAGCAAGACCGAGTTCGAGACCGACGCCGGCCGCGCCACCTCGCCCTCGCACGGCATCGGCGTTGCGCCCGACAACAAGACGCTCTGGGTCACCAGCATTCCGAACAACTCCGTGTTCGTCTATGACCTCACGGGGCCGTCGCTCGCCGAGCTCAAGCTGATCGGCGAGGTCGCGCTGCCCAGCCTCAAGCTGCTCGGCCACGGGCCGATCTCGTCGGTGCCGAACTGGGTGACGTTCACGCCCGACAGCAAGACGATCTACATCTCCAATGCCGGGCTCAGGTCGGTCACTGCGATCGATACCGAGAGCAGGACGGTGAAGGCTGTCATCCCCGTCGGCGAGGTGCCCAAGCGCATCAACACGCTGGTGATGAATTAGCCGCAGTCCTCGGCATCGGCGGGCCGCGGAGCGATCCGCCGATTGATTCGGCCTGAACTAGGCCCCATATCGGAGGCGTCCCGGTAATCGTCGCCTCGTATCCGCGCGTCCCATGCATCCAGCGTCCTTGTTCCATCCGGCCGTCGCCGCCTGGTTCGATCGCAGCTTCGCGGCGCCGACCGCGGCGCAGGCGCAGGCATGGCCCGCCATCAAGGCCGGCCGCCATGTGCTGATCGCGGCGCCGACCGGGTCGGGTAAGACGCTCGCCGCGTTTCTCGCGGCGATCGACGGGCTGGTGCGACAGGGCCTCGACGGCACACTCAAGGATGAGACGCAGATCGTCTACGTCTCGCCGCTGAAGGCGCTGTCGAACGACATCCAGCGCAATCTCGAGGCGCCGCTTGCCGGCATCCGTGCGGCCCTGCGCGAGCAGGGCCTGCCCGACGTTGATATCCGCACCTGGGTACGCACCGGCGATACCCCGCCGGGTGAGCGCGAGCGCATGCGCCGCCGTCCGCCACACATCGTGGTGACCACGCCGGAATCGCTCTACATCCTGCTCGGCTCGGAGTCCGGCCGCGCGATGCTGGCGACCACGCGCACCGTCATCGTCGATGAGATTCACGCAGTCGCACCGAACAAGCGCGGCTCGCACCTCGCGCTCTCGCTCGAGCGGCTTGCGGCGCTTTGCGGGGACCGGCTGCTGCGCGTCGGACTCTCCGCGACTCAGAAGCCGGTCGAGACCGTGGCGCAATTCCTGGTCGGCGCTGGCACAAATGGCAAAGGCCCACCCTGCACCATCGTCGACATCGGCCACCGCCGCGCCCGCGACCTTGCGCTTGAGGTGCCGGAGAGCCCGCTCGAAGCGGTGATGTCCCATGAAGTGTGGGAACAGGTGTATCGGCGGCTCGCCGAGCTGATCGAGGGGCACCGCACCACGCTGATCTTCGTCAACACGCGGCGGATGGCCGAGCGGGTCACGCGCCAGCTGTCCGACCGGCTCGGCGAAGAGCATGTCACCGCCCATCACGGCAGCCTCGCCAAGGAGCTGCGGCTCGATGCCGAGCAGCGGCTCAAGCACGGCAAGCTCAAGGCGCTGGTGGCCACCGCCTCGCTCGAGCTCGGCATCGATATCGGCGACGTCGACCTCGTCTGCCAGCTCGGCTCGCCGCGCTCGATCGCGAGCTTCCTGCAGCGGGTCGGCCGCTCCGGCCATGCCATCGACGGCACGCCCAAGGGCCGGCTGTTTCCGCTCTCGCGCGACGAGCTGGTGGAATGCGCGGCGCTTATCGACAGCGTGCGGTGTGGCGAGCTCGATCGGCTCGTGCTGCCTGAGCGGCCGCTCGACGTGCTGGCGCAGCAGATCGTCGCCGAGGTGGCGGGACGCGAATGGAGCGAGGACGAGCTTTTCGAACTCATTCGCCGCGCCTGGCCCTATCGCGCACTGCCGCGCACAGATTTCGCGGCGGTGGTGCACATGCTGGCGGAGGGCTTCAGCACTCGCCGCGGCCGGCGCGGCGCGCTCATCCACTACGATGGCGTGAACCACGTGCTGCGCAGCCGCCGCGGTGCAAGGCTGACGGCAGTGACCTCCGGCGGTACGATTCCTGACAATGCCGACTACCAGGTGCTGCTCGAGCCGGAGAACCATTTCATCGGCACCGTGAACGAGGACTTCGCGGTGGAGAGTCTCGCCGGCGATATCTTCCAGCTCGGCAACAAGAGCTACCGCATCATGCGGGTCGAGCGCGGCGTGGTCCGCGTCGAGGATGCGCACGGCGCCGCGCCGACGATTCCGTTCTGGCTGGGCGAGGCGCCCGGCCGCAGCGACGAGCTGTCGGTTTCGGTGTCGCGGCTGCGCGGGGAGATCGCAGCGCAGCTGCGGAACGATCCGTCCGGTGAAAGTACATTGCGCTGGTTGATTGACGAGGTCGGCATTGCCGAGCCCGCCGCCCGCCAACTGGTCGAATATCTGAGCGCGGCGCTGGCGGCGCTGACCTGCCTGCCCACCCACGACACCATTGTGCTCGAGCGCTTCTTCGACGAGGTGGGCGGCATGCAGCTCGTCGTGCATTCGCCGTTCGGCAGCCGCCTCAACCGCGCCTGGGGGCTCGCGCTGCGCAAGCGCTTCTGCCGCAAGTTCAATTTCGAGCTGCAGGCGGCGGCGACCGAGGACAATATCGTGCTGTCGCTGACCACGGCGCACAGCTTCGAGCTCGCTGACGTCGCACGCTATCTCAATTCGAGCACCGTGCGGACGGTGCTGATCCAGGCGATGCTCGACGCACCGATGTTCATCACCCGTTGGCGCTGGGTGATCGGGGTGGCGCTGGCGCTGCCGCGCTTCCGCGGCGGCCGCAAGGTGCCGCCGCAGCTCGCGCGCATGGGCGCCGAGGACCTGATTGCTGCGGTCTTTCCCGACCAGATCGCCTGCGCCGAGAATCTCACTGGCGAGCGCGAGATTCCCGACCATCCGCTGGTGCGCCAGGCGATCGGCGACTGCCTGAACGAGGCGATGGATATTTCGGGGCTCGAGAGGTTGCTGGCGCGCATCGAGTCCGGCGACATCCGCGTGGTCAGCCGCGACCTGACCGAGCCGTCGCCGCTGGCGCTCGAGGTGCTGTCGGCGCGGCCCTACGCCTTCCTCGACGACGCGCCGCTCGAGGAGCGTCGCACCCAGGCGGTGATGGGCCGACGCTGGCTGTCGCCGGAGACCGCCGCCGACCTCGGCCGCCTCGACGCCGACGCGATCGCGCGCGTGCGCGCCGAAGCCTGGCCCGAGCCGACGAATGCTGACGAGCTGCACGATGCGCTGGTGTGGCTGGGGTGCTTCACCGAAACAGAAGTTCGCAGCGTGGCGAGCTGGGGCGAGTGGCTTACCGAGCTGGCACGGCAGAGGCGCGTGGCGCTGCTCGATGCACCGGGCGCAAAAGTCTGGGTCACCGCCGAGCGGCTGCCGCAGTTCCAGGCGCTGTGGCCCAACGCCAAGCTCGTCCCTGCCATCACGGCGCCTGACGCCGACAGCCCATCACCGGACGTGGCTCTGGTCGAAATCCTGCGTGGCCGGCTTGAGGGTCTCGGTCCCATCACGCAGTCGGGGCTGGCGGCCGCGCTCGGCCTTGCCGCCGGCGATATCGCCGCTCCCCTGGCCGCCTTGGAGGCGGAAGGCTTCGCCATGCGCGGGCGCTTCACTCCGGACGCGGCCGCCGAGGAGTGGTGCGAGCGCCGGCTCCTTGCACGCATTCACGGCTACACGGTCAAGCGGCTGCGCGCCGAGATCGAGCCGGTCGCCGCCCGCGACTTCTTGCGCTTCCTTTTTGGCTGGCAGCACGTCACGCCCGATGCGCGGATGGAAGGTCTGGCCGCGGTCGACACCATTGTCGGGCAGCTCGAAGGCTTCGAGGCGCCCGCCGGCGCCTGGGAGAGCGAGATCCTGTCGGCGCGATTGGCCGGCTACGAGCGGCACTGGCTCGACAATCGTTGCCTGGCCGGGCACGTGACCTGGGCGCGGCTGCGCCCTCGCAACACTCGTGGCAACGGTGGTGAGACGCGGGCGGCGCCGCTGCGCACCACGCCGATCACGCTGCTGGCGCGCCGGCATGCCGCGCTCTGGGCCTCACTCTCGTCGCAGCCCGATGTCGTGCACGTGAGCCCGCGCGCCCAGGCCGTGCTCGATCATCTGCGCCAGCACGGCGCGTCATTCTTCGACGAGCTCGGCGATGGCACCGGCCTCCTGCGCTCGCAGGTCGAGGAGGCGTTGGCAGAATTGGTCGCCGTGGGCCTGGTCAGCTCCGACAGCTTCGGCGGTCTGCGCGCGCTGCTGGTGCCCTCGGCGGAGCGCCGACCGATCGCGAGCGGTCGCCGCCGGCGCCGTACCGCGGCATTCGGCATGGAGGCGGCGGGCCGCTGGGCGCTGGCGCGCCGCCCGCGTCCGCCCAAGCCTGACATTTCGTCGAAGGCCGCTGAACAGGAAGCCATCGAGCACGTGGCGCAGGCGTTGTTGCAACGCTACGGCGTCGTGTTCTGGCGGCTGCTCGAGCGCGAGGCCGCATGGCTGCCGCCATGGCGGGATCTGCTGCGGGTCTATCGCCGGCTCGAGAGCCGCGGCGACATCCGCGGCGGCCGCTTTGTGGCGGGGTTCTCCGGCGAGCAGTTCGCGCTGCCCGAAGCGGTGGCGGCGTTGCGCGAGGTCCGCCGCCAGGCCGGCACCGGCGAATGGATCTCGCTCTCGGCCGCCGATCCGCTCAACCTCGTCGGCATCGTGACGCCCGGCCCGCGGCTCGCTGCGCTCACCGGCAACCGCGTGCTCTATCGCGACGGCCTGCCGATCGCACTGCTCGCCGCCGGCGCGGTGCAGTTTCTCGAGACGCTCGATCCCAGCAGCGAGTGGCAGGCGCACAAGGCGCTGCTCGGCGCGCGGGTGGCGCCGTCGATCGCGGCGAATGAGTTGAACCAGGCGGCGCCTTTGTAGGGTGGGCATAGGCGCGCTCTTGCGCGCCGTGCCCACCATCCGCGGTGCTCGTGGTGGGCACGGCGCTCGACATCGGAGCGCAAATCGGACGAGCCGTCAGGCGCCTTTGCCCACCCTACGGCTTCTGTCCGTTGACCCAGGCCGCGAGCGTCTTCCAGTTCGGGTCATCCTTCGATTCGAACTGCCGGCCGCCGGAGTGGAAGACGTTGCCGCCGGCTTCGGGTGCCAAGGGCTGCATCAGCAGCCGGCTGTGATCGGGATCGCCGGCATTCACCAGCTTCGATGCCATCTCGAAGTTCTTGCGCGACTGCTCGTCGTTCCAGGTGCTGGCGCCCGGCGACAGCCGCTCGAGCCGGAAGCCGTTGTTGCTTTCGGCGTGGCAGACGTAGCAGCGAGTGTGGGTCGGGCGCTTCTCCAGGAACACCGCCTGCACACGGGTCTTGAAGAAATCGTAGTTGAGCTCAGGCGCCGCTGCCTGCGACGCCATCCGCGGTGCCGACGCCGCGGCCAGCGCGGCCGCCGCTGCCGCAAAAATTGCCGCGTAACGAATTGTCGAGCGATGAGCCGCCATGTGAGTCCTCCCGCAAATTTTGTTCTTGGCGCGCAGCCGGTTGCAAATGCTAGTTCAGGGCGCCGGCTCTGCCAATGGCCCGCACACCGGCTTATCGCTTGAGCTTGACGGTGTACGACATCGCGCCGGCGCCGCAGCACGGACAGCTCATGGCGACCAGGATGTTCTGCTTCTGCTCCTCGTCGAGATCGCTGCGGTCGAGCATTTCGCGGGTCTGCTGCTCGAACAGCGCGTGCAGCGAGAGGCCGCTATAGGAGATTTGCTCATCGGCCGCGGCGGCGGGCTCGGTCGGCCTATTGGTGTCCTTGGCGCCGGGCGCCGCGTCTCGCTTCGATGGCTTGCGCTTTGCCATGCTTCTATTACGCACAGGTGTTGGTCAGCGTTCCGACCCCTTCGACCCACACCTTCACCACGTCGCCCGCTCGCAAAAATTCCTTGCGTGCGAGCCCGACGCCGGCCGGCGTGCCGGTCAGGATCAGGTCGCCCGGCTGCAGGGTCACGCGCGTCGACAGATGCGAAATCTGCTCCGCCAGCGTGAAGATCATCTTGCTGGTATGCGAGTCCTGCTTGATGACGTCGTTGACCCACAACTTGATGCCGACGTTCTGTGGATCCGGGATCGCATCGGCCGGCGCGATCCAGGGCCCGAGCGGGCAGGCATCCGCGAAGCATTTCTGGCTGAGCCAATCGAACTTGAACGGCGAGGTGTCGGCGACGTGCGGCCGCTTGGTGAAATCGCGCGCCGAAAGATCGTTGGCGATGGTATAGCCCGCCACATAATCGAGCGCGCGTTCGATCGAGACGTCGCGCGCCGGCCGGCCGATCACCGCGGTCAGCTCCGCCTCCCAGTCCACCATCTTGGAATAGGCCGGCAGCCTCACCGTGCTGTCGGGGGCCGCAAGGCAGTGCACGAGCTTGATGAAATGCCAGGGCTTGAGCCCGACCTCGTGCGGATCCGGCTCGGGCGCGATGTTCTGTACCTTGTCCATTTCCATCATGTGATCGGAGAAATTGGCGCCGGCACAGAAGATTCCGCTTGGGTTTGGCACCGGCGGCAGCAGCTTGGTGTCCTTGAGCGGCCTGCCATCGGTCTTCTTCGCGGCGGCGCTGGCAGTGTCTGCCAGCACGGCGCGTGCCGCATCCCAATCGCGCAGCACGTCGAGCACGGTCGCATATGCCGGCCGGCCGGTCGCGGCCGCGAGGTCGAAGATGGTCTCATCGACGATCAGGCCGGCGCGCGGCCCTCGCGGCGATTGGTAGGTGGCAAGCTTGTGCTGCGGCATTCGCGATGGTCCCTGTACAAGTGGGAGGCGGCTCATGATACGATACGATCGTATCGAGGGGTAGACTGGGGACGGGACGCGGATGACCGATTCGAACGAGATGAATACGCGCGTCATCGACGTCCACGCCCACGTCATCGTCCCCGAGGTCTATGCCGTCGCGGCCGAGCACAACGTGTTTTCCGAGCTGCCGACCGATCCCGGCGTCACCGACGAGATGCGCGGCAAGATCAAGGAGCGTGCGGTTCTGGTGCTCGGTCGCATGAGCGACCTCACCGATCGCATCGCCAAGATGGACGCCATGGGCGTCGACGTGCAGGTGCTCAGCGCGAGCCTGGTGCACCAGGGCCTGGAATGGGCGGATGCGCAGACCAGCCTCAAGCTTGCGCGCGTCACCAATGACTGGATCGCCAAGGCGGTCGCGACGCATCCCACGCGGCTGATCGGGCTCGGCACCTTGCCGCTGCACGTGCCCGCACTCGCGGTCGCCGAGCTGGAGCGCTGCCGCACCGAGCTCGGCTTGAAGGGCGTCGCGATCTCGACCACCGCCGCCGGCATGGAGCTCGGCGACAACGCGCTGCGGCCGTTCTGGGCCAAGGCGGAGGGGCTCGGCGCGGTGGTCTACATTCATCCCGGCGGCAACCGCGATCGCCGCTTCAAGCGCTTCCATCTGTGGAACAGCGTCGGCCAGGCGTTCGAGGAGGCGATGGCGATCGCGTCGCTGATGTACGACGGCGTGCTGGAGCAGTTTCCCAAGCTGCGGATCTGCATCTCGCACGGTGGCGGCTACATGCCTTACTACATGGGCCGCATCGATCGGAATTATGTCGAGAAGGCGAATACGCGCGTGAACATGAGCAAGCCGCCGATCGATTATCTGCGCATGCTCTATTTCGACTCGTGCGTCTACGAGCGGCCGGTGCTGCAGAACCTCGTTGACAAGGTGGGCGCCGACCGGGTGCTGCTCGGCTCCGACTATCCGGTCGGCGAGACCAAGCCGGTCGAGTTCATCACCGAGACCGCGACGCTGTCGGAGCCGCAGAAGCAACAGATCGTCCGCTCGAACGCGATGGCCTGGCTCGGCCTCAACTGATGGCGATCGATCTTCTGAGCATCGGCGCGTTTCCGGAAGCGACCAATGCCGGACTGGCGAGCCGCTTTGCCGTCAGCCGTCACATGAACCCGCCGCCGCCGGATGCGCTGAGCGCCGAGCTTAAGGCGCGCATCCGCGCCATCGCCACGGAGGCCAACCGCGGCGCCAACCGTGCGCTGATCGCGGCGCTGCCGAAGCTCGAGGTGATTTCGGTGTTCGGCGTCGGCACCGACAATGTCGATCTTGCCGCGGCGCGCGAGCGCCAGATTCCGGTCACCAACACGCCCGGCATTTTGACCGACGAGGTGGCCGATCTCGCCATCGGCCTGATGCTCGCCTCGGCGCGACAGATCATCTTCGCCGACGGCTACGTGCGCGACGGCAGCTGGGCCGCAAAGGGGCCGATCCCGTTCGGGCGCAGCGTCGGCGGCAAGACCATGGGCGTGCTCGGGCTCGGCGGCATCGGCCGCGCCATCGCCGATCGCGGCGCCGCCTTCCGCATGCGGGTGATCTATAGCGGGCCGCGCCGCAAGGCCGACGCACCCTTCGAGTTCGTTGCCGACGTCGTCGAACTCGCTCGCCAGAGCGACTATCTGATGGTGGCCTGCAAGGGAGGGCCGGAGACCCATCACCTTGTCTCTGCGGCGGTCATCGATGCGCTCGGTCCCGAAGGCACTCTGATCAACGTGGCGCGCGGCAGCGTGGTCGACGAGTCCGCACTGATCGCGGCGCTGTCCGCCGGCCGGCTTGGTCACGCTGCGCTCGACGTGTTCGAGAGCGAGCCGGTGCCGTCGCCCGAGGTCCTGAAGCTCCCCAATGTTATCGTGCAGCCACATCACGGCAGCGCCACATTGGAGACGCGTACCGCCATCGGTCAGCTCATGATCGATAACCTCAGCGCGCACTTCGCGGGACGGCCATTGCTCACGCCGGTGTGAGTTTGCTCACGCCCGTGTGAATTTGCTCACGCTGGTGTGAATAGCCGCACGAACGAATCGCGACGCGCTGCGCGTTTGCTGCCTTCGCAAGGCATGCCAGCCCAAGATTATTCGGCAACAACAAAAAGTCCCTTTGAATCCGGCGCGGTTATCGCGGTTCGGTGCGATCCCCATTTCCCTCTCGTCACAGCGCGAACCGATTCGCGAACACGGGAGTAATGGACATGACCAAGATCACCAAGGTTCTGAAGGTGCTGATTGCGGCGACGGCGCTGACAGCAGCGATCGCGTCGCCCTCGCTGGCGCAGCGCCTCCCGCAGCAGCAGGACGGCGGCGGCACCTATCGCGGCTATCCGCTCAACGAGTGGCACACCCAAGATAGCTGGTGAAGACAGCTGGTAACGCCAAGCTTGGTGAGCCACGGCTCAAATTCCACCGACGGCCGGCAGCGGCTTGGGCCGCTGTCGGAATAACCGGGGAGTAAATTATGACGGTGTCTTTCATAAACATTGTAGCAAGGGTGGCCTTGCCCCTCATATTGGGGAGCACGGCGACCGGGGCCGACACGTTCGACCACCGCACTGGCCGCGATCACCAGATCGTTATGGCGGAGTTGGTGGACGCAGACTTTGATGGCAGGCCGTCGGCAACCAAGGCCGAGCCTGACCCGACGGATGACGGTTCCATCATCGTCGAGTGCACGGCGCTGGCCCCGTTTGCGCCGGCCGGCGTGCATTTCGTGAGCATGCCGCAAAATCCAGTCGGCCCGTCGAAGTGTTCGCCGCAGGACTCTTGGCAGTGGCGGTAGCCCTCAAGGCGGCGTTCGCGGTGGTCTTTTCGAAAATGTGAGCGAAAAGTGATCGCGGACGCGTTGGCGCGCGGACCTTGATAATGGGCGACCCAGCGAACATATCCCGCGCCATGGACCGCATGACCAGCATGGCCACCTTCGTGAAGGTGGTCGAAAATGGGGGGTTCTCCGCGGCCGCGCGTGCGCTGAGCATTTCGCCCAGCGTGGCGAGCGCGCACGTACAGGCGCTGGAGGACCGGCTCGGAGTCCGGCTGCTCAATCGCAGCACGCGCAAGGTGAGCCTCACCGAGGTCGGCCACGCATATTACGAGCGCTGCCTGCAGATCCTGGCGGAAGCCGACGATGCCGACCAGATTGCCCAGGCGCTGCAGTCGAGCCCGCGCGGCACACTGCGGCTCAACACGTCGGTCGCCATTCCGCCCTTCCTCGCCCCTGTCGTCGCCGAGTACACGGCGCTCTATCCCGAAGTTTCGATCGACCTGACCATGACCGATCGCATGATCGATCTGGTCGAGGACGGATTCGATCTCGCCGTGCGCAACATGTCGGTTCCGGATTCGAGCCTGGTGACCCGGCGCGTCGCGAGCTACCGTTTCGTGGTGTGTGGCTCGCCTGATTACTTCGCGCGGCACGGCGTACCCACGACGCCGGCCGATCTCGTCGACCACAACTGCCTGGTCTATTCGCGCTCCGCCTGGGGCCATGAATGGCGCTTCAACGGAGGAGACGGCGAGCAGTCGATCCCGGTCAAGGGCAACTTGCAGGCCAACAGCGACAATGCGCTGCGTCTTGCCGCCGTGAACGGGCAGGGGCTGGCGATGGCGCCGAGCTTCCTGGTCATCGACGAGATCAAGTCGGGCCGGCTGGTTCCGATCCTGACCGAATTCCTGCAGGCCGAGTACGCCATCAACGCGATCTATCCGCACCGGCATCACCTGTCCGCGAAGGTGCGCAGTTTCATCGATCTGTTGGCGAAGCATTTCCGCGAGGATCCGGCCTGGGCCGATCCCTGCCGTTCGAAGTTGGCAGCGAAGTCAGGCAATGGCAAGCTGCAGCCCAACGGCCACGCGCCCGACGGCGCGCCGCAACAAATCTCTGTGCGTGAATCTCCGCCCCAGCAATCTGCTGCTTAGAGCTTCCAAAAAGGCTG
>Ga0066388_100001609_pt1 | contig 12916 bp, 7 predicted proteins | sample PanSoiMetaGPlot6_FD_64539 | JGI IMG/M metagenome (GOLD analysis project Ga0066388, IMG submission 64539) | Tropical forest soil microbial communities from Panama analyzed to predict greenhouse gas emissions - Panama Soil - Plot 6 (Hybrid Assembly) | ecosystem: Environmental > Terrestrial > Soil... | reverse complement strand
TTCCCCTCAAAAGCGTTAAGGCACTCAGATCGCACTGCCCTTACTGCATTTCCAATTCGCCCTGTTTCTCCTGCACAATAGCTCCTCATGTTCGCTTCGCGCACAAACTGGAACCTTGCAGAAAATCGCCTGACGCAGGCGCTGACAGAGCATCGGCGTAAGGGTCGCGCTCCCCTCGATCTAACAATCTCCAATCCCACCGAAGTCGGCTTCGCATACGACGAACGCGCCATCCTCTCTGCGCTGCAAAATACCGCGTCGCTCCGATACGAACCAGCACCCCAGGGCCTCCTCTCCGCCCGCGAAGCCGTGGTGTCCTACTACGCCGAAAAAAATGCTCTGATCTCTCCGGCTGATCTCTTTCTCACCACCAGCACCAGCGAAGCCTATTCCTGGCTTTTCCGGCTCCTCTGCAATCCGGGCGACGAGGTCCTCATTCCCACGCCAAGTTATCCGCTCTTTGATTTTCTCGCGGAGCTAAACGACGTCCACCTTATCCGCTATCCGCTGGTCTACGATCATGGCTGGCAAATCGACTTCGCTTCTTTCGAACGCGCCATTACTTCCCGCACCCGCGCCGCCATCGTCGTCCATCCCAACAATCCCACCGGGCACCACACAAAATCACATGAGCAATCACAACTCTCCTCACTCGGCGCCCAAAATAATCTCGCCATCATCGCCGACGAAGTTTTTCTCGACTTTCCCACGCAAGGTACCGCTGCAAACTCACTCGCGGCACAGTCGGGCGCACTTACATTCACTCTCAGCGGCATTTCGAAGCTCTGCGGCCTGCCTCAGATGAAATCCGCGTGGATTGCCCTCTCCGGTCCGGACAAACTCAAGTACGAAGCCCGTCAGCGTCTCGAAGTCATCGCCGACACCTATCTTTCGGTGAGCGCTCCCATCCAGCACGCGCTTCCAACTCTGCTTGCCACCCGCGAACAATTCCAGTCTCAGCTTCTCAGCCGCGTCCGCTCAAATCTCTCCGTCCTCGACGAAAAAGTTGCCACACAAACCGTCTGCTCGCGCCTAGCCTGCGAAGCCGGCTGGAACGTCGTCCTCCGCGTTCCCGCGACGCGGTCCGACGAGGACCTGGCCCTCGACCTTCTTCAGCAACAAGGCGTTCTCGTCCATCCGGGCCATTTTTACGATTTTTCTCGGAACGGCTTCCTGGTCTTAAGCCTGATCACACGCGAAAAAGATTTCGCAGAGGGCACACGTCGGCTGCTATCCTTCTTTTCCGGCTAGCCCAATTTTCAGCAGGGAATTACGAGTGGGATCCCGCGCCGTGCAATTCCGCGTGACGCCCTTTTCCGCCTGGCACGATTGTCCGCACAATCACGTAGAGCAACGGAATAAAAATCAAATTTAGCGACGTGGCCGCAATCATCCCGCCGAATACCGTGGTTCCCACCGAAATGCGCCCCGCCTTTCCCGCGCCCGTTGCGAGCACTAGCGGCACCACGCCCAAAATAAACGCGAACGACGTCATCAAGATCGGCCGTAACCGGATCTTCGCGGCTTCAACCGCAGCGTCCGCAATCGTTCGTCCTTGCGCGCGCAACTGCTCTGCGAACTCCACGATCAAGATCGCATTCTTGCTCGAAAGACCGATCAGCATCACCAGGCCGATCTGGCAATAAACGTCATTCTGGAGTCCGCGCAAATATTGCGAGCCAATTGCGCCGAGCAGCGCAACCGGCACCGCAAGCAGCACGATAAACGGCAACACGAAACTCTCATACTGCGCGGCCAGCGTCAGATATACGAAAGTCAATCCCAGCACAAACAGCATCAGCGCTTTTGATCCCGATTCCAGTTCTTCCACCGTTAATCCGCTCCACTCAAATCTCATTCCCTGCGGCAGCAGTTTTTTCGCCAGACCCTCCATGTCGGAAATTGCTTGCCCGGAGCTGCGTCCCAGCGCTGCCGACCCGCTGATCTCCGCCGATCGGAATAAGTTGAAATGGCTGATCACCTGCGGGGTCGCCGTCTGCTCCAGCGTTACCAGATTGTCCAGCGAGATCATTTTCCCGGTATCCGAACGCACGTAGTACCCGTCGATATCCTTCGCCTTATTTCTGAATTTTCCGTCCGCCTGTAGGTACACGCGATATGCGCGGTTGTTGAAGTCGAAATCGTTCACGTACACCGAGCCCATATACACTTGCAGGGCGTCCGTAATCTGATTCAGCGGTACGCGCAGACTCTTCGCCTTTTCGCGATCGATTTTCACTAGGTATTGCGGATCATTCGCCGTGAAACTCGTGAAAAGTCCCGCCAGCCGCCCCCCCTGATTTCCCTCGGCGGACACACGGTTCGCTACGTCCGCAAGCTCTTGCAAAGAATTTCCGCCCGGATCCTGCAGCTCAAACTGAAATCCTCCGATGCTCGACGTGCCGGATACAGTCGGCGCATTGAAGGGTATCAGCAGTGCTCCAGGCACGCCCCCCAGCGGGCCACGCAAGCGGTCAATCACTCGCGCAGCGCTGTGCTCCTCGCCTTTTCTCTCCTCAAAGGGCTTTAGCGCAATAAAAATCATCGCCCGGTTCGGAGCGGTTCCCGCGAAGCTGAATCCTGCAACCGAAAACGTCCCTTCCGCCTCCGGAATCTTGGTCAGGAACTCTTCCGCACGTTCGCAAATCTGTCGCGTGTAATCGAGCGAAGCTCCCTGGGGGGCCTGCACTAGGACCATGAACCACCCCTGGTCTTCATCCGGTATAAAGGCTCGCGGAACGCGCTGGTACACCCAATAGGTAAGGCCAAGCGTGGCGAAAAACACCAGTGTGGCGATGGCCTTCCAGTTCAACACTCCGCGTACTGCTCGCTGATACGCTTCCGTTCCCGCCGCCACCACTCGATTGAAAGCCAGAAAAAACGCACCTTGCGCTCGCTCACGATGATGCCCCAGGAAAATTGCCGAAAGCGCCGGAGTCAGCGTCAGTGCGTTGAATGCCGAAATCGCAACCGAAAACGCTATTGTCAGCGCAAACTGCCGGAACAAAATGCCCGTCGTTCCGGGAAACAGCGCCACAGGTACAAACACTGCTACTAGCACCAGCGAAGTCGCAACCACTGCGCCCGCCACTTCCTTCATCGCCACCGACGCAGCATTGTGCGGCTCCGTAATTCCCTCAACGATGTGGCGTTCCACGTTTTCAATCACCACAATCGCGTCGTCCACCACGAGTCCGGTCGCCAGCGTGATTCCAAACAGGGTAAGCGTATTGATCGAAAATCCCAGCGCCTTCACGAAAATGAATGTCCCGATCAACGAAACCGGAATTGTAATCGCGGGGATAAGCGTGCTTCTCCATTCCTGAAGGAACAGATAAATAACGATGACCACCAGCGCGATCGCTTGCAGCAGCGTGATGAGCACGTCTTTTATTGATTCGCCGATAACCGTCGTCGTATCGAACGCTACGGCCGCTTTCAGTCCCGGCGGAAAACTCTTGGACAGCCGCACTAGTTCCTCTTTCACCGCCTTGTCTACGTCCAGCGCATTGGCCCCAGGCAATTGCGTCACGCCGATGCCCACAGCTTCATGCCCGTTGTAGCGAAGCACAGAGCCGTAATCCTCCGCGCCCAATTCCGAACGGCCCACGTCCTTCACGCGTACGATCGTTCCGTCCGTGCCCGTTTTCAAAATAATGTTGTCGAATTCGCTGGCCTCAGTGAGTCGCCCAATAGCACGAACGCTCACCTGATACGCTTGCCCGGGAGGCAGCGGCGGCACGCCAACTTGCCCCGCGGCTACTTGCACGTTCTGTTCTTGCAATGCCGAAAGCACGTTGCTCGCCGTCAACCCACGTTGCGCCAGCCTCGCTGGGTCCAGCCAGAGCCGCATCGCATACTTGCGTTCCCCGAAAACAAAAACGTCGCCGACACCCTTCACGCGCTTGACCGCATCTTTCACATAAATGTCGAGGTAATTGCTCAGGAACATGCTGTCGTACTGCGTGCCTTCTGTGTACGCGCCCGCTCCCAGCACGAAACCGCTTGCCTGTTTCGTGATAATGACGCCCGTGTTTTTGACTTCGTTCGGCAAGCGCCCGAGAGCTTGGTTCACGCGGTTCTGCACGTCCACTGCGGCCAGATCCACATCGCGCGTCACGTCAAACGTTACTGTAATCTGGCTCGTGCCGTCGTTTCCGCTCGAGGATGTGATGTACTTCATTCCCGGCACACCGTTGATGGCTACTTCGAGCGGAATCGTCACCGCCGATTCCACCGTCTGCGCGTTCGCTCCGATGTATCCGCTCGACACTACAACTTGCGGCGGCGCCAGCTCGGGGAATTGCGCGATGGGCAGCGTCGGAATCGCAATCGCCCCGCCGAGAATAATCAGCAGCGCGCACACCGTGGCAAATACTGGTCTTTCAATGAAAAAGTCAACGAACACAGACCGGCCCCACCTGGATTTGACTTTCTGCTATTGCAAAATTCTGGAAATCAGGGCCCCGCGGAGCCCTTGCTGTCCGCCGGAGCAGGCGCCTGCTCCGCAACAGGCATTCCGTCTTGCAGAAACTGTGTGCCGGACGTGATGATGTGCTCTCCGCCCTGTAGCCCGCTCAGCACTGGATAGTCGTTCCCAAGCGGCTCGCCCACTTTCAAAACTTTTTGCCGCGCAAACGTTCCGTTCGATTCTTTCGAGGCCACAAACACAAAAAACTGCCCGTTGATTCGAACCGCGGAAAGAATCGGCACGACCGGTCCTTCACGCGTACTCCAAGTCACTTGCGCGCGAACTTGCTGCGCGATTCGCAATTTCGCCGCTGTGTTTGGAACCAACGCTTTCGCCAGTACTGTTTGCGTATCCGTATCCACTTGGGGTGAAATGAACGTCACGCTCGTCTCCGCCAGCGCCTTCTGATTCTCGTCAAGCAGTCGCACGGGCAATCCCAGTTTCAAATCCCTCGATCGGTCCACTGGAATGTATAGATACGCCTCCAGCGCTCCCGGCTCATCCACGGTCGTCAGTAGCGTGGAAACGCTCACGCGATCACCCACGCGCACTGGAATGTCGCCTACAATCCCAGCCATCGGCGCGCTCACCTGGTAATACTTCAACTCTACTTTCTGTGTGCGCACCTGTTCTTCCATCGCGCGCAGCTGCGCGTCAGCCGCGTCATAAGCCGTTTGCGCGTTGTCGTACTCCGCTTTGCTAATCACGCCCGCGTCATAAAGTTTCTTCGCGCGTTCCAGAGAAATCTGCGCGTATTTTTTGTTTGCTTCCTGGGCCGCCCGCGCCGCTTCCTGGCTGCTCACCGTCGCTTCCTGTTTCAGCGGATCGATCTGCAGCAGCGGTTCGCCCTGTTTCACATGGTCGCCGGACTTCACATGAATCTTTACGATTTGCCCTTCCACCTGCGGATTGATCGCGGAAGAATGCCGCGACTTCAACACGGAAAGGAACTCGCTTGTGTCCGGAACTCTCTTGATTTCCACCACGTGCACTTGCACGGGCATAGCTCCGCCGCCCGCAGCTGCTGGGTTTGTTCCAGACTTGTCTCCGCATCCGGCGGCCAGCGCCGCGCCAAAGCCACTCACCAGCAGAAATGCTGTAGGGAGTTTGACTCGAGAACTCGGTTTCTGACTTAACTGCATGAGGTGCGTGTCCTTTTCAATTCAGGCCAAGCATTTTACGACACCCGTTCATTATTACGTACAGATGTTTGAATTTGTTGGAAGGTTAGACGCGGGCTAAGTCTTTTGGTTTCTTGTCATAAGGCGAAGAGCTTCGAAGACAGGGCGAAATCGATTCGCGAATGTCTCTACGTCACTAAAGACAAAGAATTTAGACGAATCAATAAAAATCGTTGGGATTAATCTCTTTGCTGTTCAATCCCAGCTGCAGAAGCTCCACGCTATTAGACCGGTCAAACACTTTCCCGGGAAACAGCCGCTTTATCGCGAGCCGAAACACACCAAAAATTAGGCCAGCAACCGCCGCAAAGGCACAAATTGCAAACGACGCTATGAAAATCGTCTTTAACACCAGCAACCACGGCGGATCGGTCAGCGTCTGCGAAGGCTCATTCCACGTAATCGCCGTGTCGTACTTGATGGCTTGTCGCAGCTTCGCCGCCATCTCCGGCGAACTCGGCGAAAGAACCAAACTCAGCAGGGAGGCATCCCGCTCGACTGTGGTCCCCGCAAACTCGGCCTTTGCTGCAAGCAGCGGCTGCAAATGGTGCAACTGCTGCTCTGCCAGCTGGGGGTTCGGAAATTCCACGAGCAGCAGAATCTCTTGCCCGCCTTTTCCTGTCGCGTAACTCCCCAGCATCACTTCCGCACTGTTCGCAAATCCTAGTTCGGGTGCCAGTGCGCTATATGGATCGCGTCCAAGCGCCTTTACAGCTGCTTCGTAGCCTTTCGGTCCAAGAGAATATCTTTGCGTGCCTTGAATCAGTCCAATGGGCGGCAGGAATGCCCGCATCGGCGGAAGCGGCGTCTTATCCGCATGCCCATCAATCGATTTGATGAGTTCGCGCAGATCACTTTCTGTCGCGAGTTGCTGCGACTCTACCTGGACAACAAGATCCCCGCTCAGCAGCCAAAGACGGCTTCCGTCAAGCGCAGCATTGTTTCCAACAAGCGAGGGCACCATTCCTTCGTGTAGGCCGGAGGTGTACCGTTCGTACGCCGCGCTGGGATCCCGAAACTTCTCCACCAGAATGGCGATCTTCTTGTCGCCCGAATTGTACGAGCACCGATTTCCGGCAAGGTAGTCGGCGGGTTTCTCCACCAGTACCGAAGAAGCGGCTACTGCGGTGCAATCGCCCTTGGTCCAGCTACCGAAGCGAGTGGGAAGAAGCTGTTGGGCGCGAAGGGGAGTGGCCGCGAGCGCAGTAGAAAACAAAACAAAGCTGAGGGCAAGTTTTCTCATATCCCTGGTCCGAGCGGAGACCTCAATAGACCTTAGATTAGACACCACTAGGTTACTTCTGGTTGCGGGATTCTTCCACTCTTTGGACCACCGGGGAACGCTTCGGTAAAGAAACCGGCTGGAGGTTCATGGTCACGCTGTTCATGCTTTGCAGGTAGCCGGCGACCCCCTGATAGATGCCCTCGGCCACACGCTGGCGGTGTTCGGGCTGCTTCAGCATTTTTTCGTCGGCGGGATTGCTGAGGAACGAAATCTCAGTGAGGATGGACGGCATACCCGCGCCAATCAGAACCACGAATGGCGCTTTGCGCACTCCGCGATTCTTGATTTGTCGGTTGCTTTTCGCCACGCTTCTCGAAAGCGATTCCTGCACGTCCTGTGCGAACTCCTTCGACTCATCAATCTTTTCCGTGCGCGCGATGCGTTTTACCAGGTCTTCGAGGTCGTGAACTCCGTCCGAACTCGAAGCGTTTTCGCGAGCTGCAACTTCCATCGCCTCCGCTGAGCCTTTCAGGTTCAAATAGTAAGTCTCAATGCCGCGCGCCTGCGAGTCATGGCTTGAATTGGCATGGATCGAAATGAAGAGATCGGCCTTGGCTTCATTTGCAATGCGCGTGCGGTCTTCCAGCGGAACGAACGTGTCATCCGGCCGCGTGTAAACAACATCCGCCCCGGGCAATTTCTGCTGGACGATTTTTCCGAGCCGCAGCGCCACATCCAGGCACAAATCCTTCTCCATCAATCCCGTCGGCCCGATCGTACCCGTGTCATGCCCGCCGTGACCTGCATCAATAACGATGCGCCCGATTTTCAGTCCCAGTGCACGCGTAAGCGTCGCCTGCCCGTCCCGAGTTGGCGTCGGAACACTTGGTGGCTTGCCCAAGTCCGGTTTGCTCGAAGCGCTCCTCGACGATTTTCCCCGCGCGCCCTTAGGTTCCGCCGGCTCAGACGATTTCTTGGCCACTAAAGTCGAGTCGGAAGGCTCCGGATTGGTTTTCGCGCTCTCGGTATTCGGCAAAGCGTCGGCAGATTTGGCTTGCCTCAGTTCTTGCGGGTTCGCGTACAAATCGATCACCAGCCGCGAAGGTTTGTTGAGCAGGGAAGCGGTGTAATCCTTTACGCCATTTACGTCCAGCACGATGCGCACAACGCCCGCAGAGCTTTGCCCTACGCGCACGTTGCTCACCTGGTTCCCGCTGATCCTTAGCACGCCCGCGCGCTTTAGGAGCGGTGAAAGCTTTGCTGCGTGTAAGTCAAAATAAATTCTATCCGGGTTCGCAATTCGTCCGGACACGTATTGCACGGAATCCTCTAGCGCAATCGTGATGCGCGTGGAGTCGGCAGAGGACGCCGCGGTGATCGTTCTTACTGTGGATATTCCGTTCGGATTGCGCGGAGCAGGCTGCGCTTCTTCTTCATCTTTGCTTGTTCTCGTGTCATTCAGTGCTACGCGCGTCGGTTCCTGCCTTCCCACTGGCGCAACTTTTGTATTTGCGGCCGATTTCGTTTCTGGATCATTGCTTCTCTGCAAGAGTGCGAGCTCGGTGAGCGATTCCTGCACTTCGCGCCTGTGTTCCGAGCGCGGGAATCGCTTCAGGAATTCCTGATATGTTTTCATCGCGCCGGCGGTGTCGCTCAACTTTTCCTGTTGCAGCCTCGCGGTACGCAGCAAAATGTCCTGCGAGAATCTGCTCTTCGGATATTCGCGCAACAAGAATTGATACGATTCCACAGCGGACTGGTAGTACGCGCGGCCAAAGCGATCGCCCATTTCTGCGTAAAGCTCACCGACGGCAAGCAGTGAATCCTGCACGTCAGCAGCGTGCGGCGAAATCAAATAGACTTTTCTATAACTCGCGACAACCGATTTGTATTCCGCGAGCGTTCGCTTTTCCCCGGCCTTGGCGTTCAGCGCGGCGCGCTGTTCTTCCGCGCGCGTGAACTGGGCTTCAGCTGCGTCGCGTTTTGCGGAAGCTCTTGTCGGCTCGGCGTTATTTCCAGACGCGCAAAGAGAAATGGGCGCGAGGGAGAGAGCCAGCGCCGCCGTTGCAAAAACAGGCGAAACGCGGGCGAAGGCCCTGAGGAAAAAAAACGAAGAATTTTTCGCAAACTTCATGCGAGCCCGATCCCCAAACACTTATTCTTGCACTTCTATTGTCGCACTAATCGTTGGTAAAAATCGTGCGGCCAGCGGGGTCGGTTTCCTTGCGGATTTGACGCGAACTGAAGAACACGCCATCAAGGCGACCCGAGCCAGGCGCATAGTAAAATCCCTGTACTCGCTGGACATAGTTCCGAGTTTCCCGAAACGCCGGAATGCCGCGAGCACGGTCCACGGCTCCTTCTCCAGCATTGTACGCCGCCAGGGCAAGGTCGAGGTTGCCGTTGTATCGTTCCAGCAACGACTTAAGATATCTAACCCCTGCGTCGACATTTTGTTTCGGGCTGAACAAGTCCTTTACTCCGTATCGTTGTGCCGTTGACGGAATCAGTTGCATGAGGCCGACGGCGCCCTTGCGGGAAACCGCGCCTGCATTCCAGCCCGACTCCGTTTGAATCACCGCGCGGATCAAAGCAGGATCCATGCGGTGGCGTTCCGCGGCTTCTTTTACAAGGGCTTCGGCGCCGTCGCGATCAAGACTCATCGCTTCGTGCTTGCGCCCGAGAAAAGTTTGTTCCGCGGGAAGGTAAATGTTTCGCGGCAGTTTGGAAGTCGCGAGTTTGGCCTTTGCGGCCTTCTCGTTATTCACAAACATTCTGCGGCCATCGAAATTTTCAACCAGAGAAATTTGCGCGCGAGCTTGACCCGCTGCAAATCCCAGGGTTGCCAGGACGATGGCTGCGGAAATGGCGGAACGTTTACCCATTCAGTTTGATGCACGGCCGCCGGGCCCGAAAAACCCGACAGCCGCCGCCATGGGGAAGGCGACAACGAACTGAGTAGCCTTGAATCACAATCTGCTGCGGACAGATTGAATTTTTGCGAAGCCCGCCCGCGGGTTAATCACACACCCGCGGCCACGCTTCTGGCGCTCAGGGAGACTATAGCAAAGGTTCCAGGAGCGAGGGAACTGACCGCAAGGCCATTTCTAGGGCAGCTGTGCCTTCTACGCCACCTTCAGCCAGATCGGGCCTTCCGCCGCCTTTTCCGCCGACGGGCTTGACCATAGCCTGTAAGAGCTTGCCAGCATTGACTTTAGCGGTGAGGTCTTTGGTGACCCCGACAATGAGGGCTGCTTTACCATCACTTTCAGAAGCCAAAACCACGACCCCAGAGCCGACCTGCTGGCGCAGTCTGTCCAGTATCTCTCTGAGCTGTTCACGGTCAACATCTTGAACTGGACTCACGAGTAGCTTAACCCCTTTGACCAACTGTACCTCGGCGTTCCCCTTGGCCATTGCTTCTAAAGCGACTTTCTTTCGAGATTCCCGCAATTCCTTCTCAAGATCTTTGACCATGTTGGAGAGTTTTTCAACGTGCGCGAGAACGGCGTCTTCGCCCACGTTCAGTTGCTGCTGGAGCTTGGAGAGGATTTCGGCTTGCTTTTGAAAGTGCTCGAGTGCCCCGATACCGGTGACGGCTTCGATGCGGCGGACTCCGGCGGCGACGGACTCTTCGCTGACGATTTTCAGGACGCCGAGGTCGCCGACATTGTGGACGTGCGTTCCGCCGCAGAGTTCCTTGGAATAGAAGCCACGCGGCGCGCGCTCGTCGGGGATGGTGACAACGCGGACGTTGGCGTCCGGATATTTGTCGCCGAAGAAGGCGAGCGCTCCGGAAGCGAGGGCGTTGTCGAGCGAAGTAATGTCGGTTGTGATTTGCGTGTTGTGGCGGATTTCGTCGTTCACTTGCTGCTCGATGTCGCGGAGTTCTTCTGCGTCCACGTGGGCGAAATGTGAAAAGTCAAAGCGCAGGCGGTCGGGCGCGTTCAGCGAGCCGGCCTGCTTGACGTGCGTGCCGAGAATATTTCTGAGAGCCGCGTGTACGAGATGGGTGCCGGTGTGATTGCGCATAACGCGATTGCGCCGTTCCGCATTGGCGACGATGGTGACGCGATCGCAGACACGCAACGTTTCTTTTGCGATGGTTTTGTGCGCGACGAGTCCCGCGACGGGATAATACGCGCCCGTCACTTCCGCGAGCAGTTGCGACTCGGAATTGTCGTAGAACGCGCCTGTGTCAGAAATCTGTCCGCCTGATTCGGCATAAATCACTGTGCGGTCGAGAACGACTTCGCCGGACTCACCTGGCTTTAATTCACTGACCGAGCCCGCCTTCGTAATGATAGCTTCGATGCGCGCGTCTTTTGTTTTTGCGCTGTGATAAAAATCCTTCTCCGTCTTAAACGTCTCCGCAATCTTCGCGTAAGCCGGACTGGCCGCTTCTTTCGCTCCACCTTTCCATGACGCTCGCGCTTTCGCTCGTTGCTCTTCCATTGCTCGGTCAAACGTCACCCAATCTGTTGTGAAGCCTTCATCCCTGCAGACGTCTTCGATGAAGTCTTTCGGCAGACCGTAGGTGTCATAGAGTCTGAACGCCAATTCGCCTGGATAGTTGTGTCCGGCCTTTACAGCAGCTGCCGGGTCTAGATCAAGCGTTTTGTAGTCTCGCCTGATATCCTTCAAATCCATTTGCAATTTCCGTAGCCCGACATCGATTGTCTTGATAAAGCGAGACTCTTCAGCAAACACGATTTCCAACAGTCGCGCTGCTGCAGGACCTTCCTTTAGTTCCGGATAGGAAGGGCTCATTAGCTCGCGTACGGTATGAGCCATCGCACTGAGGAATGGTTCATCTTTTCCGAGTAGTCGGCCGTGCAGAATCGCCCGCCTCATGATCTTACGAAGGACGTAGCCGCGGCCTTCATTGGAGGGAAGAACGCCGTCGGTGATCAAGAATGTTGTTGCGCGGGCATGGTCGGCGATGACACGGAGGGAGGCAGCGCCGCCTTTGCCTTCTTCGAGTTTTTCTTCTTTGGAGAAATCAACGCCGCAAAGTTCGGCGGCGCGTTTGGTGAGCGGAACGAATAAATCGGTATCGTAGTTGGAGATGACGCCTTGGAGGACGGCGGCGACGCGTTCGAGGCCCATGCCGGTGTCCACGGATGGCTTGGGCAGGGGATCGAGATGCGATTCTAGGCAGTTGCCGCGCACATCGCACAAATCACAGACACGATTGAACTGCATGAAGACGAGATTCCAGATTTCGACGTAGCGGCCGCAGTCGCAGGGGAATTTGCAATTGGCGTGGCCTTCTTCGGACGCGGTAGGGCCCATGTCGTAGAAAATTTCGCTGCAGGGGCCGCACGGGCCGGTGTCGCCCATGGCCCAGAAGTTGTCTTTGAGTCCGGGGATTTCAAAGACGCGGTCAGCGGGAACGTTTTGCGCAAGCCAGAATTGTTTGGCCTCTTCGTCGACACCGAGTTTCGTGGATGACGACGGGGCACCGGCACCAGCTCTACCGGCAGGATTGCCGGTGCTACCAATCTCCGCTCCGCCGAAGACGGTGGCGTAGAGTTTTTCCTTGGGAATGCCGTACCAGTCGGGCGAAGTGATGAGTTCCCAGGCATAGGCGATGGCGTCCTTCTTGAAATAATCGCCGAAGGAAAAATTGCCCATCATTTCAAAAAAAGTGTGATGGCGTTTGGTGAAGCCGACGTTTTCGAGGTCGTTGTGCTTGCCGCCGGCGCGAACGCATTTTTGTGCAGTGGTCGCGCGCACGTAGTCACGCTTTTCAAGGCCAAGGAACACGTCCTTGAACTGGTTCATTCCGGCGTTGGTGAAGAGCAGCGTGGGATCGCCGTGGGGAACGAGCGAGCTGCTGCGAACGCGGCGATGGCCTTTGCTCTCAAAGAACTTGAGAAAGGTCTCGCGAATCTCGTTGCCCGACCAAGTTTTGCCTTTCGCCGTCACATCAGCCTCGATAATGGAGTGGAATCAGGCTTAAGAGTATCGCAGAGGAGGAAAAAGGCGGCAACGAATGGGTACACCCCCCGTTGTTTTTGCAAGTGTGCGCAAGCC
>Ga0066388_100001608_pt1 | contig 12921 bp, 7 predicted proteins | sample PanSoiMetaGPlot6_FD_64539 | JGI IMG/M metagenome (GOLD analysis project Ga0066388, IMG submission 64539) | Tropical forest soil microbial communities from Panama analyzed to predict greenhouse gas emissions - Panama Soil - Plot 6 (Hybrid Assembly) | ecosystem: Environmental > Terrestrial > Soil... | reverse complement strand
CGCGGTAGAAGCGATGAAACGCGGCGCCTACGATTTTGTAACCAAGCCGCTCAACCTCGACAAAGTGGAGTTGCTGATCGCGCGCGCGGTGCAGGGCCGCAAGCTGGAGCAGGAAAATCGCGCGCTCCGGGAACAAGTGGATGAACGCTATGGACTCGAAAAGATCTGGGGAGACTCGGCCGCTTTGCATGAAGTACTGGACACGATTCGGCAGGTTGCACCCTCATCTGCCAATGTGCTGATTGACGGCGAGAGCGGCACAGGCAAGCAATTGGCTGCGCATGCCATCCACAATTTGAGTCGGCGCAACCAAGCGAAATTTGTGGCAGTGCATTGCGCGGCGCTGTCTCCACAACTTCTTGAGAGCGAGTTGTTCGGTCACGAGAAGGGCGCGTTCACGGGCGCGTACGAACGGCGCATCGGCCGATTCGAACAGGCTAACGGCGGCACGATTTTCCTCGACGAAGTGGCCGAGATCGATCCAAGCATACAGGTCAAACTGCTGCGCGTCATGGGCGAGGACCGCGCGTTTGAGCGTGTTGGCGGCAATCAAACATTGCACGCAGATGTGCGCATCATTGCGGCAACCAACAAAAACCTCGAACAGTTGGTGCACGAAGGAAAGTTCCGGGACGACCTTTATTTTCGCCTGAACGTGGTACGGATTACGATGCCGCCGTTGCGCGATCGAAGGGAAGATATCCCAATTCTGGTACGCGGATTTTTACGCCACTTCTGCAAAGCAAACGACAAACCACTCGTCGATCTGACGCCCGATGCGATGGATGCGCTGCTGACTTATGCCTGGCCGGGCAATGTTCGCGAGCTCCGCACTGCCATAGAACATGGAGTGGTGATGGCCAATGGGCCAAAGATCACGTTGCGCGATTTGCCGATGGCCGTGCGACAGGCAGCAAAAGCAAAGTTGCCTGGCGGAATTTCAACGGAGGCTTTCGAGAAAAAGACGGGTCCGCTCGATCTGCACGAGACAGAAAGAAAACTGATTGCCCAGGCGCTTGCAGCCACAAACGGCAATGTGACCGCCGCAGCCAAGAAGCTCGGCATCAGCCGCCGCACGCTTCACCGAAAGATCAACGAAATGAATGCTGCTAAAGCAGGCGCGGAAATCGAGGGCGATCAAAGATAATGTTTTAGGATGTTTAACCGACACGCGAGCCAGCGCATCGCAACCGGAGCAAAGTCGGTTGCGATGCGCAGATCAAGCGCGCGATCTCTTCGCTCTAGTGGTGCGAGCCGACACCTGAGATCGTCCCCTGCCAGGGCAGCTCAAAGGTCCTGCTTTTTCATAAACTAATTTCCTTTCGTTGTTTTGGCGTTCCGTCCTTTCCTTGGCCGTCGTAGCCTTGGCGAAGCCGGCTGGCCGTTCACACGTGTACTTTCCGAAATCTAACCCGAGGTTACGGGGAAAGTGCACAAAGGGTTGCGAACAACCGATCCCGCATACGTGAAAGGCTACGGCGTGACAGATTACGCAGATGTTACAGATGAACTTAATCAGACTAACACAAAGAGCCGTCACACTTTGAAGCGTGACGGCTGATTGCTAACCGAGCGTTATGTGTGGCCAACTAAGGGACAAACAGAATCTGACCGGTATAAAGGCCCTCCCCTGACAGGTCGCATCCTGGATTTGGGGCGCCCACCTCTCCCTCAAGCGTTATGTTAGCATGCACGCCAGCTAGACCGTCGGTCCCATGGCTGCCCACGGCGTGCAGATTTTCATGGCCGGTCCTAGCGTTGCCTATCCCTTCATACGTGACGACCAACGTGCCAGAGTTATTGCCTACCTGACCGTTGAAAACTGAGCTGCCGTGCAAGTTTATGGAACCGTCGGGATGGACTACATCCATCTCGGTACCTACGAACGAGCCGGTGAAGGTACCAGTAATCGTTCCAGTAACATTAAACGTGATAATTAAGTTGTCACCAACTTGGCGAGGAGGACCAGCGTAATTAAAGCAGGGAAAAAACTCTCCGCTTGCCGGTTCAGTTCTTGTTCTAGGTTCTGCAGCTTTAGTACTCGGTAACGTTAATAACATTGCGGCGATTGATAGCACAAAAAAACTTGTGCGTAGACATGATCTGAGTCGATTTCGATTTTTCATAAGCTAATTTCCTTTCATTTGTTTGGGCCTTCCGTCCTTTCCTTGGCCGTCGTAGCCTTGGCGAAGTCGGCTAGCCGTTTCACCCGTGTACTGTCCGAAATCCGATCCGAGGTTACGCGGCAAGATGAAGAAGTTTCGTAAAGCGTTGAAGCGTCAAAAAGGAGAGAACTCGCCTTGGCTTCTGCAATTGCAAAGTTAAGCAACGTCAGGAAATGTCGAGGTGAATGAGGGACTACCTACCTCGAACCAGACTCCTATTCAGCGCGACCGGTTTCTTTGCCTTTTTTACGAGTCTCTCAAAGCGCGCAAGCTGTCTTCAAGGCAACTCGTTTCTTTTGAAAATGCTCATGTTTCGAGTCCGATTTCTCCAACTAAGGCGGGGAACCGAGCGTCGGCACGTAAACTATCTAGACCTGCGCAGATGCAGTACTCGCGAAGGTACACCACCGGTGCGTTTTCGTCCTTCAAGCCTCGCCTAAAACAAGCGAAGGCTTCGTCGTGATTGCCTAAACTTGCGTGAACGAAACCTAGAGAAGTAGGGTAGACATTCATCCGGTTTCCGAGTTCATCTAAGTCTGCCAGAATCCGTAGAGCTTCGGCCCTTTGGTTTAAGCAGCCAAGCAGGCAACCAAGGTCGGTTAACTGAAGAGGGCCTCCTCCTAGTGCGACTGCTTTGCGTAACTCAGTAACGGCATTTTCGTGCATTCCCTGACACCAGTGAGCCAATCCTAAGAGCCAATAAGTCCCAAAGAAGTCTGGCTCTAAGTCAAGTAAGGTCTGGGCCTGTGTGACCATCAGATCATAGCGGTGAATGAGCCAATAGATCATTCCTACGTGAAGATTAATCATTGGCGACAGAGGATCGATTTGTTGCGCCAGGCGAGCATGAGTGATTGTCTCTCCAGTTCGCCTCATGCATCCTAGGAACACAGCATACTGCTCGTGAGCCGTGACGTAGTTCGGACTCAGCTTGATGGCCTGCTTGAAGCAGTCTTCCGCCTTTGCCCAGTTCCTGTCGTTGTAAAATCTCACCATACCTAGAACTGTCTGCGTCTCGGCGAGATTCGGATCCAGCTCTACTGCTTTTGTCGCGGCCTGGGAAAAAAATTTCACCATAGTCAGAGGGCACGCCAGAGCCTCAATCAGCAGATCATCAGTTGTCGTCTCAGGTAGATTTGGATAGAGTCTTACTGCTTTTTCTAAGGCTCGATCCCGGCGACTGACCACGGCCAGCTTATCCTGAAGCGAGAGATAACCGTAAAACCAGCCATGTTGATAACAAAGCGATAGTAAAGAATAGGCCAGCGCATAGCGAGGTTCGATTTTGAGGGCTTTCCGGCAGCATTCGATGGAGCGCCTGAACCCCTCTCCGGTTAACTTGTAAAAGTGATATCTGCCTTGGAGGTATACTTGGTAGGCATCTGTGTTGTAAGTGCCGTGTTTTGCTAACGGCTGATCGCCCTCGCCAACTAGTTGCATCTCGAGGGCCCGCACTATTTCGCGGGTGATCTCGTCCTGAATCGCAAACACTTCTTGCATCTCGCGATCAAACGTTCGAGACCACAAGTGATTGCTGTCAGCGACATTAATCAGTTGCGCAGTTATGCGCAGGCGACCACCAACTTTGCGCACACTGCCCTCCAGAATCTTCGTCACATTTAATTGCTGGCCGATTGAGCAGATGTCATCTTTTTTTCCCTTGAACGCGAAGCTTGAAGTCCGGGCTGGCACACGTAGACCCTTCAACCGTGAAAACGCCATTATCAGGTCTTCTGTCAGACCATCACTCAAGTAGTCGTTCTCCGGGTCTGAGCTCATATTCAGGAACGGGAGAACGGCGATGCTTTTCTCCGGCGGTGCATAGAACGGCGTAGTTTTGCGGGAAACGAACAAGAATGGAACTGCGATCGCAGCACAAAACGCGATCACAGTCGCAGCAAACGCTCCGACTGATGACAGGCCCGCGTGAGAGAAGAACAAGAAAATCGCAGCCATTGCCGAGCAAAAAGTTGCCACTGTCGCAGCGGCCAATTTCGGATTGCGCTTAGACCAACGCCAGACACGCACAGGCAGCGACACGGGACGCGCCATGACCGGACGTCCTTCAAGCCAATGCTCGAGATCGACGGCGAGCGCGCTGGCAGATTGATAGCGTGTGTTCGGATCGAGCTCCAAAGCGCGAGCGACGATCGTCTCCAGATCGCGGTCGAGAGACGGCACGATGGAACACAAACGCGGCGCCGGAGTCGCAGCAGCCTGACGAATGACATGAAGAACATTTGGACCTACAAATGGCGGCCGAGCAGTGAGTAGGTAAAACAAAATCGCGCCAAGACCATAAACGTCGGCGGCGCAGGTAAGCTTATCGCCGTGGCACTCGGTCTGCTCAGGCGCAATGAAGCCCGGTGTTCCAAGTGTTTCTAAAGTTCTCGTTAGGTCGCTACCTTGATCCAGCCATTTGGCGAGACCAAAATCGCTCACCATGGGTTCGCCATTTTCATCAAGAAGAATATTTCCCGGCTGAAGATCGCGATGGAGAATGCCCTTGCTATGAGCGTAAGCAATCCCGCGCGCGACCTTCGCTATCACCCGCACCGATTTGCGAGGATCCTTGCGCAACGCGGGCAGCGCGACGCGAAGGCTCCCACCCGTGGCGTATTTCATGCTGAAGTAGCATTGACCATCCCGCTCACCAATCTCGTGGATGGGAACAATGCGTTGATGTTCGAGACTGGCGGCAGCCTCAGCTTCCCGGCGAAATCGCTTCAGATGCGCTTCAGTCGCCCAAGGTCCCAGACCAATTACTTTGAGTGCGACCGTGCGATTCAGACTCTTCTGTCGTGCCCGATAAACTACGCCTTGACCGCCCCGACCAATTTCCTCCAGTAACTCGTAGTCGCCAAACTCGGGAAACACTTTTGCTGCTCGCTCACTGTGGCTCTCGCTCGGCACCGGCGTTGGATCAGCAGCATCGTGTTCCTCAAGCCCAAACAGACCTAAACCCATGTTAAACAGGCAAACCGGGCAACCTCCTTTTAGCGCCTCTCCAAAGAGCTTGCTCCCGCATTTGTCGCAAACGCGGGTTACGGCAGCTGTCTGAGCAGACACTAATTTCACTAATTTACACTAATTGATGGGGCGACTGGGAAATCGCCGCACCTTGTTTCATCCGTACCATGATCGTCATCCGCGGTCCTCTGAAAATTCCTGACAATTCGTGTAATTCGTGTCTCTATGCTTGCAAGACGGCGATGAAGTGTCGCAACTCGTCTTCCACGTCACCGGGCACGGCGACCGTGTGAGCGATTTCTTCGTGCAATAACAACCGATAACGCTGACGCAGGCGATAGAATGCTTGCTTCACCGCGTTCTCATTCATACCCAATTCTCGCGCGATCTCTGCCTGCGACGGCCGGCCGGGCTCGTCAGTGAGCATTTCCTTTAACCTCCCAAATAATTCGAACGCTACTGGACCGGTGGCACGATATTCTTCCCCTAGCCGAGTGAGTACTTGCTCAAGCAAAGTCAAAGCCCATCGGCGCTCATAAATTCGTTCAGCGCTCAATGTGCCTGCTGGCTCAAAATCCGTGCGCTCACGCGCTAGCAATTCTTCCAATGGGAGAAGCGCTCGGCCTTCACCACGCTTGATAGTCATTTCGCGCCGGTGCGCTTTACTGATGAAATTCTTGAGCGACGCAAGAAGATAGGAACGCAAACGGCCTTTCTCGCGGCGAACTGCGTCCAAGTCTTTTCTCTCGAGTAACAAAGCGAAAAAACCTTGCGTAAGGTCTTGCGCTTCTTCTGGAGAATAGCCCTGACGCCTAACGAATCCGTAGAGCGGCCACCAGTAAGTGCGGCAAAGTTTCTCAAGCGCTGCTTGCGCTGCCGGCGAGCCGGTTTGTGCCTGCAGCACCACGCTCCAGTGCGTCGTGGTGAACGCGACTGCTCCGTTTTGCGCATCTCCGCGTATCGTGCTCAGGGGAACTCCTTTATCATCAGGTCGAGCGTTGTGATCAAGCAAAAAACTGGGGCGACATCAAGGACCGCGCTGTGTGGAAAAGCGCGGCGATATAGCCGCGGCGCCAGGTCGCCGTGCCGTAAGATCCCAACAGCACTTGGACGCCTCGACACAGCGACGCGGCTACAATTCTGAGGGGCTAGTTAGATTGTGGCGCCAAGGAAGCAACGATTTTTTCAAAGCGCGGGTCACCGCGCAACAGATCCCAGAACGGCAGGAGTTTTAGTTGGCCATAGCTGATGGGACTCGGGCGGGCGGCTACAATGGCAAGCTGCTCAACTGCGACGTTCTTGTCGTCCACCAAGGCAGCGATCGCTGCCAGATATTTAACTATTTCCGCACCGCCGAGTGCATCTTTTTTGAGAGGAAGAAGTTCGACTGCTCGCCGGCCGTCCCGAAGCGCCTCCTCCTTACGCCCGAGGCCAGCTTCGATCAAACCAAGCACGCACAGCGCGGGACCGTAATTCGGTTCCGCCCCTATGATTTTCTCCTGTTCTAATCGTGCGGAGGTAAACGCCGAGCGCGCTTTGGCGTCGTCGTTTGTCATGCGAGCGATAAGCCCTTCTACAAATGGACGACTAAAGACCACATTTTCGTTGGCCAAAGTAATCGGATTTTCGCCCGAGGCGATTAGAGCGTCTTTTGCCCCGGCGGCATCGCGTTCGGCCAATGCGCAAAAGAGCCAGTAGTTAACGATACTTTGCGTAGCTGCCGGATTAGTTGTTCTGACTTCCTGGATCAATTGATGCAGGGGCTGCGTATCGGCTTTCCAATCCAGTTCGACAAATGCGCGTGCCGCTTTCACCTCGAGATTGTTCGGTTCAATGGTCAATATGCGGTCCAACAAGGACTCGGCGTCGGCGTAGCGCCGGAGAAGCTGGTAACTCAGCGCGAGCTGTTCCAGAGTAAACACATTGCGCGGGTCGAGATCAGCCGCTCGTTCAAGATTTCGTATGGCCTCCTGCCATCGCCCCTGGCGCCTCTGAATGTAGCCTACTAGTTCAAAGATCCGAGGATCGTTTGGCAGAGTCTGGACGGCAGCTTCCAGTTCCCCCAGAGCGCCATCATAATCGAGATATCCCCGGTAGAGGTTTTCCGCGCGTGCGAGGCGCGTTTCTCCCGCATCTGGAAAGAGGCGGGAAGCCGCTTGGACCGCCGCGTCAGCCATTGCAAGGCGTGCTGGAGTACGGTCGTTACCGAGGAAGTACAAAAGATCATGAGCGTGTGCCAGCTGGCAGTAGGCCTCGAAAAATGCTGGATCACGCGCAACAGCCTGATTCAGAAGGTTGACTGCTTGCAGCAGGTTCGCGTCTCCAGTCGCGCTAAAGATTGGAGTAGAAAGAAGGTTCCTGGCCTGCGCATAGAGATCAAAGGCAGCCAGATCGTCCGTCGGCTTACGCTGAATTGCTGCTTTCTCAGCAGTTGAAACTTTGACGCGCAGTTGATCGGCGACCTTTTGCGCAATCTGAGTCGGAATCGCAAACGCTTCTTTGAGGTCCCGATCATATCCGTCCGCCCAGACTCCGGTATCGGTACGAGTATCTACTAACTGCGCATTGACATGCACTTTATCGCCATCGCGTCGCGCCGTTCCTTCCAATACGTGTGAAACTCCAAGCGCTCGCCCGATCTGGCGTAAGTCCCGTTTGCCACGATATCCCATTACGCTAGTCCGGCTGATGACTTTGAGATCTGCGATCTTCGCCAGCTTGGTCAAAACGTCATCCTGTACGCCGTCTGCAAAGAAGGCGTCTTCTTTGTTGTCGCTCAGATTTTCGAATGGAAGCACGGCGATTCCTGCTGGAAGCCTGCGACCTGCTTCACGCTCCCAAGTCATCACGCCTAAACCTGTCGCAAGAATTACCGACAAAGTGACCAGGGCGGCAATCATCGGATTCCGTTGCACCCATTTTCGGCCATGTGTGAAGAATCCACTGCGTTTCGCACGGATTGGTTCATGCACTAGCCAGCGATCAAGGTCTTCGGCCAGTTCGAGCGCCGATGAATAACGGTACCGCGGATTTTTCTCCAGGCACTTCAGGCAAATAGCGGAAAGGTCGCGATCGATTTTCCGATTCCACAGACGCGGTTGTCGTGGCTCCGAATCCAGCAGCAAGTGGATGGTTTCATAAGTCGTTCCTCCGGAAAAAGGCGGATGACCAGTGAGCAATTCGTATAGAACCGCGCCGAGACCATAGACATCTGTCGCCGGGCAGACGCCCGCGTTGTTACCCACCGCCTGTTCCGGCGCCATGTAACTCGGCGTCCCCATTACCTCCAGTGAGCCGGTGACTGTGCTTCCGTGTTCGACTAATCGCGCCAGACCAAAATCGGTCAGATGTGGTTCACCATCTGCGTCCAATAGAATATTTCCCGGCTTGATGTCTCGGTGCAGAATCCCGTGTTCATGTGCGTGGTGCACAGTGCGCGCAATTTTCGCGATCAGCTGCGCCGCCTGGCGGATCGATATCGAACCGCGATCGACCACTTCGTCGAGGCAATCTCCCTCGACGAACCGCATGCTGAAATAGTAGGTGCCGTCGCGTTCACCGACTTCGTAGACGGGAACGATTCCCGGGTGATTTAGTTTCGCTGCCGCTTCTGCTTCCCGGCGAAGCCGTTTCAAATGCGTGGTGGTGGTTAGCCGACCAAATCCAATGATCTTTACCGCGACGGTGCGGTTGAGGCTCTTTTGCCAGGCACGAAAGACTACGCCTTGACCTCCCCGCCCGACTTCCTCCAGCAATTCGTAATCGCCGAACTCTCTGGGCACTTCCGCTTGGGGCGGTTGTTGTTCACCGCGCGACTCGGGATTCGCATCCACGCTACAAAAAAAAGCGTCCCACCTTAATCCCGTGTCGCCTTGGCGTCCAATGCCGGTCGTGCCGAGCCGCGGCGATGATCAATGCGGGCCGATTTCGCAGAATCCCAAATTTTGCCGTTTACGAACTTATGTTCGAGCGTTTCAATTACGCAGTGACCGGAAAGAAGATTTTTGGAACGGATGGCGTACGCGGTATTGCAAACGTTGAGCCGGTCACTGCTGAGACCGCGCTGAAATTGGGGCGTGCAGCGGCGTATGTTTTTACGCAGCTAAATCCGCGCAAGACTCCGGCGGGCGCACGGCCCAAGATCGTGCTCGGCAAAGACACGCGTCTTTCCGGTTATATGCTCGAAAACGCACTGGTGGCCGGGATCACTTCACTCGGAGTCGATGTCCTTGTCATCGGACCCTTGCCTACGCCTGGCGTTGCGTACATCACACGATCGCTGCGCGCCGATGCTGGCATAGTCCTTTCTGCTTCGCATAATCCTTATCAGGATAATGGCATCAAGTTTTTCCGTCACGACGGTTACAAGCTCGATGATCAGGTTGAGGAAAAAATCGAGCAGCTCGTTTTTACCGGCGAAATTGATTCGATCCGGCCAACCGCCAGCAAAATCGGACGCGCCACTCGCATCGACGATGCGCTAGGTCGCTATGTTGAATTCGCGAAGGCGAGTTTCCCGCGTGGAATGTCCCTCGAGGAAATGCAAGTGGCGGTGGATGTCGCAAATGGAGCGGCTTACAAATCGACGCCGTGCATTTTGCGCGAACTCGGTGCGGACGTTGTGGTGGCGCACAACCAGCCAAACGGTATAAACATCAACGACGGCTGCGGCAGTATTTATCCCGAGGAAATCCAGCGAATTGTGAACATGAGCGGCGCAGACGTAGGTATTACGCATGACGGCGATGCCGATCGGGTCCTATTGTGTGACGAAAATGGCGAGATCGTCGACGGCGACGAGATTATCGCCATCGCGGCGCTGGATCTTTTAAGCTCTGGCCGGTTGGAACAAAACACAGTTGTGGCGACCGTCATGAGTAACTTCGGTCTTGACGAAACGCTTTCCGCTCACGGCGGAAAAGTCATTCGAACGAAAGTCGGCGATCGCTATGTGATTGAAGAGATGGCGCAGAAAAAGCTCAATCTCGGTGGTGAGCAAAGCGGTCACGTCATCTTTCGCGATTTCACCACCACCGGCGACGGCATTATCAGCGCGCTCCAGATTCTGTGTGTCATGCACAAGACCGGCCAACCGTTAGGTAAATTGAAGGCGTGTTTGGAAAAATATCCGCAAGCCCAGCGGAATTTGATCGTGAAGGAAAAGCGGCCGCTGACTGAGTTGAATACAGTCATGAAGCTGGTAAGCGAAGCTGAAAGAGAGCTCTCCGGAAAAGGTCGGGTCCTCCTGCGTTATTCGGGTACGGAGCCAAAAATTCGTCTGCTGATTGAAGGTCGCGAGCTTGAGAAGATCGATAAGCAAGCAGACCGAATTGCTGATGCAATTCAAAGCGCGATCGGAGCATAGGATGTACGACGCATGACTTTGTCCCGAATAATCGAAGCCCTTCTATTTACCGCGCAGAAACCGCTTTCCATCCGCGAGCTGACTGAGGCTATCAAGGGAGCCGAAACGGAAGATGAACTTACGCCTAACGAGTTCGCGCGGGTGCGTGAAGCCGAAGTGGTCGCCGCACTCCAACAATTGAAAATCGAGTGTATCGAGCAACAGAGGGCATTTCAGGTTAACGAAAAGGCAGACGGCTGGCAGCTGGTTACCGACCCGAAATACGCGCAATGGGTGCGACAGCTTTTTCCTGCGCCAAGACCGACTCGGTTGAGTGCGCCTGCGCTGGAGACCCTCGCGATTATCGCGTATCGCCAGCCTATCATCCGCGCAGATGTCGAAGCGGTTCGAGGAGTCAACATTGATGGTGTGCTTCAAACATTGATGGAGCGCGGCCTCGTTAAAATTGCGGGGCGCGCCGAAATCCCAGGGCGTCCACTGCTTTACGAAACTACGCAATTTTTCCTGGATCATTTTGGGCTTCGGAGTCTGGACGAGTTGCCGAATGTTGAAGAGTTGCGCATGCGCCATTTACCAAAGGCGCCGCGGCAAACGCAGGAATCGTCCGCAGGGAGGACGGATTCCGCGTAGCGCGCGCGTCTTGAGTGTTGGTTTCGGCGTCGCACCGAAACAATCTCTAGAAAAAATTTTGTAATTCACCGTGGATTTCGCGCATTCAGGAAAGTCCGCGATAGCGAGGAGGCCGCCGCCAACATGCGAGACGCGTGCGCTGTGCGGTCCACTGCACCGGAAGGGAATTCGGAACATGCGCTATCTTTTTGTTTGGCTTGTAATTGAAACGGCAACTTCCGCATATGCCGATATCAGTGCCGATGGCTGTGCGCGCGCTGCGAAATATTCTGAGAGCAAACGCGGTGTTTCCATCCTGGTGATCCAAAACGGTCGGACGATTTTCGAGCATTATGCCAACGGCGGGTCAGCGCGAGGAAGATGGCCAATCTTTAGCGGAACAAAAAGCTTTTGGGGAATCGCAGCAATCGCCGCGATGCACGACGGATTGTTTAAGTTCGACGATCCCGTTTCCGATACGATCACGGAATGGAAGAACGATCCCCGTAAATCGCAGATCACAATCCGGGAGTTGCTAAATCAGACCGATGGCATAGAAGGCGCCTCGCGTCTTCAGCGCCCTTCGATCCGCGATCGTAATGCCATTGCGATTGGATTATCGGCCGTTGCTGAACCCGGATCGGCTTTTATTTATGGTCCAAGTCATCTGCAAATCTTTTCTGAGCTGCTCCGGCGAAAACTAAAAGGGCGCAACGTAATTGGTTACTTTGAGGCACGTGTGTCGAACCGTTTGGGACTAAACCGCCTCAACTATAAAAAAGATGCCCGCGGCAATCCGTTGCCGGGCACAGGGTTTGAGCTGACTGCCCGGGAATGGGCGCGGCTCGGCGAGTTGGTCATCGGGGAAGGTAGTTATCACGGGCGACAAATTGTTCCAGCAGCTCTGTTGCGAGAGGCGTTTGCAGGCTCGCCAGTAAACAAGTCATATGGCCTCACATTTTGGTTAAACCGGCAGGCGCCGAACGGTCGCGATGCAAATATTGAACGAATGCTCGATTTAGCATGGCAAAACGCCGAATGGAATGGCGCTTGCATCTGCACAGACGCGCCGGCAGACATGGTCGTGGGACTGGGCTCTCATTATCAGAGGCTCTTTATCATTCCATCGCTGAGCGTAGTAATTGTGCGGCAGGGAATGGAGGCAAAGTTTTCTGATGCGCATTTCCTGAGACTAATTTTGGGCCTGTAGAGGACGCCGTTGTCGTTCAACGGAGCGAAACGTTTCCGCGATGGGAGTTGACTTGCCTGTGCAATTCCTGAAAAATCGCACTTATGAAGACACTCACGTCGAGATACGCCGGGTTGATCATCGCGCTGCTGGCGCTGCACGGGCTGACTGGTTGCAACACTTATAACCGGCTTGTCCTGCTCGAGCAGAACGTGAATAAGAAATGGGCCGATGTGCAGTCAGTCTATCAGCGGCGCGCCGATTTGATTCCGAACCTAGTCAATACGGTGCAGGGCGCTGCCAATTTCGAAAAATCGACGCTAACTGAGGTGACGAATGCGCGCGCCAGTGTCGGCCGCGTCCAGCTCGATCCAAACAAGGCGCCGACGGACGCGAAGCAGTTGGAAGAATTCCAAAAGGCGCAAGGGCAATTGAGCAACGCGCTCTCGCGGTTGCTGGTAGTGAGCGAAAATTATCCGCAACTGCGCGCGACAGAAGGTTTTCGTAATTTGCAGGCGCAGCTTGAGGGAACGGAGAATCGCATCTCGGTCGAGCGAAATAATTTCAACGCCGCCGTACAGGATTACAACACCGCGCTCTCAACATTTCCGACGAACATGCTG
>Ga0066388_100001607_pt1 | contig 12924 bp, 9 predicted proteins | sample PanSoiMetaGPlot6_FD_64539 | JGI IMG/M metagenome (GOLD analysis project Ga0066388, IMG submission 64539) | Tropical forest soil microbial communities from Panama analyzed to predict greenhouse gas emissions - Panama Soil - Plot 6 (Hybrid Assembly) | ecosystem: Environmental > Terrestrial > Soil... | reverse complement strand
AACCGGCGCAGCTTGAACGGTGACCGTAACCCTCCCGGCTTCCGGAATGATCGCGCCGACAAGAACATTTGCCCCCAAGCTTCTCTCTGCGCCGAAAATTTGCGCCAAGGTTTCGATGTTCCCAAGACCGTTTTGCAGTGAAACCACAAGGCCGTCACGGTCTACGACTCCGCAAATATCGCGAGCTATTGATTCGGTGTCATAAGCTTTCACCGAGATTAAGGCGAGATCATAGAGGCCGGATAAATCGGTGGTTTGCGTGACCAGTTGAAAACCGTCTGCGTAATGGTCGCCCCAGATACCATCCAGGCTGAGACCGTTAGTGTGGATTGCCCTCAGGTGGCTCTCACGACCAAGGAGAGTGATATTGTGTCCTGCTTCTCTGAGCAGGCAACCGAAAACCGATCCAATGCCACCGCACCCTGCAACAAGAATTCTTGCGTTGCTGTACATAAGGCGCCAAGGGTGGCAAGTTATGTCGACTCGTCAAAAAATGGGTTGTTTGGGCTTCTGGTTCTTGTACTGATGGTATGCAGCTAGCACTAGAGTCGAATATTCTTCGGGGATCTCGATGTCGTTGTCTAGGCGGTTCTTAGTTTCGGTGGGTCCCATGTTATAGGCGGTTAGAGCGTGGGTGAGATTACGAAAGCTCTTCTTCAGATCATGGAGATAGTAAACGCCAAGCTTTATGTTGAGAACGGGATCATCCAAGAATTCCGGTCTAAAAGACTTGGCATGTGACATTTGATGCAGACCGATTTTCTCGACGAGAGATTGTGCCACATAGGGAAGAATCTGCATGATTCCTCTCGCCCCGGCGGGTGATACCGCCCCGTACTGAAATTTGCTTTCCACATTGATCACGGCCAACACTAGCATCGGGTCAAGCCCGTAGCCTGAGCTCTCCGACAGTATGACTTCCGAGATCTCCCATGCTTCTTCCTCTGTGATGTCAGGTCGGTGTGATCTCACAATGGAATAGATCTTCATTAGTTCCTTGGGTGGCGGCTTTTGGACGACGGGAAGTGGGACCAAAATCGGGAGAGACTCTGCGACGGTTTTTTTCTGCGGTCGCTGCTCCACGGTCGTAAGAAAGGGAATAAAAAGAACTGCGACGAGTGCCAATTTAGTGCAAACGATTGTTAAACTTAAAGTGAGGGTGCGCGTTGTTTTATGACGTTTCTCCATACTCTAGACCTCAGTCTATTAGTTGTGGTGGTGAGCGGTGATAGCTACGAAGGCTTTGGCCTTGGTAACAAAGAGTGCCGTCGATGTCAACGAAAAAATCAGGAAAATCAGAAAAAATGCTGTTGGAATCTCAGATCGTTCTTCCCGAAGGAAGAAAAAAAGAATTGGCTGTGAAATGGATGCTCAGAAAATAACTTCTGCTTCGACGAGTTGGTTATATTCTTGCTGGCTCAAGCCCAGCAAATCGCGATAGAAGTATTCGTTGTTTTCCGCCAACAGCGGGTCTCGCTTGGATGGGCCGGGCGGTGTCTTGGTGAGTAAGAACGGGGGGCGTTGATAGTGCATCTTTCCGATCTCGGGATGTTCCAGTTCCACCCACTGGGACCGCTCAGAAAGCTGGGGATCGGTGTAGATATCTTTCATGGTGTTCACGATCGCGGCTCCGACCCCGGCTGATTGAAGTTTCTGCATCACCTCCTGGGGCGTGAAGCCGCTTGTCCACTCGCCGATTCGCCGATCGAGCTCATCTTCGTTGGCCTTGCGGGATTCGTGGGAGGAAAATTGTGTATCACGGGTCCAGCTTGGGTTGCCCATTACCCTGCAAAGTGCCTTCCATTCGGATTCAGAGTGAACGCTTAAGACACACCACTTATCATCGCCCTTACACGGGTAGGCCCCGTGTGGCGACGCGTAGGGATCGCGATTCGCATTGCGGTTGGTAACTCTACCGTTGACTTTGTAGTCCAACAGAATCGGTGCCAGGTACTGAAGGCCGGTCTCGTATTGAGCCGTGTCTATATGGTTGCCTTTACCCGTGCGCCGCTTGTAATCCAGCGCGGCGAGGATTGCGACAGCACCATACGCGACGGCGATATAATCGATATAGGGTCCATAGAGAATTTGCGGCGAGCCGTCGGGGTATCCCGTTAGGTGCGTGAAGCCGGCCAATGAAGAGAGCTGAGACCCAAATCCTGCGTGATGAGCATGAGGACCGCTCTGGCCTAAATTCGAGCTGCTCAGCATGATGAGATCGGGTTTGATCTTCTCGAGGTTTTGGTAATCGAGTCCCAGCCGCGCCATCGTTCCCGGGCTAAAGTTTTCTATGACCACATCCGACCAGGCAACGATCCTTTTAGCGAGCTCGGTGGCTTGGGGCGTTTTTTTTAGATTCAGAGTGATGTCCAATTTATCGTTGTTGCAAAGAGAGAAGAGGCCAGAGCGGTTGAGGCCATGAATGTTGTCTTTGTACGGGGGATAATGAGCACGGAAGCCATCCAGGCGGGCTCTGGATTCGATGTGAACCACCGTCGCACCGTGATCAGCTAAGTGTTTACCGACCGCCGGCCCGGCGGCGAAAGCGGCGAATTCGACGACCTTGACATCTTTTAGTGACTGCATGGGGATCAAATAACTCCCTGTTTTTTCAACTCGGCGATTTGTGCGGGTGAGATTGCAAGCTCCTTACCGTAGATCTCTTGGTTGTGCTCGCCGATCAATGGAGCGCGCCGCCAGATCTGGCAAGCTCCATTGGAGAATTTCGCGAAGCCTCCCGGGTAGTCGATTGAAGTTTTTAGTTCCGGATGCTCAATCTTCTGCCAAAAGCTGCGGGCTTGGTGCTGCGGATCGGCAAAGATCTCTTTGACACTGGCTACAGGGTAGCCGAGCATTTGTCGTTTGACGACTTCTTTAAAGAACTCGGCTTTGGTGACGCCCTTGAAAAAATCTCCGATGGGTGCCTCCATCCGATCGATCTCTTCCTGACTAACCTGGGCGATATCAAAAGTTTTCCAATCTTTCTGTTTCAGAAAATCCGGCGCCATGCCTTTGCTGTCCATCCATTCGACTAGTGCTTGGTTGGTTCGTCTGCCGGCCTCGCCGCCGTAAATGATGAAGTTGAGGTAGCCGTCTTGGCATGGCCAGAAGACCCGCATCCTCGCTCCGGTAATGCTCCGCCCGGTCATGAACGAGCCAGCGCGCTTTTCCAGCTGGCGGTTGAGATCCCAGAACGTATGGGCGTGGGAGAACGCCCATAACAAACAAGCCTGCGCCGAGACATCGACCTGCTGCCCCTCACCGGTGAGCTGGCGATGATAGTGTGCGATCAGCGCGCCCATCGCGGCATAGGAGCCGGTCCAGCCGTAGGATTGTGGAAACGTAACACGCAACGGCGGACGATCCGGATCGCCGGTCAACGACATGCAGCCGCTCAATGCCATGATTTCGATGTCCGAGGCTTTGAACCTGCTGTAGGGTCCGGTTTGACCAAAAGGCGTGATCGAGGTCAGCACCAGGCGAGAATTGATCTTGGCTAGTGCTGTGTAGCCCAGGTCTAGAGTGTTGAGATAGTCAGGCGTGAAAGTCTCGATCACGAAATCCGCTTTGGCAACGAGCTTGGCAAAAAGCTCGCGCCCTCTGGCAGACTCCAGATTAAGAGTGATGCCGCGCTTGTTGTTGTTGAAACCGAACCAGAAGAGACTCTTTTCCGGATCCGCTTGATCACCATAAAACGGCCCCAGTCGTCGTGCCGGCTCGCCGCCGGGTGGTTCGATTTTGATAACGTCCGCGCCGAGATCTCCGAAGATCTTGCCGCATAAAAATCCGAGCTCGTTGCTAAGATCGAGAACACGGTAAGGAGAGAGTAAACCCGCTTTTCTATCCGCGGCAGCCATGTGGTTTAAAAAAAAGGGCAGGGACGCAACCCTGCCCTTGGATTAAACTATGCAGGAGCGCAGAATTATCTTCCGGTACGGGCCAAAGAGTGCACCCATCCCTGCATGCGGGATCTGGCATTTTGAATATCTTTATCATTGAAAAACTTCTTCAAATCGATGCGCTCGACGGGATAGACCGGACGCATAAAGTCATTCTCGTAGCCGAACGGTACAGTGGCATCGATGCCCATGCCGCCCTCGAAACTGGTGTTAGAAGCCGTCCATTCTTTTTCGCCGGCGGTCATGCGTTCGGCAGGCATGAAGGTCTGTCCACGTCCGCCGGGCAACGGATTGATAATATCAGTCTTGGGATTGACCCGCGTTGTCAAACACCACATCACATCGTCCATATCGTACGGATCGCAATCTTCGCTGACGGCGATGCACAATCGCGATCCCTGCGAGGTCGCGAGAATAGCCGCCATGAAATTGCGTTGCCAGCCTTCCTCGATCCGGTTGCGCTTCTTCACCTGGATGATTGCGCCTCCCCAGTCGGTCATACAGTAGGGAATGTTGACGTCCATGATAATGCCCGGCTGCATTCGTTCACACAGCTCGAACATCGCGGCTTCGCGGACCGTGGTGTCGATGTTGTGGTCGTCGAGGGTATGGACGCCCAAGGTGAAGATGATGGGCTTCGTTTCGCGTCTTCGTGTGGTTACGGCGGTGACGTGGAAAGTCGGGGCTTTGTAGGCTTTCCCCATATAACCTGCCCATTCCGGATGAAAGTGGAAACGGCCCTGAATTCCGGCTTTCTCCGACTCTGCGGTTTCGAAACGGCGGTCACGCGGATTGACATAACCCTCGAGAACGACTTCGGCATCGGCCAGGGCCATCGCATCAACGGTGCGAGCTTTGACCAGCCGCATCGGCGCGCCTTGCACCGCGCCGGCGATGCCGACTTCATCACAGCCCTGCGGCAGGATGACATAATCGAAACCGGCGCCGGCCAGCAGTGAGCCGGCGGGTGGCAAGCCAAAATTCATAGTTATGGGGACGAGCTTGTTGTCCTTGTAATATTTGCTGACCACCTGCCACATGTGGGAGCCGGGAGAGATCTGAAAGGTTCCGACGTTGCCCCAGCGAAAGTTCATGCGGTTATAGCCGAGATCGGTGCCGCCACCAAAATATTCACCCGAGATCAGACGGTTACCGGAACCGACGGTCAGCTCCGGCTCAACATCCGTGTGACGAATGGGCACGACAAATTCGTTGGCTTCGGATGGCTTTTCATAAACCTCTTCCTGCACCGCCGCGTCTTTCTGATCGACGATGACAGGCGGAATGGGATGGGTAAGGGCATGGGCCAACTTTCGAGTGCGGTCAGCGTGGTCTTTCCAACCGAACATCTTGTTGATCACGTTCATGTCACCAAAAAGGTTGGTGATACAGCGATTTTTCGGCTTTCCCTTGACATTGTTGAATAGGATTGGACAACTACCGTCTAGTTGTTTCTGGATACCGGTGATTTCCAAATTGGGGTCGACTTCCTTTTCGGTGATGATGAGATCGCCTTCTTTCTTCATCCATTCGATAGCTCCGCGTAGGTCTCTAACTTCCTCGGGTGCCGCGCCTTCTATTTTTGCAGCCTTTGCCATTTCTTTCCTCCAAAAAATTAGGTTCTTGCCTATCGTGGCTAAATCGGAAACAGTACAACCCTACAATATATCTCGAAATTCCTAGGCCCAATCGGATTACAGATATGGGAGAGAATTTTGCAAATTCGGGACGCCAAAACGGAATTTATGCTTATCTAACATTCTCGCAAAAGTCAATGAAGCTATGACGTTAGGAGACCGTCTCATGACCAAATTCTCGTGTAGTGATCGGTCTTTTGAACAGTGTGAACGGCAACTTTTCGATCTCGGTAGTGTGTCGATGGCCCTTTACCTTTGTGATGGGGCTTGCTATCAGTGCTTGAATTGCCCTGCGGAGGACGTTTCGCGTGAACTATGTGACGGAAAATATCCAGCGCTCTAAACAGGATTGGCTGCTTGGGGTTGGTCTCTTTTGTTTCTTTTTCTCCGGCGCGGCGGGTCTAATCTACCAAGTCGTCTGGACCCGGATGCTCACTCAAATCTTCGGCAATACGACCTACGCGATCGCTACGGTCTTGTCCGCGTTCATGGCTGGATTGGCAATTGGCAGTTATCTCTTCGGAAAAATTGCCGACCGCGGCAAGAACGACTTCCTCCTATACGGCATTCTTGAGGCAGGAGTGGGGATCTACGGATTTCTTGTACCCTGGCTCTTTCGCATGGCGCAAAAGATCTACGGGCCGATTTTCGGTTTGAATGAGTCCTATCCTTTTCTCTTCAACATGGTGCTTTTCCTGCTCTCTTTTATCCTGCTCCTGTTTCCCACCCTGCTAATGGGCGCGACATTGCCGGTATTGAGCCGCTTCTTCGTGCGCAGCTTTTCGCAGTTCGGCAGACGCGTTGGAGATCTGTACGCCACCAACACGTTGGGAGCCGTGATCGGTTGCGCGGCCGGAGGTTTTGTTCTTATTCCCACTCTCGGCATGAGGGCTACTGTCTTTGTGGCGGCGGGAGTTAATCTGATTATTGCTGCGCTAATTTTGGTTGTCGATTGGCTGCGCGATAAAGAACCTGCGGAGTTCGCTCCCGAAACGGTGGCGGAGGAAGTCAGGACCACGGAGGTAGAAGCCGCGTCTTCACGGCTGCTTTGGGTTCTGTTGATCTCTTTCGGGCTCTCGGGATTCGCCTCTTTAGTCTATGAGAATGCCTGGACCCGCGCTTTGACCCTGGTCATCGGGAGTTCGATCTACTCGTTCACCACAATGCTGGTGACTTTCCTGATCGGTCTGTCTTTGGGTGGATTCATCTACGCCCGTTTTCTCGGTGGGCGAGAGGCTCGCTTAAGCACGTTTGGGTTGATCGAGCTCTGGGTCGGCTTGGCCGCCCTGGCGACCATTCCGCTTTTCGAGCGATTACCCTTGATTTTTGTTCGCTTGCTCCAAGGCTTTGGCGATACGTTTACCGTGTTTCTCTACTTGCAGATATTTCTGTCGGCGCTCGTGATGTTCGTGCCGACCGTGCTCTTGGGCATGACCTTTCCTTTGGTAGCGCGATTGTTTACTCAAAGTCTCTACCGGGTCGGGAGCGGTGTCGGTAGCTCTTACGCTGCCAATACCGTCGGTGCAGTGGTTGGCGCATTTGCTGGCGGGTTTATTTTGATCCCGAATATTGGTGTACAGAATACCATCCTATTCGCTGTGGTCATGAATCTCTTGATCGGTTGCTTGCTTGTGTGGGCCGATCAACGGATGTCCATGGTGCCGCGATTTGCGTTGGGATTGGTGGTGTTTGTGCTGGCGGTTTTGATCCCGTTTAGAGTGCCGCGTTGGGATCGGCATATTCTCACCAGCGGCGTCACCATTTATTTCGATCGTTACGAAGGATTGCCGACCAATTCGCTGCGGTTGGAAGAAATGAAGCGCGATGATGTGCTCTTTTACCGGGAGGGGCTGACGACCACGGTCAGTGTCCATCGTATTCCGGGCAGCGAATACATCTACTTCAAATCAAATGGCAAGATCGACGGTTCCTACGGCGATGCGCTGAGCCAGCTCATGACTAGCTACATTCCTATGTTGCTTCATCCCACGGCTGAGCGCGCACTCACCATCGGCCTGGGAAGCGGCATGTCGGCGAAGGCCTTGGCGACCTTCGATACCTTGAAGGAAATTGAGGTCATCGAGATCGAACCGGCGATGATCCAAGCCAGTAAATTTTTTGACCGGGCTTTTGTGAAGATGGACAAACTTCCCCCGGGAGTGAGTATCCCCGCGGACGATGGTAAAAGCCGGGTCTGGTATGACCCGAGCAAGCAGCTGCTTTTTTACAAGGGCGTCATGAAAGACGAGGAACGGTCCAGACTAATGAAACTTTCGGAGGACCGGGATTATCGCGGCGCCATCGATACCTTGCATCGGCGGTCGCGCAACTCTCGTCATAGCAGCGTGCTCGAAGACAAACGAGTCCGGGTGATTCCGACGGATGGGCGCAACTATATTTTGGCGACGCCAAAATATTACGACGTAATCACCGCCGAGCCGTCGAATCCCTGGATCGCGGGCATCGCTAATCTCTATACGAGAGAGTTCTACCAGGTGATCAAATCCAAGATCAAGGACGATGGGATCTTCGCGCAATGGTTTCACAATTATTCCATGTCGCCGGACGATTTCCGCATGGTGTTTCGGACTTTCGTCGAGGCTTTCCCCTATGTATCGCTCTGGAGCATGAAGGAAAGCGATTTCTTGTTGGTCGGCAGCAAGCAGGAACATCCCTTTGATTATGCCGCGGTGAAAAAAATCTATGACAATAATTGGATGCTGAGATCGGATCTCGACTATCTGGGTTTGTCCGACGTTTACGCGGTGCAGGGTTTTTATCGTATGGGAAAAGAAAACCTGCAGGATTTTTCCAAGGGCGCCGACATCAATACAGATGACGGGGCACAACTGGAGTTCTCCGCGCCCAAGAGCTTGCGCCGTGCGACCACGGAGCTCAATCGGAAAATCATGCTACCCTATATCGTCGATTCTCCGCCCTGGTTGAAGACCAAATCGCTGCCGGTGCCAGAAGCCATGCACCATTATTATATGGCGCAATCCTACGTGGCGAGCGTTGCCAATAATCGGGCCTTGAGCGAGCTCGAGCAAGCTATCCGTTTGGATCCTACGAATCCAAAGTTCTACGTCCTGCAGACCAAAATTCTCTTGGATCAAGACAAGAGCGTGGAGGCGTCTAAGACTGCCCTCGCGGCCATAGAACGCTCGCGGGATACCACTTCGGATATTTTGGCCTTGAGCGACGAGTTCTATTTGCCCGAAGCCAAGATCGTTTATGGCAAAGCCATCGAGCTAGGCAGCCGTGAGGTGCTTCCGTACTTGGGCTTGGGAAATATCGCGCTCCACTCGGGAAACATCCCCGAAGCGGAAAAATGGTTTTTACCTGCGCGCGAGATACAAGCGGACCACCCTGCGGTATTGCTGGCGTACGGTCGCCTCGCCTTAGCTAAAGGCAATCGTGAAAAGGATAAGGAGGCGGCGACCCGACTTTTTCAGGAGGCCAAGGGGCTGTTGGAAAAGTCCAAAGACAAAGGGGAGGACTCCGCCACGCTCTATTCGGAATTGGGCGAGGTCTATGCCAGACTGAACATGTGGGACAAGACCGCGGAATCCTACACGCAAGCGTTGCGAATGAGGCGGAGAAGAAACGATTGGCGTCGCTCTCTGGGCGAAGCCTACGCCAAGATGGGCAAAATACAGGAGGCGGAACAGAAGTACCGCGAGGTCTTGGCTTTGAGCCCTGACGACGACCAAGCCTTGCACGGGCTTCAAGCCCTAGGCAAGAGATACTGAGCTGCGTAAATTTTTTTACTCGCAGTTTCTCTAGGAGGGCCTTCGGTGATATGCCGAAGGCCTTTTGTTTTTGGCTCAGGTACTTTGCAGTTCCGGTTTCAACTCTTTATTCTGTAAACGAGCTTAACGGACGGCGAGGGGGGCCTGTGATGTTGAAAGAAAAAATCGGAATTATCGGCGCCGGAAAGATCGGCTCGGCGATCGTTCGTGGAATTATTGGGGCCGGTCTGGTGGCCAGAGATCAGGTCATGGCGAGTGATGTAAGCGATGCGCTACGACAGTCCATCGCCAAAGATCTCGGCATCGAAGTCACGGCGGACAACGGCAAGGTCTGCGATTTTGCCGACAGCGTGATTCTTGCGGTCAAACCACAGATCGTGGATTCGGTGCTCAAGGAAGTCGCAAAGAAACTGGGCAAAGCGAAACTTTTGGTCTCAGTCGCTGCGGGTGTTCCGCTTTCTCGGCTTGAGGCCAATTTGGCCCAAGGGGCTCGGGTTGTGAGGGTTATGCCGAATATACCCTGCGTGGTAGGAGCAGGCGCATCGGGCTATGCCGGGGGCACACACGCAACAGCCAAGGAAATGGAGACGGTGGGCTTGATTCTCAACAGCTTTGGGATCGCTTTACCTGTGGAAGAAAAATATTTGGACGCGGTCACCGGGCTCAGCGGGAGCGGACCGGCGTACGTGTTTCTCTTTATTGAAGCGTTGGCCGATGGCGGTGTTCAAATGGGTCTGTCCCGCGATGTGGCGCTCAAGCTGGCGCTGCAGACTGTATACGGTTCCGCACGGATGGCGCTCGAAAGCGGGAAGCACCTCGGCGAGCTAAGAGACGAAGTTACTTCTCCTGGCGGGACAACGATCGCGGGACTTTATGCGCTGGAGCAAAGGGGGTTTCGCGGCACCGTTATGGAAGCCGTGGTCAATGCCACACGCAGGTCCCAAGAGCTTGGAAGAGGACAATAGACAAGTAGATCAGACAAGTAGATCATAAATTTTCAATTTCGTTGCTTGTCTTGAATCCACCAGACAAAGAATTCCTTTTCCGTCAGCTGAACCCCCTAGGCGCTGCAGATTGAGCCGGGAGTACGTTAGATCCATGAACAGTTGGGCGCGTGCTCTAGTGTGGAAGGAAATAAAGAGAAGGCTATTCAACACTACCGGGACCGTAAGACTTGTGAAAATTGCGGCGGGAGAATTTGAGCCTGCCAAATAATCGTCTTGCTCGCTTGCGCTGGCTTGTGGATGTTCTTGCGCGACGACTCGGACAACAATAAATTTTTTGGGGGAGGGGGTGTCCCCTGAGGGGGGGACACCCTGGGGTTGGTAGCCGCAAACTCGAGTCTAACACCTAGGCCTTCGAGCTTGCGCTCGTGAAACACTGTTAAGTCGACCCATAGCACCACGCATCAAAGCTTATCTCATCCTCGCCATAGCGAACTGCAGCTTTTTCAACTCACCTTCCAGATAGAGATCTTTCAACTGGTGGCGGTCCAAGTGTGGTTCGAGTTGCTCGGCTGGATAAATCTTGGTGCCACAGCGATGGCATACCGCAGCATGATAGGTTGAGTCTTCGTACCGAATGTCGGTTAGTTCTAATGGAATCGTTGTTTCCATATGTCCCTCTCTGTCTTAGTTTTGCAGCGCGAGTCAACGTGCTTAAGCAATTGACATGCCAAAATCTTCATTTGTTCCGATGATCTTAAAATTGATGATATTTTTCAAGTGGTTATTCGATGATGACCGAGGCGAATCCAACAGCTTCAAGTGAATCAGAATGATAGTTTGCCAATGAAAGTACAGTTTTGTACAACGTAAAAGTATTTTCTTGTACAAAACGGTTGTTAATTACCAAGGTGTCCCGCGTTAGCTGCCCGAACCCGAGAGTTTGTCGGAGAATTGGAAAGTTGACGCCACCGTACTTGTCGAGGTAACAATCAGATAGATCGACGTACAGTGAAGTGGCGTGGTGCAACTTTACTTGCGCATTTCGGCAGTCTCGAGATGGTCACAGTGATCGATAACATCAGTCCCACCGTCATTTTCTCGGAAGAAAAGTCAGGTCGATTCAAAGTGGGCTATATCGCTCTCAGTAATTCCCGAGCCCTCAATGCGCTGGACTTGGGGATGCTGCGCATGATCGAAAGTAAGCTTCTTGACTGGTTGCGGGATGAAGACTTGGCCTGTGTTGTTCTATATGCCAGATCCGAGAAGGCCTTCTGCGCCGGCGGCGATGTGAAGTCACTCGTTATCGCGTTGCAAAATGAGGGTACCATCGCCGCGGCCAGGGATTATTTCACTACAGAGTACCTCGTCGACTATGTAATCCACATCTATCCCAAACCCATCCTTTGTTGGGCTGACTGCATTACCATGGGCGGTGGCATAGGGATTATGAACGGGGCATCGTCTCGTGTGGTGACTGAGCGAACAGTGATGGCGATGCCTGAGATCGCGATCGGTTTATTCCCCGACGTCGGCGGCACCTATTTTCTCAACCGGCTCCCCGCGGGCCTGGGTTTATTCCTCGCTTTAACCGGTGCGCGCATCAGTGGTGATGAGGCGGCCTACCTCGGCATGGCGGATGTTATCGTGCGCTCGGAGAAAAGAAACGAAATATTCGCCGGACTATCGCGTCTCAGTTGGAGTCCGGATCCCCGAAAGAACAAACCGATTCTGGGCGACTATCTTGCTTCCGTCGCCGAGCCCGATCCATTGAATAGACGCGAGCTTCTCGAACGACTCGACATCATTAAGCAACTGACTCTCAAAGCAACCGTCGAAGAGGTCGACAGCGCATTTCGAAGCTGGCATGGAAGTAACGAATGGATCGGAAGTGGTATTCACGGTTACCTAAGCGGTTCGCCAACTTCCGCGAAAGCGATCTTTCAGCAACTGACGAGCGGAAAAGAGCTATCGTTAAAGGAAGCTTTCCTTCGCGAGTGGGACATGGCCCTCAATTTCTGCGAACGCTCCGACTTCCGGGAAGGAGTGAGATCACGCTTGATCGACAAAGACCAAAAGCCACAATGGAACCCGTCGACTCTAGCGGAGATCAAAAACCAGGACATCGAGCGACTTTTCTCGAAGCAGCACGGTCAAGCCGATCTGTTGGCGCAAAAGTTATCCGAGCTGCCACTTGATTAAGTGGCTCACCTCACCCGATGCGTACTCTTGACACCGAGAGACCGCCGCGCAATGGTAATTCCGCGAACTGAGTCTCGAATCATATGACTACAAACCAGCTATTAGAAATCGAATTTCCGGTGATGCGCTATGATATCACGATGCCGCTTCTCGAAGGACGAGTTGTCATCGATGGCTTCAAACTCAAACCGGTTAAGTCCTCGTCGATGATCAATAAGGAAGACCCGAAGATGATGGCCGGCGAGTTCGGGCTATGCGATCTTAATATCGGGTATTGGCTGCCGGCCATCGAGGCCGGGTGGGAGATCATCGGCTTGCCGGTCTTCTCCAAGCGCAAGCCCACGTATCAGCTGATATTCAGTCATGCCGACTCCGGCATTCGCACTCCCAAAGATTTGGAGGGCAAGAAAATTGGCTCGCGTACTTATCGAACCGCGCTCACGGTTTGGGCGCGAGGACTCTTGCGGGAGCGTTACGGTGTTGATTTTTC
>Ga0066388_100001606_pt1 | contig 12925 bp, 9 predicted proteins | sample PanSoiMetaGPlot6_FD_64539 | JGI IMG/M metagenome (GOLD analysis project Ga0066388, IMG submission 64539) | Tropical forest soil microbial communities from Panama analyzed to predict greenhouse gas emissions - Panama Soil - Plot 6 (Hybrid Assembly) | ecosystem: Environmental > Terrestrial > Soil... | reverse complement strand
CAGGCGCTCGATCTCATCCACGAGCGGTTCACGGCGATCATCGCCGAGCACGGCCCGCAGGCGATCCTGCCGCTGAACTACGCCGGCCCACACGGCTTCCTGGCCGGTGGCTCCATGGATCTGCGGTTCTTCCACAAGCTGGGCGCCTCGCTGCTCGACCGCCGGCCGCTCTGCGGCGGCATTCGCACCGAGGCGTGGGTCGGGACGTTCGGTCCGGCCCCGGGGATGCGACCCGAGCAGGCGGAAGCGGCGAAGCTGATCGTGGCCTGGGGCAACAACGTCACCTGGACCAACCTGCATCTGGTGCCGATCATCAACGGCGTCAGGCGCGCGGGCGGCAAGCTCATCGTCGTCGACCCCAAGCGGACGAAGATCGCGTCGCAAGCCGACCTGCACATCGCGCTCCGCCCCGGAACGGATGTCGTGTTCGCGTGGGCGGTCGCCGCCGAGCTCGAGCGCGCGGGCGCGTTCGACCGCCAGTTCATCGCCCGGCACGTCGAGGGCTTCGAGCCGTGGATGGAGCGTGCGCGCCGTCATTCGCGGGCCGAGGCGGCGGCGATCTGCGGTGTGCCCGAGTCCGAGATCCAGCGCTTTGCCGAGTGGTTCGCCACGATGTCGCCGGTGGCCATGAGCGTGGGGAACGGGCTCGAGCGCAACCAGAACGGCGGCGCCGGTATCCGCGCCGCGTTCGCGCTGCCCGTGCTGGCGGGAAAGATGGGCGTGCGGGGCGGCGGACTGATCAACGGCGCCGGCTTCGCGTTCCCGAAGACGCCGGCGCGGCTGGCGCGGCCCGATCTGATCCCGCCCGGCACACGCACGCTCAACATCATCGACATCGGGCGGCACCTGCTGGATCCGGATCTACGACCGCCGGTCAAGGCGCTGTTCGTCTACAACCACAATCCGCTCGTGGTCCATCCCGAGCAGAACCGTCTGCGGCGCGGCCTCGAGCGCGACGATCTCTTCATCGTCGGCTCCGACGTCGTCATGACGGACAGCCTGGCCTACGCGGACGTCATCCTGCCCGCGTGCAGCCACTTCGAGTATCACGACCTGTACGCCGCCTATGGCCAGCACTGGCTGCAGCGTGCCGAGCCCGTGATCCCCCCGCAGGGTGAGGCGCTGCCCAATACCGAGATCTTCCGGCGGCTGGCCGCGCGCTTCGGGTTCACCGATCCGTGCTTCACGGCGACGGACGCCCAGCTGATGGACGACGCCGTCGACGGTAGCGATTCACGGCTGGGCGGCGTGGCGCCGAGCCGGATCCCGACCGATCGCGCGCGCGCGATGACGACGGACGGCGAGGAGTTCGTGCTCTTCGGCAACGTCTTTCCCAAGACGGCGTCGGGCAAGGCGGAGCTGGTCTCGAGCTATCTCGACAAGAAGTACGGCGCCGCGCTCCCCGAGTATCGTCCGATCGCCTCGACGTATCCGCTCATGCTGATCTCGCCGGCCTCGGACAAGCGGATCACGGCCACGTTCGGCGGCTGCCGCGGCAGTGACGGCACGCCACCGCTCGAGATGCATCCGGACGACGCGCGGGCGCGCGGGCTCGCCGACGGTGTCACGGTGAAGGTGTGGAACGATCTCGGCGAGGTCCATCTGCCGTTGCGCATCACCGAGGAGGTCCCGCGGGGCGTCGTCGCCTCGGCCAAGGGCGCATGGATGCGAACGAGCGACAACGGCCAGACGATCTCGGCGCTCGCCCCCGCGCACCACGCCGACATCTCGGAAGGGGCCTGCTACAACGACGCGCGCGTGGAGGTCGAAGCCCGTCCCTGACGGCCCGCGAGCGACGCGAACCGGACGTCGACGCGCCGGGGGAACGGCCACGGGCGATCTCCTCACCGTCACCGACGTCACCAAGCGCTTCGGCGGCGTCGAGGCACTGGCGGGCTGCACACTGTCGGTCGGTGAGGGCACGATCACCGGGCTCATCGGGCCGAACGGCGCCGGCAAGACCACCCTGTTCAACGTGATCAGCGGTCTCACCGGCGCCGACGGGGGCCGGATCCGGCTCCGCGGCGACCGCCTCGACGGATTGTCGGCCGACGCAATCGCGCGGCGCGGCGTCGGCCGCACCTTCCAGATCCCGCGCCCGCTGGGGCGGATGACCGTGCTCGAGAACCTGCTCGTCTACGCCCATGATCAGCCCGGCGAAGGCCTCGTCCGCGTGTTCGCGACGCCCGGGCGCGTCAGCGCCGCCGACCGACGTGCCCGCGAGCACGCGCAGACGATCCTCGAGACGGTCGATCTTGCCCACGTCGCCCACGCCCGCGCGGACACGCTCTCCGGCGGGCAGAAGAAGCTCCTCGAGCTGGGACGCGCGCTCATGAGCGACCCGCCCGTCATCCTGCTCGACGAGCCGGGCGCCGGCGTGAACCCGACGCTGATGCGTTCGCTCACGCGGACCCTCCGTGGTCTCCAGGCGGAGGGCCGGACGTTCCTCCTCATCGAGCACGACATGGACCTCGTCACCGAGCTGTGCGATCCCGTGATCGTCATGGCCCAGGGGCGCGCGCTCGTCGAGGGACCGTTCGCGGAGATCCGGCGCGACCCTCGCGTGCTCGACGCCTACCTCGGGCGGTGATGTGACGCTCCTCGACGTGCGCGAGCTGTCCGCGGGGTACGGCGATCACGACGTGCTCCATGATCTGTCGCTTCGCGTCGAGGCCGGGGAGCTGGTCGCGGTGATCGGGCCGAATGGCGCCGGGAAGTCGACGCTGCTGAAGACCCTGGCCGGGCTCGTGCGGCCGCGGACGGGCGCCATCACGCTCGCCGGGGTGGACATCACCGGCGCCGACCCGGCGCGCGTCGTCGCCAGCGGCCTCTGCTACGTCCCGCAAGAGGCGAACGTCTTTCCGTCGCTCAGCGTGTGGGAGAATCTCACGATCGGGGCGTGGACGGCGCCGCGCGCACTCGCCGAGCACGCGCGGACGGTCGTGGAGCTCTTCCCCGTGCTCGGCGAGCGGCGGCATGCCCGGGCCGGAACGTTGTCCGGCGGCGAGCGACAGATGCTGGCGATGGCGATGGCGTTGATGGTGGAGCCCACGCTGCTGGTCCTGGACGAGCCGTCCGCCGGGCTCGCGCCCGCGCTGCAACGCCTGGTGTTCGAGCGTGTGCGCCAGGTCAACCGCCGCGGGCTGGCCGTGATGCTCGTCGAGCAGAACGCGCGCGAGTCGCTCGCGCTCGCTCATCGGGCGTATGTTCTGGCGATGGGGCGGGTCCGCGCCGAGGGCACCGGCGCGAGCCTTCGTGACGACCCCGAGATCCGCCGTCTCTATCTCGGCGGCTGACGCATCGAGGAGATTCGACCATGACGATCTCGCGACGGGACTTCGTGAAGGCGTCGGGCGCGGCCGGCTTCGCCCTGGCTGCGCCCGCTCTGCTCGCGGCACAGTCGAAGGAGCCGATCGCCGTCGGCACCCTGTGTCCGCTCACCGGCGCGGGCGGCTCGTATGGCCCGGACATGCAGCGGGCGGTGGTCGCGGTCGTCGAGCGGATCAATCGCGCCGGCGGCATCCAGGGTCGGCCGATACAACTGTTCCACGAGGACGACCAGACCAGCGCCGAGGCCGGCGTGCGCGCGGCGCGCAAGCTCATCGACGTCAACAAGGTCGTCGCCATCGTCTCGACGTGGGCGTCGGCGGTCACGCTGGCCGTGAGGCCGCTCTGCGTCGAGGCGCGCGTGTTCCTCATCGGCGTGTCGGGTGCCGACGCGGTCACCCAGGGCGATCATCGCGGCTATGTCGCGCGGACGCAGCCGAACACGAACACGCAAGGCCGCATGTACGCCCGCTTCGCGGCGTCCAAGAAGGAGTGGAAGCGGATCGCCTACATGGCCCTGCAGACGCCCTACGCGCAGTCGTTCGGCGAGGCGTTCACCGGCGCGGTGAAGGCCGCTGGCGCGACGATCACCGACAGCCTCATCTACGAGGACAAGAAGCCGTCGTACCGCAGCGAGGTGACGCGCGTGCTTGGCACGAACCCCGACCTCATCATGCTCGGCGGCTACACGCCCGATTCCGTCGTGATGGTCAAGGATCTCTACCGGGCGGCCTACAAGGGGGCCATCCTCGGCCCGAGCTTCGCCATCAACGCGAAGTTCATCGAAGGGGTGGGCCCCGACGTCGCCGAGGGTGTCTGGAACATGGATCGCGCGCCGCTGTTCGACTCGCCGGCCTACAAGGAGTTCGTGGCCGCTGTCCCGGGCGGCGACCAGAGCCCGTACGCGCCACAGGCGTGGGATCACATGACGCTGGTTGCGCTCGCGCTCGCCGCCGGCAAGGGCGAGGTGTCCGGCACGGTGATCAAGGACCAGCTCCGCGCCGTGGCGAACCCGCCCGGCGCTGTCGTGTACTCGTTCGCCGACGGCGCGAAGCACCTCGCCGAGGGCAAGAAGATCAACTACGAGGGCGCCTCGGGCGCCTGCGACTTCGACCAGATCGGCGACATCCTCTCGGCCCCGTTCATCGTCCAGCAGGTGCGGAAGGGCAAGAACGAGCGCGTGACGGTCATCAATCCCTGACGGCCGGAATGCCGGCCATCACGCAGTACGTCTTCAACGGCGTCGTGACCGGCGGCATCCTCGCCTTGCCCGCCGTCGCGTTCTCGCTGACCTGGCGGCTGCTGCGCTTCCCGAACTTCGCCGTCAGCACGTATCTGACGGTCGGGGCCTACGCGGCCCTCGCGCTGAACGTGGGGCTGCGTGCTTCCCTGGAGCTCGCATGGGTCGGGGCGGTCGTCGTGACGGCGGTGACCGCGCTCGCCGTCGACCGGATCGCGTTCCGGCCCATGCGTGGTCGGCGGCCGTTCTCGCTGGCCATCGCGTCGATCGGCGTCGCGTTCGTCCTCGAGAACGTCGTCCGGTTCGTCTGGGGCAACGACTTCAGGAGCTACGACGTGCCCGTGACGCGGGCCATGCTGATCGCGGGCCTGCGCGTCGGTCGGGAGCAGCTCCTGATCTTCGCGGTCGCGATCGCGCTCATGGCCCTCGCCCAGACCTTCCTCGTGCGGACGCGCCTCGGAATTGCCATGCGCGCCACCGCGGACAACGCTGGGCTCGCCGCCGTGAAGGGCGTGCCGACGGAGCGCGTCGTGGCCGCGGCCACTCTCGGAGGCGGCGCGCTGGCGGGCGGCGCCGGCGTGTTCCTCGGCCTCGACGCGAGCATCGATCCGTTGATGGGCGGCAGCGTGATCATCTCCGTGTTTGCCGCCGCGATCCTCGGCGGGATCGGCTCGGGCCCCGGCGCGTTTGTGGGCGCGCTGATCGTCGGGATCGTGGAGGAGGTCGGCACGCTCGTGGTCCCTCCGACCTACAAGACCGCGATCGGTTTCGTGATCATCCTCGCCGTTCTCCTCGTGCGCCCGACCGGCCTGGCCGGCGCCCGGTCGTGACGATGTCAGCAATGCCTGGAATCGAGAAGCGTGTCCGGCTCCGCCGGCGCGCTTCGAGCGTTGGGAGAGTCGGGGGCCATTTCGGGGCCCCCGACGTTTGATGTTCGCCTACCTCACCGCGGTGGCGACGCTCGTGGGCGTCCGCTCACTGCTCACGCTCGGGCTGAACGTGCAGTGGGGGCTGACCGGTCTCGTCAACCTCGGCGTGATCGCATTCTTCGGAGTCGGCGCCTATACGTCGGCACTGCTCGCCGTCGGCGGTACCTCGATCCTCCTCGCCTGGCCGGCGGCGGTCGGCGTCGCGGCCGCGGCCGGCGCCGCGCTCGCCATGGTCGCGTTACGCCTTCGCGAGGACTATCTGGCCATCGTCACGCTCGGCTTCGCCGAGGTGCTTCGCCTGTTCCTGCTCAACGAGACCTGGCTCACCCGCGGCGCCAACGGCGTCACCGGGATCCCGCGTCCGCTCCACACCGTGTTCGCGGGACGGTACGACATCTTTTACCTCGGGCTCGTGCTGCTGGCGGTCGTGCTCGCCTACGGCGCCCTCGAGCGGCTGCGCCGGTCGCCGTTCGGCCGGGTCCTGCGCGCGATCCGTGAAGACGAGATCGTCGCGGCCGTCGCGGGCAAGCCCGTCTTCCGGTTCAAGGTCCAGGCGTTCGCGCTCGGCGCGGGCATCGCCGGGCTGGCGGGCGCGCTCTTCGCGCACTACCTGGCCTACGTCGAGCCGAACATGTTCCTCCCCCAGGAAAGCCTGTTCGTGTGGCTCGCCCTGATCCTCGGCGGAAGCGGAAACAACCGGGGCGCGCTCGTGGGCTCCGCTGTGCTCCTGGGCCTGCTCGAGGGCACGCGCTTTGCGAAAGACGTCGTGCCCTTCCTGACCGGCGTCCGGCTGGCGGCGGCGCAGCAGATCCTGGTCGGCGTGGTGCTCGTGGTGCTCATGGTGCGTCGGCCAGAGGGCTTGATCCCCGAGAAGACCGAGTCGAACTAGGAGAACGCGATGAGGGTGGGTTTCGTCGGGCTCGGCAACATGGGCGTACCGATGGCGGGGTTCGTCCTCGGCGCGGGCTTCCCGCTCGTGGTCCACGACCTGAGGAAGGAGGCAGCGGCGCCGCTTCTGGAGCGCGGCGCCCGCTGGGCCGACTCGGCGCGGGACGTGGCCGCCCAGTCGGACGTGATCTGCATCTGCGTGCCCGGCCCGACGGAGATGCGTGCCGTCGCGCTCGGGCCCGCGGGCGTCATCGAAGGTCTCCGCGCGGGATGTGCGGTGATCGATCACACCACGAATGCCCCGGCCGTCGTGCGTGACGTCGGCGCCGCGCTCGCGACACGCGGGGTGCCATTGCTCGACGCGCCGCTGGACGGCGGGCGCGAAGGCGCGGTGGCCGGTCAGCTCACGCTGTTCGTCGGCGGCGATGAAGCCGTCCTGCGAGCGGTTCGACCCCTGCTCGACACCTTCTCCGCGAGCGTGGTGTGGGTCGGGGAGCTCGGCGCGGGATCCATCACGAAGATCGTCCACAACGCGCTGGCGATGAGCATCGATCTCCTGATCGCCGAGTGCCTCACCCTCGGCGCCAAGGCCGGCGTGGCGGTGCCGCGGCTCGTCGAGGCGTTTCGCGAAGGGTGCATCGTGAGCCAGAACATGACGTTCACGAAGCGGATGCCCGCCACGCTGTTCCGCGGCGACTTCACCGCGCGCTTCGCGCTCGCGCTCGCCCACAAGGACTTCCGGCTGGCTGCCGATCTCGCCGCCGAGCACGGCGTGCCCACGCGCCTGCTCGATCTGTGTCAGGCGGAGCTCCGCGAAGCGATGAACCGTGGCTGGGGCGCCGAGGACCGCCTGAAGGCCTCGACGCTCCAGGAAGAGCGCGCCGGGGTCGCGCTGCGGCTGTAGGCGGGGCTCGCCCCCCGCCCTCCTACGCGTCTATCTCGCCGAGATCGTGCCGGGAACGATCGCCCGGCGCGCCTCCTCCGGTTCCGGCCGTGCGACCGGCATGCCGCGGCGGCCGAGCCTGGACGGGTCCATGGCGTAGAACTTCAGGCTGTTGTCGAGCAGCATCTTGCGCTTGGCGGAGTCCGAGACGTCCTTGCGGGCGAGCAGCGTCGCGACGGTGCCCGGATACCGCTGACCGTCGTGGCCGGGCTCGCCGACGAACAACGCGTCGAAGTGCAGGTAGTCGGACGCGAACAGCATCGCGTCCTCGCCGACGTGGTCGACGAAGAACGGGATGAATTCGTCGCCGGGCTCGCAGCTGAAGAACACGCGGCCGCTCTTGATGTACTCGCTCGGCTTTGCCGAGATCAGCGCCCACCGCTCGGGCGCCACCTCGTTGTACTCGTCCATCCGGTGCATCCAGTACGGCACCCATCCCGCACCGGCCTCGAGGAACGCGATCCTGAGGTTCGGGAACCGCTCGAGGACGCCGCCGGTGACGATGTTGGAGCAGGCCAGCATCTGCGCGAACGTGTGCGCCATGTGCGAGGCTTCCAGCATCTGGTCCGGGCGATTGAGATCGAAGTAACTGCGGAACAGCGACGGCAGCGCCGGGCCGTGGACCGCGATCGGAACGCCGAGCCGGTCGGCCTCGGCCCAGAATGGCGTGAGCCGCACGTCGCTCAGGAGCGTGTCCTCGCGCACGGTACAGCCGATCTGGATGGCGACCATGTCGAGCTTGGTGACCGCGCGATGCATCTCGGCGATCGCGCCCTCGACGTCCTGGAGCGCGACGAGCCCGACCCCCTTCAGCCGCTGCGGGCACACCCCGCAGTACTCGTGGAGCCAGTCGTTGTACGCGTGGGCGCGCGCCGCCGCGAAGCCGGCGTCGAGCGTCACCGTCAGCGGCAGCTCATCCGTGGGATAGATGACCGCCACGTCGATCTGATCCCGGTCCATGTCGGTCAGGCGCGCCCACGGGTTGTACGTCCCCATCCGCCGGTAGTGGATCGCCTTGCCCTTCGGCGGCGGGAGGTTGCCGTTCACGCCCACGAAGCCGCACTCGGTGTCGGGCCCCCACACCTTGCCGTCGACCAGCCGCACGATGTGGCCGCGGCCGGCCTGGGTGTAGACGGGGCGGCGCTCGCGGTACTTCGGGTCGATCCGCTCGTAGGTCTCGTTGACCTCGATGACGTGCCCGTCACCATCGATCACCGGGTCGGGTCGGTCGGTCATGGCGTGCTCCTTCGTCCGTCTGTGCCGATTAAAGCACAACCGGCTCAGGTCGAGGGCCGGAGACGATGCGCGAGGCGCGGGAGTACGGCCGCGATGTCGATGCCCTCGCGCAGCACGGACGCCACCGGATCGCCGAGCTTGTCCAGGCGCGCGGCCATGGTGGCGAGCGTGTAGCGACGGGGATCGAGACGCTCGGTGACCTCCGTCCAGCGCAGCGGGCACGACACGGGCGCGCCCGGCAGCGGCCGCACGGACAGCGGCGCGACGATGGTCTGGCCCTGGCCGTTCTGCAGGTAATCGATGTAGACCTTCCCGCCACGGTCCCGTACGGGACGGACGATCGTGGAGATCGCCGGCTCGGCCTCCACACCGAGGGTCGCGAGCAGATGCGCGAACGTCCGCGTCTCTTCGTACGTGTACCGGGCGCCGAGCGGCAGCAGGATGTGCAGCCCGGTGGCGCCGGACGTCTTCACGTACGACGGCAGCTCGAGCGCGGCGAGGATCCTGCGGAGCGCCCGCGCCACTCGCACGACGTCCGTGAAGGGCGCGCCCTTCGGATCGAGGTCGAGGATGAGCCAGTCCGGGCGCTCGAGCGATCCCGCCCGCGAGCCCCAGAGGTGCAGCGGGATGACCCCGAGGTTCACGACGTAGCGGAGCGTCTGCACGTCGTCGATCACGAAGTAGTCGATGTCGCGCTTCACCTCGCTCGCCCAGATGCGCTCGGTGCGGATCCAGGACGGAATGAAATCTGGCGCATCTTTCTGATAGAAGGACTTGCCCGCGATGCCGTCGGGATAGCGCGTCAGGACGACGGGCCGACCGACGAGATACGGCAGCAGCCAGCCGGAGACTCGCTCGTAGTAGGCGACGAGATCGGCCTTCGTGTAGCCCTCGTCGGGCCAGAAGATCTTCCGCGGGTTGCTGATCGTGACCGCCGGCGATTCGGAGGCCGCCGGCGCAAGCTCGGCTGGCGCCTCGGACGGAGTCGGCATTTCCCGGCGGCACTCGTCCGGCCGCTTGTCTTCGCGCAGCCCGAGGAACGTGGGATGGCGGAGGCCGCCCTCGTCCGTCCAGTCGGTGAAGCGTACCTCGCACACGAGCCGCGGCTCCACCCAGTGGTGACCGCGGCCAGGGGGCGTGCCCGCGTCGAACGGCGATGTCGATCGCGCCAGGGGCCGGAGGCGGTCCATCAGCCGATCGAGCCCCGCGCCGTCGAACCCGGTGCCGACCTTCGACACGTAGACGAGGCGATCGTCATCGTAGAGGCCGAGGTGGAGCGCGCCGAAGTGCGCGCGACTGCCCTGGGGCGTCGTGTAGCCGCCGATCACGAACTCCTGGCGCTGCTCGCACTTGATCTTGAGCCAGTCGCGCGAGCGGCCGCCGACGTAACGGCTGGCGATCCGCTTGGCGATGATGCCTTCGAGCCGCTGCTCGGAGCACGCCTGGAAGAACGCGTCGCCGCGCTCGAGCACGTGGTCGCTGTAGCGGACGACGCCGCGCGCCGGCATCGTCAGGGCCAGGCAGGCCTTGCGCTCGCCGAGCGGCAGGTCGCGGACGTCGCGGCCGGCGAGCGCGAGCGCGTCGAAGAAGACGCCGGTGACGGGCGTGGTCGCCCGCGCGCGCTCGACCTCGATCGGGTGCGTGAGGTGCATGCGCAGCTGCAGCCGCTGAAAGCTCGGGCGGCCCGCCTCGTCGAGCGCGACGATCTCGCCGTCGAGGACGAAACGATCGAGCGGCAGCGCACGGAGCGCACGGACGATCTCCGGATAGCGAGCGGTGAACGACTGGCCTTTGCGGCCGTAGAGCTCCACGGTCTCGCCCTCGCGCCAGGCCAGCACGCGCACACCGTCGTACTTGATCTCGTAGAGCCAGTCGGCGCTCGAGAACGGCCCCTCGCGGCTTCCCGCTAGCATCACCGCCTCACCGGTCGGGCGCACGTCGGCGGACGGGACGCGAAGCCGGGTGAGCCGCGCGCGCAGCTCACCGAGCCTCCGCGGCCCCTCGCGCAGCTCCTCGACGGTCAGGCCCGAAAGGATCGACTCGGGCCACCGGTCCGTCGCTTCTTCCTCGGCCACGAAGTCGTCGGTCTTCTTGAGGAGCAGCCAGTCTCGCTCCTTGCCCGACAGCCGGGTCAACGTCCAGGCGCCGCGCAGCTTCACGCCGTAGAGCTCGACGTCGAGGCGGCCGCGCTCCACCTGCGCGGCGACATCGTCGCCCTTCAACGGCCGGTACCAGCCACGGTCCCACACGATCACCTCGCCCGCGCCGTAGTTGCCGGCCGGGATCACACCCTCGAAGTCCGCGTACTCCACGGGATGGTCCTCGACGTGGACGGCCAGACGTTTCTCGTGCGCACGAAGCGATGGGCCTTTTGGCACGGCCCAGCTCTTTAGTGTGCCGTCGATCTCGAGACGCAAGTCGTAGTGGAGACGGCGCGCCGCGTGCTTCTGGATCACGAACAGACGGCCGCCCGGACCGCGCTGCCCGCCGAAGGGCTCAGGCGTGCGCTCGGGGCTCCGCTTGCGGCGATATTCGTTAAGCATCCGCGTCCGTGCTATCGTTCCAACTTATTACATGGGGGGCTCCGGGCGCCCCCCAAGCCCTCATTGGTGCTCAGGGCGCCCCGGCAAAGCCGTGACGCCCCTCGAAACTCGCCAAACCCGGTTGGTCGAATCTAGGAGGGCGTGCGCTGATGCCTCCCCATTCCATCGGCTCGGGCACCATCTCGTTCGGGCTGGTCAGCATCCCGGTCCGGATGTACACGGCGGCCTCGTCCGCGGGTGTGGCGTTCAACATGCTGCACGCGAAGTGCGGCTCGCGGATTCGACAGCACACGTTTTGCCCGCAATGCAACATGACGGTGGATCGCGCCGAGCTCGTGCGGGGCTACGAGTTCGCCAAGGACCAGTACGTCCGCGTGGGCGAGGAGGAGCTGAAGGCGCTGGAGGGCGAGGCCTCGAAGATCATCGACATCGCGGAGTTCGTCCCGCTCGACAAGGTCGATCCCATCTACTTCGAGAAGACCTACTACCTCGGCCCCGACAAGGGCGGCGAGAAGGCGTACCGGCTGCTCGCCGACGCGATGGCCGCGAGCGAGCGCGTGGCGCTCGCCAAGTTCGTGATGCGCGGCAAGGAGAGCCTGGTGCTGATCCGCGCCGCCCAGGGCGGCCTCATGCTCCACACCATGTACTTCGCCGACGAGGTCCGCAGCTTCGGCGAGATCGACAAGGGCCAGTCCGCAAAGATCAAGGACGGCGAGCTCGCGCTCGCGCAGCAGCTCATCGACGGCCTCTCCAACTCCGAGTTCGAGCCCGATCGCTATGCCGACGACTACCGGCAGCGCGTGCTCGATCTCATCCAGTCCAAGGTCGAGGGCAAGGAGATCACCACGGCCGGCCCCCCAGTGCAGCGCGCCCAGGTCATCGATCTCATGGAGGCGCTGAAGGAGAGCATCGCCAAGCGCGTGCCGCCCGACGAGAAGAAGCCGCCCGTCAAGGTGGCTCGCCGCGCCGAGGCCAAGGCCACGCCCGCGCCCGCCAAGAAGGCCCAGGCCGGCCGAAAGTAGCTCGCGGCGCCGATCAGTCGGTCGCGGGCCGCGCCGAACGCATCAGCGCGAAGGCGAGCAGACCGAGTGCGATCCACACCGCCTCGCGGATCCGGCGGACCAGGCTGAAGGACACGCCGGCGGTCGAGCCGAGACCGAGCGCGGCGAACGTCGCCGCGTAGCCGCCCTCCAGCACGCCGACGCTGCCAGGTACCAGGAACGTCGCGAAGCGGATGCCCATGCCGAACGCCTCGATCACCGTCGCGGTGACGAGCGACACGGGCGTGCCGAGCAGTGCGAGGATGAGCCACGCCTCCACCGCGCCCAGCAGCCAGGCGAAGAAGTGGCAGGCGAGCGAGAGCGCGAGCCGAAACGGGCGCTTGCGGTAGAACGTCGCGAGCGCCTCGTCGATGCGGCCGACCGTCGCGTGACCTTCGAAGCGTGACAGGCCCAGGCGCGAGAGCATGCGCGCGCCGCGCGCGGCGAGCCCGCGCGTCTGCACGATCACGAAGCCGCCCAGCGCGACCACCTCCAGCCCGACCAGACACTCCATCGCGCGGAGGATGCGCGAGTCGACGGGCAGGCTCGTCCAGGCCAGGATGACGCCCAGCAGGAGCAGGAGTCCCTGACCGATGGTGATCGTCGTCTTGGCCACGATCACCGACGACACCGCCTCGTCGATGGGCACGCGCCCCTGGAGCAGCCATGTCTTCACGGCCTCGCCACCGAGCGACGCCGTCGGTGTCGTGAGATTGAATGCCTCGCCGGCCAGACGGGCCGGCAGAAGCGTGGCGAGCCCCACCCGGTCGTGCGCGAAC
>Ga0066388_100001605_pt1 | contig 12927 bp, 12 predicted proteins | sample PanSoiMetaGPlot6_FD_64539 | JGI IMG/M metagenome (GOLD analysis project Ga0066388, IMG submission 64539) | Tropical forest soil microbial communities from Panama analyzed to predict greenhouse gas emissions - Panama Soil - Plot 6 (Hybrid Assembly) | ecosystem: Environmental > Terrestrial >... | reverse complement strand
CGCTCATCGCATCGTTGACCAGCCGCGTGTAGGTGCCGGCCGCCATCAGCGGCTGATTGAGCTCGTGCGCGACCGCAGCGGCAAGCTCCCCCATGCTGCCAAGCCGGGCAAGACGAGACAGTGAATCCTGCTGCAAGCGCAACTGCGCCTCGGCGCGTCGGCGTTCGGTCACCAGTTCACCGGCAACGAGGCCCGTCATCGCCAGGACGAGCATCAACGCCTGAAAGGCGGTGACGTCGAATGTGCCCGCGGGGAAAAGCTGAATGCCGAGGATCAGGCCGAGTTGCGTGACCAGAATTCCGACGCTGACGCCTTCCGAGCCGGTGCGCACCGCGAGCCAGACGATTGGCAGGAAGAGAACGTAAAACAGCTGGAATTGCTGTTCGTTTGCCAGGCCGAAGACCACGGCCAGAGCGAGGACGATCGCAACGAATTGCAGCAAGGTTTCAGTCGTCATCGGCAGAATACGCCGCCGCGTCAAAGCAAACAGTGCGAATGGCGCGATGACGGTAATGCCGATCACGTCGCCGACCCAGTAGCGCAGCGTTGCCGCCGTGAAGTCAGCCATCGGCAAGAGGCCGGCCGCGATCGTGAGGGTCACATAGCCGGCTGCGACGAAGGCTGCGCTTACGACGGCGACGAGAAGCAACAGTACCAGGTCGTGCATTGAGCCGAGCGTTGGATCAAAACGCAGCTTCGGGCGCAGCAAGTATGCCACCGCAATCGAATAGCCGCCGCCCACCAATGCCGAAGCAAGGATTTCGACGTACCACGGCATTGCGAACTGCTGGTTCAGGAAATCGGCGAGCAACGGACTGATCAGTAGGAATGGAACCATCCGCAGGCCAAACAGCAGGAGCAGGACAAAACTTAAGCCGGTGCCGGGATTCCAGGGCGTGATCCCGAGTTGCGCGTAAGGCTCGATGTAGCTGATCCAATCGAGCACCGCGTAGGCCGCAAGATAGACGATGCCGACAATCATCTTGTGAGCGTCGAAGACGCGCGGAAAGGCCATCGCTCGCAATCGCTCCGCGTGAGTCGTGCTGCTCATCAATCTAGACCTTCCTGACGACGAGACCCCCGATATTAGTCCCTAGGTGAAAATACCCAAGGGTGACAACCCCGGTATTCATCCTGAATTGTCGGTGAAAGCGCCGATCATATCCTGCTGGCACGAAACTCATTGCTCGCTTTGCGGACAAAATCGTGCCGAACCGACATCCATTGACAGCACACTCGCTATTCCGCCGGGCGAACGTTCAATCGCAGCCCGGCGAAGGCGGGCGCCTGCACAAGATTCCGCGCCTGTCTCTCGGCTTCGTTCTGTGCAACTGGGCGGGCCTCGTTGCGCTATGGGCGCTCCCCTATCTGACATTGCTCGATCATCTTCGCCCGGACGCGGCGCGCTCCGAAATTCTGCAGTGGTCCTTACTCGTTATCGGTGCGCTCGGACTGGTCAGCCTTCTCTACAGCGCATGGAGAGAAACGCTCGACCCGGCGTGGCGGGCGAAACACGGCTTTCCGCCGCGCAAGCGGCCCCATCCGCACACCAAACACACCGCTTGATCAAATTGCACGGATCGTGAATGACCGAATTGTTAGACGGCACCGGCATCAATACGCAGCCCCAGTTCTGGATATCCGTCCTACAAATTATCTGGATCAATGTGCTGCTTTCTGGCGACAACGCGATCGTTATCGCGCTCGCCTGCCGAAGCTTGCCGCGAAACCAGCGCCTCACGGGCATGGTGCTCGGCACCGGCGTTGCGCTTTTGTTGCGCCTGATCTTTGCAACGATCGTGTCAACGTTGATGTTGCTGCCTTACGTCAAGATTGCCGGCGGGCTGGCGCTCTTCTGGATTGCCGTCAAATTGCTCATGCCAGGCGAATCGTCAGACGACGGCCACGCCTCGTCCGACAGTCTTTGGCGCGCCGTGAAGCTGATCGCCGTTGCCGACGTGGTGATGAGCCTCGACAACGTCATTGCAGTGGCCGCAGTGGCCGACGGAAGCCTGGCGCTGCTTATATTCGGTCTCGGCGTCAGCATTCCCTTGATCGTCGCCGGCGCAAACATCCTCATGGCGCTGCTCAATCACTTCCCACTCATCATCTGGGCTGGAGCCGCCTTGCTGGGATGGATCGCGGGTGAAGTAATCGCCAGCGACCCAGCCGTGACCGACTATGCTGCAGCGTTTGGGCCTGGCGCCGCCGAAAAACTGAAGCTCGTCTTGTCGGTCGTCGGCATGGCCGGAACGGTCGGATATTGCCTCGTCAGCCGGCAGCGTGACCGTGCGCCGCGGCTCGAGCCGTCAGAATAGATCCAGATATTCCTTCTGCTCCCAGGACGTGACGTCGGCCTGGTCACCTGATTCCGTCTCGAAACGTTCGAGCTCGGCCCCCTTGATATGCGTGTAATAGTCGATGAACCCAGCGCCAAGACCGGCGCGGAAAACTTCGTCGGAACGCAGCGCTATCAACGCTTCCCGCAGATTTTTTGGCAACGTGGTTGCCGCGGCCTCGTACGGCGTGTCGGCGGAAGGTCCGGGATCGAGCCTGCGCGCGATGCCATCGAGACCGGAATAGATCTGCGAGGCCAGATAGAGATAGGGATTGGCCGCCGGCTCGCCGACGCGGTTTTCCAATCGCGTTGCAGGATCGCCGGGCCGGCCCAACACGCGGATCATCACGCCCCGGTTGTCACGCGCCCAGATGGCGCGGTCGGGTGCAAGTGAATTGGGCCGATAGCGCTTGTATCCGTTTATCGTCGGGGTGGTAAGCGCTGCGGCGGCCTGTGCATGCGCCAGCAGACCGGCCAGATAATATTTTCCTACTGTCGAAAGCAAATCGGCATGATTGGAGGCAAAGGCGTTGCGCCCGCTTTTGCTTTCGAGCAGCGATTGGTGCAGATGCCAGCCGCTCGACATCATGTTCGGCAGTGCCGGCCGGCACATGAAGCTCGCCAGGAATCCGTGGCGCCGGGCGATCTGTTTAACGGCCGCCCTGAACAGCACCATGGTGTCGGCAGTGTCGAGGCCCACCTGCGGCCGGAATGTAAATTCGCACTGGCTGGGGCCCAGCTCGATCTCGACCGAGCGCAATGGAAGACCCAGCTGCTCGATGCCGCGGCGGAGAAGTTCGACGGCGGGATCGAGCATATCGAAGCGCGATTCGGTCAGATATTGATAGCCTTGCGTGAGCAAGCTCACTTCAGGCGCTTCGGGCGGCCAAGTGGCGTCGGCTGGCGCCAGCTTCGGATTTTCGAGCTTGAACAGGTGGAATTCGACCTCTAGCCCGCTCAGGAAATCAAAACCCGCCTTTGTCAGCGTGCTCAGGGCATCGCTGCACCGCGCGCGTGCGGAGAACGGGACCGCCCTGCCATTGCCGAAATAGATGTCGCACAGGATCCAGCCGGTTTTGTTCGCCCAGGGCAGAATCCTGAAAGTCGACGGATCAGCGACCATGACGAAATCACCGCCGCCCTGCATTTCGGCCATCGCGAATCCGCCGCCTGGCGTAAACACCGGATAGACCGTGCGATGTGCGGTGTCTTTGGCGAGCAGCGTCGTCGTCATGGTGACGCCCGCGCGCATCGCACCTGCAGCTTCCGAGGCCATCAAGGTCTTGCCGCGCAGCACGCCGTGCTGGTCAGCAAACGAAAAACGCACGACCTCGAGCTTTTCTTTCTTGATGATGCGTTCGATCTCGGTGGCCGCCTTCGCCTGAATGTCGGTCCACAGACCATGGCGCTCGACAAATCTGGCGGACTTACGCGGACGTGAAGCCATCGGCAGCCTTTCAGCCGTCATGGCCAGGCATAGTCGCCCGAAGAACGGCGTGCTTTCGCACCCCTATGTCCCGGCCATCCACGTCTTCAAATTTGCAAGCCTTCAGAGACGTGGATGCCCGGCACAAGGCCGGGCATGACGCAGAGCGAGTGGCACCGCACATCATTCAATTTCCGTTCGTCCAGCTCGCGGACCGACGTTTGCTCACTTCGGTCTTTTGCCAATAACCCTGCCAGGCATCCGCGGGACCGATACCATCAATTGCCGCCGGGCCAGTGATGCGCGCGGCCTGCGCCGGATCAAGCACCATGATCGGCCTCTCGCCCTTGCCCGCCTGCTCGATCGCCTGCCGTAACATTTTGCGATAGGCGCTGATTGCCTTGTCGGACGTGCCTAGATGCTCGCTGGTGCGGTCCTGGATCGCGCCCATCGATTCGCAGGCCCACTGGTCGTGCACGTTAATGTCGGTGCCCATGCCGGTATAGGTCTCGTGCTCCTGCTCGTGCAAGTCGAAGCCGTAATCGTTGCTTTTATTCTTGTTCGGGATGTAGTCGGGCAACTGATAGAGCGCGAGACGTTGGCGTCGCATTTCGTCCTTGTCGACCGGCCCCCCGAAGCTCGTGAAAATGGCGTACCAGTAGTGCTTCTCATCATCGACCGGCACATGCCACTGCGTGATCGTCATCTCTCGGCTCATAGGAATGATGAAGGCATTGGGGAACATTAGATTAGTGACGCGCACGTGGGCGTTCGTCTTGTTGATTTGGCGCAAGGTTACCAACCTGAATCCGAAATCGGTCGGTTCGATTTCGATCTGTGGCCGGGTGAACTCTCGCATGATGCGGGACATCGGCATGTCGGAATCGCGCGACTTGTCGCGGAATAATTTTCCGTAGGCCTGGCTCGGATCCTCGTCATGGAAAAAGCGGTGCAGGAACGACGTATGAACGGGGTCTATGCCAACCTCGAGCGATTGCAGCCAGTTGCAATCGATCATGCCTTTGAACGCGAATGTGTGACTCCCGGGCGCAATGAAACAATCGAAATGAGGGAATGCCGGCGGTTCACCCGGTCCGAGATAGGCAAACAGAATGCCGCTCTTCTCGACCACCGGATACGATTTTTGCCTGATGTTGGCGCAAAGATTGCTGTCGTCGGGCTCGGCCGGCGTCTCGAGACACTTGCCGTGCACGTCGAACAACCAACCGTGGAAAGCGCAGCGCAGCCCGCCGTGCTCAAGACGGCCGTAAGCGAGGTCAGTGCCGCGATGCGGACAGCGGCGGCCGATCAGGCCGTGGCGCCCCTGCTCGTCCCTGAAAATCACCAGGTCCTCGCCGAACAGACGCAGAGCCTTGACCGCCCTGTTACCGGATAGTTCCTCGACCAATGCCGCTGGCTGCCAATAACGCCGCATCAAGTCCCCCGCCGGGGTCCCGGCTCCGGTCTGCGTGATGAGTTTGTTCTGTTCTGCACTAAGCATTGGCACTGTCCTCTCGGTGGGAGGACTTTATCGATCTCCGAGATCAACTGAAAGCTTGCGGCCAATGCGCCAAAAATGAAGCGGCCGGCGCAAGGGCCGGCCGCAAAAAAGTGGAATCGCGCAGCGCCTAGCCCGCAGCCCAGCCGGTGTCGGCACGGCGGCGCCACGCGGTCTGGCGCAGGCCCAGCAACCGCTGCGCCGCAGTTTTGGCCTCGGAGCGACTGGTGGCCGCGCAAGTGCGGTACTCGAGATCAGCCACGTGCGAGACCAGGGGTTGTTTGCCAAAAAGCCTGCCGAATGCGCTGACGCCCCCGTTCAGCTTCAGGTCGGCGAGCGCATTAGCCACGTTGCCGGAGTGGCCAAAGGCCACAACCCGCCCGGTCATCGTGTGACGGACTTCGTAAACTCCTGGCCCAATGGGGGCTTCAACGTGCTCGCCGCTCTTTGCGTCAGGAAAGCGTTTCCAAGTACTCCAAGTCTGAAACATGAAATATCCCCCAGTATCATTCAAAAAAGGCGCGCCACGAACGCGAGAACTAACCTTTGGTACCGCTACGTCAACTGGCCCTGTTGATAACCAGGATAATAAAGGCGGCATTCTGCCTGCGACGAATATTTACAATATTTACGCTTACGAGCGCGTTAATGGCCGTCATTAACGGCCGGGCAGCACTAAAACTTTCCGCTTTGCGGGGAGGGTGGTTTTGGATGCCACCAGCGATGGAACCTCGGCGACTTCCACGTCCCAGTCCTGGCGGACCCGTTGCAGGAAGCGGTCAAGAGTGTAGGCGCTGAAATAGTGCATCGGGATCATCAATGGCGCCTTGAGCGCGTGCAGCACCTCAACCATGCCGTCGAGATCAAGTGTGTACGACCCGTCGACCGGCACCAGAACGATGTCGACACGGCCGATCTCGTTGAGTTGCTGCTGGGTGAGCGTGTGGTGCAGGTGGCCAAGATGCGCGATGCACAGGTTGGCGACTTCGAAAATGAAGATGGAATTGCCGTGCCGTTCTGTACCACCCTCAAATGTCCGAATGTTTGTAGGGACATTGCGTACCCGGACATCTCTGTATTGCAGATCGACGCGCGCAGGCTTTTCGTCGTCTGCCCAGCCGTGCAGCACAAATTTGATGCCAGGATCAGGCGACAGGGTGTAGTGCGTGGAATGCGCGTGATTCATCGTCGCAATGTCGGGCAGCACGGTTGGTCTGACGTAATCGTTGTAGTCAGTGGCGATGCGCACCAGCTGTGGACTTTCAATCAGGAAGGTTGAATGGCCGACATAGCTGATGCGCACTTGGTCGCGCTCAAGCGCGGCGAAACGTAGCGCGGCAAGCTCAACGAAAGGTGGCCGCGCCGCAACCAGGCCAGGACAGTTACGCATCATTTCGGGCTTGGTGGGTGGCGCCGCGCCTTGAGCTGCTGCATGCGTCGCAGCAGCAAGGGTCCATAACAGGGCCATGAGAAATTTCGGAGACGAGTTTTGCATGGCAATTGTCCGCGCCATCTGGGCCCGTTCAAATCTGGCATGCTTTGAAGATGCTCGCCACCGGCCTCACGGGCAAATGAATAGCGGCGCTCAGAGCGCCGCTGTTCATTTGACTTCTCGATGACCGCTCAGAATTGCTCGAAATACCGCCGGTCACGCATCGACACGATGATTCCCTTCGGCGTCACCACCAGCCAACGTCCATCCTGCCGCTTGACCTTTTCGACCGGTCCGAGACCGGGCAACGGCGCGCCCGGGACGACTTGATAAACGTCGCCGTGACCTTGCACGTAGATGTAGCCGTCACGAGCCTCGCGGATCGACCAATCCGGCACGATCGCCGGACGCGTTGAATGCGATTCTGCGGCCGCCGGAGGCTTCCCCGAGGGCATTGACGCAGACGCCGGTGACGCAGCCGGCACGGTCTGCGGCGGGCTGACTGAATTGGTAATGCCTGCACTTTCGCGATTGAGCCGTTCGCTGATCTTGGCGATCTGGCTGTTCGCCGATTTGCTCGCCGCCTCGAGGTTCGCCTTCAGGCCGGTGATTTCGTTGGCGAGGCGAGTGACGGACTCCTGTGTTGCCTTGTTCCCTTCGGCAGCGATGCCAACCGTCGCCGGCTGTGAGAGGCCCACGGTCGCTGCCGCCCCTACGATCGCACCGAAGGCTGCTGCAATTGCCACGGAGGCAGCGAGCATTGCATGACGGTTGTGACGGAAGCGCAGGTTGAAGAACAAACTCTTTGGCGCGTCCTTTGCCGCAATCCCGCTCTCGCCGCTTCCGGCAGCGCTGGATACTTCGGCGGTGTCGCCGGTCGAGGTGTCGTCAGACGTTTCCTCCATCGCTTGTGCCACGATCTCTGGCGTTGTCGGCGATGTCGGTGGGGACGCGATGAACGGCAATTCAATCTTGAGCTGTTCGGGCGTGCTTTCAGAATTCGTTATTCCGTTGTCGCCGGCAGATTCAATTGCTTTACGCTTGTCCATGGCGATGCGTCCTTGATTGACATTCACCAATCGGTAGTCACGTTCGGTTACCAATTGGTTACTGATCGCCAGCGGCAGCCCCCGTGCGAAGCGTCCTCTCGATTGTGATGAAAGGCCCTACACCGGCAAGCCGGCTTCGGCCGCACGCACTTTCAGCGAAACCGCGGGGCGCGCGCCGATGTGCTGAATGACCTCGGCCGCGGCAAGCGCACCGAGACGGGCTGAGGTGCGATGATCCTTTCCGCGTGACAAGCCGACGAGAAAACCCGCGGCAAACAGATCGCCGGCGCCGGTCACATCGGCTACCTGTTCAACTGGCTCCGCCGCCACGGTCTCGATGGACTCGCGGGATACCACCACACAACCCTTTTCGCTCCGCGTCACGACTGCAAGTTTCGTCTCAGACTGCAGAACTTTGATTGCGGTGTCGAAATCGGCGGTTTCGTAAAGGCTGCGCAGCTCGCGTTCGTTGGCAAAAACGAGATCGACGGTGCCGTTGCGAATCAGATCGAGAAATTCCGCACGATAGCGGTCGACACAGAACGCATCGGATAATGTGAGCGCCACGCGTCGGCCGGCCTTGTGCGCGATGCCCGCCGCCTTGATGAATGCCTCTTTCGCCTTCGGCGGATCCCACAAGTAGCCTTCGAGATAAGTGACCGCGGCACCTGCGACCTGCGTCTCGTCGACGTCGGCGGGCGTGAGGTCCTGGGCGGCGCCCAAATAAGTATTCATGGTCCGCTCGCCGTCCGGGGTCACCATGATGTAGCAGCGCGCCGTCGAAGGACCGTTGCTGGCCGGACTGGTGTGGAAGGCAACACTCGCCGCGCGAATATCGTGAGCAAAGGTGCGTCCCAGCTCGTCGTCCTTGACCTTGCCGATGAACGCCGCCCGTGCGCCGAAGCTCGCAACTCCGACAATGGTGTTGGCCGCCGACCCACCCGAACTTTCCACGGCCGGCCCCATCGCAGCGTAGATCGCTTCCGCACGCGCCTCGTCGATCAAGGCCATGGTGCCCTTGCTCATGCCCTGCACCGCCAGAAAATCATCATCGGCGCGGGCGATGACATCGACAATTGCGTTGCCGATGCCGAGTACGTCGTAGCGGGGAGCGGTCATGTGTGAACCCTCGTAAACGGCGCGCACTATATCGGCCGAACACGCCCCGGCAAGCATGACTCTATCGCGGGCGTGACGGGCGCGTGCCCCCGGGCTTAGAGTGCCGCAAAGGGAATCACTTATGACGTTGGCACGCGATATCAGCACTATTGGCGGCGGCACATTGATATCGCGGCTGTTGGCCTATCTGCGCGACGCCTGGATCGCCGCTTTGCTTGGCGCCGGGCTCTATTCGGAGGCCTTCTTCGTCGTGATGCAGGTGGTGAATTTCTTTCGCCGCCTGCTGTCGGAAGGCGCGCTTAATTCTGCCTTTGTGCCGATCTGGGTCAAGTTGCGCGGCGGCGAGGCGGGCCCTGCCAATGCCGATCGCTTCACTTGGCGTGTCTTGCTGGCAATGTTCTGCATTGGCGGCATCGTCGCGCTGCTCATTGTTTACTTTGCGCCGGGAGTGATCGCCCTCATTGCACCCGGATTCGATCGCGAGCGCAGGTCGTTGGCGGCGTTCCTGCTGTTCATGGTCGTCCCGTACATCGTTCTCGTGGGATTGGTGGCGGTGATTGCTGCGGCGCTGAGCGCCGAGGGGCGCATGGGCACGGTTGCGATCAGCACGATAATGTTCAATCTTGTGATGGTGGTCGTGCTGGCTATCGTGCTTTTTCCCAATCACGAGATCGAGCACTTCTACGCTACCGCATGGCTCGCATTTGCCGCCAGCATTGCGGGCCTAAGTCAACTCATCCTCACGGCCGGCGTCTGGCTGTCGAGCAGCAGGCGGTGGCAACACCCGGCAGTGCGGGTGCCCGATCAGACAAACGCATTCTTCAGACGCGCTTTGCCAGGCCTGATCGCCACCGGCATCCCGCAGCTGAAGCTGATCGCAGCGACAGCCATCGTGTCAGCTTCGCCTGCGGCGGTGTCATGGCTCTATTACGCCAACCGGCTGTACGAACTGCCGCTCGGTGTCGCGGCTGTTGCGATTGCTGCGGTGATTGTGCCGCGCATATCGGCCAGTGTTCAAGCCGGTGACAAAGTTTCGATCGCTGCGCAATCACGTGCCTATGAGATCGTCGCTGGGCTGGCGCTGCCTGCCGCCACCGGTTTCGCGCTTTTGGCATCGCAGATCGCCAGTGGCTTGTTCGAACACGGCGCTTTCGGTCCGCGGGACACGATGGCCGTCGCCAGCGCTTTGACGGCGATCTGCGCCGGGCTCCCCGGCCACGTCCTGGAGAAAGTATTTGGTGCGGTATCCTTCGCGCATGAGGATACTTACACGCCCATGTTTGCCGCGCTCATCGGCCTGGCGGCCGCCATCCTCGGAGGCATCCTGCTATTTCCACGCTTCGGATATGTCGGTGTGGCCGCGGCCATCGCGATCTCCGGCTGGGTGGGCGCCTGTGTGCTCAACTTCATCTTGCGGCGCCGAGGCTGGCTCGGCCTCGATGCCGACGCGCGACGACGCTTGCCACGCATCCTTCTGGCCACCACCGTCATGGCTGGCGCAGTGGCTTTTTCGACTCACGCTGTCAGCCCCGAGGGGGCTGCATCTTCATTGGGCCGACTCGTAACGCTTGCTGCCCTGGTGATATTCGGCGTTGCGGTCTATCTCGCCGCGCTGCAATGGCTCGGCGTAGCGAAGCTCAAAGATCTGGCAGCGGCCGTGCGTCACACGGCCTAAAGGCCTTGCATCACGCGCCTCCGCCGTGGCATGGCTCCGCGCACCATCGAAGAGGACGACGCAATGGCGTTCAAGGAACGCGTCTTTTCTGGCGTGCAGCCGACGGGGAACCTGCACCTCGGCAACTATCTCGGCGCGATCACAAAGTTCGTCGCCCTACAGGATCGCTATGACTGCATCTATTGCGTGGTGGACCTGCATGCCATCACGACATGGCAGGATCCGAGCGAATTGCCACGCGCCACGCGCGAGGTGACCGCCGCATTTCTTGCCTGCGGAATCGATCCGAAGAGGAACATCATCTTCAACCAGAGTCAGGTTTCCGAGCATGCCGAGCTTGCCTGGGTCTTCAACTGCGTCGCGCGCGTCGGCTGGCTCAACCGCATGACGCAATTCAAGGAGAAGGCGGGTAAGGATCGTGAAAACGCGTCGGTCGGACTCTACGTCTACCCGAATCTGATGGCTGCGGACATTCTGGTCTACCGTGCAACCCACGTGCCGGTCGGCGAAGACCAGAAGCAGCATCTGGAGCTGTCGCGTGACATTGCCCAGAAATTCAACAGCGACTTCGCAGCATCGATCCACGCGCGCGGGTACGGCGATGCATTCTTCCCGCAGCCGGAGCCGCTAATTCAAGGTCCAGCCACGCGGGTCATGTCGTTGCGTGACGGCTCGAAGAAGATGTCGAAGTCCGAGGCATCCGACTATTCGCGGATCAATCTGACTGACGATGCCGATGCCATCGCGCAGAAGATTCGTAAGGCAAAAACCGATCCCGAGCCTTTGCCGAGCGAAGAAAAAGGGTTGGCCTTCCGCGCTGAAGCAGAGAACCTGGTCGGAATCTACGCCGCGCTGCAAGGGGTAACGAAAGCTGAAGTGCTTGGGAAGTTCGGCGGCGGGCAATTTTCTACCTTCAAAACTGCGCTGGTTGATCTGGCGGTCGCCAGGCTCGGGCCGATCGGCTCCGAGATGAAAAAGCTGGTTCAGGACCCCGTCTACATCGACACTATCTTGGCGGACGGCTCGCAGCGCGCGCATTCAATCGCCGCCGAAACCATGAAGGCAGTCAAGGATATCGTCGGTTTCGTGCATCGCTAGTTGCAACGCGGAACACCTGCCTTGTCGGCGCGGCAGCCGCCGTGCCACCATTGGCTGCTTCCACTTCAGAGCATACGATCGGACGGGAGCGTCGCGCCCATGAGTAGCAAGCGTCGCAGCTACGAGGCTGGCCACAAGCGTAAATATCTCGTGGTGATTGACGACACCGAAGAGTGCGACAGGGCGGTTTATTGGGCTGCCAAACGCGCCGGCCGCACCAAATCGCAAATTGTGATGCTTCGCGTTATTGAACCAGGCGACCGCAATCAGCAATGGCTCGGCGTGGCTGACATCATGAAAGCTGAGCAGCAGGAAGCGGCGAATGCCGCGCTCGATAAGTTCGCCGAGCGGACAAAGAAAATCGCGCGCATCACGCCGGATCGGGTGATCCGCGAAGGCGATACGGCCGAAGAGATCGTCAAGCTGATCGACGAAGACGCCGACATCGGCATTCTTGTTCTCGCCGCGGGTACCGGGAAAGAGGGGCCGGGGCCGCTGGTCTCCAACCTGGCCAAGACCGCCGGCACTTTCCCGATCCCCGTGGCACTTGTGCCTGGGCACCTGAGCGACGAAGAAATCGACGCCAGCTCCTAATTTAGGCCCATTTTGCGCTAGTTGACCGGGGCGTCTGCAAGCGCCATTTATGCGTTATAAATCTGTCGCCCGCGGGCCTTGAACCCGTTCGAGCTGGGAGCAAAGTCAATGTTCATTCAAACCGAGGCTACGCCTAACCCCGCAACGCTGAAATTCTTGCCGGGACGCCCGGTGCTTGAAAACGGCACGCTTGACATCCGGTCGAAGGAAGCCGCGGCACAATCGCCTCTGGCAACCCGCTTGTTCGATGTCGCGAATGTCGGCGGTGTCTTCTTCGGCTCGGATTTTATTTCAGTCACCAAGACCGGCGGCGAATGGCAGCAGATGAAGCCGGCGATCCTCGGTGCGATCATGGAACACTATATGTCGGGGGCGCCGCTACTGGCGGACGATGCCCAGCCGGCTGCAAACATCGATGAATTCTTCGAGGCCAAAGATGCAGAGACCGTCGCCACCATCAAGGACTTGATTGAGACGCGCGTGCGTCCTGCGGTAGCAGGCGATGGAGGCGATATTACCTTCCGCGGCTACAAAGAGGGTGTCGTCTATCTCAATATGAAGGGCGCGTGCTCAGGCTGTCCTTCCTCGACCGCCACGCTTAGACACGGCATCCAAAATCTGTTGCGCCATTTCGTGCCGGAAGTGGTCGAAGTACGGCCGATGTAGCTTGAAAACACGCATCGACGCCCTAGGACCAG
>Ga0066388_100001602_pt1 | contig 12933 bp, 10 predicted proteins | sample PanSoiMetaGPlot6_FD_64539 | JGI IMG/M metagenome (GOLD analysis project Ga0066388, IMG submission 64539) | Tropical forest soil microbial communities from Panama analyzed to predict greenhouse gas emissions - Panama Soil - Plot 6 (Hybrid Assembly) | ecosystem: Environmental > Terrestrial >... | reverse complement strand
GACGCTCTTGCGGCGGACCAGCCCGCCGTAGAACAGCGCCAGCCCCGGAGTCATGAACAGCACGAGGGCGCTGGCCGCCAACACCCAGGCAGCGTCACCAGAATCGATCTGCATGCCCTTCCTCCCATCGAACGATGGATTCTCGGCAGCGCATTATGCTCGCCATCGCGACGGGACGAGCAGCCAGTACCCACGGACTACGGTGTGGCCGCCTGGACAGACTCCGGGTGCAGCGCGGCGGGCGGTAGTTCGGCTGTCGTCCGACAGAACGCTGCCATCAGGTCCGGTTTGTCGCAGGTGGACAGTAGTGGAGGACTTACTCTAGGTCAGCGGCGAGGCCCCGAGCCCTCCTCTCGACTGCCGGTCCTGCAGGTGACGCTGAGTGAGCGAGTGAGTGCCCACGTGCTCGATAGACGACATTTGAACGGCCAACAAAGCGCGCTCGCGCAAACCCACGATGTTGAGTAAACAACAATATTTCGGCGGCCTTCTGCAAGAGAAGACACTCGAACCGTGCCATCAGCCCTCTTGCGGCAATATTCCTCCCATCCGCCGCCGACGACGCGGAGCCGGGTAGCGGTGACCCACACGCCGACCTCACGGGAAAGGCTCCCGGCACGTCGGTACGCGGTGGGCGAGTTCGACGCCGGAACGATGGTGAGCGCAGCCCCGGCGGCAAGGTCAGCCCGGACGCGGCGACGGCGCGGTTGCGCGCCAGCGCATGTGCTGAGCGATCTCCTCCGCGACCGGCACCTGCTCCGGCGGGCGGACACCAGTGCCGGCGGCTACCCCGGCCGGCACCGGCGCCGGCCGGGGCTCGGCGGCGGCGAGGTGGTCCAGCAGTTGCCGCAGGTGGCGGCGGATCTCGCCCAGGTAGCTGTCCGGGTCGCACAGCGCACGCTCGAACTCGGCCAGATCGGCCGGCGTGCGCGCGGTGAACACGAGCACCTCGGTCAGGTCCAGCCGGCGGTTGAAGCCGGTGACGTCGTGCCGCCAGGCGTGCAGCCGGCGGACCAGGTCCGCGTCGCCGGGCCCGCCCAGCGCGGCCGAGGTCAGCGCGACGTCGACCGCCGAGATCGGCAGGCGCGGGTAGATCCGCGGGCGCCGGTCGCCGGTCAGGGTGAACCGCGGGTCCTCGAGGACGGCCGCGTCCCGGCTCAGCTCGTCGGCCAGCGCGGCCAGCGCCAGGCTGCGGCGCTCCCGCGCCGCCGCCCGGCGCTGGGCCAGCACGCCGGTCAGTCCCCCGAGCAGCCCGAGCAGTTGCACCGCCGGCTCGCACCGGCCGATACCGGATGCACTTGCGAACCAGCCGACGCTGACCACCACCGCGGCAGCCACGCTGGCGGCGGTGGCGACCGCGACGACCGAGGACCGAGGCACGGCTCCCTCACCGCCGCCAGATGTCGCGAGCCACGGTGCGCTCCGGCGGCGCGTTCGGCCCGCCGGAGGCGAGCACGGCCAGGTCCATGCCGAACTGCCGACCGCCGTCGGCCCCGGTCAGGTCCGAGCGCGTGCCGTCCAACTTCCGCACCCCGGCATCGGCCAGCAGCGCGCAGACCCCGGTGTCGCGCAGGTACTTGCGGATGATGGCCAAGCGAATCGTGTCGCCGGGCTCGAACGACATCTCGGTGCGGTCCACCAGCGTGACCCGGATCCCAGCCCCCGTCCGGTTCTGGTAGAGAACCTTGACCAGCACCCCCCGCTCGCCCTCGACACTGCCTCGCACCAGCACGCTGTCCATGTCCACGTGCAGGTCGGTGTAATGCATCAGCGCGCTGGTGACGAACTCCCGGAACGCCCGGCTGCGCTCGTACTCCGCGCCGGCTTCCTGGGCCAGCGTCGGGTCGAGCCGGCGCACGGTCGCCACCTCCAGGACCAACCGGTCCTGCGGGCGGAGCAGCCCGGCTGCCAGAGTCCGCAGCAGTGCGGTGTCGTCGTCGAAGTTGGCAAGCGTGTTGCCGAGCAGGGAGAAGAGCACCGGCTGCAGGCCGAACAGATCGTCCAACAGCCGGCGCAGCTCGGCGAGGTTGCCGGGCACGGAGAAATCCAGCTGCACTGGCAAGATCCGACCGCGGGAAAGCTTGGCTCCCCGGACGACCGCCTGCCCGGCCAGCCGTAACATTTCCGGGCTCATGTCCACCGGGACATAGCAGAGGTCCGGGTTCTCCCGGCCCAGATCGGGGAGGATGACCGAGTCTTTCTGGCCGTCACCGGGGCCGAGGCTGACGTAGTGGTACGGCTGGTCGGCAAGACCCGAGTAGATTCTGGACCAGCGCCCGTCGAAGGACTCGATGCTTTGCCGCATGACCGGATAGAGGTGGTCGCGGCAGGCGTTGGCCCAGGAAATTGCGGACGCGGCGGCCAGATACGCGAACCCCGAAACGAGTCGTTTGCCGTCGCCGTTCGCCGAGGGCGGCCGGCGCAGGTCACCGGTCAGCATCGTCAGCTTGCTGGCCTGGTCCTCCCCCACCAGGCCCAGCGACCACGCGAAGTCGGTCTGCCGCAGCATGGCGGGCAGCCCGGACATCAGGGGAGACTGCTCGAGCGGCGCCCCGTCGCCGTGGTGAGTGCCAGCGCCCAGCACTGTGTCCTTCGTACGCGTCATGTGATCTCCTCATCGGGGAGTCGCCACGGCTGCCACCGATGGGCCGGCCACGACGTCCCGTCCCCAACGTTGCTCTACTTACTCGCCGGGCGAACCTACCCCTACGGGGGAAAAACGACCCCCGAGCCGCGCGAGTGCACCACCCGAGGGGGTCCAACACCCCACCACGAACGCCCCGAGCGACCCCCCTACAGGTGCTAGATTCGAACTGCTCGCCGCGTTCGGAGGTTGATCATGGCGGGAAGCGACTGCGCGGCCTTGTGGTACGCCAACGACTCGGGAGAGTCGCAATGCGTCCCGCTCGAGGAGAGCCGGCCGCGGCTGCTGATCGGCCGCAGCAGTTCCTGCGACGTGGTGGTCGGCTGGGACGTGATGATGTCCCGCGAGCATGCGATCATCGAGCATATCGGTGCCCATTGGTTTGTGAGTGACGACGGCATGTCGACCCACGGCACCTACGTCCGACCGGAACGGGCCGGCGACTCCCGCTCCGCCGCCCAGGTGCGGGGACGCCGCCGACTGGAGGCCAACGACCGGTTGCTGCTCGGTCAGACCGTCTTCACGTTCCGGGAACCGGACTACGGACCACTGGGGCTGGGTCTCGACCCGACCAATACGGCGCGCAGGCCGGTGCCGGTGCTCACGCCGGCGCAGGAACGCGTGCTCACCGTGCTGTGCGCGCCGTTGCGGGACGACCCGCTCGCGATGCCGGCGTCCAACCAGCAGATCGTCAACGAGCTGTATATCGGTGTCGACGCGGTCAAGGACCACCTGCAGGTCCTCTACAAGAAATTTGGTCTGCAGAACCTGCCGCGAGGGGAGAAGCGAATCCGGTTGGCCCGGCTCGCCGTCCAGACCGGGCGGGTCTGAAGGCCGTCACGTACCCGCTCGGCAGCCACCAAAGCGATGTGATCTCGAGCACGCACGTGACCAGCCGTCGAGACGGCCACCGGTCATGTGGTGCGCTCTGGGATGCGCTGGCAGGAACCCAACGATGACGCGGGGCGAGTATTGACCATGTGGTTACGACCGATGACTGTGTTGCTGACGGTGGTCGCGGTGGCCGGCACCGGCGGCTGCGAGCCGGCCCGGCACCCGCTCGCAACGGAGCGGGTCGTCGTCACCGGGGCGTGGAACAGCACCACCAGCCCCGAGGAGAAGCTCAAGTTCATGGCGGTGCTCGACCGGTTCACCGAGCAGACCGGGATCCCGGTGCAGTACCGGGAGCCGCCCGGGGGAGATCTCGTCAGAAGCCTGTACGAGGACATCGCGGGTGGGCAGGCGCCCGACGTCGCGCTGCTGCCCGAGCCGGGGCTGCTCGAGACGCTGGCGCGCTGCCCGGGGGTGCTCGCGCCGCTGCCCGACTCGGTCCGCCAGACCGTGAACGCCAACTATACGGACCAGTGGCGGCGATTGGGTGAGGTCGACGACACCCTCTACGGCGTGCTGTTCAAGGCGGCGAACAAGTCCATCATATGGTATGACGCGAAAGCTTTCGCCGAAGCCGGCGTGCAGCCACCGACCACCTGGCCGAAATTCCTCGAGGCGGCCGAGTCGGTGCAGCAGTTCAGATCGGCGGCGGTGGCGATCGGCGGCGCGGACCAGTGGGTGCTCACCGACTGGTTCGAGAACGTCTACCTGCGGGAGTTCGGCCCGGAGAAATACGACGCGCTGGCGGAGCACAAGATTCCCTGGACCGACCCGTCGGTACAGCAGGCGCTGCTCACCCTCGGTGAGCTGTGGGGTCATCCGGAACTCGTCGCCGGGGCACCGGCAACGATGACCCTGGACCAGTCGGTGAAGGAGGTGTTCGAGCAGCACAACGCCGGCATGGTCTTCGAGGGTGACTTCCTGGTCAACCAGGTCGGGCAGTCCGTCGGCCCCGACGGGCTGGGCACCGACGCCAAGTTCTTCGACTTTCCCTCCTTCGGCCTGCCGCCGTCGGTGATGGCCGGTGGGGACATCGCAGTGATGACCAATGACAACGACAACACGGCGAAGCTGATGCAGTACCTGGCCTCGCCGGACTCGGCCCGGATCTGGGCTGCCAAGGGCGGATTGATCTCGCCCAACAGCGGCGTGCCGCTGAAGGTCTACCCGGATCTGGTGAGCCGGCAGTCGGCCGCCGAGCTGATAGGCGCCAAGGTGCCCCGCTTCGACATGTCCGACCTGCTGCCGCCGAGTTTCGGCAGCACCCCCAACCGGGGCCTGTGGGGCGGACTGCACGCTCTGCTCAACGCACCGCCGGACCAGCGCCGGTCGCCGGAGTTGATCAAGAAGACGCTGGGCACGGTGGAGGCCCGGGCAAGCAGCGCATACAACCGACCGCCGGACTGTCCGGGCTCCTGATCCGCCCGGAGGAGGATGCCGTGAGCGAACCACACCGGCCGCTGCTCGAGGTCGGAGCCGACTTCGACGGCTACCGGATCGAGGAGTTCGTCGCCGCGGGCGGCGTGGCGGAGATCTACCGGGCCGTCGACCTGTCCTCGCAGCAGACCGTGGCGCTGAAGGTCATCCCGCCGCGGCTGGCCCGTAGCGCGCAGTATCGGGAGCGGTTCCAGCGGGAGGTGCAGGCGGCGATCCAGCTGCGGCATCCCAACATCGTGCGGATCTACCACAGCGGTGAGCACGCCGACGCGCTGTTCCTGGCCATGCGCTTCATCCGGCCGAACGGTTACACCCGGGCCGATCTGCGCGCGGTGCTCAGCGCGGAGGGGGCGCTGCCGCTGGGGACCGTGCTGTGGATCCTGCGGCAGGTCGCGGACGCGCTCGACCACGCCCACCGCAACGGCCTGGTGCACCGGGACGTGACGCCGTACAACATCCTCGTCGAGTGCGGCGAGGGGCGGCTCGAGGACAGCCGGGTCTACCTCACCGACTTCGGCATCACCCGGCCGATCGCGGACCGCTCGCCCGCCGCGCGTACTACCGGCAACGGCGGCTTCGTCGGGACGCTGCACTACGTCGCGCCGGAGCAGATCCTGAACAAGCCGGCCACGCCGGCCACCGACACCTACGCGCTGGCCAGCGTGGCATACGAGTTGCTCACCGGGCGACCGCCGTACGCCGACCGCGAGCATGATGCCGCGGTGATCTTCGCGATCATCACCGACCCGTCGCCGAGCGTCGCGGTGAAGGGGTCGACGCTACCCGACGAGCCAGGGCTGGCAGCGGCGGCCGACGAGGTGCTCGGCAGTGCGATGGCCAAAGACCCGGCCAAGCGGCCCGGCAGCGCCGGCGAGTTCGTCGCCGAGCTGAGCCGTCGGCTCCAGTCGCCGGAGTCGAGCGGCGGGCGCGACCGCGGCGCCGAGGCCGAGCCGGCCGACCAGCAGGAGGAGGAGCCGGCGGCGAAGGTCATCACCGCCCCGCAGGCCGATACCGGCGCCACCACCCCCCGCCGGCGGCGTCGGCGGTGGGTCGCCGCGACCGCGCTGGTGGCCGTACCGGTGCTCGCGCTGGCCGCGCTGTTGGCCACCGGCACCTGGCGGCCGTGGGGCGGCGCACGCTACGACGGTGGGCTGCGGGAGGCGCAGATCGCGCTGACCCGGCCGGCTGGCTGGCACTCCTACCCGCAGGCCGGGTCGTTCGTCCTGTTCTCGCCGCAGGATCTGCGCGGAATCTTCGCCGGCCAGCCGAAGTCCTGGGACCAGGTGATCCCCTCGTTGGAGTCCGACCCAGCGTCGGTGGTCGGCGTCTGCGTCTGGACGACCGGCGCGGTCGGCAGCCTGACCGACCCGGAGGCGCTCCGCAAGGAGTTCGCGCAAGAGATCAGGGGCAGCCGGCTGAGCTGGGACGGCGAAGGGGACAGCGGCGAAATGCACGAGGTCACCGTCGCCGGCCACGAAGGCCGGTCGTTCGCCGGGCGGATCCGCGCCCCTGACAGCACCGACACGCTGCAGATCCGAGCCGTCGCCGTGCCGCTCGCGGCCACCGGCACCGCCCACCTGGTCTTCTTCGCCCCCGGTCCCACCCCGGAGCCGTCGGTCTTCGAGCAGATGCTCAGCACGTTCCGCAGCGTGCAGGACAGCGTGTCGTTCCCGAGCTGACCGCTCCGGCCGCGTCGCGGCACTTCATCAGCCTGCCCGGAGGTCTGGCGGATGATGCGGACTGCCAGGCAGGTGCTCACCATCGACGTGCTCGTCGACATCGCCGACGGCCTGGCGATGCCCGACCGGGCCCGCCTGCTGCTAGGGCTTGCGCCTATCGCACTGCTTGTGGCTACTGTCGGAGGCGACGAACCGGTTGGCTGGACGTCTGGCCCCGCGGCGGCGGGCGGCCGGCCCGGCGAGGAGGACTGGTTGGAACGTCGTGACTTCCTGGCCGTCGTCGCGGCAACGGCGTTCGGCCCGGGCGGAGGTGCACTGCTGCCCGGGTCGGCGTCGGGGCTCCCGGATGTGAGCAGTGGCCCACCGAGCCGCGTCGGGCTGCACGACGTCCGGCGGATCGAGACAACGACCCGCGCGTTCCGGGACTGGGACCACCTCCACGGCGGCGGCCTGTCGCGCGCCACGGTGGTCGCGCAGTTCAGACACGTCCTCGGGATGCACGAGGCGTCGGCGACTCCGGCGGTCCGGGTCGCGTTGCACCACGCGACGGCCGAGCTGGGTTCGCTGGCGGCGTGGATGACCTACGACGTCGAGGAGCACCAGACAGCGCGGCAGCTGTGGATGCTTGCGCTGCACGCCGCCCGGGAAGCCGACGACGCCGACCTGCTCGCCGAGGTGCTCACGAGAATGGCCACCAGGCCCCTGGCGGTACGTGCCCGGACCGCCCGGCCGTCCACCGAAGCCTTCGGCCGGCTGCTGCGCCGGCTGCACGCCCTGCCCGCCCCGCCGGTCTCGCTGCCGCCCATGCGGCCGATGGCCCGTCTCGACGCCGCCGTCGAGGCCGACGGCACCCTCGGCGACGCCGACCGAGCCTGGCTGCTCGAGCGCCGACGGACGCTGCTGTCGGCCTTCCAGCTGGACTCGCCGCTCGGCCACGGCCTGATACACGGGGACGCGCACCTGGGCAACCTCCTTCCCAGTACCGAGCCTGCCGGAATGGTGCTGGCCGACTGGGACTCCGTTGTGGACGGTCCACGCGAGTGGGACCTCGTGCTGATCGCCGGGAACGACCGCTTCGGCATGTCAGCGGCCGACCGGGCCGCCTTCGCCCACGGCTACGGCTACGACGTCACCACCTGGCCCGGATGGACGGTCCTGCGCGACCTGCGGGAGTTGCATTCGCTGGCCGCCTACCTCCGGCTGGCGCCGACCGACCCGCCAGCAGCCGCGGAACTCCGGCACCGCTTGGCCTCCCTGCGCTCGGGCGACCGCAACGTCGCCTGGCACGCGCTGGGCTGAACTCCGAGGCCCTCTCCCATTGCGATCAAGGAGCTGTCGTCGCTAGTCGATCTTCGGAAGCGACAACAGCTCCTTGATCGCCGAGAGGACGAAGCTAGACGCAAGAGTCGCAACCTGCTACGTTTCTTGCGAGAGGAGGCAGGGGCCGTGAGTGCGACGGCGTTGAGACAGCAGACGTACCTACCGGGGGCCGGCAGTCAAGTCGCGGAGATCTATGACTTTCTCAGGGCTCACGAAGCGGCAGGGCGTCAGCGACCGGAGCCGCGGTACTTCCTAGCCGGCGCAGCGACTGGTGACCAGGTCGAGATTCCGGCCGAGGTCTACCAGATCCTCCGACAGGTGGTCGAGGCCTTGAAAGAGGGCCTCGCTGTCACTGTTGCGCCACAGACCACGAAGCTGACCACGCAACAGGCTGCCGACCTGTTGGGAGTCAGTCGGCCAACAGTGATCAAGTTGCTGGACGAGGGCAAGATCCCTTTCGAACGGGTCGGCACCCACCGTCGGATCATGCTCGGGGACCTGCTCACGTACCGGGAGCGCCGCCGCGCGGAACAGTACACAGCGCTCGAGGAGACCGCCATCAGTATAGATGACGAGGAGGGACTCGAGACGGCGCTGGAGCAGCTGCGGGAGACACGCCGCGCTGTCGCCGCACGCCGCAGGAAGCGCTCGGATGCCTGACAGAATAGGCGGATGTTCACGGCTGTCTTGGATACGTCTGTCCTGTGGCCGAGTCTGCAGCGCGACTTCCTGCTCTCGCTGGGGATCGAGGGCATGTACCGGCCGGTATGGAGTTCGGCGATTCTCGAAGAGTTGGAGCACCATGAGGCCGTCAAGCTCGTTGCGCGTGGTGAGCAGAAGGCCGAGGCGGCGCGTCGGGCGTGTCGGCTCGTAGCCAAAATGCGGTCGGCGTTCAGCGACGCTGAAGTTCAGGGTTGGGAGGGACTGGAGGGCCGGTACGGGCTCCCAGACCCAGATGACGAGCACGTTGTCGCTGCCGCGGTGGTCGCCGGAGCCGGCGCGATCGTCACGCACAATGTCAGAGACTTTCCAGCGGACCGGATTCCATCTGAAGTCCAGGTGGTGCGGCCCAATGATTTCGCATGCAACACCGTCTCGGTCGACCCAACACGAGCGCTGACGGCAGTCGAGGCGGTCGCTCGTCGCTCCGGGCGCCATGGTCCCCGCCTGACAGTCGACGACGTACTCGATCACCTCGCCAGTCGATACCATATGAATGCCGTTGTCGAGATGCTCCGTCTCGCTGAGTAACGACGACCAGCAAACAGACATCAGGTCGTTCCTCGGTATGTACTGGCAGCACCGCGGTCAGTCAGAGCGCTAGTGGCTCAGCCATGGAGCGGGTCGACCCGGACTCCCGGGGGCTCAGACCCTCTGTCGTCGTGCTCGCGGCGGGCGGTGTCGAAGTCCGGTCCGTGCCAGTCGCCGCCGACGAAGCGGACAGTGGGGTCGTTGGAGTCGGGTTCGCCGTGCTCGGCGATCAGGTCGGCGGCCTGGTGTTCGGAGTCGTCGCGCGGCTGGTAGCCCAGCCGTTGCGCCTCGTTCAGGCTGAGCTTGCGGCGGGTGTTCGCCGACACTCCCCACACGATCGTGAAGCCCGGGCTGGGCGCAGTGAGGCAGGCTTCGAGCAGCCGGGCACAGTCGTCGTGGGACAGCCAGCGGTCGAGCAGCTCGGGCCGCCCGGGGCTGTCGTAGCAGACGCCGAGGCGGATGCAGATGACGTCCATGCCGTAGCGGTCGGCGTACAGGCTGCCGATGGCCTCGCCGACGACCTTGCCGACCCCGTAGTTGGTGTCCGGCCGGGGATAGGTCCAGTCGGGCACCTCGGGCGAGGTCATCGCCGCGTAGCCGGCGGCGTGCACGCTGCTGGCGAAGATCACCCTCGGCACCCGCTGGCGCCGGGCGGCCTCGAAAACGGTGTAGGTGCCGCCGACGTTGACCTCCAGTATGCGTTGCCAGGGCTCCTCGCGCCGGTACCCCGCCAGGTGCACGACGGCGTCGACCTGCGCACAGGCCTGCTCCAGCACGTCCATGTCGGTGACCGAGCCACGTACCAGCTCGACGCGCTCGCCGTCCGCGGCCGGCGCCATCTCCGCCGTGTCCAGCAACCGCAGCACCCGGCCGGGTCGAGCCAGCCGGGGCCGCATCCTGCGGCCGATCCGTCCCGCGGCTCCCGTTATCAGAACCCGATGCACTGGCATCGTGGACCACCGATCAGATTCGGTCACCGCGCTACCGGCTCAGCTACTGCTAGTCGTCACGTGCTTCAACTGTCGCCGCCTCCGCTGCACTCGCCCCCGGAAGTCACGGACGAACGCATCCGCCTCCCACCCGCTCAGCTCATGGCTGGCCTCTGCGAGAATCGTCAGAGCAGAGGCGGATGCCGCCAGGTCGAGCGCCTTCTCGCCGACCGCTGCCGCCGCTCGGGGATCGCCTGCGCGGGCGTGTGCCAGCGCCAACAGCGACAGCGTCCCGACGTGCTGTGGCTCGGGCTGGTGACCGGGGAGGAGGGACTCCAGCATGTCGACCGCGTCGGCCGACCGGCCCAGGTTGACGTAGGAGTGCGCGGTGCTGGCCTGCAGATGCGCCAGGGTGCGGTGGCTGGCCCAGAAGATCCGGTCCTCGCCTGAACGTTCCCTCAGTTCGATCAACCTGTGGGCATCGTCGATCAGCCGCAGCGCCGAGGCTTCCTCGCCCTGACATGCGTGCGCGCGGGCCGCGTACTGCGCATTGATCGACGCAAGCCCGGGCGGCACCTCCCACGGCACGTGGCGCCCGCTGTCCGCCAGCTCGGCAGCCGCCTCGTATCGGCTGGCCCACACTGCGATGTTGGTCTTACGGCCGATGGCGAAGCTGACGAGCTGGTAGTCCCCACCGGCATGAGCCCACACCATCGCCTTGTCGGTCCAGTGGTCTGCCGCCTTCGGATTCCCGATCTCCTGGTGCAGCCAGCCGGCGTACTCCGCGTACTCGGACTGAACCGACCGCAGCACCAACCGGACCGGACGCCGAGCATCCCGACACAGCCGATCCAGTACGCCGATCTGCTGCAGCACCGGCCCAACCTGCCCGGCTGGCGCCACCTTGTAGTCGTACGCCTTCTGCACCGCGAGCATTTGCCGGAAATAGTCCACCACCTGCTCGTCGGCCCGCTGGGGCCGGTCCAGCGCGAGCGTGAGTCGGTCGAGCTCGTCCGGCGTCAGAGTTCCTACGCCACCCGCCAAGGCTGCGCCGGAGGCCAGAAACGCCCGCCGGGTCAGCTTCACGTACTCGACCGTACCCGCGGCCGTGATGACCGGAACGTACACGGCCTCTCCCGACACCACCGGCGCGAGCACACCAGCCGCAAGCTCCAGCACTACCTCGCGCTCCTGTGCTCGCTGGCGGCAGTCACGGCGCCGCTCGGCGTTGGCGAAGTCCCACAACCGCCCCAACAGGCCCGCCGCGTCCAGCACCGCATCGCAGACTTCGGCGAAACGACGCTCCTGCGGCAGCCGGGTCCCGGCCTCGACGTTCGACACGTACCCAGCCCCCGTGCGGTAGCCACGCTCGGTGAGCACGGCACACAGCCGCTCCAACGACAGCTGCCGCCGTAGCCGCTGCTGCCGCACCTCGGCACCGAACAGGTGGGCCGCAGATGCGTTCGGCGTCAACTCACGCGGCTCAGGCACGTCACCGATCCTTCTCCGCCAGGCAGACTCCCCTGGGTTCTCCACCTGTGCCCGGCGAAGGAGAACCCCTTCCAACGGCACGACCGCTACGGCAGCCTAGCGCCGAACCCAGGGGGACCGGCTTGCAGGATGTTGATCGGCGGAGGATTGGTCGATTGGTCTCGAAAGGACACGCATGGGGTCGTCTCACTCCCCGCCGCAGGCTTCCCATTCTCAGGGACCGATCACGGCGAGGAGGGCCGGAGGCAGCTGCCGGTCTGTCCCGATTGCGGCGCAGGCAGGCTTGCGCTGGGCGGACCGGGCAGTTCGCTCGCTTTGCCGGCGGTGCGAGTAGGACACGGAGCCGGGCGGTGACCGCGTGAACGGTCGGCTTGCCGGGCGTGGCGGTGCAGGAGCGTACCCGGACGCCGGCCGGGGTGCTGCCGTGGTCGGCAACGTGACTAGATGGAGGTGAGGCTGGTGCCGGGGTTGGCGGCCGGGTCGTTTCTGACCACGTCCGGGCGGCGTGGCGGGGTCGCAGGTGACATCGTCGCCCGGAAGAACGTCAGCGTGAACTCGGTCTTGACTGCCGTCGACTCGCTCGACCTCGCCTCAGCCGCGATCTTGACTGCGGCTGGCGTCACAGACCCGGATATGCAGCGCGCCGTGTTGGCGGCACTGTGGGCGATACAGTAACCGAGGAGGTCACGTCGACTGCCAACGCTGTGGGAGGCCGGGCGCAGTACTGTGTGAACCGCGGACCCGTGCACGAAGCGTGCGACGCCTGGCTAGCCTCCACTGTCGCGGGGGATGCTCCCCTCAGCCGACCGGCACTCCCACGAGGCGAACCGGGCCGAGGGTTGGGTCCAGCTCGGTGGTTTGGTCCACACCGGACGGTGTGATCACGTCGATGGCCTTCGGCGCTGTGGCGGGGTCGATCCGGCAGATCGGGCTGACGACAGACGCCGAGGCGCACAGCCCGAACAGGAACGGCTGCGGCGTCGGTGCGAACCTGCGCGCCTGGTCGGGGCTGAACCCGTCCTGCCCGTGCAGCACGACCGTGAACGACCAGCCGGGCCCTGGCGTGCCGAGCGTGGCCAGCGGCACGATCATCGTGATGTACCGGGAGGTCTGGCTGGCCTGCACCGACACGTCACCGAGGAACTGGCCGGCGGCGTCGACGAAGACCGGGCTGGCGAACCCCTGCACCTCGATGCGGCGGCTCCAGGCCGAGGAGTCGGCGATCGTGTAGTTGCGGGTGGGGTACGCCGCCGCGGTGGAGGTCGCCGGCGCGCCCGGGGTGCGCATGTAG
>Ga0066388_100001601_pt1 | contig 12936 bp, 11 predicted proteins | sample PanSoiMetaGPlot6_FD_64539 | JGI IMG/M metagenome (GOLD analysis project Ga0066388, IMG submission 64539) | Tropical forest soil microbial communities from Panama analyzed to predict greenhouse gas emissions - Panama Soil - Plot 6 (Hybrid Assembly) | ecosystem: Environmental > Terrestrial >... | reverse complement strand
GCTCCGCCAGCGCGCCCAGCTTGACGGTCTCACGGTGACCGAGCAGGCCGCGCGACTGCTGGTGCAGTGGGTGGGCGAGGATCCGGCGCTGCTGCTCGGCGAGATCCGCAAGGCGGCGCTGGCCGGCGGCGCCGACAACCGCGCGGTCGGTGAGGCGGAAGTGCGGGCGGTGGTCGGCGAGCACCGGGTGAGCGCCGTCTTCGATCTCACGCGGGCGCTCGAGCGGCGAGACCTCGGCCTCGCGCTCCGCACCCTCGACGGGCTGCTCGCCGTCGAGGAGCCCATGCTGATTCTCACGATCCTCACGCGCGAGGTGCGGACGGCGTGGACGGTGAAGGTCTGGCGTCAGCGCGGCCAGCCGGTCGATCAGATCGCGCGGATCCTCCGTCGCCCACCCGGCGCGGTGGAGGCGCTGCTGTCCGCGCTCGGCGGCGAGTCCTCGACGGCGCTCGCCACGAAGCTCCGCCGCTGCTGGGACGTCGAGCAGGCCCTCAAGTCCGGCGGCGAGCCGCGCGCGGAGATGGCGCTGCTGGTGAGTGATCTGTGCGGCGCGCGCTGAGCGTGGCCGCGTGCCTCACGCTCCTGCTGCTCCCGCTGGCCGCGCAGGCGGCCGCGGTGTGTCCGGGCTGCCTGCGCGCGGGCGCCGCGCGCATCGCGCTGGCGATCCCGCCCGGCACGCCGCTCGCCGGCTACGGCGACTTCGCGCGTCGACTGCTCGTGCCCGACGTCCTCGGCCGATGGCCCCACGCGTTTTGGTTCCGGCCACACGAGGGCACGCTCGATCCTCTCGCGGCGCGCGCGTTGATTCTCGAGAGCGGCGACCGCCGGGTGACCTGGATCAGCGTCGATCTCATCGCCGTCGATGCTGCGTTCACGGCGCGCGTCGCGCGCGCGCTCGGCGACGCCGGACTGCCCGCCACGGCGCTCATCGTGTCGGCCTCCCACACCCACTCCGGCCCGGGCGCCTTCATGGACTCGGGATTCCTCGGGCTCGTCAGCATCGACCGTCGCGATCGCGAAGTCCGCGACGCACTCGTGGAGAGCCTGGTCCAGGCCGTGCGGCGCGCCGAGGCCGCGAAGGCGCCGGCGCGCGTCGCGGCGGCGAGCCTCACCGCGCACGATCTCACGACGGGCCGCCTCGGGTTACCGGTCGATGCCGAGATGCTCGTGGTGAAGATCGACGCCGAGACGGGCGGCCCCATCGCCACCGTGTGGAACTACGCCATCCACGGCACCATGCTGCCGCCGTTCAACCTGCGACTGTCCGCGGACGTCATGGGCATCGCCAGCCGTGAGGTCGAGCGAAGCACCGGAGCGCCCGCGCTCTTCGTCAACGGTGCGGTCGGCGACGTCAGCCCGGCCCGCCACGGCGAGTCCGAGCTCGAGGGCGCGGGCCGCGACCTGGCGGCCGCGGTGCGCGCCGGTCTCGCCGCCGCGACGCCGGTGGCTTCGTCGCCCCTGGTCGTCGCCACCACGCGCGTCAGGCTACCGTCGCCGACGCTGTCCGTCCGCAACTGCACGGCGTCGTGGGTGCCGGGGTGGATTCGCGTACCGCTGACCGCGGCCCTGCCGGAGACGACGGAGCTCACGGCGGTGCGTTTCGGGGACGTCGCCGGGGTCACGATTCCTGGAGAGCTCCAGTCGCGGCTCGGGCGCAGCGTCAAGCAGGCGGGCCGGCCCGGCGTGAGCCGCGTGCTGGTGGCCGGCGTGTCGAACGACTACCTCGGTTACTTCGTCACGCCGGCCGACTATCGGCGCGTGACGTACGTCTCGTGCGCGAGCCTGTACGGGCCGGAGGCCGGAGCGATCCTCACGACGGCGGCCGAGTCGGTCCTCCGCACCCTCGCCACGCCGTCAGCGAGGTAGCGAGCTGGACGCGTCGCGTGCGCGGGCGATGGGCGAGAGCTAGCGAGCGTTGAGGCTACGAGCGAGCGCGGACTTCTTGCGGGCGGCGGTGTTCCGATGAATCACGCCCTTGCTCACCGCCTTGTCGAGCGTGCGGATCGCCTGGAGGACGGCCGTCCGCGCCTCGTCACCGGGCGTGGCCGCCGCCGTGCGGGCCGTCTTGAGCACCGTGCGCACGCGCGACCGCACCGTGCGGTTACGCTGGCGGCGCGTCTCGCTCTGACGCATCCGCTTGATCGCCGACTTCGTATTTGCCACGTGATCGCTCCTTGGTGGTGTGTGGTTCCGGTCCGCGGTGCATCATGCCGGAACGTCCGGGTAATTGCAACATGACGCCGCGATCGGACGCCCCGCACGCGTCGCGGGCGCACCAGGAGCATCAGCTCGTCCGAGCGCTCGGTTCCATCAGCGCGGCCACGCTCGCGAGCCGCGTGCTGGGATTCGTCCGCGACATGGTCGTCGCGCTGGTGTTCGGGGCGGGTGGAGTGACGGACGCCTTCCTGGTCGCGTTCCGGATCCCGAACATCCTCCGTCGTCTGCTGGGCGAGGGGGCGCTGTCGACCGCGGTCATCCCCGTGTTCGCCGATTACTCCGTCAACCGCTCGCGGGAGGAGTTCGTGACGATGCTCCGGGCGGTGCTGGCGGCCGGTCTCCTCGCTCTCGGCGTGGCCACCGCGCTCGGCATCGCGGCCGCGCCGTGGCTGCTCCGTGTCATCGCCCCGGGCTTCGAGGCCGATCCCGCGAAGATGTCGCTGGCCGTGCTGCTCACGCGCGTGATGTTCCCGTACCTCCTGCTGGTCGGCCTGGCCGCGCTGGCGATGGGGGTGCTGAACACCCACGGTCGGTTCTTCGCCGCGGCGCTCGGTCCGGCGCTGCTGAACGTCGGCATGATCGCCGCCGTGGTGGTCCTTACCCGGCACGTGCAGCCCCCGATCCTCTCTCTCGCCATCGGCGTCCTGTTCGGCGGAGTCATGCAGCTCGCCGTCCAGGTGCCGAGTCTGCGCCGGTGCGGGATGCTCGTGGGACCGTCGCGCGCCCTGCGGCATCCTGCGCTCGGGCGCGTGGTCGGCCTGCTCGTGCCCGCCGTTTTCGGCCTCGCCTCCGCGCAGGTCGCGGTGTTCGTCAACACGCTGCTCGCCTCGCTGCTGCCGGCGGGGAGTATCTCGTTCCTTTACTACGCGGACCGTGTCATGGAGTTTCCCCTCGGCGTTTTCGGCGTCGCACTCGCCTCCGCGGCATTACCGGCCATGTCCCGCGCGGCCGCCGTGGGTAATGCCCGCGGGGTGGGGACGACGCTGTCCTTCGCGCTGGGGCTGTCGTTCTACGTGAGCGTGCCGGCGACGGTCGGGCTCATCCTGTTCCGGGCGCCGATCGTCCGCGTGCTCTTCGAGCGCGGCCAGTTCACCCCCGCCGACACCGCCGCGACGGCTCAGGCGCTCGCGTGGTATGCCGTCGGCCTCGTGGCCTTCTCCGGCGCCCACATCGCCGCGCGGGCGTTCTACGCCGTCCACACTCCGGGCGTCGCCGTGAAGATCGGCGTCCTGTCCGTCGTCGCCAACGTCGTCGCCGCGCTCGCCCTCATGAGGCCGCTCGGTCACGGCGGGCTCGCGCTCGCCTCGTCTATCGGCGCCTACGTCAACTTCCTGGCGCTCGGATGGGCGGCCCGGGCGCGCTTCGGCGGCTTCGAGCTGCGCCCACTGGCCGCGAGCCTCGGCCGCACCATCGTCGCCTCCAGCGCGCTGACCGCGTGGTGCGTCATCGCTCTCTGGCTGTGGCCGGTCGGTGTCGCGCGGTTCGTGGAGGGCGCCTCGCTCCTGGCCGTCATCGTCGGCGGGACGGCCGTGTTCTGGGCGGTAAGCGCGCTGCTCGGCGCGCCCGAGCGTGTCGCGCTGCTGCGGCTCAGACCGGGGGGCGGAAAATCCGGCGACGACGCAGATCTCTCCTGCTGAAGCACTTCGGGGTGCACGAGCCGACGACGCGGTCATCGCAGGTGATCGTGCTATAATCCGCCGTGCCCTTTCCGTTCGGATCGGTGTTCGAGGTCCGCCGGTGGCGGCGTCGGTGAGCGACGCCCCGGGGCGTCGCCTCCCGCCTCAGTCCCTTCCCGAACCGATCCTCACGTATCTCGCCGCGCTGCAGGTCGAGCGCGCCGCCTCACGGCACACGCTGGCCGCGTACCGCGCCGACCTCGCGGACTTCGTCACGTTTCTCGGGCGCCGACGCGGCGTCACGACGGTCACGGCCGAGGACATCGTCGACTATCTCGCCGCCCTCCGTACACGCGGCTTGCGGCCGTCCAGCATCGTGCGCCGACTGTCGGCCGTCCGGGGTCTCTACCGGCACCTCGTCGCCGACGGTCGCCTCGCGCGCGATCCCAGCGAGCACATTGAGCGGCCGCGACTGCGACGGCCCCTTCCGAGGACGCTTTCGCGCGACGCCGCCCAGGCGCTCGTGGAACGCCCCGACACCGCGCACGTCGACGGCTTGCGCGATCGCGCGATGCTGGAAGTGCTCTACGCGACCGGGATGCGCGCCTCGGAGTGTCTCGGACTCAGGATCGAGGACGTGAACCTCACCGCCGGCTACGTCATCTGCACGGGTAAGGGCCGCAAGCAGCGGCTCGTGCCGCTTGGCGCGGAGGCGGCCGCCTGGATCCGGGAGTACCTGGAGCGGGCGCGACCCCGTCACGCGCGCCACGGCAGCGATCGCCTGTTCGTGAATGCGCGCGGTCGCGCGCTGTCGCGGCAGGCGCTCTGGCAGATCGTCCGCCGGGCCGGCGCGCGCGCGGGGTTGCCGAACCGCGTGTCTCCGCACATGCTGCGGCACTCGTTCGCCAGCCATCTCCTCGAAGGCGGCGCCGATCTCCGCGCTGTGCAGGCGATGCTCGGACACGCCGACATCGCGACCACGCAGATCTACACGCATCTGCCGTCGGCGACGCTCAAGCGTATGTACCGCGACTTCCATCCGCGGGCGCGCGGCTGACCATGGCCAGGCGCGGACACCGCTATCCGCAAGTCGAGCCCGGCGCCGCCGCCCTCGTGAGCGCCGCGGTGGTAGCCGTTCCGCCCGGGGCGAGTGTGCACGAGGCGTGGACGCGCGCGGTCGAGGGCGACGCGGCCGTCCTCGGGCTCGGCGATCGCGGCTGGGTCGTCCGTGACGACCTTGGCCGCGCGATCTCGCTCGGTCTGCCGCAGCTGCCGGCCAGCGCGCTCGCGCGTCCGCTGCCCGTGGTGTCGGCTCACGCCTCCGAGGTCCTCGTCCGGCGCGCGCTGGTCGCCGGTGCGCCCGTCGTGATCGTCCGCGACCGCCGTGGCCCCGTGGGCGCCGTGGCAGCGACGGTGGATTCGACACGCATGGTGAGCCTCTCGGTGGCGACGCGGGTGTCGCGAGCGCTGCCGGCGTGGACGGGCCCCGTGCTCGCCGAGCTCGGCCACGCGGCGGCGGCACACGACGCCCGCGCGTTCCTCGTCGGCGGTGTGGTGCGCGACGTGCTGCGCGACACCGTCCTGGCACACGCCGATCTTGACGTCGTCGTCGAGGGCGACGGTCTGGCGGTGGCGCGCACCCTCGCCGAGGCGCTCGGCGCCGGCGTCGTCGAGCATGTTCGGTTCCTGACCGCGTCGATCCGGAGGCCGTCGGGCGAGCGCATCGACGTGGCGACCGCTCGCTCGGAGCGTTACGACGCTCCGGGAGCGCTGCCGCGGGTGATGCCCGCATCGATCACGCTTGATCTCGGGCGCCGTGACTTCACCATCAACGCCATGGCGTTCGAGGTCGGCACGGGCGACGTGCGGCTGTTCGATCCGCACGGCGGGCGCGCCGATCTCGCACGCCGCCGGCTGCGCATCCTGCACCCGCTGTCCTTCGTCGACGATCCGACACGCATGTTCCGCGCCGCGCGTTACGCCGTTCGGCTCGGGCTCGCGTACGACGCCTGGACGTCGGCGTGTCAGGCGCTGGCGCTCCGCCTGGGACCGTACCGGGCGCTGTCCGGACCGCGCATCGTCGGCGAGATCGACCGCCTCACCGTCGACGCCCAGCCCGAGGTCGCGCTCCGGCGGCTCGGCGCGGCCGGCGTCTTCCGTCTCCTCGACCCGCGCTATCGGTTCACGCGCGCGACCGGCGAACGCATCGCCGCCCTCCCGGACGCCTGGACGTGGGCGGCCGAGCGCGGGCTCGCGGTCACGCGCGTCGAGCTCGCGGTGCACGTGCTGCTGTCCGATCAGCCGTCGGACGTGGCGGGCGCGGCGCTGCGTCGGCTCGGTCGATCGGGCGAGCCGCTGGCGCGCGCGTCGCGGGCGCTCGGCGGCGCGCGAGAGCTCGCGGCGCAACTGGGCGCGACCGCGTCGGGCGCAGAGCGCGCGCGGCTGCTCCGCGAGCGCAGCGATGTCGAGCTGGCCGCGGTGTGGCTCGTGAGCGCGCCGGCCGCGCGCGCGGCCGTCACCTGGTGGATCGACACGGCGCGGAGCATCCGCCCCGCGCTGCGTGGAGACGACGTGGTGGAGCTCGGCGTCCGTCGCGGACCAGCGGTGGCGGAGGTACTCGACGATCTCCGCGACCGTCGGCTCGACGGTGCCTTCGGCGACCGAGACGCCGAAATCGAGTATGTGCGACACTGGCTGCGAGCCAGGAAGGAGGGATGACGTGGCCGCAAAATACATCTTCGTGACGGGCGGCGTCGTGTCATCGCTGGGCAAGGGGCTGGCGTCCGCCTCCATCGGCTCGCTGCTGGAGGCGCGTGGCTTCAAGGTGACGCTGCAGAAGATGGATCCCTACATCAACGTCGACGCCGGGACCATGAACCCCTACCAGCACGGCGAGGTTTTCGTCACGGACGACGGCGGCGAGACCGATCTCGATCTCGGCCACTACGAGCGCTTCACCTCCGTGCGTGTCACCCGGCAGCACAACGTGACGACGGGCAAGGTGTACGGATCCGTCATCCAGCACGAGCGCCGCGGCGATTACCTCGGCCGCACGGTCCAGGTGATCCCCCACATCACCGACGAGATCAAGCGGTCCATCCTGCGCGTGGGCACGGACGTCGACGTGGTCATCGTCGAGGTGGGCGGCACCGTCGGAGACATCGAGAGCCTGCCTTTCCTCGAGGCGGTCCGCCAGCTCAAGAAGGACGTCGGGCGCGACAACGTCATCTACATTCACCTCACCCTCGTGCCGTTCATGCAGGCCTCGCAAGAGCTCAAGACCAAGGCCACCCAGCACTCGGTCAAGGAGCTGCGGGCCATCGGCATCCAGCCCGACATCCTGCTGTGCCGCACCGACCGGTACCTGCCGCCGTCGATCAAGTCGAAGATCGCCCTCTTCTGCGACGTGGAGGAGGAGGCCGTCATCACCGCCAAGGACGTGGAGACCATCTACGAGGTGCCGCTCGTGTTCCACGGCGAGGGCCTCGACGACATCATCGTGAAGCTCCTCGGCCTGCCCGCGCGCCCCATCGACCTGAGCCGGTGGGAGGCGGTGGTGGCCCGCGTGAAGTCGCCGAGACGGACGACGCGCATCGCGGTGGTGGGCAAGTACATCGAGCTGAAGGATTCCTACAAGAGCCTGATCGAAGCGCTGGCCCACGGCGGGATCGCCAACGACGCGCGCGTGGAGCTCGTGTGGGTCGACGCCGAGCACATCGAGCGGGACGGCCCCGACGCCCACTTCGCCGACGTCCATGGCATCCTGGTCCCGGGCGGGTTCGGCGACCGCGGCATCGAGGGCAAGATCGAGGCGGTGCGTTACGCCCGCACGCGGCGCGTGCCGTACTTCGGGATCTGCCTGGGCATGCAGTGCGCGGTCATCGAGTTCGCGCGTCACGTGTGCGAGCTGACCGGCGCGAACTCCTCCGAGTTCAACGCGGCGACGCCGCATCCCGTGATCGACCTGCTGCCCGAGCAGCGCGAGCTGGCGGACAAGGGCGGCACGATGCGTCTGGGCCTCTATCCGATCGTGCTCGAGGAGGGCAGCCGCGCCTCGCGGCTGTACGGGCAGGGAATCATCGAAGAGCGCCACCGCCACCGCTACGAGGTGAACAACGATTACCTGCAGCGGCTGACCAAGGAAGGGCTGCGCGTGTCGGGCGTATGGGCGGAAAAACAGCTCGTCGAGATCATCGAGCTGCCGGAGCATCCCCACTTCGTGGCCGGACAGTTCCATCCCGAGTTTCGGTCGCGGCCATGGGACCCGCATCCGCTCTTCGCCGGCTTCATCCGCGCCGCCCTCGAACATCAAGACACGGCGCGTCGATGACGGTCGACGTCGGGCCACCTACGTGTCTGGCCACCTCGCGGTAGTTCCTGTCGGCCCGGTTCGAATCGGCGGCGGCAACCCGCTCGTCCTCATCGGCGGGCCGTGCGCCATCGAGAACGAGAAACACGCGCTCATGACGGCCGAGCGCCTGGCCGGGATCGCCGCCGACCGCGCGGTTCCGTTCATCTACAAGTCGTCGTACGACAAGGCCAACCGCTTCTCGATCGAGGGATATCGCGGACCAGGGCTGCGTGACGGACTGCGGATCCTGCGGCGCGTCCGCGAGTCGGTCGGCGTGCCCGTCCTCTCGGACGTCCACGACGTGAGCGAGGTGGAGCCCGCGGCGGAGGTCCTGGACGTGCTCCAGATTCCCGCGTTCCTCGCGCGGCAGACGGATCTCGTCCTCGCCGCAGCGCGTACGGGCAAGCCCGTCAACATCAAGAAGCCGCAGTTCGTCGCGCCGGAGGACATGGGGCAGGTGGTCGGCAAGGCGCGGTCGACGGGCAACGAGGCAATCCTCCTCACGGAGCGGGGCACCTCGTTCGGCTACCACAACCTCGTCGTCGACATGCGTGGTCTCTTGCGGATGCGTGAGTTCGGTTGCCCCGTCGTGTTCGACGCCACGCACTCCGTACAGCTGCCCGGGGCGCGCGGTGATCGCTCGGGCGGTGAGCGTCAGTTCGTGCCCGCGCTCGCGCGCGCGGCGGTTGCGGTCGGCGTCGATGCGCTGTTCATGGAGATGCACGAGGATCCCGACCGCACGCTGCCCGACGGCCGCCCGCTCTCCGACGGCCCGAACATGCTGCGGATCGACGACCTGCCCGCGCTCCTCGACCAGGTGCTGGCCATTCACGCGGTGGCCGGCCGGTGAGCGAGCTTCGCGAGCTGGCCGCGCGCGTCCTGCGGCTCGAGGCGGAGGCCGTGCTCGCGCTGGTGCCGAGGCTGGACCAGCGGTTCGACGCCGTCGTCCGCCTCCTCGGGGGTTGCCGCGGGCGCGTCATCGTGACGGGCATGGGCAAGTCTGGGATCATCGCCCGGAAGGTGGCCGCGACGCTCGCGTCCACCGGCACGCCCGCGCACTTCCTGCATCCGGCTGAGGGCGTGCACGGCGACCTCGGCATGGTGGCACGCGGTGACGTCGTCGTCGCGCTCTCGAACTCCGGTGAGACCGACGAGCTCCTGGCGATCGTGCCGCTCCTCAAGCGCCTCGACGTGCCGATCGTGCTCCTGACCGGCAACGTCGAATCGGCCCTGGCCCGGCAGAGCCGCATCGTGCTCGACGTGAGCGTCCGTGAGGAAGCCTGTCCGATGAACCTGGCGCCGACCTCGAGCACGACGGCGGCGCTGGCGATGGGCGATGCCCTGGCCATGGCGCTGCTCCAGCGGCGCGGTCTCCGGCCCGAAGACTATGCCGCGCTGCATCCTCGCGGCGCGCTGGGCTGGCGAGCTCTCGTCCGCGTGGGCGACCTCATGCGGACCGGCGACGGGGTCCCCATGGTGCCGGACGACGCGCTCCTGAAGGACGTCGTCGCCGAGATGACCCAGAAGCGCCTCGGCATGACGACGGTCATCGACGGCGCGGGCCGGCTCGTCGGCGTCATCACCGACGGCGACCTCCGCCGGCTGCACCTGCGCTCGGGGCCCATCACCGAGTTCCGCGCCCGCGACTTCATGACGACCGAGCCGCGGCTGGTCGAGCGGGACGCGCTCGCGGCCACCGCACTCGACATGATGGAGAAGAGCGGGCCCATCACGAGCCTCGTCATCGTCGACGCCACGCATCGGCCCGTGGGAGTGCTTCACCTGCACGATATCCTTCGCGCCAAGATCGATCTCTGACCGAGGTTTTCCTTCGCGCCGTTCTCGCAGTGTGATAGCTTGGTACCGAAGTTGCATGGCGCAGATTAATCGCACGAAGGTCGTATGCAGAAGCTAGCGAGCCGCATCCTGCTCGTCGTCGGCGTCTTCGTGCTCGTGGTGGCCGGCATGCTGATCTCCCGTAGCCGCGCCGTTCGCGTCGAATCGGTCGAACCGAGCGCAGCGAAGGCCGACCTGAGCATCAAGGAGGTTCAGCTGGAAGAGGAGTCGGGAGGTGTCCGCTGGCAGCTGAAGGCCGACCGGGCGCTGGTGTTCGAATCGGAGGGACGGACCTCGCTGCGGAAGGTCGATCTCAAGGTCCACGAACGCGATCGGTCCTGGACCGTCGTCGGCGAGGAAGGGGATCTCTTCCAAGCGTCCAAGAACTTGGAGGTTCGTCACAACGTCGTGGTCACGTCGGACGACGGCCTCCGCCTCGAGACGAGCGTGCTGCGCTGGCATGGCGCTGACCGCCGGCTGTGGACCGACGCGCCCGTCCGGATTCTCAAGCCCGGCGCCGTCATCGAGGGTACCGCGCTGGACGTCACGATGGCCGACGAGGCGGCGACGGTCCGCGGTCGCGTCAGGGCGACCTTCGACGGGAGCCAGCGTTGAGGCGAGCGCTCGTCGTCCTCGGCCTGCTCGCCGTGATCCTGCCGGCGTCCGCTCGGGCGCAGACCAGCGCACCCCGGCCGGTCTCGCCGGCGCCGAAGCCCGTGGACGGAAAAGCCCAGGACGGGAAATCGCAGAATGGAAAACGGCAAGACGATCGTAATCAACCGGTCACCGTCGATTCCGACCGCATGGAGCGGTTCGGGAAGGAAAATCTGATCATCTTCAGCGGCAACGTGATCGCGCGCCAGAACAATTCCGTGCAGTACGCGGACCGTCTGGAGGTCTATCTCGACGAGAAGGGAGACAAGATCCTCCGCACCGTGTCGACCGGTAGCGTTCGCGTGGTGACGCGCGACTGCAAGACGGGCACGGCGAAGCGCGCCGAGTACTTCGACCTGGAGCAGCGTGTCGTCCTGATCGGCAATGCGCGCGTGTGGCAAGAGGACAACGTGGTGAGCGGCGACACCATCACCATCTATCTGGCCCAGGACCGCAATGTTGTGGTGGGCGGCAAGCAGGAGCGCGTCAAGGCCGTCTTCTACTCCAAGGAAGAGGACAAGGCCGCCGTCCCGAAACCAACCACCACCGCCTCCGCCGGCGGCACCCCAACCTGCGCGAATTGACACGATGACGACAGCGGTGTGCCAGCACATGCAGAAGCGGTGGGGGGTGTCGGGCAGTCAAGTCTGCGCTCGCCTTCCATTCCGAACGCGGTGGGGGGTGTCGGGGAGGAGCGGCGCTCGCTCCCCCCGACGTTAATAATGGAAGGCCTGGTGGCGTTGGGGCTCATGAAGTGGTTCAAGCATCGCAAGGTGGTCGACGACGTGTCGCTGGATGTGCAGCGCGGTGAGGTCGTCGGCCTGCTGGGCCCCAACGGCGCGGGGAAGACCACGTCGTTCTACATGATGGTGGGCTTGCTCCCCGCGGACGGGGGGCGGATCTTCCTCGAAGGGCAGGAGATCACGGCGCGGCCGATGTACCAGCGGTGCCGGCTCGGGGTCGGATACCTGCCGCAAGAATCGTCCGTGTTCCGGAAGCTGACCGTGGAGGAGAACCTGGCGGCGATCCTGGAGACACTCGACCTCGACGCCGTCGAGCGACGCGAGCGCGCCGCCGAGCTCCTGGCCGAGCTCGACCTCACATCGCTCGCGCGCTATCCGGCCTACACGCTCTCGGGCGGGGAACGCCGGCGCCTGGAGATCACGCGCGCGCTGGTGACCTCACCGCAGTACCTGCTGCTCGACGAGCCGTTCACCGGGATCGATCCGATCGCCATCGGCGACATCCAGGAGATCATCGCGCGGCTGCGGGAGCGCGGCATCGGCATCCTCATCACCGATCACAACGTGCGGGAAACGCTGGCGATCACCGATCGTGCGTACATCCTGTACGACGGCAAGATTCTCGTATCGGGTAACGCCACCGAAATCGCGAACAACCCCGTTGCGCGGGAGGTCTACCTGGGGGAGCGCTTCTCCCTGTAGTACTCTCACGACGAGACACTGTCATGGCAATGGAAACCCGGCTCTCTCTGAGACAAAGCCAGCGGGTGGTGATGACCCCGCTGCTGCAGCAGGCGATCCAGCTGCTGCAGCTGTCGACGCTCGAGCTCCAGGAAGTCGTTCAGAAAGAGCTCCTCGAGAATCCGCTCCTGGAGGAGCTGCCCGAAACGCCCGAGGCGACGGACAACCAGCCGGCCACCGCGGACACGCCGCCCACGCCGACCGCCGAGCCCATCACGCCGGAGGTGCCGCCGCGGGAAACCGAGCGCGGCACCGACGACCTGCCGTTCGACCTGACCGCGGTCATGTTCGACGATCACGAGGAGCGCTCGCTGGTCGCCCAGGAGGACCGCGACGATCTGCCGTTCGAGAACATGGTCCGCTCGGTCTCGTCGTTGACGGATCATCTCGAGGAGCAGCTGCGGTTCGCCACCGAGGATCCGGTCGTTCGGCAGATCGGCGAGGAGATCATCGGCAATCTCGACGAGGACGGCTACCTCCGCGCCGACGTCGGCGAGATCGCGACCCGCTGTAAGGTGACGCCGGAGGCCGTCGAGCCCGTGCTCGCGATGATCCAGGCCTTCGACCCGCCCGGCGTCGCCGCCCGGAGCATCCAGGAGTGCCTGCTCATCCAGCTCAAGAGCGACCCCAACCCGGATCCCGTGTCCGTGGAGATCGTGGAGCAGCACTTCGATGATCTGACGCGGCGCCGCTATCCGGACATCGCGCGAGCGCTCCGTCTGCCCCTCGACCGGATCATGGAGTCGGTCGAGGAGATCATGGGCCTCGAGCCGAAGCC
>Ga0066388_100001600_pt1 | contig 12939 bp, 11 predicted proteins | sample PanSoiMetaGPlot6_FD_64539 | JGI IMG/M metagenome (GOLD analysis project Ga0066388, IMG submission 64539) | Tropical forest soil microbial communities from Panama analyzed to predict greenhouse gas emissions - Panama Soil - Plot 6 (Hybrid Assembly) | ecosystem: Environmental > Terrestrial >... | reverse complement strand
CCTTGCGCAGCAATTCCGGCGTGAAGGTCGTGGTCCAGTCGAGATTGACGAGCGCCGACGACTTGTAGCGGGTGAACATCGAGCCCATCACGCCGTTGTTGAGGAAAGCAAGGAAGGCGTGGCGCGGCACGCCCATCTTGTTCACCAGCAGCGTGATTTCGATCAAATTTTCGATCACCACGCCGAGCATGACGTTGTGCGCAATCTTGCAGATGCGCGCGAGGTCACCCTCACCCACGTAGGACACGCCTTGCGGCGCAATGACTTCCATGAGCGGGATCATCGCCTTGCAGGCAGCCTCCTCCCCCGAGACCACCGAGGACAGACGGCCGGCCTTTATGACCTTTGCGTTTCCGGACACGGGCGCGCAAACGTAGTCGGCGCCGCGCTCCTTCAGCCGCTTGCGCGTGGCAGCGGACTCCTCCACCGAAATGGTCGAGCAATCGACGCACACTTTTGGCACCTTGCCGCCGGAGAGAACGCCATCTTTGCCAAAATAAACTTGTTCAAGATCCTTGCCTTCGGACACGATCGAGAACACCACATCACAGGATGCGAGGTCGGAGAGTTTGTTCACGACCTTTCCGCCCTTGGCGGCAAGCGGCTCCGCCTTGGCGCGCGTGCGGTTCCAGATCGACACATCGTGGCCGGCCTTGAGCAGGCGCTCCGCCATGGGCAAGCCCATGCGGCCGGTTCCGATCCAGCCGATCTTTTGCGCATTGTTCGACATCACGAAAATTCTCCCATTGAAATCCTGGCGCCGCGAAAGCGCACGTGACGCGGCTTTAGCCGTTCTGCCGCAGTTGCGCCAGTGGTGGACCGAGGGGTGAACCTCTGAAATACCGCGCGCTTGTGGTGGGCGTTCAAAGCGCACTATCCTTCTGCCAAGGCCGCGCAGAAGGCCGCCAACCCACGCTCAAACGCCAATCAGCTGGGAACTACGGGAGGAGCGCAGGCAGTAATGCAGGATGCCGCCACCACTATGACCGCGACGGGCGTCTCCGATCGCCCGCAGGCTGGCGAGCGTCTGCGTCTGATCGCGCGCAATATTTTTCCTTTTGTCATCGTCGGCGCGATTTGGGAAATCGTCGCCTGGGCCGGCGTCTTTCCGCATCGGCTGTTTCCAACCCTGGAGGAAATCGCCGCATCGTTCGTGCACCTTACCATCACAGGCATCCTGCCCCGTCATGCCGTCGAAACGATAATGCGCCTGCTCACCGGATTCGCCCTCGCCGGCATAGCAGGTGTTGCAATCGGAGTTCTGATGGGTCGTTCACGGCGGGCCGAGGACATCTTCCTCCCGCTGGTTTCGATCGGCGCACCGATTCCGGGACTGGCCTATGCGCCGCTGTTCCTGCTGTGGTTCGGACTTGGCAATATTTCGGCGGTGCTGCTGGTTGGTTTTGTTTCGGCATTTCCCATCATCTTCAACAGCTGGACCGGCGTAAAAGCCGTGAAGGAAATCTGGGTTCGGTCAGCGCAGGCGATGGGTGCCGATGACCGCAGGTTGTTCAGACACGTCATCCTGCCGGGCGCGCTGCCCTACATTCTGACAGGGTTGCGGCTCGGCCTGGCGCAAGCCTGGCGTATCCTGGTCGCAGTTGAAATGCTCGCCGCCGTACCGTGGGGATTAGGCTGGCTGATCTTTGGCGCACGCAAGTTCCTCAACACCGACATCATGCTGGCGGGCATCGTGGTGATTGCCGTCATCGGGCTCGTGCTGGAGAAATTCGTGTTTCAGAAGATCGAGAATTACACCGTCGTGCGCTGGGGCATGATCACGTCATGACAGAAGCAGGACAGCGTCAACGTTCGCTGCTGCGCGGCGCGGTCTCCGTGCTCGCGGCAGCGGCCCTCTATGAAGCAATGGCGCGTAGCGGCTACTTCGCCCCGGCATTGCTGCCCACGCTTGGAACGGTCGCGCGGACACTGTTCTCGACCATCGCCGACGGCACCATGATCGAGCATGCCGCCTTTACCCTTTACCGGGTGATGTTCGGATTTGCTCTTTCCATCGTCGTTGGGATACCGCTCGGAATCCTGATGGCGCGGTTTCAGCGCGTAGAACATTTCTTTCTGCCGCTCATCAGCGCACTGATGCCGATTCCTTCCTTCGCACTGGTGCCACTCTTCATGCTCTGGTTCGGCATCGGCAATCTGACCACGATCCTGATCGTTTTCTACGCGGCAACTTTCCCGATGGTGTTTAACACATGGTCGGGCGTGCGTTCGGTCAACCCGCTGTGGCTGCGTGCAGCCGGTGCAATGGGCGCCGACGAGCAGCGGTTGTTCTGGAAGGTGATCATCCCCGGTGCCTCGCCGTTCATCATTACCGGCATGAGGCAGGCGTTCTTGCGTGCGTGGATCGCGGTGGTGGGCGCCGAGATGATTGCTGCTTCCGACTGGGGCCTCGGCTGGGTGATTTTTGACGCCAAGGAATTCCTCAATACCGATGTCATGTTGGCGTCGCTGATCGTGATCGGCCTGATCGGCTTTGCTTTTGAACGCCTCTTTTTCGGATCGCTCGAGCGTATGACGGTGATGCGGTGGGGCATGGTGCGCGCGGCAAAGGGCTAGCGCCGTGACAATGAACCTTTTCCGCTCGGCCCCGCGTCAGCGGGGACCCGGCGGAAAAACAGGCGCCTGCTGGAATGCCGCTTTCGCGGGAATGAGCGGATCGGGAAACGCGGGAATGAGCGGATCAGGAAACTATTGAAATGGTCCCCATCGAAATTCGCGATGTTTCGCTGATCTACGATACCCCGGGCGGCAAGGTGCCGGGGGTCAAAGACGTCAATTTGAACGTCGGCGCTTCAGAATTCGTTTGCATCGTCGGACCCTCCGGCTGCGGCAAGTCCACACTGCTCAACATCATCGCTGGATTTCTTTCTCCGATCGCCGGTGAAATCCGCATTGGCGGCAAGCCGGTGACCGGACACGGCATGGACCGCGGAGTCGTTTTTCAGGATTTTGCGCAGCTTTTTCCGTGGCGTACCGCGCTCGGCAATGTGGCTTTCGGCCTGGAAATGAAAGGCGTGCCCAAGGACGAGCGGGAGCGGATCGCGCGCGAGCAGTTGCGGCTGGTGAAGCTCGATAAATTCACCGGTTCGTACCCGCACCACCTTTCAGGCGGCATGCAGCAGCGGGTCGCCATCGCGCGTGCGCTAGCGTACAATCCCTCCGTGCTGCTGATGGACGAGCCGTTTGCCGCGCTCGACGCACTGACCCGCGACGACATGCAGCGCCTTCTCGCCGACGTCTGGCGGGAAACGCGCAAGACGGTGATTTATGTGACGCATAACGTCTCTGAAGCGGTCTATCTCGCCGACCGGGTCATCGTGATGACGCCGCACCCTGGCACCGTGAAAACGGAGATTCATATTCCGTTGACGCGACCGCGCGATCCCCTCAGCATCGAGTTTCTTGATCTTCAGAAGGAGTTGCTTCGCCATCTCGGGCACGACACAAGCGAGGCGGCGAAAGCGAACGGTAAAACAAACGCATAAGGGAGGATGATCATGGTCCAAAAAGGCGGAATAACACGCCGTAACTATCTGGCGACGAGCGGAGCCGTGGCACTGGCAGCCGGACTTGGTGTGCGTCCGGCCGCGGCCCTGGAAACCGTGCGGCAGGGCTACCAGACCAACATGTGGGGCATGCCGACCTATTATCTGCTGCGCTCCGGCCTGCTCGAGAAACATGGCATCAAGTTCGAGGAATTCGCCGTGCCGTCCGGCAATCTCACCATGCAGCAGATGGTGGCGCGCCAGGTCGATATGGGCACTTACGCCGGCCCTTCCTTTGCCATCGGATATGACAAGGGTGGCCTCATCGCCATCGCCATGATCGAATACGTCGGCAAGACGGCGCGGGTCATGGCGCGCAAAGATCTCGGCATCACCAAGGTCGAGCAGCTCAGGGGTCTGAAGGTGGCCAATCAGACGGGCTCGTCCACAGGCAACATCTTCGTTGACCAGATCGCGCCAAAGGCCGGGCTGAAGAAAGGCGACTACCAGGAAATCCGCATGAACGTGGATGACATGGTCGCGGCGATGGCCGCCAAGACCGTCGATGCCATGAACAATGTCGAGCCTTACAACGCGATCGCGGAGGCTGACGGGCTCGCCGTCACACTTGCGGAGTTCTATGACTTCGACAAGCTGCCGGTGTTCATGGCAGCCACACCGGAATTCGTCGAGAAGAATCCTGACACCGTTGTCGCCTATCTCAAGGCCTGGCTCGAGGTCGCCAAGGATTTCAAGAGCAACCCGGGCAAGGTGGCAGAGACGATCTACTCGTTTTACACCTCAAAGGGCTACACGATGTCGAAAGATACGTTTTCGAAGGCATTGGCGCGCGTTGAGGTGCAGCCTGGCTGGCCGTCCGACATCGTCCCTTATATGCAGCAGCAGTCGGAAATTCTGCTCAAGGAAAACAAGATCAAGGCCATCCCCGACTGGAGCAAGGCGTTGCGTACCGATTTCCTGAAGAAAGCCATGGCCTGACGACACAGAGTGTTACCGACCCCAGGCCGGCGCGCCCGCGCCGGCCTTTCTGCAAGAACGAACCAACCCCGGAGCCGTGCATGCCCGCTGACAATCCGCTCAAGAGCGCAGAGCCGATAACCTGGAATTTCAAGTTGCTCGCGCAGAACGACCTCGGCGGCTTCGGCGGCATGGGCGAAGGGATGTCGGTGCAGATCGCCAAGGACGGGCGGCGCATCATATGGCTCGCGCATGAAAGCGCGCCGAAGAATTTCACCGCCGTCGACGTTTCTGACCCGCGCAATCCGAAAGTCGTGGTGCAGACCGATTTGCCCAAGCCCTACATGCGCTCGAATTCGCTCGAAACCGTCGGCAATATCATGGCAGTGGCCTATCAGACACAGAAGATGGGGCAGCAGCCGGCGGGGCTCGAGCTGTTCGATATCTCGGCGCCGGAGAAACCGCGGTCGATTTCGTTCTTTGATTGCTCGGGCGCGACATCGCGCGGTGTGCACCAGCTATGGTTCTGCGACGGCGAATACGTGCACATGGCTTCCGGCTCACCCGATTTCAAGCCGAGTCATCCAAGTGACGATCAGTTTTACCGCTGCATCGATGTACGCGATCCCTCCAAGCCCAGGGAGGTCGGTCGCTGGTGGATGCCCGGAACGAGCGCCACCGACAACGTCGCGCCGCCGCCGCGTCATCCGCTCGACAAGGGCTACCGGGCGCACAACACCAACGTGTACCCGCAGCGCGGTGACCGGCTCTACCTCTGTTACATCGACGGCGGCATGTTCGTGATGGACATCAGGGACAAGGCCAATCCGAAGGTGATTTCGCACTGGACCAATTCGCCGCCGTACACCGGCTTCATGCACACGGCCGTACCGTTGTTCGACCGCAACCTGATGCTGGTGACCGACGAGTCGACGGAAAATGCCGGCAAGGACTGGCCGAAACTGATCTGGATTCTCGACATGCGCGACGAAGCGCATCCGGTCTCCATCGCCACTTGCCCGCTGCCACCGATCGACGCCTACAAGGACCGCGGCGGGCGGTTCGGCGCGCACAATATCCACGAGAACGCGGCGGTGCCGACGGCCTGGCAATCGGACCAGATCGTGATTGGGACGTTCTTCAACGGCGGCTTGCGCGCCTACGACATTTCCAACCCGTACCAACCGAAGGAAGTCGCGACCTTCGTGCCACCGCCCCCGAAAGGCACTCCGGCCGGCGCCGTGCAGCTCAACGACGTGTTCGTCGACGAGCGGCAGATCGTCTATACCGTCGATCGGCATACCGGCGGACTCTACACGCTGGAGATGGATTTCTAGCACCAAAGCCGTCATGCCCGGCCTTGTGCCGGGCATCCACGTCTTTAGAGTCTCCGTAGTAACACGTGGATGGCCGGGACAAGCCCGGCCATGACTACAGCGATGAATCAGCTCTTCCCTTCTCCTGCTGGGGGGCGCTTCGGGCGCAGGCTCAAGCGCGAGCGCGGAGCGCGGATACCGGTTACTGTGATCACAGGTTTTCTCGGCGCCGGCAAAACCACGCTGCTCAAGCGCTTCCTGGGAACGCCGCAAGGTCAGGGCACTGCGGTCGTGGTCAACGAGTTCGGCGCCACCGGCATCGACGACGCTCTGGTGCGCGCCAGCGCGGATGAAACTGTCCTGCTCGGCAATGGCTGTCTGTGCTGCATTACGCGCACTGATTTGCAGCAGGCGCTCCGCCGCATGGTGGTCGAGCGCGAACGAGGCGAACTGCCCGATTTTGGCCGTATCGTGATCGAGACCAGCGGTCTCGCCGATCCCTCGCCCATTCTGCAGACGTTCGCCACCGATCGCGCGCTCGGCGGTGTCTTCCACGTTGACGTGGTCGTGACGGTGATTGACGCAGAAAGCGGCGGCGCGACTCTCGGCTGGTCGGCGGAGGCGCGCAAGCAGGTCATTCTTGCCGACCGGCTCGTCATCACCAAGACTGATATTGCCGCAGAAGATGCTGCCGCCACAGTTGCCGCGAAATTGCGCGCGCTTAATCCCGGCGCGGAAATTCTCGAGGCGGTCAATGGCGAGATCGATCCTAGCCGGTTGACAGAGCCGGCTTCCGATCAGCGGAACACCTTCGTGGCAGAGGCCACGCACAGCGACGGCATCAGCAGTTTCGTGCTGATCCACGACAGGCCGATGCCATGGACCGTGTTCGCCAAAACCATGGACGCGTTGATGCAATTGCGCGGGGCGGATTTGCTGCGCATCAAGGGTTTTCTCGACGTGGCGGGCTGCAAAGGCCCGGTGATCGTGCAATTCGTGCAGCACCTCGCGCATCCGCCTGTGGAGCTCGAACAGTGGCCGGACGACATCCGCGGGACCCGCGTCGTGTTCATCACACGCAATATATCGGAAGCGCAGGTGCGCGGGCTGCTCGCCGCCATGAAAGCGCTCGTCTGATTATTCCCGCTCGCGTCCGGCGATTTCCGCCTGCCAGGGCGCGACGATACGCTCGACAAAGCCGATCAGCCAGTTCAGTCCGATGGCCATCACCATGAGGATGATGATCGGGACAAACATGGTGGCGGTGTCGAAATTATTGGCGGAATTGATGATCACCGCGCCGAGGCCCGAAATGGTCGTGAAGAACTCGGCAATCACCATGGCAACCACCGCGCGGCCGACGGCGAGCCTGATCCCGGCCATGATGTAGGGGAGCGTCGCCGGCAGCACGATGCGGCGCAGAATTACCGTGTCGGGCGCGACGAACGACTTCCCGACTTCAATCAGCGTTTTCGGTACGGCGACCACGCCGAGCCAGGTGTTGATGACAATCGGAAACAACGCCATCAGGAACACCACCGCAACCTTGACGGCAAAGCCCAGGCCGAGCCACAGGATCAGCAGAGGCACGAGCGCAACGAGCGGCATGGCGTAACCGGCGGTGATGTAAATGCCGAGCGCGGCTTCCGCGACCCGAAAACCACCGATGAAAAGACCAAGCGGAACTCCAGTCAGGATCGCCAGCGCATAGCCGAGCAGGAACGGCCGCAATGAGTCGTAGAGCGCTGCCCACAATTGCCCTGTCACCGCCAGTTCCCAGAATGCGACGGCGATGGCCGACGGATAGGACCCGAAAACCGGATTGACCTGACGGCCGAAGATTTCCCAGAGGACCAATACAACCGAAATCGATGAAAGCGTGATGACCCAGCCGGGCAATGGTCTCCGCTCGACGGGCCCGGCGACGGGCGTGGTGGCGCGCTTATCCGTAATGTCGACCATAGCGCTATGTCTCTCCCGCTCGTCCTCGCGAAAGCAGGGACCCAGCGCTGAATTCCCGCTTATGCGGGAATGAGCAGAGTGTGTGGCGTCTACCGAGCATATCAGTGCACCGTGGCGCCGTCGTGTATTGCGCGCCAGATTTTGTAACGCGTTTCGGCAAATTCCGGCAGGCCGCGCACGACGCCAAGATCGGGCCTGGGGCGTTTCAAAGGCACGTCCATGATCTCCTGCACACGGCCGGTTTTCATCACGACGATGCGATCGGCGATCAAAACGGCCTCGTCGAGATCATGGGTAACGAACAGAATAGTCTTTCCGGTGCGGGCATGGAGATCCAGCAACTCGGCCTGCAGCGTCTCTCGGGTCTGGGCATCGAGTGCGCCGAACGGTTCATCCATCAACAAGACTTTCGGATCGATAGCGAGTGCCCGGGCGATACCGACACGCTGCTTCATCCCGCCGGAAAGTTGATGCGGCCGCCTGTTCTGTGAGTCCTTCAGTCCTACCAGATCGAGATATTTCTCGGCGGTCTGGCGCAGCGCAGTCCCGCGCACGCCTTTCATCTCCAGGCCGAACATCACATTTTGGAGAGCCGAAAGCCAGGGCAGCAGCTCGGCGTGCTGAAACACCATGCCGCGATCATGGCCACAGCCATTGATTTCGCGCCCGTCCACGGTGACGCGGCCGCCGCTTGAGGGATCGAGACCCATGGCCACGCGCAGCGCAGTGGTTTTGCCGCAGCCGGACGGACCGATCAGCGCAACAATCTCACCGTCCCTGACCGTGAAGCTCACGCGCTCCAGCGCCTGCACGTGATGGATTTCGCCGTCCACGCGCAATGAGAAGCGCTTGGAGACGTCAAGGAAACTCACTTCACCCATTCAATTCTCCAAAAATGGCACGCTTAGTGTCCAGCGACCTTGAGCGCCCTCTCGCGATATTCCGGTGCGGTAACGGTCTTCAGGTCGAGCGGCGCCTTGAGTCTGCCTGCTTTTACCATCTGATCTTGGATCCATTGGATTTTCTCTGCCGGCAGCGGAAGCGTCGGATCGACGGCGTGATGCTGGATGGCATCATCATAGACAAAAGCCGGCCGCGGATCGTCGGGCTTGGCGTGAATAAGCTCGCGCGTCAGTGCGATGGTTTCATCGCGGTGCGAGAGCGCGAAACGCAGGGCGCTCATTTCAGCGACAAGGAATTTCACGGCGTCGTCACCGCGTTCGGCCAGTTTCTTTGCACTCGACACCATACAGACCCGCAGGAAATTCGGTACCGCATCACGGCCGGCCACCAGCAGATGAATGTTCTTCGGCGCGACCGGCTGATATTCATTGGACACCACTGCGGCATCGACCACGCCACCGATCAGCGCCTGGTAACGGTCGTTGTCGCCGCCGATTGCGGCAAGTTTGACCTCGCCATCGGACACGCCGAATTTGGCCAGCGCCGAACGCGCCAGCATGTCGGGCATGGAATTTGGCGCCGAAACGGCGATCTGCTTGCCTTTGAGGTCTTGCACCTTCGTGATCTTGTCGTTCGCATAGATCGCGTGCGGCACCACGATCCAATGGCAACCCAGCAGCTTGACATCACCGCCCTTGGCGTCGGCGGCAAAAACGCCCTGCGGTCCGCCTTCGAAACTGTCGAGTTCGCCGGCAATCAGAGCCTTCAGCGCAAGCTGGTCGTCCTTGAATTGCGAGATTTCAAGCTTGAGACCCTGTTTCTTCGCAAAGTCGCGCGTTGACACCATAAGGAAGATGCCGGCATCCGCCTTGGCGTTGATCAGCCCATGCCTCCAGACCTTCTCCTGGGCGCCCGCAGGACAAAATGACGTCAGGATCGTGGCAACAACGAATGTGCCAATAGCGACGCGCGTGAGCGTGGCAGTGCGCATGGCGAAGTTCCTCCCTGGTAATCCTCGTGGCCTCTGATCGGGCTTTTATTCCCGTGATCCTATCATCAATTTTATCGCCTGAGGGCGTTCCCAAACCCACTCTGCGAGACTAGCTTTTAGTTCGCAAGCGTCGACACATGCGATGGGGCGGTCGGCCGAAATCCGACCGCCCCACAATTTGTTCAGGGAGCTGAACGCCATGACCCAACGCTTCACCCTCAATGTTAACGGCAAGTCTCACACTGTTAACGCCGATCAGGACATGCCGTTGCTCTATGCGCTGCGGGACGACCTCGGGCTCAATAACCCGCATTTCGGCTGCGGTCTGGCGCAATGCGGCGCCTGCATGGTGCATGTCGATGGAAAGCCAACATACTCATGCGTCACCGCAATCTCGGCGATTGGCGATGCCAAGATCACGACGCTTGCAGGACTCGGCACGCCTGAGAAACCGCATCCGTTGCAGACCGCCTATATCGAGGAGCAGGTGCCGCAATGCGGCTACTGTATCAACGGCTGGATCATGACTGCGGCAGCCCTGCTGCGCGACAAGGAGAAACCCACGGAAGCTGAGATCAAGGACGCCCTCTCGGGGCTCAAGTGCCGCTGCGGCACCCACGTCAGCATTCTCAAAGCGGTCAAACGCGCCGCCGAGATGATGGGTTGAAGGAAGGTGTCATGACAAAATTCGAAAAGAACTCTGCATTCACCCGCCGCTCGGTATTGCTCGGTGGCGGCGCGCTTGTGGTTTCCGTCGGTGCAGCAATTCCTCTCGACACCATGCTCACGCTGCAAGCGGCCTACGCGCAGGGCGCAAAGCCGCCGCTCACGCCGGATCAGCTTTCCTCCTACATTGCGGTCAACGCCGACGGCAGTGTCTCCGCTTTCTTCGGCAAGATGGACATGGGCCACGGGCTGCGAGTCGCCATCGCACAGATCATTGCCGAGGAGCTGGATGTACCGTTCAAGCGCGTGAAAGTCTTTATGGGTGATACCGCCAACTCGGTGAACCAGGGCGGCGCCTCCGGTTCGACCGGGATCCAAAATGGCGGCAAACAGATGCGGATGGCGGCGGCCGAAGCACGCCGCGTGCTGGTCGAGATGGCAGCGGCGCGGCTTTCGGTGCCCGCCGACAAACTCATCGTCACCGACGGCATCGTCAGCGCAATCGACACTGACCGCAAGATGGCCACCCTTGGTTTAGAGTACAAAGAGTTGATCGGCGACAAATATTTCAACGTGCAGCTCGACTGGAACAAACACTACGGCAATGCCCTTTACGCGCCCGGCAAAGCGCAGCCGAAAGATCCGCGTCAGCACAAAATCGTCGGCCAGCCAATCAAGCGCGAAGACGTGGCACCCAAAGTTTTTGCGCAAGAGGATGTCGTCACCGACATCAGGCGACCTGGAATGGTGCACGGACGCATGATCCGTCCACCGATCGCCGGCGCAGTCCCGTCCAATGTCGACGAAAGCTCCGTCAAAGACATTCCCGGCGCGAAAGTCGTGTGGGACAAGGGCTTCCTGGGCGTCGTCGCCGACAAGGAATGGGACGCCATCCAGGCTGCGCAGAAGCTCAAGGTCGAATGGTCTCAGGTTGAGTCGCCGTTCCCCGAGCAAGCTTCGCTTTATGACCACATCCGCAATGCGAGTGTGCGAAAACGCACCGTGGAAAAGGAAAACGGAACTATCGACGATGCATTCAAATCTGCTGTGAAAGTGGTCGAGGCGGAATACGAATGGCCGTTTCAGTCGCATGCCACCATGGGTCCGGCTTGCGCCCTGGTCGAGATCAAGGATGGTCAGGTCACCTGTTGGAGCGGGACACAGAAATCCCACTACCAGCAACAAGGCATCGCGGCGACGCTCGGCATCCCCGTTGAAAACGTGCGGGTGATCTGGGTAACCGGGCCGGGCTCATACGGCCGGAGTGATGCCGACGACTGCGCCGCCGATGCGGCCGTGCTGGCGAAAGCGGTCGGCAAACCTGTGCGTCTCCAGTACATGCGCGATCAGGCCACCGGCTGGGATCCGAAAGGTCCCGCTTCAATCCATAAGGCCCGTGCTGCGCTCGATGCGTCCGGCAAGATCACGGCTTACGATTTCACCAGCAAAGGCTTTTCCCGGTGGGATTGCGCCACCAATGGCAGCAAGCCGTCCGCTCTTCTGGCGGGGCAAACACGCGGGGTGTCGCTCAACTCCGAAGACGGATTCGGAGTGCCCGCGGAATCTTACGCGTTCGACAATAAACGGCTGGCTTGGGAGACAATCCCGCCCCTGCTCGACCGGGCCTCGCCGCTGCGCTCGTCACATCTGCGCGACCCGGTCGGTCCGCAGATTCATTTTGCCAGCGAATCGTTCATCGACGAATTGGCTGCCGCAGTGACTACCGATCCGATCGAGTTCCGGCTGCGCTATATCAAGGAGCCGCGCGACATTGCCGTGATCAAGGCAGCAGCCGAGAAAGCAAGGTGGCAAACGCGGACATCGCCGCGGCGCGACCAGAGCGGTAACAAGGTATCGGGCCGCGGGATAGCCTATGCGCAGCGCAATGGCACCCGCGTCGCCATCATCGCCGAAGTTGATATCGATCGGTCGACCGGCAAGATCTGGGCGCGCAAGTTCACGGTCGCGCACGACTGCGGGCAGATCATCAATCCCGACGGGCTCACCAAGTGCATCGAGGGCAACATCGTCCAGGGCGTGAGCCGCACCCTGTGGGAGGAAGTCACCTTTGATCGCAAAACTGTGACCAGTGTCGACTGGCTGACTTATCCGATCCTCGACATCACTGAGACGCCGGCTGAGGTGAATGTGGTGCTGATCAATCATCCGGAGATTGCGCCGAGCGGCGCCGGCGAGCCGTCGATCCGGCCGGTGGCCGCCGCCATTGCAAATGCTGTTTTCGATGCGACCGGTGTGCGTATCCGCCGCGTGCCATTCTCACCAGATCGTGTAAGATCGGCGTTGAGCTGAAATTTCGGACCCCGTGGGCAAAGCGAATGAGCGACGGAACAGTCCCATCTGACGAACGTTTGTTGCGCAAGGGCAAAGCCGATGAGAACAATGTACGCACGCTGAATGCTCATTTAGGAACAGCCGCGATGCAGCGCTTTGGATTGCCCCGTCGAGACGCCAGTGAGAGAGGAAGCAAGGCGGCACAGCTCAATTGGCGACGGGGGCTGCTGCGTGTCTGGCTGCTGGTGTCGGCCGCATGGATCATGGGTTGGATTGTGTATTTGATCATCTATGGGATTCAGAGTGGATTCCGAGGAGGCTCCGG
>Ga0066388_100001599_pt1 | contig 12939 bp, 5 predicted proteins | sample PanSoiMetaGPlot6_FD_64539 | JGI IMG/M metagenome (GOLD analysis project Ga0066388, IMG submission 64539) | Tropical forest soil microbial communities from Panama analyzed to predict greenhouse gas emissions - Panama Soil - Plot 6 (Hybrid Assembly) | ecosystem: Environmental > Terrestrial > Soil... | reverse complement strand
CAGTCCGGCCGCAATGTTCGCGGCAGGGGACGCCTCAACCGTCGAGAAGACCGCCAAGCCGACCACATAAATGATCAACAACAAGGCCATCACCTGATAGCTTGTGACCTTCTTCGCGTTGCCGCGCACGTCCGCGCGAAGCATCTCAGAGACGAATCGCCAGACCTGTGTCGCCGTCGCCACCGAGACCATCGCCGCGGCGTAATGAGCGTTCAGGAACAGGTAAACGCCGATGAGCGCGGTCAGCGTCATGATACAGGACGTGATCGCCTGGATCGGGACGACGCGGGCGCCTTCCAGCCCGCCCTCATAGACCGCCTTCCTCGTCGCGCCGACGAAGGTGAAACTGATCGACTCAAAGACGCGCCGCAATCGTGGCGAAAGCCGCTCGATGTTTTTGCCGTAACAGCAGCCGAAGCTGATGCAGGCCAATCTCCCGATGCCTTCGCCGAAAGCATAGGCGATCGCCCCCGCCGCAACCGCGGGAATGATTGGCAATCGGCCGCCAAGCCATTCGCCCACCGTAGCATTTATCAAATGAATCAGCCACGGCGTCACTATCGCGCCAACGAAGATTGCGCCGCCGATGGTGAAAGTGTAGGTCTTCTTCTCGACGGCGCGCGCAATCCATCGCGATGAAGGCCAGCACACGACGAGGATTGACGAGATCAACACGAAAGTGTAGATAGCCGGGATGTTGATTGCGCCGAGCAGAAAGAAGACAGTCCCCACTGCGAAGACATTGGCGGTGGCCTGGAAGAACCCGTAAAAAGTCAGATTCATTCCGCGCCAATCCCCAGACTCGCTCTTCACTGTCGGCACGGCGGCGATCATCTGCCATCTTTCCCGAGGGAGCCGGTTGAAAGCCCACGCGAAACAGACGGCGAATACGATCGCCAGCGAGATGATGAACAGCTCAATTGTCATTACAGCGCCTCCTGAGAGGGAGAAAAAAATAAAACTACGAAAAAACGAAGAGCGCGAACGCGGAAGAAGGCCATCAACCACATTTCTTCTTAGTCTTCTTCACGCCCTTCGTTCCTTGGTGGTTTTATCCTGATTTTACGGCGATGCGTGAACGGGCCGTCACTTCGGTTTCGACCAATGGCCGGCCGAAGCCTAGCGAAAAGCGGCTCTGCGCGTCGCCACGTCGCAGATTGCGAACCAGATCGTCATCGAAGCGGATGCGCCCGCGCTCGAAGAGCAGGACATCGGTGCTGCTTCCCGGACGGTACAGACTCTTCGGGCAACCGCGCTCGACGAACATACCGGGCGAGATCGGTTGAGGGTCGTCGTATCGCTCGCGGCTGTAACATTGCGTAACCTGACCGATCATTAACGCTACAACTTCGATCATGGCCACCATTCCGACACGCGTTCCTCCGCTCACATCGGTGTCAAAGATCGTCACGGCGCGCGTGTTCTTCGAGTACGGCGTGATTTCGGTGACGACCGCCGACGGGTTGCAGGCGTGATAGCGCCCGCGCACTTCGTAAAAGTCCATGACCGCTCCCGCCACGGGCGTGTGGTTGTAGTGGTACTTTTCCGGCGTCAGGCGAAAGACGGCAAAATCTCCGCCATCAAACGTCGCGAGCCATTCCTTTTTGTCACGCCCGATCAATTCTTCGAGATCGAAAAACTTGCCCTTGAGAAAGATAGCCGAAGTTTCATTCAGCGATCCTGTCAGCGCACGGGAGTCCGCGGGCGAAAGGACGTCGCCGGCTCCTTCGGACGCGGGGCGGCATTCCCAGTACCGGATTCGCCGCTCGAAGACCTTCCGCACAGTGTTCAACGTTTCGGGCGGATCAAGACATTCGGCCAGATCGATTCCGCACTCGCGCAAGAAGTCCTGATTGCCCGACAGAGCCGATGTGATGGGAAGGTCGTAGTTGAGAAAACCTAGTATGCTCGAGAACCGGCCGCCGACCGCCATCCGGTAGAGCGCCGGCGCGTTCTCTCTCACGTCGGCGTAAAGCCAGCGCACGAGGGCGTCGCTGAAGAGCCGTTCGGCGCAGACGCTTCCCGTGCGGCGGTCAATGTACTGGTGCGGCGGCGGCGCTGCGATTCCCCTCATTCAACACCCTCTCGGAGACTTTCTGGTCATGATAGATCGTGAGTAGCGTGAGGTTGATGATCTGCCGGATTTCATCCTCGGACGAGAGGTCATTGATGACCCGGTGGCGCCGTTCCACGACGAAATCGGCGGCTCCCTGGTTTAGCAGGCAGGCGTCGAGCGAGTGTCTGATCTGTTCGTCAAAGTGCGCTTCGATCACTTCCAGGCCGCGCAGGTCTTCGATCAGAAAGTGAAACGCCTCGGCCAGGTGATTACGGCGCAACTCTTCGCGGTAGTACGCTTCAGCCCTCAGATTGAACTCTTCGGCCTTCATCTTCATCGGAGAACTGCGGTTCGAGCCCGAAAGAATGCCCTGCAGCAATTTCCCTCCGGCCGAGCGGTTTTCCGGGTCATTCAACCGCGCTTTGAGATCCTCGATCGTCTCCCGCAGCCCGAACATCTCGATCAAATCCTCCGCGTCTTCGATCAAGGTTGCGGTGAGCGCCTGGCGATAATCATCATTGTGGACGCGCACGAAGCCGGGGTAGCGGCGGCTGGCCCGCGTGCGTTTGGTGCGCGACAGAATCGCGCGCATCAATTGATTCGGGGTGTCGCGCCGCACGAAGAATGTAGGGACGCCGATGGCGGCGCCGAAGAAAATCTGGCGGCGCTCGCTCTCTATGAACGGGGTGTCCGGGATGTCCGCATGAGTGATCCGGCCCAGAGCCTGATATTTGAACGCGAGCGCGGTGATCAGGACTTGCAGGTCGACGGCGCGCGCCATGTCACCGACGAAGTTCTGGAACAGGCTGTAGTAACGCCCCTCGAAGCCCGTGAACCCGGCCACCGCGAATTCGCGCATTCGATAGAGCAGATAGAGCGACATCTTTGCGTCGAAAACTCCGAGCGAGGCCAGGTCTTTCTTCAGCCGCTCGCCATTGCCGGACGAGCCGTCGAGCGCGGGACTGCGCTCCGTGCTCATCAGCGAAACGAGGTAATCGATCAGGCGGAAATCCGTCACCCAATCGCCGCGCAAACGAAAGATCGCGCTCAACGCGCTGTCAATCCAATGCGGTCCGCACGGCGTCATTCGGTAACCGAAGATGTTCAGATCGGCTTTATTGCGCCACCGCCTCCAGATCATCCGCAGGTGCGTGTAATCCAGCTCGTGCGGCAGGAAGCCGAGCGCCTTTTCCGGATGGAAATCGGCGAAATCGAAGCGGTAGGGCGCGGCGCTGTAAGTCCCGACAAACAGGGGCAGAAAATGCTCAATGATCTTGATCGCCAGGTCGCCGGTGAGCTTTTCTTCGGCGGCGCCGAAGGCCGGGGCGCCGAAGCGCATGGCTGCCGTGAGCTTACGGCTCCCCAAACTGATGTGCGAGCCGTTGTTCGCCAGGCTGATGTTCGAAACGCTGGGAAGTACGACCAGGTTGTTGGCGATGATCCCGGCCTCGCGCAGCTTGGCGACGGCGTTCAACTGGCTGCGGCTGAGCGCCTCGTGGCAGAGATTCATGTATGCGTGTTTCGATTCGCCGTCGTCCCAGCCCGAAAGGCAGGGGCTCATGAACAACTCGCGGTAGAAGGCGTCGGAGATGCAGTCGTTGAGTTGTTTCTGCCGGACCGGCGGGTGTGGCGCGAAGTAGATCATCGCGCGCTGCCCGCTCTCTTGCAGCCCCAGCCGCCGGTTGGCGTACATCACCAGCAGCTGCGACAAAAGAAACCGCTTGGCCTTTTCACGCGCCAGGCTCAATCCCAAACCATTCTCCGGCCTCAAAAGCGTGATGTGGAACGAGAAGGTTTCGGGCGAAGTGTTGTCGTTGAGGAAGTGCGACATAATGCGCACGCCAGTCGAGCTGATCGCCTGAGGGAGGTCGGGCTGCGAGCCTAAAGCTTCGGCCAGCGCGAGCTTGAGCAGGTAGCTGACCGGGATGCGGATAATGGTCTCGCCTTCTTCGCGCGTTATGAAACGCCCCATGTCGGCGCGCATTCCGCGACGGTGATCGCGTTTGTCGGCCAGCAGGTCCGATCGAAAGGTCTGGCGCGCAAACTCGCTCAGCGCCGCCATTGGAAAGCGCACCCAACTGTTCTCCCAAACTTTTCCTTCGTTTTCGTTTAGGTAGCGTTCGAGTTTGGCGCCTGTGCGGCGCGGCGTGTCGCCGGCGGCGATGTGTCGGGTGATGTTGGCGTAGTAGTTCGACTGCTCGATCGTCCGCGCCAGGTCGATCGCGCTTTTATCGCCGACCACGACAGTTTGTAACTCCGACTCTGTCCCGGCGGTGACGTCTCCCATCGAAAAAGGGAGCGATTCGATATCGACACCACCGTTTCTTATGCGAACTCCGAGGGCGTCGAAGATTGAAGAAGTGGCTGACCGCATGCTCATTCATCCAGTTCAGCTTTGAGGGGCCAATCTGAAACGAGAACGGAAGCGTAACCCAACGGAATTAACGAAGAGTTACGCTCCGCTTAATTCTTCGTTAACCCTCTTAGAATGTCAGCGTACATGTCATTAATTTTGCGTGACGCTTATAAACCTGGCGGCTCTGTGTGGAGGGTCCAATGAACGGTCATTTACGCCCCGCCGCAGTTTTGTCCTGTATAATCTGGGTAATCCCAAAATTAATTGAGCAGGCAAGGCGTTATCAGCGCCTGCGTCACACTGTAAGGTCGCAATAAAAATTGAGGTCGATCAAATGAGTACAATTCTTGATGTGGAACAGGCGGTGACTGACAGGTATAGCCGGGCGGCGCAGGAAAAGATAACCGCTTTATGCTGTCCGACGTCCTATGATCCGAAATACCTGAGCGTCATTCCGCGGGAAATCATGGACCGCGACTATGGTTGCGGCGACCCTTCGGCCTTCGCGCATGAAGGAGACGTCGCGCTCGATCTTGGTTCGGGGAGCGGCAAGATATGCTACATCACGGCGCAGATAGTCGGGCCGAGGGGGCGCGTAATCGGAATTGACTCCAACACTGAGATGCTGACGCTCGCCAACAAGTATCGGGAAGAGATCGGCGACGAACTCGGTTATCACAACGTGGAGTTCCGCCGCGGACGCATCCAGGATTTAAAGCTCGACCTTTCGCTCGTCGAAGATTACCTTGCCCGGACTCCGGTCGGCTCCACCGCGGAGCTTTCGGCCTTCAACGCCTTCTGCGAGGAGATCAAACACGAAAGGCCGCTGGTCGGCGATGAATCCATTGACGTGGTCCTTTCAAATTGCGTTCTCAACCTCGTCCGCCCCGAGGACAAAGAGCGGCTGTTCGCTGAAATGTTCAGGGTCGCGCGCCGCGGCGGGCGCGTCGTGATCAGCGACATCGTGAGCGACGAGGACGTGCCGGCGGACCTGCAAAATGACCCCGAGCTGTGGTCGGGTTGCGTCTCCGGCGCTTATCGAGAGGATGCGTTTCTCGACGCCTTCGACCGCGCCGGCTTTTACGGCATGGAAATCGTCAAGCGTGACGATCGCCCCTGGCGCATAATTCGCGGAATCGAGTTCCGGTCCGTCACGGTCGTCGCTTACAAGGGGAAGCAAGGCCCGTGCTGGGAGCGCAAACAGGCGGTGATTTATCGCGGCCCGTGGAGTAAAGTCGCCGATGACGACGGCCACGTCTTGGAGCGAGGCAAGCGCGTCGCAGTTTGCGACAAGACGTTTAAGATCTATACGCGCGAGCCGTATTCAGCCGACATTCTCCCTGTGGAGCCTTATGAAAATATCCCGCTGGATGAAGCGCAAGCCTTCGATTGCCGTCGCTCGGCGCTACGCCATCCACGGGAGACAAAGGGACTGGACTATGAAGTTACAGATTTATCCGGCGGCGCTTGTTGCGAGCCGGGAAGCAATTGTTGCTGAATGTAGCCAGGTTCTCTGTGGGGATCAGCTTCATTAATCAAATAACGGAGATATCACTCGGTTGGTTTGATACAGAAGCCCAATCATTCGTGTCTAAGAGCCTGTAGCGGATCGACCTTCGTCGCGCGACGCGCCGGAATGTAGCTCGCGATCAGGGCGACGCCGATCAGCAGCAATGCGATCAGCGCAAAGGTCGCCGGATCGGTCGGTTTCACTTCGAAGAGCTGATTCTTCAAGACGCGCGTCAGGCCTAGCGCCGCCGCCAACCCCAGCGCCACGCCGACGAGCGTCAGGCTCATTCCCCGCCAGACCACCATCCGCAACACGTCGCCGGCTTGCGCGCCCAGGGCCATCCGAACGCCGATCTCATGTGTCCGCCTGCTGACGGCGTACGAGATGACGCCGTAAATGCCGACCGTCGCAATGACGAGCGCAATGCCTGCGAAGACGCCGAGCAGAAGCATCTGAAAGCGTCGCCCCGCGACCGAATTCGACAATCGTTCATTCATCGTGACGACCTGATCGACCGGCTCATTAGGTTCGATTGCTTGCGCCTGATTGCGAATGGCGGTGGCCAAACTTGATAGAACGGTCGGATTGTTTTGACCGGCAGCGACTCGCACGGCCACGGTCAAGTACTGTTCCCAGTCCGTATGCTGCAGGTATGGGAGGTAAACTTCATATTTTACATCCTGGTCTAAACCGGAATGACGCGTGTCGCCCGCCACTCCTACGATGGTCGCGATGGTCGGTGGGCGCCCCACGTCCAGCGACAACCGATGACCGATCGGGTTCTCGTCGGGGAAGAAGCGCCGGGCAATCGTTTCGTTGATGATTGCGACTCTCGGCGCCTTCGCGCCATCTTGCGTCGTGAACGGCCGTCCGGCGCGCATCTCGATGCCCATCGTCTGAAAGTAGTCTCGGCTGATGTGATTTAAGACAATAAACGGCGCTGTTCCCGGCCTAAACTGCGGACGCCCTTCGATGAAATTATCCTGCTTCAGGCTCATGCCCGGCTCTGTGAGCGGAAGGAAACCTGTCAGGCCGGCAGACTGGACGCCGGGCAAAGCCTGGACTCGCGCGAGCAGTTCATGGAAAAAATTGGCGCGTTGTGGCGATCCGGGCGGGTAATTGATGAGGCTTGACGAGGGATTGAGCGTCAATACTCCATCGGGGTTGAAGCCCTTGGGAATGGCCAGCAGGCGCAGGAAGCTTTTGATCATCAACCCGGCGCCGACGAGCAGGACCAGAGCGAGAGCAAGTTCGGCAATCATCAACACCGGTAGCGCCCTCAGGGCGCCGCCGCGCCGCGATCGGCCGCCCCCGGTTGTGGTCAGCGCCTTGAGCGTTTCATTGACATCGACCTTTGACGCGCTCAGCGCGGGAAAGACGCCGGCGAGCAGGCCCGTTAACAACACTACCAGGCAGGTGAATCCAAGAACGCCGCCATCCACATCGCTCTCTTTGATTCGCGCGATCTCGGCGGGACTCATCGCCACCAACAGCTTTACCCCCCACTTCGCCGCGAGCAACCCGGCGGCGCCGCCAACCACCGACAGCAACAAACTCTCGGTCAGTAACTGTCGCACGAGTCGCAGACGTCCCGCCCCGACCGCCACGCGGATCGCCATCTCCTTTTGCCTGACCGCGGACCGCGCCAGCAGCAGGTTCGCCACATTGGCGCATGCGATGAGCAGGACAAACAGTACCGCTCCGAACAGTATCAGCAATTGCAGTCGCACATTGCCGACATGACTCTCCAGCAGCCCAGCCACCCTAAGTGGTTCGTCGGGGCCATTTTCTTGCTCCTTCGGGAAACCGAGTTGGGGACTGTCTGGTTTATTACCAACAACTACATCCACGATGATCTCGAGCGCTTCGCCTTTAGGAGAGTCGGGCTGCTTTCGCTCTCGGAAGGCGGACAAATTCGCCCTGGCGGCTTCCAGCGTCATGCCCGGTTTGAGGCGCGCGATTACATTTACCATGGTCACGCTCCCTGACTCTTCATCGCCAGCCGACTCCTGAACGGCATTGAGGGCAAGCGGCAGCCATAGGTCAGATTCTCCGGGGAAACGGAACCCGTGTGGCATGATCCCGATGACCGTCCGGCTTTGGTTTTCTATCGTAAGCGCGTGGCCGATCACCTGCGGATCGCCGTTGAACCGACGCCGCCATAGGCCGTCGCTGAGGATCACAACCGGATCGCCGCCCGGCTTGTCCTCTGCGGGCGTGAAGGCGCGACCGAGCGCAGGCGCGACACCCAGCGTCGCAAACAGGTCAGCGGAAACCTGCCCCGCAGAGAGTCGCTCCTGTTCGCCGCTTCCTGTCAGGCGGGCTGTAACAGAGCTGTAAGCCGCGATCCCTTCAAACCCCATAGACTGATCACGCCACCTCAGAAAATCACTGTCCTTGGTCTGGGGGACAATCACGAGCCTGTCAGCGTCTCTGTATGGGAGCGACCGCAGCAAGACCGCATTCACGACGCTGAAAACCGCCGTGTTCGCGCCTATCCCCAACCCCAACGTCAGCGTGGCGACGAAAGTGAAGCCGGGATTTCTCCTCAGCATTGACAGGCTATACCGAACATCCTGAAAGAACGTATCGATGAGTCTGATTCCGCGCATCTCGTGATTCACCTCCTGCAGTAATGTGACGTTTCCGAACTGGCGGCGGGCGGCCCGAGCGGCCTCCTCTTCGGTCATCCCCTGGCGCGTGTATCGCTCTGTGAGCAGTCGTAAATGCGCCTCGATCTCGTCTTCAAGCTCTTGATCCGCCCTTCGATCTCCGAACAAACCACGGACTCTCGCCGCCAGGGCGCGCAAATAGTGGGTCATCTCTATTCCCGCTCTTTCTATTTCTGGCCTTCCAGGCTCAACAGGCGCCCGATCACTCCTGAGATCCGCTCCCAATTCTCCGCCTCGCGCGCGAGCTGTTTTCGGCCACTTTTTGTGATCGAGTAGTACTTCGCCTTGCGATTGTTTTCCGATGTTCCCCAATCCGAAGCGATCCATCCCTCCTGCTGTAGCCGGAGGAGCGAGGTATAGACAGTTCCTTCATTCAATTGGAGAACTTGCTCGCTTACTTGCTCAATCCGGCGGGCGATCCCATACCCAAGCAGCGGCCGGGAGCGCGTCGAGAACTTTCAACACCATCAGATCGAGCGTTCCCTGGAGGACTTCAGATTTTTGCGTTTCTGTGTTTTTTCCTTTGGACATGCCAAAGAAAATACGCTTCTCCCATTGGAATGTCCATAGGGGGATGACAAAAAATGAGGTGGGGGGAGGGGCGTCGGCAAATGCCGCTTTGCCTTCCAAGAATAGGGACCGATTTATACATTGCGAGAATGTACGGATGAGAGAAGAGTTGTCGAAGGGATTGATGAAAGCCCGAGTTGCGGCGGCGGGCGGTTTCAGGCGAATGGGCGTCCTTAGCTCCTTCAGTAGCAGCGTCTGGAATGTGGCCAGACGCTGCTACTATCCACTTCATTTAAAACGCACATTAACGCCGTTGCTCGCCTCGCCGTTCACATGCAGCACGACGGTTTGCTCGCCGCGCCCACGCAAGCTGGCAGGCAAAAACACATTCACCTGATCTACTCCCGCCAGCCCCGGCGCCGCGCCCGCAAAGGCCACGGGCAATTGCGTCTCGCCAAGCTTGACTGTCACGTTTTTCAACTCCCCGTGATGGCGTATGCCCGTGCCGAATAGAATCAGATAGACCTGCTCGGCGGCGTCGCTCAGATCGATCGGCTCCAACACGAAGCTTTGCGTTTGAGCGTCGTATCGCGCCACGGGTTGATAAGTCTGCTGGCCGTTGGCGCGGACGCGCAGCGCGAAGGCGGCCGCCGGGCCCGTGCCATAGGCGTTGGCCGAAAACAGCCCGGGGGCGACCGCGCTGATCTGAATCAGACTCTGGACCTCGGCGCCCTGGCCGTTTTTTATGGTGATGGTCGCCGCTCCATCGGCCAGACCGGAGGGCATGAGGTAGTTGATCTGATTCGGCGAGACGTAGAAGAGCGGCGCCGGTTTTACTTCGCCCTGGCTATCGCGGACGGTCACGGTCGAGCCCGCGAGTTCGATGGGCAAGGGCAGGCTCTGCGCCGCGCGTGGTTCAGTGGCCAGATTTGCGCCGAAGGCCGCGACAATCGAATCGGGGGCGAGCGCGCCGGTGTCGTAACTCGCCGCCGAAGCGTGCGCGACGGAGCCTGAGACGGCCAGCGTGTAGTCTCGCGTCGCCGCGCAGCCGTTCGCGTCAGTAACCCGCGCCGAGAAAGGATAGGAGCCTGTCTGAGTGGGCGCGCCGCTCAGAAGGCCGCCCGCGCTCAGGCTCAATCCCTGCGGCAAACTGCCCGCCGCGACCGCGAAGCTGAAAGGCGTCGCGCCGCCGGTCGCGGTCAGCGTCTGGTTGTAAGCCGCGCCTTGCAGCGCTGATGGCAGGCTGGCGGGAGTGAGCGTGATCGTGGGGCACTGAGGCGTGACCTTGATGGTGTACTCTCGGCTGCCGGCGCAAAGGCTGCTCAAGTTGGTCGCGCTGATCGTGAAGTGATATTCGCCTGTCGTCATCGGCGTGCCCGCCAGCAGGCCATCGCGCGACAGCGTCAGGCCGGGCGCCAATACGCCGCCGGAGACCGCGAATTGATACGTCCCCACGCCGCCGCTGACGGTCACCGCCTGCTGGTATGAAGCGCCGCTGGCGCCGTTGGGCAGGGTGGCCGGCGCGAGCGTCACGGCCGGGCAGGGCGGACTGACGAAGACATAAACCGAGCCTTGAGAATTGTTCCCGCCGATGGCGTCGAACGTCGCGCCGACTATCAGCGTGTCGCCGCCGAGCGCGACCGTGTGGCCAAAGTAATCATTCGTCGCGCCGTCGCTGGCGGTGAGTTTCCGATTGAGTATCCAGTTCCCGTTGAAGGTGAAGACGTAGACCGAGCCTTGATCGGTGTTCGCGCCAATATTGACTCCCGGGGCGCCGACCAGCAGAGTTCCGCCGCTGAGCGCGACCGCCTCGCCAAATCGGTCCTCTTCCTCGCCATCGCCGGCCCTGAGCAGCGCTTGCTCCTTCCAGCCCGCGCCGTTGCGCGTGAAGACGTAAACCGACCCCTGATTGACACGCGCGCCGAAGTCATCGTATGGCGCGCCCACCACCAGCGTATCGCCGTCAAGCGCGACCGAGGAGCCGAAGTAATCGTGCGTCGCGCTTTCGCCGCCAGTGAGTTTCTGTTGTAGCGACCAGCCCACACCGCTGCGCATAAAAACATAAACCGAACCCTGATTGATGACCGCGCCGAAGTCGTCGTACGGCGCGGCCACCGCCAGCGTGTCGCCGTCAAGCGCGACTGAGGCGCCGAAATAATCAGCCACCGCGCCGTCAATGGCGGTGAGCTTCTCTTGCGGCGCCCACGCAGCGCCGCTGCGAGTAAAGACGTAAACCGAACCCTGGGCGCTTTTCCCGACGATATTGTCAAAAGGCGCGCCCACCGCCAGCCCGTCACCGCTGAGCGCGACTGCGCCGCCGAACGCGGCCCCTGCGACGCCGTCAATGGCGGTGAGCTTCTGCCGCTGCGCCCACGTCTCGCCCTGGCGAGTGAAGACGTAAACCGAACCTTGATCCTGCTTGGCGCCGATGTCATCAAAGGGCGCGCCCACCGCCAGCGTGTCGCCGCTGAGCGCCACCGCGGAGCCGAAGTTATCCTCCGCCGCGCCGTCGCCGGCGATGAGTTTCTGTTGCAGCGTCCACGTCTCGCCCTGGCGAGTGAAGACGTAAACCGAACCTTGATCCTTGTTAGCGCCAATGTCGTCGAAAGGCGCGGTCAGCGCCAGCGTGTCGCCGTCGAGCGCTACCGCCGAACCAAAATAATCATTGGTCGCGCCGTCGAGGGCAGTCAGCTTTTGCCGTTCGATATGCTGGTCGCGCGTGACGAAAACATAAGCCGCGCCTTGATCGACCGCGCTCGCGTCGCCCGAAGGCGATCCCACCAGCGCCGTGTCCCGGTGTAGCGCAAGCGCGCGTCCGAAGGCGTCCCCCGCATGTCCGCCGACGGCAAACAGCTTTCTCCGCTGAGTCCAGGTCGCGCCGGCGCGCGAGAAGACGTAAGCCGAACCTTGATTCTGGTTGGCGCCGATGTCGTTAAAAAGCGCGCCCGCCACCAGGGTGTCGCCGTCGAGCGCGATCGCGAAGCCGAAGAAGTCGCCCGCAGCGCCGTCATTGGCCGTGAGCTTTTGCGCTTGAACCCAGGCCGCGCCGTTGCGCGCGAAGACATAAACCGAACCTTGATTCTCGTTCGCGCCGATGTCGTCAAGATACGCGCCTATAACCAGCGTGTCGCCGCCCAGCGCGACCGTATAGCCGAAGCGATCAAAAGCCGCGCCGTCGTTGGCGGCGAGTTTCTGTCGCTCGGTCCAGACGTGGCCGCTGCGCGTGAAAACGTAGGCCGCGCCTCGATCGGCGTTCGCGCCGACGCCGACGCCATACGCGCCCACCACCAGGGTGTCGCCATCGAGCGCCACCGCGCAGCCGAAGCGGTCATTAGCCGCGCCGTCGTTGGCGGTGAGTTTCTGTCGCTGCGTCCACGTCGCGCCGCTGAGCGTGAAAACGTAGGCCGAACCTCGATCGGCGTTCGCGCCGATGTCGGCGCCCAACGCGCCAATCACCGCGGTGTCGCCGCCGAGCGCTATCGAGGAGCCGAACCCATCCCCGCCCGCGCCATCGCTGACGGTCAATTTTTGTTGTTGTGTCCAGACTTCGCCGCTTCGCGTGAAAACGTAAACCGAACCTTGATTGGTATTCGCGTCGTTGTCGTCCGAAGGCGCGCCCACCATCAGCGTGTCGCCGATAAGCGCCACCGCGGAGCCGAAGAAATCGCCTTCCGCGCCGTCCAACGCGTTCAACCGCGCCTGCTGCGTCCACGTCGCGCCCTTGCGCGTGAAGACATACACCGTACCCTGATCCTCATACGTCAAATCGTCCTCCGGCGCGCTGACAACCGCCGTGTTCCCGCTCAAAGCCACGGCATAGCCGAACGTATCGCCG
>Ga0066388_100001598_pt1 | contig 12943 bp, 9 predicted proteins | sample PanSoiMetaGPlot6_FD_64539 | JGI IMG/M metagenome (GOLD analysis project Ga0066388, IMG submission 64539) | Tropical forest soil microbial communities from Panama analyzed to predict greenhouse gas emissions - Panama Soil - Plot 6 (Hybrid Assembly) | ecosystem: Environmental > Terrestrial > Soil... | reverse complement strand
GATCTCGTTCTTCTGCTCGGTCGGGAACGGCCCCTCCCCGACCCGGGTCGTATAGGCCTTGCAGATGCCGAGCACATAATCGATCGCCGATGGCCCCAGGCCCGAACCGGTCGCCGCCTGCGCCGCGACCGTATTGGAGGAGGTTACAAACGGATAGGTACCATGGTCGATGTCGAGCAATGCGCCCTGCGCCCCTTCGAACAGGATGCGGCGGCCTTCGCGCCGCTTCTGATCGAGCAGCGACCAAACCGAATCCATGTACGGCAACACGCGCGGGGCAACACCCTCGAGCTGGTCCTTGATGGCGGCGGCGGCGAGCTCTTCGAGGCCGAGCCCGCGCCGCAAGGCGTTGTGGTGCGTCAACAGACGATCGATCTTGCCATTGAGCGCCGGCAGATCGGCGAGATCCATGAGACGTATTGCACGTCGACCTACTTTGTCTTCGTAGGCAGGACCGATGCCGCGGCCGGTGGTGCCGATACGCGTCAAGACGTTCGATAACTCGCGCGCGACGTCGAGCTGCTGGTGCAACGGCAGGATCAGCGTGGCGTTCTCGGCGATGCGCAGGCGGTCAGGCGTCACAGCGACCCCCTGCGCGGCGAGCCGATCGATCTCCTCGATGAGCGCGCGCGGATCGAGCACCACGCCATTGCCGATCACCGAGAGCTTGCCCGGCCGTACCACGCCCGACGGCAATAGCGAAAGCTTGTAGGTGATGCCATCGATGACCAGGGTATGTCCGGCGTTGTGGCCGCCCTGGAAGCGCACCACGATATCGGCTTGCTCCGAAAGCCAATCGACGATTTTCCCCTTGCCTTCGTCGCCCCACTGGGAGCCGACCACGACCACATTGGCCATGAGGTGCCCTTCCGCCGCGTGGCCAGAAATTATCCCGAGTCAACAGAGGCTTGCCCAAGCTCCGGCCCTCCCGGAATTAACGGAAGCTGCGCCCTCAGACAAGGCGGCGCAGAGGGCCAAGCGCAAACCTCCCGGGGCAACCGGCACACCGACCAACACCCTCTCCCTGGCTTGGTTCGCGAAACAAGCCCGACGAATCGGCTCTCTAAAAGGCAATCTCGCGGCGATATCAGGGCGATAGCCGATCCTAGCGGTTCAAAACCGCAGCGGCCGCGCCTGCTGTACCTGCGGCAATGCGCGCACCTTGGTGAGCACGTCCGGCGGCAGCACGCCGTCGATCTCGATCAGTGCGATGGCGTTGCCGCCCGGCGCGTCGCGACCAACATGGAAGGTCGCGATGTTGATGCCGGCGTCCCCCAGCGTCGAGGAGAACTTGCCGATGAAGCCCGGCTTGTCGAGGTTGGTAATGTAGATCATCGAGGGGCCGAACTCGGCGTCCATGCGGATCCCCTTGATGTTGACGATGCGCGGGCGGCCGTCGGCGTAGACGGTCCCCGACACGTGCCGCGACTGCCGTTCGGTCACGACCGTCACGGTGATCAGGCTCTCGTAGTCTCCGGCTGCCTCGCGCGTCACCTCCTCGACCACGATTCCGCGCTCCTTGGCCACGATCGGCGCCGATACGACATTGACGTCCTCGAGCATCGGTCGCAGCAGCCCGGCGATCGCCGCGGAGGTAAGCGCCTTGGTGTTCATGCCGGCGACCGCGCCCTCATAGGCGAGCTGCACCTTGGCGAGACCGGTCTCGGTGAGCTGCCCGGCGAACGAGCCGAGCTTCTCGGCGAGCGCGACGAACGGCTTGAGCTTCGGGGCCTCCTCGGCGGTGATCGACGGGAAGTTCACCGCGTTGGTGATGGCGCCGGTCAAGAGATAGTCCGACATCTGCTCGGCCACCTGCAGCGCCACATTCTCCTGCGCCTCGGTGGTGGAGGCACCGAGATGCGGCGTGCATACGACGTTGGGATGACCGAACAGCGGATTGGCGGTCGCCGGCTCCTCGACGAACACGTCGAAGGCGGCGCCGGCGACCCGCCCGGAGTTGAGCGCTGCCCGCAGCGCCTCCTCGTCGACCAGACCGCCGCGCGCGCAGTTGATAATGCGCACGCCCTTCTTCATCGACGCGATTGCCTTGGCGTCGACGATGTTCTTGGTTTTGTCGGTGAGCGGCGTATGCAGGGTGATGAAATCGGCGCGCTTGAACAACTCGGCGAGGTCCACCTTTTCAACGCCCAGATCGCGCGCGCGCTCCGGCGACAGGAACGGATCATAGGCGATCACCTTCATGCGCAGCCCGTGGCCGCGGTCGGCGACGATCGAGCCGATATTCCCGCAACCGATGACACCCAGCGTCTTGCCGGTGATCTCGACACCCATGAAGCGGTTCTTCTCCCACTTGCCGGCCTGGGTCGAGGCGTCGGCCTGCGGAATCTGACGCGCCAACGACAGCATCAGCGTGATGGCGTGTTCGGCAGTGGTGATCGAATTGCCGAACGGCGTGTTCATCACGATCACGCCCTTGGCGGTCGCCGCCGGAATGTCGACATTGTCGACGCCGATACCGGCGCGCCCGACGACGCGGAGCTTCTTGGCCTTCTCCAGAAGCTTGCTGGTAACCTTAGTGGCCGAGCGGATCGCTAGCCCGTCGAACTCGCCGATTGCTTCGGCGAGCTTCTCCTTGTCGGCGCCGAGCTTCGGCTGAAATTCCGTCTCTATGCCGCGGTCCTTGAAAATCTGGACCGAGGCATCGGAAAGAGCATCAGAGATGAGAACGCGTGCAGCCATTGGCAATATCCTGTCGTTAGCGCGGGGGCCCGGTTCGCCTCGCTGGTCCGGCCGGGCGAATACGGTGCTGCCGAGAATCGGGTCAGGCTGCCTTGGGCAGTGCGTCCTTAGTCTTGGCGAAGGCCCAGTCGAGCCAGAGCGTGAGCGCCTCGACGTCGGAGGCCTCGACGGTCGCGCCGCACCAGACGCGCAAGCCGGGGGGTGCGTCACGATAGGCGTCGATATCGTAGGCGATGCCTTCCTTCTCGAGCGTCGCAGCCAGGTTCTTGACGAAGCTCGCCTGCGCCTCGGCCGGCAGCGCGGTGATCGCGGGATCGACCACTTTCAGGCACACCGAGGTGTTGGAGCGGATCGCCGGATCCTTGGCCAGGAAGTCGATCCAGGGCGTGCGCGCGACCCAGTCGGCGATCGCCTTGGTGTTGGCGTCCGACCGCGCGATCAGCGCCTTGAGACCGCCCACTGATTTCGCCCAGCCAAGCGCGTCAAGGTAATCCTCGACGCACAGCATCGAGGGCGTGTTGATGGTCTCGCCCTCGAAGATGCCTTCGATGAGTTTGCCGTTGTTGGTGAGGCGGAAAATCTTCGGCAGTGGCCACGGCGGCGTATAGCTCGTGAGCCGCGCGACCGCCCGCGGCGAGAGAATCAGCATGCCGTGCGCGGCTTCGCCACCGAGCGCCTTTTGCCAAGAGAAGGTCACGACGTCGAGCTTGGCGAAATCGATCGGCTGCGAGAAACAAGCCGAGGTTGCATCGCAGATCGTGAGGCCCTGCCGGTCGGCCGGGATCCAGTCGCCGCTCGGCACGCGAACGCCCGAGGTCGTGCCGTTCCAGGTGAACACCACGTCGGTCGCAAAATCGACCTTGGCGAGTTCGGCGAGCTCGCCGTAGCGGGCCTTCATGATGGTCGCGTTCTTGAGCTTGAGCTGCTTGGCCACATCGGTGACCCAGCCTTCGCCGAATGACTCCCACGCCAGCATGGTCACGGGCCGCGCCCCGAGCAGCGACCACAGCGCCATCTCGACCGCGCCGGTGTCGGACGCGGGAACGATGCCAATCCGATAATCGGACGGGACTTCGAGCACTTCGCGGGTCAGCTCGATGGCGCGCTTGAGCTTCGCCTTCCCGATCTTCGACCGGTGCGAGCGTCCCAGCACTGCGTCGGTGAGGGCTTGCAGGCTCCAGCCGGGGCGCTTGGCACAGGGGCCGGAGGAGAAATGCGGCACGACCGGCCGCGCCGCGGGCGTCGTCATGGCCATGGTCTATCCTTCCAGATAGCTGCCCCTCGGTGGGGAGGGGTGTCCCGCGGCGGGAGATAAGGAAACGTGGGTTCGCCGTCAAGTGGACGAAGGCGGCGCAGGAGGGCGCAGACAGACTCTTGAGGACATGAGACGGCCGTGTTCCGCCGTGGCACGGGCATCTGTCGTCAGAACCTCAATCCGGCGGCGACCCGTGCCGTATCGATGCTGGCCTTGGTGCCGGAAACGCCGGCAAAGCTCACGTATTCGTACTCGCCGCGCAGAAAGACGTTGGGCAGCACCAGTAGTCCAGGCCGCGCTCACGCCAAGGGAAAGGCCGGCGACGGTCGCCTGCGTAAAAGTCGACTCGACTGGAAGCAGAGCGAACTCAGTCGTCGCTCTCTTCGGGCTTGCCGATATGGTGCTGCGAGTAGAGCTCGACCCCGAGCTTGCCGACGAGATCGAGCTGCGTTTCGAGGAAATCGATGTGCCTCTCCTCGGCGCGCATCAGCTCCTCGAACAGGTCGCGCGTCACGTAGTCCTTGACCGTATGACAATGCGTCGCGGCTTCCTGATAGATCGTGCGCGCCTCATACTCGGTCCGCAGATCGCAGTCGAGCACCTCCTTCACGTTCTGTCCGATATGGAGGGGATCGAGCACCTGCATGTTGGGGAAGCCGTCCAGGAAGATGATGCGCGCGACGATCTTGTCCGCGTGCTGCATCTCCTCGATCGATTCCTTGCGCCACTGCTTGGCGAGATCCCGGTAGCCCCAATTGTCGAGCAACCGGTAGTGCAGCCAGTATTGGTTGATCGCGGCAAGCTCATGCCGCAGCCCCCGGTTGAGATACTCGATGACTCTGGTGTCGCCCTGCATGGTCCGCATCCTGTGCTGGAAGAGCCGCACCGTCGGCTTGGGAATGAGTCTAATCTGGACGCCTGTGCAGGTCGCGACAAGCGGAATAGCGCAATTCCGCCCATGCGAAATGGTGGGCGTGAGCAGGCGGTAAATCCGGTGCTTTCGGGAACGTCAGTCGCGGTGCTGACCGCCCGGGCAGCATTGGCAACTGGCTCCGCAGGATGCCAGCGCTTCGTCCATGATCCGGCGAATGGTGCGGGCGCAGCGGCCGCATTGGGCGCTGCAGCCCAGGCAGCCATAGACCTGTCCGGTCGTGCGCGGGGTCTCCACGGCCCTTACCGCCGTCCGCACATCCGCATCGCTGAGCACGTTACAAGAACAGACGATCATGGAACCTAGTGCGCCCCAACCATTAGTTCGTTCTGAAACTATCGATACCGGATCGACACTCGCCCGGCAAAAGAAAAACGCCAATGTTACACGTATTCCAAACTCAACCTGGGGATAGCGCAAAACCCCGGCAGGCGCCGATTTCTCGATGATTCATCAAGGACTAAGACCGATCAGGCGGCGGCCTCGGTGAGCGCCTCGACAACGCCGTCCACAACCTCTTCGACGAGCCCCTTGTCGTCACCCTCGCCCATCACCCGGATGACCGGCTCGGTGCCGGAGGGGCGTACAATCAGCCGGCCGTGGCCATCAAGCCGCGCTTCGGCCTGCTTGATGGCGGAGCGCACGGTGGCGTTCTCGAGCGGCTTGCCGCTCTTGTAGCGCACGTTCTTGAGCACCTGTGGCAACGCATCGAAGCGGTGGCAGACCTTCGATACCGGCAGGTCCTGCTTCTTCACCACAGCGAGCAGTTGGAGCGCGGCTACGCATCCGTCGCCAGTGGTCGTGAAGTCCGACAGGATGATATGGCCGGATTGCTCGCCGCCGACATTGAAGCCGTGCTCGCGCATGTGTTCGAGCACGTAGCGATCGCCGACCGGGGTGCGTTCGAGCGAGAGGCCAACTCCTTTGAGGTAGCGTTCGAGCCCGAGATTGGACATCACGGTGCCGACCACGCCCGGCTTGGCCAGCCGACCATCCTCGCGGAAGCTTTCGGCGATCACTGCCAGCAGTTGATCGCCGTCGACGATGTGCCCTCGCTCGTCGGCGATCAGCACGCGGTCGGCATCTCCGTCGAGGGCTATGCCGATGTCCGCGCGCATCTCGCGCACCTTGCGGCACAATTCCTCTGGCGCGGTGGAGCCGCATTCGCGGTTGATGTTGAAGCCGTCGGGCTCGACACCGACCGCAATGACCTCCGCCCCGAGTTCCCAGAGCGCTTCCGGCACCACCTGGTAGGCCGCCCCGTTGGCGCAATCGACAACAACGCGCAGGCCTTCGAAACTGATCGCCCGCGGCAGCGTGCGCTTGGCAAATTCGATATAGCGGTCGCGCACGCCGTCGATGCGCTTGGCGCGCCCGAGATCGGGACTCTTGGCGAGCTTCTTGCTCAGGTCGGAATCGATGAGCTTTTCGATCTGGTTCTCGATGTCGTCGGAGAGCTTGTAGCCATCCGGGCCGAACAGCTTGATGCCGTTATCGTCGAACGGATTGTGCGAGGCCGAGATCATCACGCCAAGGTCGCAGCGCATCGAGCGCGTGAGCATGGAGACCGCCGGGGTGGGCATCGGGCCAGTCTGGAACACGTCCATCCCGACCGACGTGAAGCCAGCGACCAGCGCGGTCTCGATCATGTAGCCGGAGAGCCTCGTGTCCTTGCCGATGAGCACGCGGTGGCGATGCTCGCCGCGCCGGAACACCACGCCGGCCGCCTGGCCGACGCGGAGCGCAAGTTCCGGCGTAATCAGGCCGTTGGCGCGGCCCCGAATGCCGTCAGTGCCGAAATAGCGTCGTGTCATGCAACCCTCTCCCGGCAGCAGCCGTGCCAGGATGATACGGCAAGTCGTTGCCCGATTTCTCCAACAATATTTGAAGCCCCTGATCGATTCATGAACGGCGCCGCCTCCCAGGCCGGCGGGCCCGTCGCGCGCGGGCTTTGCCCCCGCTGTGGGGCGGCGGGCGCGCGTCATGCGCCAATGATCAAGGTTAATCGCGCCCTATTTCCTGCGCTTGCGGCCGTAGTACTTGTCCTCGACGCTCGGCGGCGGCTGCGTCACGTTGATCGGATCGGAGGCCGGAAAGGTATCTTCCAGCCCCTCCTCCAGCGACCGTTCGAGCGACCGCCGCCGCTTGGCTTCCTCGGTCTGCCGGCTCTTATCGTCCAGATCCTCGTCGTCAAGCACCACGTTGTTTGGGCGAGCCATCAGTAACCTCCTGCGAGAGCCCCAAAAAAGGACCCCGCCACGATGATAACGCGCAGGCTCCGGCCGGCGTTCCTACCCTCGGCAAGATTGGGGCGGCCTTGCTATGCTGCCGCCGGAGCGAGGGGAAATCGGATCGCCATGCGCGCCATCACGTGTATCGAGGATTTGCGGCAGCGCGCGCGCCGGCGAATTCCGCGGATGTTCTTCGACTATGCCGAAGCCGGCTCTTATGCGGAGGAAACGCTGCGGGCGAACCGCGCCGACATCGAGCGGATCAAGCTGCGCCAGCGCGTCCTCGTCGATGTCTCGCGCCGCGATCTGACCACGACCATCCTCGGCGAGCCGGTTCCGCTGCCGCTCGCGCTCGGCCCGGTAGCCTTGACCGGCATGCAGCACCGCGACGGCGAGATCGCCGCCTGCCGCGCCGCGCATGCGGCCGGTATCCCGTTCACGCTCTCGACCATGTCGATCTGCTCGATCGAGGACGTAGCGGAAGCCGTCGTCAAGCCGTTCTGGTTCCAGCTCTACGTCATGAAGGATCGCGGCTTCGTGCGCTCCCTGATCGAGCGGGCGGCGGCCGCCAAGTGCAGCGCGCTGGTGCTCACCATCGACCTGCAGGTGCTCGGCCAGCGCCATTGCGACGTGCGCAACGGCCTGTCGGTGCCGCCCGCAATCCGGGTCAAAAACCTGCTCGACATCGCCACCAAGCCGGCCTGGGCGATCGGCATGCTGCGCGGCAAGCGCAAAACCTTCGGCAACCTCGCCGGTTACGTCGGCAGCGGGACCACCAATGTGAATTCGCTGGCGTCGTGGATTTCCACGCAGTTCGACCCGGCGCTGTCGTGGAAGGACGTCGAGTGGGTCAGGAGCCTGTGGCCCGGCAAGCTGATCATCAAGGGCGTGCTCGACGTGGAAGACGCGCGGCTTGCCGCCAAGACCGGTGCCAGCGCGCTCGTGGTCTCCAACCATGGCGGACGCCAGCTCGACGGCGCGCCGTCCTCGATCTCGGCGCTGCCGAAGATTGCCGACGCGGTCGGCGGCGACATCGAGTTGATGTTCGACGGCGGCATCCGCTCGGGGCAGGACCTGATGCGCGCGCTCGCGCTCGGCGCGCGCTCGTGCCTGATCGGCCGCGCCTACATCTTCGGGCTCGCCGCCGGCGGGCAGGCCGGGGTGGCGAAGGCCATCGAGTTCATCGGCAACGAGTTCGACGTCACCATGGCGCTGTGCGGCGTGAACAGCATCCGGGAGATCGGCCGGCAGGTGATCGCGTCGCAATGACGCACGACAATCAATTCTATACTTTTTCGCGCGCACACTTCGGGAGGATGCAGCGACGATGGATTCCAAGAACAGGGCGGCGGCGCAGCTCGGCCCCGACTATGCCGATCTCGACCGCGAAATCGCGGTCGACCTGGTCGCCGCCAACCACATCCTCGCCCACCACGGCGTGCTCGATTCTTTCGGCCATGTCAGCGTCCGCGACCCGCGCGATGCCAATCGCTATCTGCAAATGCAGGCGATCGCGCCGCGCGACGTCACGATCAACGACCTGATCACGTTCGATCTCGACAGCAACGCCCTCAATGCGCGCGGCCGCCCGGTCTACCGCGAGCGCTTCATCCATGGCCAGATCTATAAATTGCGCCCGGACGTGAACGCCGTCGTGCACAGCCATTCGCCGACCGTCATTCCGTTCAGCGTGACCGAGAAGCCGTTGCGGGCAATCTTCCACAACGGCCACTTCCTCGGCCAGGGCACGCCGGTCTGGGAAATCCGCGCGGTCGCCGGCGCGCAGAACAACATGCTGGTGCTCACCAACGAACTCGGCCGCTCGCTCGCCGAGACGCTGGGCCAGGGCTCGGTGGTGCTGATGCGCGGCCATGGCAACGCGGTCGCCGGACCCGACCTCAAGACCGCGGTGTTCCGCGCCATCTACACCGAGGTCAATGCCAAGCTGCAGATGCAGGCGGTGATGCTCGGCGGGCCGATCACCTTCCTCAATGAGTACGAGCAGGAGAAGCGCCAGAACGTCGACCGTCCCTGGGACACGTGGCGCAAGGAGGCGGGCGCCGATTCCACCGGCGGCAACCCATGACGCTCGCCATGCGAACCATCTATCGAGCTGCGGCGCTCGCCGGCGTGCTTATCGTTGCGCCCGGCCTGCGCGCCGATCCGGTCGCCGACTTCTATCGCGGCAAGACCATCCGGGTGATCATCGGCTATGGCCCCGGCGGCGGCTACGACATCTACGGCCGGCTCGCCGCCGAGTTCCTGGGCCGGCACGTCCCCGGCAATCCCACGATCGTGGCGGTGAACATGCCCGGCGGCGGCAGCCTCAAGGCGATCGAGTATCTCTACAACGTGGCGCCGCGGGATGGCACCCATCTCGGCAGCGTCTCGCAGCAGATGGCGTTGAACGCGGCCGTCGCCGACAGGAACACCACGGACGTGACGCGGCTGCGCTACGTCGGCCGCTTCACCACCAACATCGACATTGCGGTCGCGCTGCCGGAGAAGGGCATCAGCTCATTCGAGGACGCGCGCCGGCGCGAGGTCGTGGTCGGCGCCGACCAGGCAGGCTCGATGTCGGTCGTCTATGCCCTCACGCTCAATGCCTATGCGGGCGCCCGGCTTAAGATCGTCAAGGGCTATTCCGGCTCGGCCGAGGTTCAGCTGGCGGCCGAACGCGGCGAGGTTGAGGTCAACGGCTCGTATTCGCTGCCGGCGGTGCTCGTTTCCCACCCCGACTGGGTGCGCAACGGCAAGGCGGTGATCCTCTATCAGAACGCGCTCAAGCGGTTCGTGCTTTTGCCGCACGTCCCGACCGTGGCCGAACTCGTGCTAAGCGACGAAGGCCGCGCCGTGGCGCAGGTGATCGCCGGCACCGCCGAGATTGGCCGCTCGATCGTGACCACGCCGGACGTGCCGGCCGAGCGGCTCGCGGCCCTGCGCAACGCGTTCCAGCAGACGGTCAAGGACCCCGACTTCATCGCCGCCAGCACGAGGCGCAACCTGCTGCTCGATCCCGCACCGGGCGAAGCGATGGACGCCATCACCGGGCAGACCATGGCGCTGCCGGCCCCGACCGTCGCGGCGCTGCGCAAGCTGCTGCGGGAGTAGCATAGCGGCGCCGCAGACTCGGTCCGCTCCCTGTCCCCGCAGGAGAGAGGTGACATTGCGGCACATGCTTCGCTAATCGCTTCATAGGCGCGTGGAAGGAGCTTACGACCTGTCTTGCTACGGCTTGAACTTCACCACCAGGGGCGCCGGGCTCGACTCGGCAATGGTCTCGCCGCTGCTCTTGACGGTCACCTTGTACATGCCGACGTCCTTGACGAGCTCAGCTGGCACCACCGCGTCGAGCTCGCCGCGGCTGACGAACTTGGTCGCGATCTCCTGGCCGTTGAGCAGCACGCGGTGGAACGGCCAGAACCCTTTGCCGTGCACCTTGAGCGTGGTCGGCCCCTCCCCCTGGGTGATCATGAGCGGCGTCACCTCGATGGTCGGCGACAGCTGCTGCCATGAGTTGAATTCCGGAATGGGGTTCACATAGCCGGTGAACTCGTGCTGGACGATCTTGCCGTCCATGACCACCAGCTTGACGTTCTGCGTCATCCAGATGTCCTTGAGCGGATCGCCCTCGATGATCGACAGGTCGGCGACCTTGCCGGGCTCGACGCTGCCGTAGTCCTTGTCCTTCTTGAACGTGCGGGCGACGTTGAGCGTCGCCGCCTGGATCGCCGTCATCGGCGGCACCCCGGCCTCGACATCCATCACCAGCGCCTCGTGCAGCAGCATCCCGGCCATGCCGCGCGGCGAATCCGAACCCTCCTTGAGGATGCCGCCGGCGGCGACGAAGCGGCGGATGAACTCGTTGGCCTTCTGATAGCCGAGCTTGGCGCGCTCAAGCTGCTCGGGCTTGTAGCGCTTGAACAGCTTCTCCGTCGTGTATTCGGTGATGACGCGGACGGCGGCCGGGAACCTGGCGTTGGGGTTGGCGAGAATCTCCTGCTCGCGCTTCCAGAACCGCTCGGCGCTCGACGAGAGCGGACGCAGCCACTTCGCAATCGTGGGCGTCCACGCCACCTTGTTGTCGACCAGCGCCTTGATCACGATGCCGAAATTCTCGGTTTCGTAAAGCGCGCCCGCCTCCTCGGCATCGATCCTCCCCGCCGTGCGATCGACCGCGAGCTTTTGGCGCTTCTGGAGGTCCAGGATCGAGGAGTAGCCGACCGACCAGATGTGTTCGATGCCGTCGATCTTGGCGTTGGAATAGCCGACCACGTCCCAGGAATGGCCGGTGACGCCCATGCCGAGCTTATGCGCCTCGTCGGTGATCACCGCGAGCATGTCGGGAGTGAGGAACTCGCTCACCTTGATCCCGTCGTAGCCGTCCTTCTTCTTCTGCTGCACGATCGCGCGCGCCGCCTCCGGGCTTGCGACCTTGATGTATCCGCGCCAGGCGCGCGAGCCCTCGGTCTCGAACTCGCCTTCGCGCGCTCCGATCGCCTGGCCGGTCGGCCAGATGCGCGGCCCGCGGATGCGGCCCAGTTCGGTGCCTTCTTTCTGGGCGAGGCCCCAGGGGCCGTTCTGCTGAGTCTCGATCTGCATGCAGGTGGTGATGCCGAGATGCAGATACACTTCGCCCCAGAACGATTCCCAATGACAGTGGCCGTCGATGAAGCCCGGCAGCACGGTCTTGCCGCGGACGTCGACGATCTGGGCGCCCGCCGGCACCTGCACCTCGCCGGCGCGGCCGACCGCCCGGAAGCGGCCGTTCTCGATCACGATGACCGAGTCCTCGATCGGGGCGCGGCCGGTGCCGTCGATCAGCGTCCCGCCCTGGATCACGAGCGTCTGCGCGCGTGCGGCGGATGTGAGCAATGTGGCCGCGCCGATCAAGACCGCGAGCGATTTTCCGATCATATGCTTCCTCCCGGTCCGCTTCTCGCGGGACTTGCTCTATTTCCGGCACCATACCATGGCGCCGAGGAAGCACCACAACCGGCCACCCTACTGCCATTCGACGTAGCTCCTGTATTCGTTGATCGTATCGCGGCTGGGAACCGAGCCAGGACCTTTTGCGTTGCGCCGAAAATTGCTACCTTCGAGTGCAGCGTTCATCCGGGGAATCCCGGTTGATGCTATTCTCGTTCTGCGGGCGGCGGATGAGAGGAGGCCAGCATGGACTCATCCCTATTACGTGGAGGATTGGCGATATTGGCGCTGTCATGGGCAACGGCCTGCCCGGCGGAAACGCTCGCGCCGACCGAAAGGGCTGACCCGAGGATTGGCGACTCCGCTGTTTTTCGGAATCTCGACGTGCGGACCGGCGAGAAGCGCGACACCTCGATCGTCGTCGTCACGATTGACTCAGACAAGATCGTGAATGAGACGAGCGGCAGCACGTCGGGCACGCGAACCTACACGCGCGACTACAATCTGCTCGAAGTCAAGACCGGGGAAAAGGTGACACTCACAGTCAAGCCGTTCTGGGCGTATCTGCGGTTTCCGCTGGAGGTGGGCCAGACGTGGGGCGGCTTCTTTGAATCGGAGTCGGTGGTCCGGCCGAGAAATCTCAGCACCCAATGGCGGTGGAAGGCTAATGTCGTCGCCGTGGAGCCGATCACGGTGGCGGCGGGAACGTTCCAGGCCTTCAAAATCGAATATGACGGACGGTATTTCGCCCACCAGGGCAACCAGTCGTGGACCGGTAGCCACAAGGAAACGGCCTGGTACGCGCCCGCCATCAACCACTTCGTCAAACGCGAATTGGAGCAACGGGCACCGGGCCGGAATTTTCTCAATCAACACGTGATCGAGCTCTTGTCGTTC
>Ga0066388_100001597_pt1 | contig 12950 bp, 10 predicted proteins | sample PanSoiMetaGPlot6_FD_64539 | JGI IMG/M metagenome (GOLD analysis project Ga0066388, IMG submission 64539) | Tropical forest soil microbial communities from Panama analyzed to predict greenhouse gas emissions - Panama Soil - Plot 6 (Hybrid Assembly) | ecosystem: Environmental > Terrestrial >... | reverse complement strand
GTCGCAGCGCGCCTGCGCGAGCGCGCCCTGCCCCGCCACGATCGCCGCATCAAGCGGGCCGCTTGGGCCCCCCGTGAGCGCGATCAGGCCATCGGTTGCGCCCTCGAGCCAGGCGAGCTTGGCGTGCGGCCGCTCATGTGACGGGCTTTCCAGGAAGGCGCGCGAATTGAGCCGCATCAGGCTGCGATAGCCATCCTCGCGCGCCGCCAGCAGGATGATGTGGGGCCGCTCGGGCGGCGGGCCGCCGGGACGCGTCTCCTGGTCGCCGAAGTCGATCGCAAGCGCACAGCCGACGATCGGCTGGATGCCGCTCCCGGCCATTTTCTCCGAGAACTCGAGCGCCCCGAACATGTTGTCGGTGTCGGTGAGGGCGAGCGCCGGCTGCCGGTCGGCCTTGGCAAGCTCGGCCAGCCGCGCGATCGGCAGCGCCCCTTCAAGCAGCGAATAGGACGAGTGCACGTGCAGATGCACAAAGCCCGGATCGGCCATGGAACCCCTTAACGAACCCCTTGGTGAATAACCCCTTCGCGAATCGCGAGACCGGATGGTGGGGACTGCATCCTGCGCTGTCCACCGCGGCCAGCCCAGCCAGCAGCGTCATCCGGCTTTTCCCCAGGGGGGCTGTGAGTGCTGGGGACCGCGAGGTGTCAGAGGGTTGCTATGACCTGTGCCCAGATCGCGATCATGCCCAGAAACAACGCGAGTGAAGCCAGGGCGGCGGCTTCCTCAAAGACAGAACGTAACATTGCGACCTCCCAAGGAACGAAGAGGGAACAATGTTCACATTATGTTCCTTCCGTCAAGGGGGATCCGAATTCCGGGCCTCCTCTCCTCATTTGCGCAAGAATGATAGTGATAACGTTGCCTTCGCCTTGGTCCCAAGGAGCAACAATGACCCCACGCGCCCGTTATTGGACTCTGCATTGGCTGCGCGTTTTGCTGTGGCCGTTGCCGGTCCTTTCTTTCTTCCGAGCTGGACGCTGGGCGGTGAGTGCGATCCGTAGCCGGTAGGCCGCCGCTCGGTTTGGCAGCCTTTTGGCGCCTCTCACGTCTCCACCACCTGCCCATTGCGCAGCGTAACGCGCCGGTCCATGCGGGCGGCGATATCCATGTTGTGGGTGGCACACAGCATGGCGAGGCCGGAGGCGCGCACCAGCTGGGTGAGCGCCTTGAATACATGCTCGGCCGTCTGCGGGTCGAGGTTTCCGGTCGGCTCATCGGCGAGCAGGATGCGCGGCGCATTGGCGACGGCGCGCGCGATCGCCACCCGCTGCTGCTCGCCGCCCGAGAGCTCGGCGGGCCGATGGGTCGCGCGGGCGCGCAGGCCGAGGTAGCTCAAGAGCTCGAGTGCGCGCCGGTTCGCCTCCCTGCGTCCGAGCCCGCGGATCATCTGCGGCAGCATGATGTTCTCGATTGCGGAGAATTCCGGCAGCAGGTGATGAAACTGGTAGACGAAGCCGATGTCGGTGCGCCGGATGCGGGTGCGCTCGGAATCCGGCAGCCGCGAGGTCGGAACCTTGTCGACATAGACCTCGCCGACGTCCGGATGCTCGAGCAGGCCCGCCACATGCAGGAGCGTTGACTTGCCGGCGCCCGACGGTGCCACCAGCGCCACCGACTGCCCCGGCCAGAGTGCGAGCTCCGCGTTCTTGAGCACTTCCAGCGGTGCCGTGCCCTGGCTGTAAGTGCGACCGATGCCGTGCAAAAACAGGACCGGAGCGTCGTCCTGCTCGGCCGTCGGGTCGGCCGTCGCCACCGGGGCGTGGAACGCCGTGGTCGTGGCGTCATTCATAACGCAGCGCCTCGACCGGATCGAGCCGGGCCGCGCGCCAGGACGGATACAGAGTTGCGAGCAGCGACAGCGTGAGCGCCATCACGACCACGGCGGTCGTCTCCTTGCCGTCCATCTCCGCCGGCAGGCGCGACAGGAAGTAAAGCGCTGGGTCGAACAAATTGGTGCCGGTGAACCAGGACAGGAACTGGCGGATCGACTCGATGTTGAGGCAAATAAGCATGCCGAGCAAGAGCCCGAACAGCGTGCCGACCACGCCGATCGAGGCGCCGGTGATCAGAAAGACGCGCAGGATCGATCCCTGCGAGGCGCCCATGGTGCGCAGGATGGCGATCGCCGGCCCCTTGTCCTTCACCAGCATGATCAGACCGGAGACGATGTTGAGCGCAGCCACGAGCACGATGAGCGTAAGGATCAGGAACATCACATTGCGCTCGACCTGCAGCGCGCCGAAGAAGGTCGCGTTGCGCTGGCGCCAGTCCACCATGAAGATCGGGCGGCCGGCCGCCTCCGCAATCAGCTTGCGGTAGTGGTCGACCTGGTCCGGATTGTCGACATAGACTTCGAGCGCCGTCACATCGTTGTTGCGATTGAAATAGGCCTGCGCTTCCGCCAGCGGCATGAACACGAAGGTCAGGTCGTATTCGGACATGCCGATTTCGAACACCGCCCCCACACGGTAAGCCTTTGTGCGCGGCGTCACTCCCATCGGGGTGACCGCACCCTTGGGCGCGACCAGTGTGATGCCGTCACCCGTGCGCACTGAAAGTTGATCGGCGAGCCGGCGCCCGATCATCAGGCCCTGCCCGTTGTCGAAGCCATCGAGCGAGCCCTGCCTGATGCGGCCGGCGATCGAAGGCAGCACGGCAAGATCGGCGGCTCGCATGCCGCGCACCAGCACGCCCGAGCCGTTGAAGGGGGAAGCCGCAAGCGCCTGCCCCTCGACGATCGGGGCGACGAACCTCACGCCGTCGACGCGGGAGATGCGCGTGGTGACGACGTCCCAGTCGGTGAGCGGGCTTTCCAGCGGCTGGATCAACAGATGGCCGTTGAGGCCGAGGATCTTGTCGAGCAGCTCCTTGCGGAACCCGTTCATCACCGCCATCACGATGATCAGCGTCGCGACGCCCAGCATGATGCCGAGGAAGGAGAAGCCGGCGATCACCGAAATGAACCCTTCGCGCCGCCGCGCGCGCAGGTAGCGCAGCGACAGCATCCACTCAAAGCGAGCGAAGGCGTGGGTCCCGGTCGACTCGGCCATCGAATTTTCCCGCTTCCGAGTTTCACACAATTCTGGCCGTTTCAGGCCGGTATGGCCAGCCGCTTAGCAGCCGAAACGCACAGGGTCGTCACACGGTTATTACAGGCCCATCATGGCTCATCATGGGGCCAATCGGGCCAGGGCATCCGCCGGGCTCAAAAGCTCGCGGCTGCCGTCAGCGCGGCGCTTGAGCTCGATCTTGCCCTCAGCGAGCCCTTTTGGCCCGATCAGGACCTGCCATGGCACCCCGATCAGGTCGGCGGTGGCAAACTTTGCTCCTGGCCGCTGATCGGTGTCGTCATAGAGCACGTCGACGCCCTTGGTCGAAAGGGTCCGATAGAGCTTTTCGCAGGCGGCGTCGGTGTCGCCCCCGCCCTGTTTGAGGTTCAGGATTGCAACGCGAAACGGCGCAACCGCCTCCGGCCACTTGATCCCGGCATCGTCGTGGAACGCTTCGATGATCGCGCCGACGAGGCGCGACACACCGACCCCGTAGGAGCCGCCATGAATCGGGCGCTCGGCGCCATCGGAGCCGGTCACGCTCGCCTTCATCGGCACGGAATATTTGGTGCCGAAATAGAAGATCTGCCCGACCTCGATGCCACGGGTATGCAGGCGCTTGTCGGGCGGAACTTCGCGCTCGAACCGGGCGGCATCATGGACATCGGCGGTCGCCGCATAGAAGCTGGTCCACGGCTTGATCAGCGGCACCAGGTCGCCGTCGTAGTCGACGTCCTCGCCCGGGATCGGCAGGTCGAGCACGTCCCGATTGCAGTACACGCCGGATTCGCCAGTCTCCGCCAAGATGATGAACTCGTGCGAGAGGTCACCGCCGATCGGGCCGGTCTCCGCCCGCATCGGGATCGCCTTCAGCCCCATGCGGGCGAACGTGCGCAGATAGGCGACGAACATCTTGTTGTAGGAGACACGCGCGGCGGCCTCATCGAGATCGAACGAGTAGGCATCCTTCATCAGGAATTCGCGCCCGCGCATCACGCCAAAGCGTGGCCGCTGCTCGTCGCGGAACTTCCATTGGATGTGATAGAGGATCTTGGGCAGGTCGCGATAAGAGCGAACATAGGCCCGAAAAATTTCAGTTATCATGTCCTCGTTGGTGGGCCCGTAAAGCAGCTCGCGCTCATGCCGATCCTTGATGCGCAGCATCTCGGGGCCATAGGCCTCGTAACGCCCGCTTTCGCGCCAGAGATCGGCAAGCTGCAGCGTCGGCATCAGCAGCTCGATGGCGCCCGCACGATCCTGCTCCTCGCGCACGATCTGCTCGATCTTCTTGAGCACGCGAAAGCCAAGCGGCAGCCAAGCATAGATGCCCGCGGCCTCCTGCCGCATCATTCCGGCGCGCAGCATCAGGCGATGGGAGGCGATCTCGGCCTCCTTGGGCACTTCGCGCAGGATCGGCAGGAAGTAGCGGGATAGGCGCATGCTGATCAGGATCGTTTGGGGCTGGTCAAAAGGAAGGCGGTTAACTCAAAGCTGATCGGTTAAAGGAAAACAAGGCCCCGCGACTCGCCGATCGGCGCCGACCTCACGGAAGTGTGTTCACGCGACGTGGCATTCACCGTTCGTGGGATAGTGACAACCCCCACGGAGTCTGGTTAGCCTCCGCGCAGCATAGTTGGGCGGGATTCCTTCGCTCCAGTTGTGCGGTCCAAGTCTTGGGAGGACAAGCCCCCAGGCAGTTAAGCCACAGCCGCCAGGACGCTTCCAGTCGGGCGGGGATGATGTTGGGCGACAATCATCATAAAGGAGCAGGGCCTTGGCCCTGCTCAATTTTTTTGCCCCGGAGCGAAATACCCTACCAGGGTACTCCGAGCCAGCCGGCTAGCTTCTCCAGGGTGAGAATCCGGTAGGCGAAGAGCAGCGCGCCAAGCGCGAACACAATTCCCGACACGATGGTTGTCCACATGAGCTTGCGCCACAGCGCGGGCAAGGTGGGCGCACCGGGGTCAGTACCAGGCGCGACCGCTCCGCTCTCCTCCTGGCTGCGCACGCCCCATGGCAGTACCGCAAATAGTACGACCCACCAGAGCACGAAGTAGACAGCGATGGCGGTGACGAGAGACACGGTGCGGAAACCAGCTAGTGTGGCGGTTCAGAAGTCCGCGTCATTCTTGCGGCGAGTCCGAGACGCGGACTTCTGAACCAAAGCCACACTAGATCAATAAGTTGCTAGTGTCCTTCGATTCCGAAGTTCGCAAACGAGAGTGCCGCACAATCACGCGAACTTCGGAATCGGGACACTAGGATTTTTTCGCATTAACCTAAAGATCAGTTCGCCACAGCCCACGGATATCGTACGAACCGGCGCGATGTTAAACATGTGCAAGGTCGCTGAGGAACGCAAGAAATGCACCCGCTGACCCGCCGGCGAATGTGCTGAGGATTGACAGTCCCCTGACCACCCGTCCCCCAATCCCACTCAATCGCACGGCAATGATTGCGGCTCGCGGCGCCCCCCACGAGCCGCAATTTATTTGTGGCTCACGCCTGTTCGATCTCGATCAAGGTCCCACAGAAATCCTTCGGGTGCAGAAAGAGCACCGGCTTGCCGTGGGCACCAACCTTGGGCTCCCCGTCACCCAGAACGTGCGCGCCGCGCTCGCACAACCGATCGCGCGCCGCTTTGATGTCGCTCACCTCGTAGCAGACGTGATGGATTCCGCCCTGCGGGTTACGCAGGAGAAAATTGGAAATTGGTGAGTTGGCGCCGAGCGGCGCGATCAGCTCGATCTTGGTGTTGGGCAACGTGATGAAAACGGTGGTGACACCATGATCAGGCTGCGGCACCGGATCGGAGACTTCGGCGCCCAGCGTGTCGCGATAGGTCCGCATCGCCTGGGCGAGATCGCTGACCGCGATCGCCACGTGGTTGAGACGACCAATCATTTCTTAACTCCTGTGGCCGCAACTCATACCGTCAACACCTGCACATGGCATATCGGCTTCTTGCGCCAGGCCGTTGCAACTGCAGCGCGTACGGCGCGCCGAGCGGCCTCGGCGACCGCATCGGGATCGCGCCGGCGCGGCCGAGGCATCGAGTCGATCGCCTCCACCACCGCCTCATAGGCGAGGCGCGCGATCAGGTTGCCCTCGGCGTCGGTTTCCGGAATGCCGGTCATCTCGAGCTCGAGATCGCCGACCATCTCGCCACGCTCGGTCATGGCAAGCGCCACCGAAACGATGCCGACGAAGCCAAGCCGCCGCCGGTCCGCGACCGTGCGCGCCTGCGCGTCCACCAGCAAGCCGCCGTCCTTGTAAAGGCGTCCGGCCGGAACCTCATCGATGATGGCAGGCTCACCCGGCGCCAGCCGAAGCAGATCGCCGTTGCGACACTGCAGCACCTTGCCGACGCCGGCGCGGCGCGCGAGCGCGGCGTGCTCGGCCATGTGCAGCGCCTCGCCATGGACCGGGATGAGAAGCTGCGGTCTCACCCAACCGATCATATCCTCGAGCTCGGCCCGCCGCGGGTGGCCCGACACATGCACGAGATGGGTGCGATCGGTGATCACCTCGATGCCCTGCGTGATGAGACCGTTGATCACACGCATCACCGCCTTTTCGTTGCCCGGTATTGCCCGCGACGAGAAGATCACCCGGTCGCCGCGCGAGAAGGTGACCTCGGGATGATCGTCTTCGGCAATGCGCGCGAGCGCCGCGCGCGGCTCGCCCTGGCTGCCGGTGCAGAGCGCGACCACGCGATCGGGCGGCAGATAGCCATAGGCCTCGACCGGGCGAAAATCCGTGATGCCGTCGAGATAGCCGGTCTCGCGCGCCACCTGCGCGATGCGCTCCATGGCGCGGCCGACCAGCACGACTTCACGCCCGCAGGCGGCCGCCGCTTCGGCAACAGCGCGGATGCGGGCAACGTTGGAGGCAAAGGTCGTCACCGCCACGCGGGCGGGCGCGCTCCTGATCAGCTCGGCAAGCGACTTGGCGACGTCGGTCTCCGACGGCGAACGGCCCTCGCGCGGCGCGTTGGTTGAATCACCGATGAGGGCAAGGCAACCCGCATGACCGAGCGCGCGCAGCTTCGCCTCATCAGTAGGCGGCCCGATCACCGGCGTCGGATCGATCTTCCAGTCCCCGGTATGGAGCACGGCGCCGAGCCTGGTGCGGATGATGAGGCCGTTCGATTCCGGGATTGAATGGGCCATCGACACATACTCGATGTCGAACGCGCCCAGCTGGAAGCGGCCATCGAGGGGGACGACATTGACTGGAACGTCCGGCGCGCCCGGCTCGCCCTGGCGTTTTGCTTCGAGCAGTGCGGCCGTGAACGGCGTCGCGTAGATCGGCAGCCGCAGCCGCGGCCAGAGATCGATGAGAGCGCCGAAGTGGTCCTCGTGCGCGTGCGTGAGCACGATGCCCAGCACGTTGCGCCGCTCCTCGATGAGAAAGCGCACATCCGGCAGGATGAGATCGACGCCCGGCAGGTCATCGCCCGCGAACGCAACCCCGAGATCAACCGCGATCCATTGCCGCTGCCGTTCGTCACCCAGCCCATAGAGGGCGAGGTTCATGCCGATTTCGCCCGCGCCGCCAAGCGGCGCGAAGACGAGCTCCTCGCCTCGCCCCGCCATCATTCCTCACGCTGTTCGTCACTCTGCTCGCCGCGCTGCTTGTCAGACGGCCTTGGCCACTCGAGCTGCACCACATCCGCGGCCGCGATGGCATGGCGGGTGCCCTCGGCTTCTACCAGCACCAGCTGGCCGATCTCATCGACCGTCTCGAACAGGCCGGCAAGCTCGCGATCGGGCAGCCGGACGATGATATTGCCGCCAACGCCCGCGGCACGCGAGAGCCAATCGGTGCGGATGGTGGCGAAATGCTCGCCCTGGTTCCACTGCGCCAGCCGCCCGATCATCTTGGCCGACAGCTTGCTGAACGCCGCCTCGGCCGAGACGGCGACGCCGGCAGCAGCGAGGTCAGTCGCCGGATATTCGGTGTCGGAGGGATGGCTCGTGCAATTGACGCCAATACCGACCACGACTGTCTCCGCCCCCTCGCCTTCGATCAGGATGCCTGCGAACTTGGCCTCGGCCAGCAACAGGTCGTTCGGCCATTTGATCGCGAGCTGCGGCCGCACCGAGGGCGCCAGGTCCGCGATCGCGTCGTGGATCGCGAGCGCCGCCACGAACGAAAGCTCGGGCCAGTGCTCGGGTGGCGCCGGCTCGGTCAACAGCAGGCTTGCGAACAGATTGCCGGGCTCGGAGATCCAACTGCGCCCGCGCCGGCCCTTGCCCGCGCTCTGCCGCCCGGCCGTGACCCACAGCGGGCCGCGCTCGCCCGCGCGGGCGAGCGTCAGCGCCTCGGTATTGGTCGACGCCAAGAGCTCATGCGACACGAGCCGCACGCCCGCCGCCGACGCCCTGGGATCGAGTTGCATCATCTAGAACAGCGATTTTGCGGCCGCCGTCGCCGCGTCCACAAGCGGTCCCGGATAGACGAAGAACAGGAGATTGAACAGCCCGCTCACTGCCAGCACCGCCTTGAGCTCTGCCGGCATGGGAGCGAAGCCTTTCGCCGGCTCATCGAAGTACATGAGCTTGATGATGGCGAGATAGTAGTAGGCGCCCACGACGCTCGCCAGCACTCCCAGCACTGCGAGCGCGAACAGGCCCGCCTTGATGGCGGCGAGGAACACGTAAAACTTGGCGAAGAAGCCCGCGAGCGGCGGGATGCCGGCGAGCGAGAACAGCAGCATCGCCAGAAAGAACGCGAGCGCCGGATTGGTGCGGGCGAGCCCGGCGAGGTCGGTGATCTCCTCCACCATTGCGCCATCCCGGCGCATCGCCAGGATGCAGGCGAAGGTGCCAAGCGTCATCGCGACATAGATCGCCATGTAGACCAGCACGCCCTGCACGCCTTCGGCCGTGCCGGCCGCCAGACCGACGAGCGCGAAGCCCATGTGGCCGATCGATGAATAGGCCATCAGACGCTTGATATTGCGCTGCCCGATTGCCGCAAAGGCACCGAGCGCCATCGAGGCGATGGCGACGAAGACCACGATCTGGCGCCACTGCGAGGTGATCTCCGGAAAGGCCACGATGGTGGTGCGAACGAAGATGGCGATGCCGGCAACCTTGGGGGCGGCGGCGAAGAACGCCGTGATCGGCGTGGGCGCGCCTTCGTAGACGTCCGGCGTCCACATGTGGAACGGCACCGCCGAGACCTTGAAGCAGAAGCCGGCGAACAGGAAGACGAGGCCGAAGACGAGGCCGATGCCGCCCTCGCCCGCCGCCTTGGCGATGCCGGCAAAGCTGACCGTGCCGGTGAAGCCGTAGATCAGCGACGCGCCGTAAAGCAGCATGCCCGAGGAGAGCGCGCCGAGCACGAAATATTTGAGCCCCGCCTCGCTCGATTTGACCGAGTCGCGGTTGATCGCGGCGACCACATAGAGCGAGAGGCTCATCAGCTCGAGGCCGAGATAGAGCGCGATCAGGTCGGCGGCGGAGATCAGCATCAGCATGCCGGTCGCCGACAGCACGATCAGGATCGCATATTCGAACCGTTCCTGGCGCTCGACCTTGAGATAGGTCGTCGACATCAGGATGGCGGTGGCCGAGCCGGTGAGCGCCAGCAGCTTGAGGAAGCGCGCGAACGGGTCGACGATGAAGCTGCCCCCGAAGGCGACGAGCTTCTCTCCCGGCAGCCAGACGACGACGGCGCCAGCGCCAATGAGCAGCAGGATCGCGAGCCAGTTGACGGCGCCGGCGGAACGCTCGCCGCGAAAGGCGCCGAGCATCAGCAGCGCCATGGCGCCGACTGCGAGCACGATCTCCGGCAGCGCCGGCATCAGATCGCGGAACTCGGAGGCTTCGTTCATCGGCGGTCCTTGCGCGTTGTCCGGTTACTGCACAAGCAGCGTAGCGGTCTTGGCGGCGCCGAGTGCCCGGTGATAGTTCTCAAGCAGCTGTGACACCGCGGCCGCCGACATGTCGAGCACCGGCTTGGGATAGATGCCGAACGCGATCGTCAGCGCAGCGAGCGGCCCGAGCGTGATGATCTCGCGATAGTCGAGGTCCTTGATGCTCAAGAGCTTGGGCTTGTCGAGCGTCCCGAAGATCACCTTGCGATAGAGCCAGAGCGCATAGGCGGCCGACAGGATGACACCGGTCGTAGCGAGCGTAGCGACCCAGATGTTCACTTTGAACGTGCCGATCAGCGAGAGGAACTCGCCGACGAAGCCTGATGTGCCGGGCATGCCGACATTGGCCAGCGTGAACACCATGAAGGCGGCGGCATAGAACGGCATGCGGTTGACGAGCCCGCCATAGGCCTCGATCTCGCGCGTGTGCATGCGGTCGTAGACGACGCCGACCGAGAGGAACAGCGCGCCCGACACGATGCCGTGCGACACCATCTGGAAGATGCCGCCGGCGACGCCTTGGGCGGTCGCCGCGAATATCCCCATGGTGACGAAGCCCATATGCGCCACCGAGGAATAAGCGATCAGCTTCTTCATGTCGTCCTGCACGAGCGCGACCAGCGAGGTGTAGATGATCGCGACCACCGACAGCGCAAAGATGAGCGGCGCGAACTCCTGCGACGCCAGCGGGAACATCGGCAGCGAGAAGCGCAGAAAGCCATAGCCGCCCATCTTCAAAAGGATCGCGGCGAGGATCACCGAGCCCGCGGTCGGCGCCTCGACGTGCGCGTCCGGCAGCCAGGTGTGGACCGGCCACATCGGTAGCTTCACCGCAAACGACGCCAGGAACGCAAACCACGCCCAGGTCTGCAGATGCGCCGGGAAGCCGTGCTTCAGCAGCGTCGGAATGTCGGTCGTCCCGGCATCCCAGTACATCGCCATGATGGCGAGCAGCATCAGCACCGAGCCAAGCAGGGTGTAGAGGAAGAACTTGAAGCTGGCATAGACCCGCCGCGGCCCGCCCCAGACCCCGATGATCAGGAACATCGGGATCAGCCCGCCCTCGAAGAACAGGTAGAACAGCACGAGGTCGAGCGCGCAGAAGGTGCCGATCATGGTGGTCTCGAGCACCAGGAACGCGATCATGTATTCGCGCACGCGGCGCTCGATGGCGGACCAGCTCGCGATGATGCAGAGCGGCATCAGGCCGGTGGTGAGGATGACGAACGGCAGCGAAATGCCGTCCACACCCATGTGGTACCTGATCGTGCCGCCGAGCCAGTCATGTTGCTCAACGAACTGGAAGTCGGGCGAGCCTGAATCGAAGCGCCACACCAGCACGAGCGAGATCGCAAACGTGATCACCGTCGTGTAGAGCGCGACCCAACGGGCGTTGCGGCTCTCGGCCTCGCCCTCGCCGCGCACCAGCATGATGAACAGCGCGCCGACCAGCGGCAGAACCAGAATGACAAAGATGACCGGCCAGCTCACCATCAGCCGACTCCCCCAGACCTAACGATGAACCAGGTAATCAGCGCCGCCACCCCAATCAGCATCGCAAAGGCGTAGTGATAGAGATAACCGGTCTGCAGCCGCACCACATTGCGGGTGACGTCAAGCACCCGGGCGGAGACGCCGTCGGGCCCGAACCCGTCGATCAGCCAGCCGTCGCCGCCCTTCCAAAGCAGGCGCCCGAGCCATAGCGTCGGGCGCACCAGCAGCACCTCGTAGAGCTCGTCGAAGTACCACTTGTTGAGCAGGAACAGGTAGAGCGGCTCCTGCTGGCGCGCGAGCTCGCCCGGAAGCGCGGGCTTGCGGATGTAGAATTGCCACGCCACCAGGAAGCCCAGCGCCATCATGACGGTTGGCGCCACCGCCACCCAGGCCGGCACGTGATGCATCTCCTCGATGATGTGGTTGCCCTCGGCGAAACGCAGCGAGCCGCGGAAGAAGGCTGCGATGTCCTCGCCGGCAAACAGTTCCCTGAACGGGTAGCCGGCGAGAATCGAGCCGGCCGCCAGGAAGGCGAGCGGGACGAGCACCACCATCGGGCTTTCGTGGGCGTGATCATAGTGCTCGCGATCATGCGGATGGCCGTGGAAGGTCACCAGGATGAGCCGCCAGGAATAGAACGACGTGAGGGCGGCCGCCGCGATGGTGCACGCGAAGGCGTAGGGCATCGCAGGATTGCTGGTCGCAAACGACGCCTCGATGATGGCGTCCTTGGAGAAATAGCCGGCCGTCAGCGGAAAGCCGGTGAGCGCGAGCGTGCCGATCACCATCGTGGCATAGGTGAACGGGATCTTGTCCTTGAGCCCGCCCATCTTCCAGATGTCCTGCTCGTGATGCATGGCCATGATCACCGAGCCCGAGCCAAGGAACAACAGCGCCTTGAAGAAGGCGTGGGTGAACAGGTGGAACATTCCGACCGAATAGGCGCCCACGCCCATGGCAACGAACATGTAGCCGAGCTGCGAGCAGGTCGAATAGGCGACGATGCGCTTGATGTCGTTCTGCACGAGGCCGACGGTAGCGGCGAACAGGGCGGTGGTGGCGCCGATGACGACCACGAAGGTCTGCGCGACCGGCGCGAGCTCGAACAGCGGCGAGAGCCGCGCCACCATGAACACACCCGCGGTCACCATGGTGGCGGCGTGGATGAGCGCGGAGACCGGCGTCGGGCCCTCCATCGCATCCGGCAGCCAGGTGTGCAGCAGGAACTGAGCCGACTTGCCCATGGCGCCCATGAACAAAAGCAGGCAGGTGAGCGTCAAGGCATCGACGTCCCAGGCCAGGAAGTGGATAGTCTTGCCGGTGAGCGAAGGCGCCTGCGCGAACACGGTGGTGAAATCGATCGCGCCGGTGAGCATGTAGGCCGCGAAGATGCCAAGGGCGAAGCCGAAGTCGCCGACACGGTTGACGATGAAGGCCTTGATCGCCGCCGCGTTGGCCTCCGGCTTGTGATACCAGAAACCGATGAGCAGATAGCTCATCAGGCCGACGCCCTCCCA
>Ga0066388_100001596_pt1 | contig 12951 bp, 12 predicted proteins | sample PanSoiMetaGPlot6_FD_64539 | JGI IMG/M metagenome (GOLD analysis project Ga0066388, IMG submission 64539) | Tropical forest soil microbial communities from Panama analyzed to predict greenhouse gas emissions - Panama Soil - Plot 6 (Hybrid Assembly) | ecosystem: Environmental > Terrestrial >... | reverse complement strand
AGCGCGATCTCGTCGGCGCATTTGATCTCGCGCGCCTCCAGCATCACCTGCTGGCCGTCGCGGATCTTGAGGCCGGCTTTCTCCAATTCGAACATCATCGGCGGCTCGACGATGTCGACGCCGACCGGCATGTCGGCGACACCGGCCTCGCGAATGAGCGAGGCGATCTCCTCGGCATGGCGCTTCATCAGCCCGAAGGCGGGATTGACGGTGCCGCGCAGCCCGATCAGCCCGGCGCGGCAGTTTTCGGGCGCGAGCCAGGGCGTGTAGAGCTTGTGGTGGACTGCGGCGGAGCCGAAGTCCCACAGGATCGGATCGCCGGTGCGCGTCAGCAGCGCCCAGCGCGAGAGCTTGTCGCGCTCCCATTCGCCGATCTTGGTCGAGGTGATGTAACGGATGTTGTTGACGTCGAAGACCAAGAGCGCGCCAAGCTCGGAGGTTTCCAGCGCCCGCCGTACGCGGCTCAGGCGGTAACGGTGCAGCCGGCGGTAATCGACACGCTCCTCGAAGTCGACACCCATGGTGCCGAGCGCCGGCAGCGCGCGGCCCCAGTTGAAGCGGGGATTGATGTCCTCGGCGCGGATTTGGCTGACCCGGTCATCCATGGTGCGTCTCCTGACGGAAAGCAGAGTGGGCATAAACTTGGGAAGATTATACTCGCGCTCCTTTACGCCTGTCCCGCCCACCTGTCACCGGGACGCATCCGAGTTGCGGCCATTTTGTGAGGCCGCCATAATGGCTTGGCTTGCCGGGGAGGCTTGAATGGATGCCGTGTCGGGAGTGCTGTCAGCAGCAACCGCGGAGGCTATTCCGCGCGCCTATAATTTCGCGCGCGATATCTTTGAGCGCAACGACAGTCGGCGCGAACGGGTCGCCTATATCGACCAGCGCGGCTCATGGACCTATCAGCAGCTGCGCCAGCGCGCCGAGGCGTTCGCGCAGCTGCTGGAGTCGTTGCAGGTGCGACCCGAGGAGCGCGTGCTGATGTGCCTCCTCGACAGCATCGACTGGCCGACGGTCTTCCTCGGCACGCTCCATGCCGGACGCGTCGCCGTTCCGGTCAACACGCTGATGACCGAGGACGACTACCGCTACATGCTGGAGGACAGCCGCGCGCGCGTGCTGGTGGTCTCGCAGGAGCTCTACCCGAAGTTCGCCAACCTCATCGGCGCGGTGTTCGGGCTGCGGGTGATCGTCTCCGGCCAAAACCCGCACGGCCACCAGCTGCTCGAGGATCTGCTCAAGGGTGTTGCCAGCAGCCAGGCCTACCGGCCGCCGCCGACCACGCGCGACGACATCGCTTTCTGGCTCTATACGTCGGGCTCGACCGGCAAGCCGAAGGCCGCCGTGCATGTGCACGCCGATCTGCGGCTGACCAATGATCTCTACGCTGTGCCGTTCCTGAGCCTGACCGAAAACGACGTTGTCTATTCGGTCGCCAAGCTGTTCTTTGCCTACGGGCTGGGCAACGCCATGACGTTTCCGCTCTCGGTCGGCGCCACCACGGTGCTGCTGCCGGATCGTCCGACGCCCGAGGCGGTGGCGCTGATCCTGAAGAAATACAAGGTGACGGTCTTCTACGCGGTGCCGACCTTCTATGTGGCGTTCCTCGCCAGCAATCTCGCACCAACACAGAACGAAGTGTCCATGCGCTGCTGCGTCTCGGCCGGCGAGGCGCTGCCGCCCGACGTTGGCCGGCGCTGGCACGAGCGCTTCGGCGTCGACATCCTCGACGGACTCGGCTCGACCGAGATGCTGCACATCTTTCTGTCCAACCGCCAGGGCGACGTGAAATACGGCACCTCCGGCAAGCCAGTGCCGGGCTACGCCGTGCGGCTCGTCGACGATGACGGCGAGGTCATCAAGAGCAAAGGCACAATGGGCGAGCTGCAGGTGCGCGGACCGACCAGCGCCATCATGTACTGGAACAATCGTGAGCAATCGCGGACAACTTTTCTGGGCGAGTGGACACGTTCGGGCGACAAATACATCGAGGACGAGAACGGCTACTACGTCTATTGCGGCCGCCGCGACGACATGCTCAAGGTCGGCGGCATCTATGTCTCGCCGTTCGAGGTTGAGGGCGCGCTGCAGAGCCATCCTGAGGTGCTCGAAGCTGCGGTCGTGGCCTGGCCTGACGAAGAGGACCTGATCAAACCGAAGGCCTTCGTGGTGCTCAAGTCGCCGGAGCGCGCGTGCGATGAATTGGTGCGCACGCTGCAGGACCACTGCAAATCGAAGCTCGCCCCCTACAAATATCCACGCTGGATCGAGTTTCGGCTCGACCTGCCGAAAACTGCGACCGGCAAGATTCAGCGCTTCAAGTTGCGTGCGGAGTTGCCTGGCGCATGATAGCTTGACTCTATGCGAAAGAACTTGCTGGGCCGCACCGGCCTTGAAATCTCCGAGCTCGCGTTTGGCGGCGGCGATACTGGTGGAATCCTGATCAGGGGCGATGAGACGACGCGGATCACCGCGCTCACCCGCGCGGTCAAGGCCGGCATCAACTGGATCGACACCGCCGCGCTCTATGGCAATGGCGCCTCCGAGGAGGCGATCGGGCGCCATCTCGAGGCGCTGTCGCCGCGGCCTCACATCTCCACCAAGGTGCGGGTCGAGCGCGGCGACTTGTTCGACCTGCGTGGTGCCATCGAGCGCAGCCTGACCGCCAGTCTCAAGCGCTTGCGTACCGATCACGTCGCGCTGTTCCAGCTGCACAATCAGCTCGGCGAGGCGGTCGGTGGCAGGACAGGCCTTCCGCCGGAGGACGTGCTCGGCCGCGGTGGCGTCGCCGACATCTTCCAGCGGCTGAAGGAGCAAGGGCTGTTTTACGCGAGCGGCATCACGGCAGCCGGCGACACGCAGGCGTGCCTCGACGTGATCGGAAGCGGCCGCTTCGACTGCGCGCAGGTCTACTACAATGCGATCAATCCAAGCGCGGCCTGGAAGCGCGCCCCGCAGACATGGAGCGCGCAGGATTTCTCCGGCATCATGGCGGCGTGCTGGAACCAGAACATGGGGATCATGAGCATCCGGGTCTTTGCCGGCGGCCCGCTGGCGAGCGCGAAGCGGCCCGACGGGCTTGCCGTGCTCACGTCCGGTACGGATGTCGACAACGAGATGCGCTGCGCTGCCACGTTCCACCGGGCGCTCGGCAGTGAATACGGCACCCCGGCGCAGACCGCGCTGCGCTTTGCGCTTGGCAATCACGACCTGTCGACGCGGGTGATCGGTATCTCCGGCCTCACCGATCTCAACGAAGCGCTAGTTGCCGTCGAGAAGGGGCCGCTGCCGGCCGCCGCCATCACCAAGCTCAAGGACCTCTGGGCAACCGATTTTCGCTGATTGGCCCGGTGGTTGACGCTATCCAGCGACATGCACTATATTGCATGTAGTATAGTGCATGCAACGGAAACCCTGAGAGTGGTGAAGGCAACTCCGAAGGCACGCAACGAAGCGGCGGCCGACATCGGCCGCTCCGATGCGTTTGCGAACGCAGTGGGGCGGCTGTTGCGCTCGGCGCGCGCCAAGCGCGGCATGACGCGGCGCCAGCTCGCCGAGCAGTCGGGCGCTTCCGAGCGCTACCTGGCACAGATCGAGGGCGGGCAGGGCAATCCTTCGGTGATCGTGCTCAAGGCGATCGCGGAGGCGCTCGACCTGTCCATCGTCGACCTGCTGCCGCGCACCGATGGCCGCAGCGAGACGCTCGAGCGCATCGTCGATGTGCTGCGGCGGATGCCGCAATCCGAGCTGCCGGCCATCGCGGACCTGATCGAAGGGCGGGCCGCGCTTGCGACCGACCGGGCGCAGCGGATCGCGCTGATCGGGCTGCGTGGCGCCGGCAAGTCGACGCTCGGCAAGCGGCTCGCCGCCAAGCTCGGCGCGCCCTTCATCGAGCTCGACCGGATGATCGAGCGCGAATACGGCGCGAGCGCTCCCGACCTGATCGAGATCGCCGGCATTGCGACCTTCCGGCGCTACGAGCGCGCCTGCCTGGAACGAGTCATCGGCAACCATGACGTTGCCGTCATCGCCACCGCTGGCGGAATCGTGGCAAACCCGGACACCTATGCGCTGCTCCTGCGCCGCACCCACACCATCTGGCTCAAGGCGCGGCCCGACGACCATATGCGCCGCGTGATGGCGCAGGGCGATTTCCGCCCGATGGCACGCAACCGCGAAGCGATGGCGGACCTGATCGCGATCCTGGAAGCGCGCCGCGCGGATTACGCGCGCGCGGAGGCCGAGCTCGATACCTCGGGCGACACGGTCGATGAGAGCTTCGCGAAACTCGAGAAGATCGCGGCGCGTCACCGTAAAGAGGACCGCCGATGACACTTGCCGACGAAGGCACGCTCGACCTTGGCATCATGCGGCTCGAATACCGCATGATCGGTCCGCCACCGAGCGCGGCGCCCACCATCGTGATGCTGCACGAGGGGCTCGGCTGTGTCGGTCTGTGGGGTGACTTCCCGGACAAGCTGCAGGCGGCGACCGGCGCCGGCGTGTTCGTCTATTCGCGCGCCGGTTATGGGCGTTCCTCGCCGGTCAAGCTGCCGCGGCCGCTCACCTTCATGCACGAGGAAGCGCGCGAAGTGCTGCCGAAAGTGCTTGATGCCATCGGCTTTCGCCGCGGGCTCTTGCTCGGCCACAGCGACGGTGCCTCGATCGCTGCGATCTATGCGGGCTCGGTGCAGGATCACCGCGTGCGTGGGCTCATTCTGATCGCGCCGCATTTCTTTACCGAGGATATGGGGATCGTGGAAATCGCGCGCGCCAAGGAGGCCTATGCGACCACCGATCTGCGGCAGAAGCTCGCGCGCTGGCACGCCGACGTCGACAACGCGTTCCGCGGCTGGAACGACGCCTGGCTCGATCCCGCGTTTTTCAGCTGGGACATCACCGAGCCGCTCGCCTATATCCGCGTGCCGATCCTGATCGTGCAGGGCGAGGACGACCAGTACGGCACACAGCGGCAGATCGAGGTGGCGCGGGAGGAATGCTACTGCCCGGTCGAGGTCGCGCTCTACAGGGGTGTGCGGCATTCGCCGCATCGCGAGGCGCCGGCGCTTCTGCTCGCGAGCGTATCGGAGTTCGCGGGCCGCCTGTTGCGCGAGCACCATGAGGGTGAGTTGTCGGGCGAATTGTCCGCCGGCGCCGCAGGTCGTTGAGGAGAGTGAGATGGCCGACGCAGAGCGCAAGCTGACCGACGGGCGCACCCGGATCGAGTTCGAGACCGATCCGTCACGCTACCGGCATTGGAAGCTCAAGATCGACGGCGACATCGCGACGCTGCTGATGGACGTCGACGAGAAGGGCGCGCTGTTCGAGGGCTACGAGCTCAAGCTCAATTCCTACGATCTCGGCGTCGATATCGAGCTTGCCGACGCCATCGAGCGCATCCGCTTTGAGCATCCGCAGGTGCGCGTGATCCTGTTGCGCTCCGGCAAGCCGCGGGTGTTCTGCGCCGGCGCCAATATTCGCATGCTCGCGGGCTCGACCCATGCCCACAAGGTGAACTTCTGCAAGTTCACCAACGAGACCCGCAACGGCCTCGAGGACGCAAGCGCGGCCTCCGATCTCAAGACCATCTGCGTCATCAACGGTACCGCCGCGGGCGGCGGCTATGAGCTCGCGCTCGCCGCCGACCACATCATGCTGGTCGACGACGGCTCCTCGGCGGTGTCGCTGCCCGAGCTGCCGCTTCTCGCAGTTCTGCCGGGAACCGGCGGGCTCACGCGGGTGACCGACAAGCGCAAGGTGCGCCGCGATCTCGCCGACGTCTTCTGCACCACGGAGGAGGGCGTCAAGGGCAAGCGCGCCGTCGACTGGCGACTGGTCGACGAGGTGGTGCCGGGCTCGAGGCTCGACGCGACGGTTACTCAGCGCGCCAAGGAATTTGCGGCGCGCGCGCGCCGTCCGGCCGACGCCAAGGGGATCAAGCTCGAGCCACTTGAGCGCACGCGCACTGCGACTGGTGCGGACTACAGCACGCTCTCGGTCGCGATCGCGGATCGGCTTGCCACCCTCACCCTGCGTGGCCCCGAAGCGCCGCCACCTGCATCGGCCGCCGCGATGGTCGAGCAGGGCGCACAGTTCTGGCCGCTGCGGCTCGCGCGCGAGCTCGATAACGCCATCCTCGACCTGCGCGTCAACGAGCTCGACACCGCGGCCGTCATCTTCAAGTCGTCGGGCGATCCGGAGCAGGTCATCGCCTACGATCGCTTTCTCGATTCCCATCGCGACCATTGGCTCGCGCGCGAGATCAGGGCGCTATGGAAGCGCGTGCTCAAGCGCGTCGATCTCACCTCGCGCACATTGGTGGCGTTGATCGAGCCGGGCTCCTGCTTTGCCGGCACGCTGGCCGAGCTCGTGTTTGCGACCGACCGCTCCTACATGCTGACCCCCTCCCTTCCCTCCCCCGCAAGCGGGGGAGGGTTAGGGAGGGGGGAGGGCGACAACAAGCCGCCGGCCGGGCTTGCGCTCGCTGACGTCAACTTCGGCGCCTATCCGATGTCGAACGGGTTGTCGCGATTGGCAAGCCGCTTCCTCGCCGATCCTTCCGATCTCGATCGCGCCAAGGCCGAGCAAGGCAAGATGCTCGACGCCGAGGCCGCCGCGGCGCTCGGGCTCGTCACCTTCGCGCTCGACGACATTGACTGGGACGATGAGGTGCGGGTGTTCCTGGAGGAGCGCGCGAGCTTCTCGCCTGACGGGCTCACTGGGCTCGAGGCCAACTTGCGCTTCGGCGGGCCCGAGACCATGGAGTCGAAAATCTTCGCACGGCTGACCGCCTGGCAAAACTGGATCTTCCAGCGCCCGAACGCGGTCGGCGAGGAGGGCGCGCTGCGCCGCTATGGTTCCGGCCAGAAGCCGGTCTACGACACGAAGAGAGTGTGATGCGACCAGGCGCGGCCATTGCGCGTCGCCTGCAGACAAGAAACAGGAGTCAGTCATGACCATTCAAACCGTCGATTACTCGACCAAGATTCCGAACAACGTCAATCTCGCCGAGGATCGCCAGGTGTTGCGTGCGCTCGAGAGCTGGCATCCCGGCTATATCGACTGGTGGATGAATATGGGGCCGAACGGCTTCCAGGAAGCGCTCGTCTATCTGCGCACCGCGGTGTCGGTCGACCCCAAAGGCTGGGCCAAGTTCGACTACGTGAAGATGCCCGACTATCGCTGGGGCATCCTGCTCGCGCCCGCGGAGGAAGGCCGCAAAATTCCCTTCGGCCATCATTACGGCGAGCCGGCCTGGCAGGACGTGCCGGGCGAATATCGCGCCCTGTTGCGCCGCTTGATCGTGATCCAGGGCGACACCGAGCCGGCTTCGGTCGAGCAGCAGCGCCATCTCGGCAAGACTGCGCCGTCGCTCTACGACATGCGTAACGTGTTCCAGGTCAACGTCGAAGAGGGGCGTCATCTCTGGGCCATGGTCTATCTGCTGCAGAAATATTTCGGCCGTGATGGCCGCGAAGAAGCAGCCGAGCTCCTGCAGCGCCGCTCCGGCGATCCTGACAAGCCGCGCATGCTCGGCGCCTTCAACGAGGCGACGCCGGACTGGCTGTCGTTCCACATGTTCACCTTCTTCACCGATCGCGACGGCAAGATGCAGCTCGAAAGCCTGGCGCAATCGGGCCTCGACCCGCTCTCGCGCACGTGCCGCTTCATGCTCACCGAGGAGGCGCACCACATGTTCGTGGGCGAGACCGGCATCGGGCGCACCTTGCAGCGGACCTGCGAGGCGATGAAGGAGGCTGGGATCGCGGACCCCAATGATATCGAGAAGATCCGAGCGCTCGGCGTCATCGATCTGCCGACCATGAAGAAGAAGCTCAACCTGCACTACTCGCTGTCACTCGACCTGTTCGGCTCCGAGGTCTCGACCAACGCCGCCAACGCGTTCAATGCGGGCCTGAAGGGCCGCTTTCAGGAGACCAAGATCGAGGACGACCACAAGCTCGAGAGCGCGACCTATCCGGTGCTCAAGCTGGTCGATGGCGTGATCAAGCGGGTGGACGAGCCGGCGCTGACCGCGATCAACATGCGGCTGCGCGACGATTACACGGCGGACTGCCAGCGTGGGCTCGATCGCTGGAACAAGATCATCGAGCGCACCGGCGTGCAGTACAAGCTGGAGCTGCCGCACGTGGCCTTCCACCGCCACATCGGCGAGTTCAGGGACATCAAGGCGACGCCGGATGGCACGATCGTCGACGAAGCGGCCTGGCAGCGCGACAAGGACAAGTGGCTGCCCTCGGCAGCCGACGGCGAGTTCATCAAGAGCCTGATGAAGCCCGTGACCGAGCCTGGCAAGTTCGCGAGCTGGATAGCGCCGCCGCGCGTCGGCATCGACAACAAGCCCGGCGATTTCGAGTACGTGAAGATCGCGGCGTAGACATCAGCGCTGGGGCGATGGTCGGGGCAAAGGGCCGGTTTGTCTCGATCCGCCCTGCCCAGTCGTGCCGGCGGGCGTCAGCCCGCTCCTGGCATCAGCGCGCGGGATGCATTGTGCCGCAGTATTCATGCCCTTGGCCGCTTCGCATTGGCCGACCGTCTGGTAGACGCAATTCGCCATACCTGAAATGTCCTTGAGGCAGACGGGGGAACTCTGCGCCAGAGCGGCTGGGGACACGGCGATGAGCGCCGCCAGAAGGCTTGATGAAGCAATCAGCGTCCTCATAAGGGGCTCCTTGATGCTCCCTCCCATGCGCAAAACGAACCGATCCCAGCTATCGTTCCTGACAGCAACGTAAGCCGGTTGGCAGGGAGCACCCTGCCAGCCGGCCTGCTTCAACAATGGCGCCGGAGACATCTGAGTCCCGTCAGCCGGCGTACGTGTTATTTGATTGAGGTTGCTCCGCTCGTATTGAGAGTGCGACTTATCGATTGGGGGTCGGGGCCGGCGACGGCGAAGGCTGGTTCTTCGGCATGTTGCCGCCCGCACCCGTCGTGCCGGCCTGGGAACTTGGAATGCACTGCGCCGAGGCGTTGCTGCCCTTGGCCTGCTCGCACGCCGCCATCGTCTGATACATGCAGCTCGGCTGCGCCGTCGGACTGCTCTTCAGACAGAATGGCTGATTCGGCTGATTCTGCGCCATCGTCGACGACGCCATGAGCAGCGCGGCAACGATCCCTGCGGACGCGATCAGTGTGCGCATAGAAGGCTCCTTTGGTTGTGCACCCCAGCCAGGAAAGAACGGTTTGTCGTGAGGCTTGTTCCTGATGGTCGAATTTTCGCGGCCCGCTGCCGAAAACGAAAACAGCAATTTTGTGAAAGCGGAACAATCGTTCGTCGTGTTCGAATGTGGATGGAACTTGCGTGTGTCGATTCATCTCGCATGACGTGAGCCAGATCATGTTGTGGCAGCCAGCAATCGCGCCCATGTAACTGATTGCGACACACCTATCATCCCTCGATCTGCATGGAGGGAACCATGAACGGTCACGATCGAACGCGCTCTCAGCAAGTGCCCTCTCGGCAAGCGCAAGAGAGCAAACGAGTCAGGCGTAGTCTGCATCCGACGGTCTACGTCGCCCTTGTCGGACTCGTATTGTGGCTCGTGCTGGCGATCTGGGGCTTCGGCTATGACGGCCAGACCGACTACCTGCTGGCCATCGTGACCGGCTTTCTCATCATCGCTGTGGCCATTCCCGCGACCTTGGCCCTGATGGCGTATTCTCAGGGGAACTCGGACGAAGGGAAGAACTCTGCGCCGCGCGACACTGCCTCGTTCCGACAATGGGCGGCGGAGGATTTCGACACCTGGCAGGATCGCGTCAAAGGTCGCAATGCGGCAGTCGAGGTGCTGCTGCCGATGGCGGCGATTGCGATCGGCATGACCGCATTCGCGGTCGTTCTGCATTTCACTGCCGTCGGTGCGTAGCGGCTATTGCTGGGGAATGCCCGCCTCGCGCACGACCTGCTGAAACTTTTCGACGTCGGCGCGGAACTTGGTGTCGAACTCTGCGGGTGTCGACACGACCGGCTCGTTGCCCATGGCCCTGATGCGGGTTTGCGTGTCGGGCAATGCGATCGCCGCCGCAGTCTCGCGCTGGATGCGCGCCACGATCTCACGCGGCGTGCCGGTGGGCACGAAATAGCCCTGCCAGCCGGCTGCTTCAAAGCCCGGGATGGCGTCTTCCGAGACAGTCGGAACGTCCGGCAGGACCGGCGAGCGCTTGGCGCTGACGACCGCGAGCGCGCGCAGCTGGCCGCCTTCGATCAGCGGCACGATCGTGCCGATCGGCACGATCGCCACATCGACCTCGCCCGCGATCAGCGCCGGATTGAGCAGTGCGTCGCCGCGATACGGAATCGCCTGGATGTCGATTGCGGCCGCGCGCTTGAGCATCTCCATAGTCAAGTGCAGGGAGTTGCCAACGCCGGTCATGCCGTAGTTGAGCTTGCCCGGACTGGCCTTGGCGAGTGCGATCAGCTCCTTCACGGTTTTCGCCGGCAGCCTGGGATTGGCCACCAGCACCGTCGAAGTCGTGACCAGCTGGGTCACCGGGATGAAATCCTTGAGCGTATCGAACGGCAGCGAGCGATAGATCGCCGGGCTGATCGCCTGGCCATTGGTGTTCTGCAGGATGGTGTAGCCGTCGGGCGGCGACTTGGCGACGAGATCGGCACCGGTCACACCGCCCGCGCCGGCACGATTCTCCACGATCACCGGCTGGCCGAAGGACTCCTGCAGCTTGGCGCTGATCACGCGCGCGAGCGCATCGACCGCGCCGCCGGCCGCGAATGGCACGACGATGCGGATGGGCTTGGTGGGATAGTTCTGTGCCGACGCGTCGGGCACGCCGAATGCGAGTGCGATGAGCACCGCCCGCCAAGGCCACCGCATGAGCTTCCCCTGATCTCGTGTTTCGTTCTTGATCAACAAAACAGACGTGGACCAGCGCGACAAGTGGGCGTCGTCGCGACCGGCCCTGCTCGGAGGAACACCCGCAATTGCCAGGAAGTTGATATTATCGCTGTTACACGCCCTTCCTGGCGACATGCGACTGCGGGAACGTAGGAGGCATCAAATGGGAATAGTGCTCGACCACACAATCGTGCCGGCTCATGACAAGGAGCTTTCGGCCCGGTTCCTGGCGCGGATTCTTGGCCTTCGCTACGAAGGCGCGGTCTCTCACTTTGCGCCGGTGCAGATCAACGACACACTGACGCTCGACTTCGACAACGAGTCCGAATTTGAGAGCCACCACTATGCCTTCAAGGTAGACGAGGCGGCTTTCGACGAGATTTTCAACCGGATTCGTGAGGACGGCATTCCCTACGGCAGCGGGCCTCGCTCGCTTGACGACATGACAATCAACCACCGTCGCGGTGGCCGCGGCTTCTACTTCCTTGATCCCAATGGCCACGTGCTGGAAGTGCTGACGGCCTAGCAGGCGTGCGCTACTCCGCCGCCTCGCCCGCGCGCGCTGCGTCCCACCACGGGCAGACGCCCTGCATGCGCTCGTAGTTGCCTTCGATCACATTCACCGGCTTGCGTAGACCGGTGGCGGCGGCCGCGATGCGGATCTTACGCGCCTCGACGCGGCCCTCCGGCGGCATCCACATGCGGTCGTGGCCCCACAGGCTCGGGCCCCAGGTCACTTCCTGCGTCTGCCAGTTGTCCGGGTCGATCACGCGTCCGCCCCAACCGTATTCGACCATGAAGCCGGACGGGCTGTTGGAATAGAACGAGGTCACCTCGTCGTTGATGTGTCGCCCGAGCGTGACACCGATCCGCCGCTCGATGCCAAGCGCAAGGTCGTAGCCTTGCCCGACGTCGTCGAGGTTATAGAGCTCGACCATGAGATGGTGCACGGCATTGCGACCGGTCTCGATGAACGCGACCGAATGGTGGCGCGGATTGGCGTGGAAGAAATAGGCGTTGAACGGCCTGGTCATGTAGTCGCTGAGCCGAAAGCCGAGCACGTCGCGGTAGAACGGCATCGCGTCGTTGATATTCTTGACGTGCAGCACCGCGTGACCCATGCCAAGCGGCCCGGTGCGGAAGCCCGAGATGTTGCGGCCGGGCTTGAACGGCTCGCTCGCGCATTCGGCGCCGTAGAATACTTCCAGCCGGTTGCCGAGTGGATCGGAGAAGGTGATCAGATCCTGCACGCGGCGCTCGTCGGCGAGCACGCGCGTGCCGCGCGTCACCGCGACGCCGTGGCGTTCGAGCCGCGCCGCAAAGCGCGCCAGCGCCGCTGCGTCGGCGACCTCCCAGCCGAAGAACGCGACGCCTTCACCGCCGTCCTCGCTGACCACCAGCCGTTGCTTGCGGTCGTCCATGCGGAAGGCGAGCATGCCACGGCTCTTATCGACGAGCTGCATGCCTAAGAACTTCTCGCCGAAGTCCGACCAGTCCTCGAGCGACTTGGCGCGCACGCCGACATATCCGAGAGCGTCGATCGACATTGAAACCTCAATCCTGCAGCGGAATTTTAGCGTCTTTCACCACCTTGGCAAATTTCTCCAGGTCGGTCTTGAAGGTTGCGGCAAAGGCCTCCGGCGTGCTGGCCACGATCTCGTTGGCGGTCGTTTCCATGCGGCCGCGCACGTCGGGCGCGTTCAGCGCCTTGGCGGCCTCGCGCTGGATCAGCGCCACAATGTCGCGCGGTGTGTTGGCGGGCACGAACCAGCCCTGCCAGCTCGACGATTCAAATCCCGGCAGTCCACCTTCGGCGATGGTCGGCACCTCCGGCAGCGCGGCCGAGCGTTTGGCGCCCGCGATCGCCAGTGCCCGCAGCCGTCCGGCCTCGACGTTGGGCTTGGCGGTCGCGAACGGCACGACGGCAAGATGCACTTCGCCCGCGATCAGCGCAGTGTTGAGCGGCGCGTCGCCGCGATAGGGCACCGCCTGCAGCTCGATGCCGGCCGCATGCTTGAACATTTCCATGGTCAGGTGCAGCGGATTGCCGATGCCGGTCATGCCGTAGTTCAGG
>Ga0066388_100001595_pt1 | contig 12953 bp, 10 predicted proteins | sample PanSoiMetaGPlot6_FD_64539 | JGI IMG/M metagenome (GOLD analysis project Ga0066388, IMG submission 64539) | Tropical forest soil microbial communities from Panama analyzed to predict greenhouse gas emissions - Panama Soil - Plot 6 (Hybrid Assembly) | ecosystem: Environmental > Terrestrial >... | reverse complement strand
TGCTCCAGGATCTTGGCGTTGGCGACGCAGTTCAAGGCCACGCCGCCCGACAGGCACAAATCGCGCACCCCGTGCTTCTTGACCAGCGAACGCACGAGATGCAGCACGATCTCCTCGGTCACCGCCTGCAGTGCGAAGGCCACGTCGCGGTGCCGGTCCAGGATCGGCTCGCCGCGTACGCGCGGCGGCCCGAAGGCGGCGCTGAACTTGGGCCTGAACGGGCGCAGCTGGCCGAAGGCGTCGTAGTTGAAATAGGCCATGTTGACGGCGTAGCCGCCGTCGGGCATCGGGCGGATCACGTCGCGGAAGCGCTCGACATAGGTATCCTCGCCGTAGGCGGCGAGTGCCATCACCTTGCCTTCGTCGCCGAAGCCGGCAAAGCCCAGATAGTCCGTGACGAAGGTGTAGACGAGACCGGCCGAGTTCATGATCCCGGTCGACCACAGACGCTCCAGCCGGTTGCCGCGGCCGAGATAGGCGCTCGACGAGCAGTCGTCGCCGTAGCCGTCCATCACCAGCACCAGCGCCTCCTCGAAAGGCGACACGAAGAAGATGGCGGCGTGCGAATTGTGGTGGGGAACGTTGACGATCGGCGGCAGCGCGGCCGCACCAAAGCGCCGGGTGAGATCGCGCGCCAGGAAATGATTGAGAAACACGATGTCGTTCTTCTGCGACGTATGGGAGCTGGGCAGCGCCAGGGCGAGGCTCAGCGGGAAACGGCCGAGCAGAATCGAAGCGAACGAGCGTCGCAGGAGCCGCAGGTCCCACGGCGTGGTAATGCAGTCGACATCGCTTAGATCGAGCCCCAAGTCCTCGAAGCCGGCGGCCAGGGCCTTCTTCGGAAACTTCTTCGTCTTCTTGTCGCGATTGAAGCGCTCTTCCTCGAGCACCAGCTCGGGCGCGCCATCCTTGAGGAAGGCGATGCCGCTGTCATGCGTCTTGGCTACGATCCCGAGTATTCGCAAGGCTCGAACACCGCTTAGCTGAACTCATATGCGACCGCACGCTAGCGGCGCCACAGACGGGATCGCCACGACGCGCATTAAAGACCAGCGTGCAGGAGTTGTCGAGTTCAGAGCGTCAGTGGGACGAGGATTGTTGCGTGCAAAACATCGCGGTGGGCGTTGCCGGACATCCGGTGCAGGTTTCAGGTTTCACGGAGCGGATGCACTTCGTCCCTGATACCCGAAACCGGAAACCTACAAGCCTGTCAGTCGTGCTTGCCGTGGCAGTGCTTGTACTTCTTGCCCGACTCGCACGGGCAGGGGGCGTTGCGCGCGACCTTGCCCCACGTAGAGGGGTCCTTCGGATTGAGGGCCGAGGCCGCCCTGCGGGTCTGCAGGGGGGCGCGCCTGTCGCCGTTGCGCCCGAGCGCCGGGGCGGGCCGTGAGCCCCCTGCCAACGCCGCCTCGGCCATCGCCAGCTCGTCGTCGCCGCTGAAGGGATCGACGTGGTGCGCCTGTACCGTCGACATGTCCACCACCGGCTCCAGCAGGTCCTCGGGAGGGCCGGCCATGGCGCGAAAATGCATCAGGTGCCCCGTGACCTGCTCGCGCAGGTTGGCCAGCATGGTCTGGAACAGCTCGAAGCTCTCGCTCTTGTACTCGTTGAGAGGATCGCGCTGGCCGTAGCCGCGGAAGCCGATGACGCTGCGCAGATGCTCCATGGCAATGAGATGCTCGCGCCACAGATGATCGAGGGTGTGCAGCAGCACCATCTTCTCGACCTGCCGCATGGCCTCGGGCCCGATCTCGGTCTCCTTGCTGCGGGCCTTCTCCTCGACGGCTGTCATTAGCCGGTCGGTGATCTCCTGATCGGCGATGCCCTCCTCGGCGGCCCAGCTCTCCACCGGCACCTGCACGTCGAAGACGCGATCGATCTCCTGCTGCAGCGTTGCCGCATCCCACTGCTCGGCGTAGGCGCCCTCGGGAATGCAGCGCGCAACCAGCTCGTTCACGACCTGCTGGCGCATATCGGCGACGGTTTCGCTCACGTCGTCGCGGCCCATGATGTCGATGCGCTGCTCGAAGATGACCTTGCGCTGGTCGTTCATCACGTCGTCGTACTTGAGCGTGTACTTGCGGGCGTCGAAGTTGCGCGCTTCGACCTTCTGCTGGGCCTTCTCCAGCGCCTTGTTGATCCAGGGGTGGGTGATCGCCTCGCCGTCCTGGAGCCCGAATTTGCGCAGCATCACGTCCATGCGGTTGCTGGCGCCGAAGATGCGCATCAGATCGTCTTCGAGCGACAGGTAGAATTTCGAGCGCCCGGGGTCGCCCTGGCGGCCGGAGCGGCCGCGCAGCTGATTGTCGATGCGCCGGCTCTCGTGCCGCTCCGTGCCCAGCACGTAGAGACCGCCGGCGTCGATCGCCTGCTTCTTCTTGGCCGTCACGTCCGCCTGGATCTCGGCACACTTGCCCCTGACGGCATTGAAGGTCTCGACGATCGCCGCGCGTCGTGCCGCGATCTCGGCGGGACCAGGATGGCGGCCCGCCTGAGCTTCCCGCGTCGTCCAGCCCCGCAGGCTATCGCTCATGAAGCGGAACAGGGGCTCGTTGATCGAGCCCAAACCCCACATGCGCCCCGCGTCGGCGAGCCACGCACGCGCTTCCTCGCGCAGATGGTCCTCGAACCAGTTGTCGAGGCCCGCCGGCTCGTCATGGCCGTTGCGCCGGCCGGCCGACTTGACGCCGGCGACGAACTCGAGGGCGATCTCGGCCCGCTTCTCGGCCACGGCGCGGCGGTCGCCTTCGACTTTCGCGCGCTGCCTCGCCACCTCCCTGACGCCGAGCTCGCGGCCGGCCGGCGCCTGCTTGCTCCAATCGGTCAGCTGCTCGTCGATCCATTGCCTCAGGTGGCCCTCGATCCAGTCATCGCCGAGGTAGAGGACATCATCGACCCATTTGCGCAGCTGCTCGCTGTCCTCGCCCTCCTGGTACACGGCCGCCATGCGGCCCGCGTCCATCTCCTCCTTCAGCCAGTCGCGGGCGCGGTAGCGGTCGTTGCCGCCCAGCTGGATATCGGTGCCGCGCCCCGCCATGTTGGTGGCGATGGTCACGGTCCCGGGAACGCCGGCCTGGGCGATGATGTGCGCCTCCTGCTCGTGGTAGCGCGCGTTGAGCACCAGATGGGGAACAGGGTCGCTGCCGCCCTTGCGGCCGAGATCCTCCAGGTAGCTGCCGACATCCAGGAGGTGCTTCTTGAGCTCGTCCTCCTTGCCGTCCTTGAGCTGCTCCGTCTGCTTCTTGATGTAGAGGCCGAGCTCGCGGATGTACTTCTTGTCCTTCAGGAGCGTGGAGAGCTGCTCGGACTTCTCGATCGACACCGTGCCGACCAGCACCGGCTGTCCGCGCCGGCGGCAGTCGGCGATCTCGGCGACGATGGCGCGCTGCTTTTCGGGAAGGGTGCGGTAGACCTCGTCGTGCTCGTCGGTGCGATCGACCGGCATGTTGGTCGGCACCTCGATCACGTCGAGCTTGTAGATGTCCAGGAACTCGTTGGCCTCGGTGGCCGCCGTTCCGGTCATGCCGGCCAGCTTCCGATACAGCCGGAAGTAGTTCTGGAAGGTGATGGACGCGAGCGTCTGGTTCTCCGGCTGGATCTTGACGTGCTCCTTGGCCTCCAGCGCCTGGTGCAGCCCGTCGGAGTAGCGCCGGCCATGCATCATGCGTCCGGTGAACTCGTCGATGATGATGACCTCGCCGGCCTTCACGATGTAGTCGCGGTCGCGCAGGAACAGTCCGTGCGCCTTGAGCGCCTGGTTGGCGTGGTGCACCACCGTGACGTTCTCGATGTCGTAGAGGGAGTCGCCCTTGAGCAGGCTTTTCTCCCTGAGCGCGGCCTCCATGGTCTCGTTGCCGGCCTCGGTGAAGGCGATCTGGCGCTGCTTCTCGTCGAGCTCGTAAAGGCCCTGGGCCTTGAGCAGCTCCTTGAGCTCCTCCTTGCTGTGCGCGCGCGTGAGCTCGCCTTCGATCTGGCGGTGCTCCACGATCAGCTGCCGGACGAGATCGTCGAGAGCATTGTAGAGGTCGGAGCGATCCTCGACCGGACCCGAGATGATGAGCGGCGTGCGCGCCTCGTCGATCAGGATCGAATCCACCTCGTCGACGATGGCGTAGGCATGGAACGCGTTTGATGCCGACTGGGGATCATCGTCGAGCTCCGGACGGACAGGATCCATGCTGAGCGCAACGGCAAGCTTCCGGCACAGCTCCTTGAATTCTTCACCGGCCGGCCCGTTTACGTCGCTTGCTTCCTTGAGGCCGTCTTTGGCCGCCTCCACGTCCCTGAGAGAGGCATCGATGTCCTGGATGCGGCCCTCCCACTCGCCCTTTCTGTCAGGATCGGCCTGGATGCGGAATTGATACCAGTCGGACGCCTCGCGCTTGAGGTGGCTGCCCGCCTCGCAGATCCTCTCCACGAACGCGCGTACGGCAACCGGCTGATCGGCATGCGTGCCGGCCAGCTCGTAGAGCGAGACGACATCCTGCCAAAGGGCCCTTGAGAAGGTGCGCATGCCCGGCTGCACCATGCTTGTCAGGGCCAGCTTCATGTTGTCGCGAAGGTAGTCGAACCCCAGCTCGTTGTTGGTGCCGTAGGTAACGTCGCAGTTGTACTGCAGCCGCCGCTCATCGTCCTCCAGCCCGTGCACAATGCAGCCGACGGTGAGGCCCAGGAACTTGTAGATGCGGCCCATCCACTCGGCGTCGCGCTTGGCGAGGTAGTCGTTGACGGTCACGACATGCACGCCGCGGCCCGTGAGCGCGTTGAGGTAGACGGGAAGCGTGGCGACCAGCGTCTTGCCCTCGCCGGTCTTCATCTCGGCGATCTTGCCGTCGTGCAGCACCATGCCGCCGATCAGCTGCACGTCGAAATGCCTTTGCCCCAGCGTGCGCTTGGCCGCCTCGCGGACAGTGGCGAAGGCGGGAATGAGCAGCTCGTTGAGCGCAACGCCTTCGGCCAATTGCGCACGGAAGGTCTCGGTGCGCGCCTTGAGTTCGCTGTCGGCGAGGTGCTCAAGCTCCGGCTCAAGCGCGTTGATGGCATCGACGGTGGGCCGATAGGACTTGACTTTGCGGTCGTTGGCCGACCCAAACACCCTGGCAGCAAGCGCGCCGAAAGACAGCATATGGTAAGGTTCCCGTTGAGTCGCCGCGAGTTGAGCTGTCGGGCGGTAAACGCCGCAAAGCGGGCGAGCACGGCCCTTACAGGCACGTCTTGAGGCGGGAATACACGAAAACCCGCGCGGAGAAGCGCCTGCACTGCCGGTCCCGCCGGGTAAACTCTGAAATAAGGACCGGCGCCAGCATTGTCAACGAATGTGCCCTGCCGTCATGTCCGCCGTGACGGCATTGCGGCCTCTCGTGCCCGCTCGGATTTGCAAGCAGATTTTGCAGGCTTGAGGGATAAGGGCGGGATCGAGTAAATCCGGTCCTCATCCTGGGAGGGGTATCCTCTCCCCCCTTGCCGGGGGCAGGCCAGGTGAGGGCCGCAACAGGGGTTCGTCCCAAAGCGACAAGGGGAGCTGGCAGCCATGGCCACATCCACGGTCTCGCCGTTCGCGCCGGCTCGGCCGCCAGAGCTGCCGCAGGTGCCGGGCGTCAGGTTTGCGGCCGCCGCCGCCGGCATCCGCTACGCAAACCGCACCGACCTCATGCTGGCGGTGCTGCAACCCGGGACGGTGGCAGCCGGCGTCCTGACCCGCTCCAAGACCAGCTCGGCGCCGGTGCTCTGGTGCCGCAGGATCCTTGCCAACGGCAGGGCGCGCGCCCTGGTCGTCAACTCCGGCAACGCCAACGCCTTCACAGGCAAGAGGGGCGCCGAGGCGACACGCATGACCGCGGAGGCGGCGGCGGCTGCCATCGGTTGTGCTCCCGATGAGGTTTACGTCTCCTCGACGGGCGTGATCGGCGAGCCGCTCGATGCCGGCAAATTCGCGCACCTGCTCGACGGCCTCGCCAGGGCGGCGGCGCCGGATGCCTGGCAGGGGGCGGCGCGGGCCATCATGACGACGGACACCTTCCCCAAGCTGGCCACCCGCACGGTGCGGCTCGGCGAGAGGGATGTGGTGCTCAACGGCTTCGCCAAGGGCGCCGGCATGATCGCGCCGGACCTCGCGACCATGCTGGTCTACATGTTCACGGACGCCGCTATCGATCAGCCCGTGCTGCAGGCCATGCTGGCTGCGGGCGCCGAGAAGAGCTTCAACTGCATCACCATCGACAGCGACACGTCGACGAGCGACACCGTGCTCGCCTTCGCCACGGGCGCGGCGGCGGCGCGCGGCGCGCCCGCGATCAAGGATGCGGCGAGCCCGGAGGGCAAAGCCTTTGCTGCCGCCCTGCACGAGCTGATGCGGGAGCTGGCCCTCATGGTGGTGAAGGACGGCGAGGGCCTGACCAAGTTCGTCACGATCGAGGTGGCGGGCGCCGAAAGCGACGCCGCCGCTCGCCGCATCGGCTTTGCCATCGCCAATTCGCCGCTGGTCAAGACGGCGATCGCCGGCTGCGACCCGAACTGGGGGCGCGTGGTGATGGCCATAGGCAAGGCCGGCGAGACAGCAGACCGCGACCGCCTGTCGATCTGGTTCGGCGGCATCCAGGTCGCGAGCAACGGCGAACGGGCACCCAGATACGATGAAAAGACCGTCGCCGCCTACATGCAGGGGCAGGAGATCGCCATCCGCGCGGATCTCGGGCTGGGCGCCGGCAAGGCCACCGTGTGGACTTGCGACCTCACGCACGGCTACATCTCGATCAACGCGGATTATCGCAGCTAGGCGGTCCCGGATCCGATGATGGGGGGGTTCCAATCGGATTGGAGGCCAGGCCCTTGCAACGGCCGGCGTATTGCGGATGATGCAGTCATTGATCGCGCTTTTGGTTACCGCAGGGCAGACCCTTCGTGCTCGGCCATTCCTGGCCTCAGACGTTGGAGCCGAGGGGTCTCCGCCCTTAGGATGGGAAGGCGATATCTTGGCACCGACTTGGGGAGCGCGCCGGTCGACGCCAAGGTCGATCGGAACAAGTTGCGACGGCGCCGCTCGCCGCGCGGGCATGAGGGTCCGCTTTGATCAGGCTAGCTCGTGCTGGCTCACATCGTCAGTCAGGAATTTCACGTTCGCCGCGCGGATCTTGGCGGCTTCGTCGTCGTAGGGGAACGGCAGGAAGGCGTAGCGCCGCCCGCGCGTCACCCTGGACACAGAATGCAGCAGCGAGCACGAGAACACCACGGCGCCGCCCGGCGGTGGCTTGAAGCCCCGCGGGCCGTACTCGGGGAAGCTCACCTCGCCGCCCTCGAAGTCGGCGTTCAGGTTGAGCGAAGCCGCGAAGCGGCGATGCGCGGTTCCCTTCGTGGTGTTGTCGCGATGGGCGGCGAAGTGGCCGCCGTCCTCGACGCGATAGCAGCCGACGAGGTAGCGCTCCATATTGGTGGCGTTGTACTGGTAGGCCTTGGCCAACAGCGGCACCACGCGGCGGACAAAGCGCCGCCGGATGCGGCGGATGATCTCCTCGTCCTCGATGAGGTGGTCCCGGCGCCGCTTGTGGCTGGCGTCGAGCCTTGGCACCGTCCGGCCGCCGATGTCCTGCATGAAGCCGGATTCCTCGTTTCCCCTCGTCTCATAGAGGCCGATCAGCGTCTCGCACAGGTCCGGCTCGAAGACGTTGGGTAGCACCAGAATGGGAGCCTGCACCTCGAAGCCGGCAAAGCGCTCCGGCGGGGGCAGCGTCCGGAGGCACGCAACCAGCGCGCGGGCATCGCTGCCGTCGGCCGCGAACGGAATGACCCTGAGGACACGTAGCGTAGGATCGAGCACGACCCAGATGCGGCGCAGCGCTACCTTGCCCTTGGTGAGGTCGGCATCATGCGGGATGGCGCCGTAGAGCCTGCTGGCGCGGCCGTCGAAATCCCAGAAGATGCGGTAGCCCGGAATGCGCCCCGAGACACGCTTCTGTGCTTCATCGGCCGGGTCGATGCTGACGCCGAAGAAGGACGCCCTGACATCGTCGAACAGGTCGAGCTCGGCGCGCGCCGCGGCAACCGCGTCCTGGCCCCTTGCGTCCGACGCCGTCATGAAGAAGCACAGGACCAGATACCTGCCGCCGACGGTGTCGAATGCGAATTTCTCGCGGGTTGTCGAGCGCGCCTCAAACCAGGGGGCAGGATCGCCGGGGAGGAGATTCTTGTAGGATGGCATCTTGAAGCATGGCCGGTTGCATGGACCTTGAATCGAGCGGGGCACATGCTACCACCCTTTTCTTCAATTCCGAGGTAAGCATGGCGCTGGACATTCTCCTCGTCGCCGCCTGCGCGCTCGTCGATGCCGACGGGCGCGTGCTGCTGGCCAAGCGGCCGCCGGGCAAGCCGCTGGCCGGGCTGTGGGAGTTTCCCGGCGGCAAGATCGAGCCGGGCGAGACGCCGGAGGCGGCGCTGATCCGCGAGCTTGAGGAGGAGCTTGGCATCCAGATCGCGGGCAAATGCCTCGCCCCGCTCAGCTTCGCCAGCCACAGCTACCCCGATTTCCATCTGCTGATGCCGCTCTATGTGTGCCGCAGGTGGGACGGCGACATCGAGGCGCGCCAGGGGCAGCAGCTGACCTGGGTGCGGGCGCAGCGCCTCGCCGACTACGCCATGCCCCCGGCAGATGAGCCTCTAAAAGCCGTGCTCCGCGATCTGCTGTAAGCCCCCGGCAACCATTGCGCAGGCAACGCGGCCAAGGGGCATAGAATGCCCAGGGGCGGCCAGTTTCGGCGGTAGCCTTCAGGTACCCGGAGCTCAGCGATCGCAGCGTACGGCAATCCTGGCCGCGGGAAACCGCATTTGGGAGGGGAGGCCCGGGGCAGACCTGCCGTCTCCTCGCCGAGCCGCGCGCTCAGCTCAACGGTTGCACCTCCCTCAAATAGCATCCTCATCAAACATCAGAGCAGCAGCCTTCCCGGAAATCCTGGAGCAGCCAAAAATCCCTCAAGACCCCAGTGGTCTCCGTTTGCCGCATCCGCAACACGGCCTGAACCTGGAAGCGGTAGCTGCAGACTAACCATCCGAAGTCAGGGACTGGGATAAGGGACTTGCAAGATGAAGAAGCTGGTGCTTGCTGCTGTTGCAGTCGCTTGCACGGGCGCTCTGGCTCTGGCGCTGGCTGAGCCGCCACCTGATCCGGCAGGAAAGGCTCCCGACACTCAGCCGAGCCTCAGCGCGCCGCCGCCGACGGCCAGGACGCCCCGCGCGACGGCGATCAAGCTCGAGGTTTTCGAGAGCGGAGCGCCGGCTGCAACCATCACCGTCCCGCTGTGGCTGATGCGAGGTGCCTCGCGGCTGTTGCCCAAACAGTTGGAGGGCGTCGACATCGATCAGCTCTTCGCACTCATCGACAACCCGCCGGAGAACGGCATCCTGCTCGAGGTCAACGACCAGAAGGCCGGAGAGCGGCTGGTCATTTCCGTCGTCGGCAATTAGCCGGGCGAGCCGCGCGTGCCCCCGCGACGCCGGCAGGCGGCCGGTCTTTTCTCCCCCGAACCGGGGATGCGCGCCCACACCGGACGCGCCATCTGGAGCATAGGGCACCCGACCGGGAGCGACGCCCGCTGGTGCCGCGCCCCGCCTTTCCTCCTCGGGGCAGGGCGCGGCCATTGCCTTCCCAAGGCTGCGCGCCAAGGGGACCCAGCCCCGGGCACCACACCTCGAAGCCTGCCGATTGAGCAGCCCATGAAACGCGCGCCAGAGACGGGCAAGGCGAAGTACACGGCCCGCATCGACAATATCTATTTCCTCTCGCGCATCGGCCAGTCGCTGCGCTGGGCGACGCAGGACATCGCGCGCGAGGAGCTGCCCGCAGACATCAGACAGCTGCTGGCCAGACTTGAGCGTCTGGAGGCGAAAACCAAGACGAAAGACCAGCCCCCCGAGGATGGCTCCACCGCTTAGGCGGCGCCCGCATCTTGCCTCCGCAGCGACCGATCTGCTGTGCCGGCGCGGCAACAGGTGCCGGCCGGCTCGCCTACGCAATGGGCCGCGCCCGGCATATTTTCCTAGGCCCGGAGCGCCCGCGAGTTGCACCGCCGTCGATTTGCACTAAATTCGCTGAGCAAGGCACCATCGCCCGGCGATCATCATCCGCAAACACCATCATGGCCAACCTCGATATGGCGCGCGGCCAGTCGCGCGAGAACAAGATCAAGCTGCACGGCGCCGAGGCCTTCCGGGGCATGCGCAAGGCCGGGCAACTCGCCGCCGAGGCGCTCGACCTGCTGGTCGACCACGTCAAGCCCGGCGTTACGACGGAGCACCTGGACGATCTGATCGTGGAGTTCGCATTGCAGCGTGGGGCAATCCCCGCCCCGCTCAACTACCGGGGGTTCCCCAAGGCGATCTGCACCTCGGTGAACCACGTGGTGTGCCACGGCATCCCCAACTCCAAGCCCCTGAAGGACGGCGACATCATCAACATCGACGTGACCCTCATTCTCGACGGGTGGCACGGCGACACCAGCCGCATGTATGCCGTCGGCCATATCGCGCGCCGCGCCGAGCGGCTGATCGAGGTCACCTACGAGGCCCTGATGCGGGGCGTGGCGGCGGTGAAGCCGGGGCACACCACCGGGCACATCGGCGCGGCGATCCAGCGCTACGCGGAGAGCGAACGCTGCAGCGTGGTGCGCGACTTCTGCGGCCACGGCCTGGGGCGCGTGTTCCATGACCGGCCCAATATTCTGCACTACGGCGAGCCCGGCGAGGGGGTGGTGCTGGAGCCCGGCATGTTCTTCACCATCGAGCCGATGATCAACCTCGGCAAGCAGCACGTGAAGATTCTGGCCGACGGCTGGACGGCGGTAACCCGCGATCGCGAGCTCTCGGCGCAATTCGAGCATACGGTCGGTGTAACGGAGACCGGGTGCGAGATCTTCACCGTCTCGCCCAAGGGGCTGCGCCGGCCGCCCTATCGGACCGCGTGAACGCCGGCAAGGGGGGTGTGAATGAGCCGCGGGCTGAAGGACGGCAGCGTCTCGTCGGACCTCTTCGCGCAAGAGGCGCCGCAGCCTCGGCGCCCGGCAGCGCAGCACGAGGGGCACCGCCAGAGGCTCAGGGATCGCTTCTCCAAGGCGCCGGAAGCCCTGCCCGACTACGAGTTGCTCGATTTGCTTCGGTTCTCCTAAGACGTTGGAACACCGGGCGATTGGTTTTACAAGCCGCTCGCAGAAAGGCCCATGGAGTGCCAGGGCTTCTGGCGGATTGTAAAACCGTCCCGGCCCGGCATTTGGGGCCCGGGCCCCTCTTCTCAATCCGCACATGTTGGGGCTCGGGCCCCATGATCTCAATAACTTCTGGGGCCCTGGCCCCATGCTGGAATTGCATATTATCGTTGCGAGGTGGGGTGCAATCTGTTAATATACAGACAACATGCGATCACGACTGAGGGCTTCAACATGGCACCCCCGAAAATCCGCAGAGGCACCGCCTTTGAGGCTTGGCGTGAGCAGATGGGCCTGAGCCGAGCTGAGGCCGCGGCCGCGCTCGGCGTTTCGACAATGCAGCTGAGCAGGTGTGAGGCGGGAGTGGATTACGCGGGCGGCAGTTTCACGCCGACCAAAACCATGCGGCTCTTGATGAGGGCCATCAGCAAGCACGGGGTCGAGCACACGCCATGGCCCGCCTGATCCTGAAATGACGAACGGCCCCCGGGGGACAACCGGAGGCCGCTGAATCTGTGTCAGTTGTGTCCCTATGCGTTCAGCTCTCACACCGCTCGCTATGGACCGCCAACATGCAACTTCTGCCCGATTTGCTTGAGGAAGTCAACACCCCAGGGGCCCGGGCCCCAACACAAAATCCACCGAAAACATGCCCACTAAGCGTTCTTAGCGGGCACAAGCCATCAATTCGCGAAGCCGCCAAAATGCTCGGCGGCGAGGCCACCGGCAACAAGATCATTTGCCCCGGTCCCGGCCACTCGCGCAAAGATCGCTCGCTATCGGTGTTGTTCGGCGACGAACTGCCCGATGGGTTTGTGGTGCGGTCGTTCGCTGGCGACGACGATCTTGTCTGCAAAGACTGGGTGCGCGCGCGGCTCGGCATGCCGGTGCGCGACTGGCGCTTGCGCCAGCCAAGCGATTTGCCGCAGCGCCAGCCCAAGCTTGCAACCGATGACCAGCCCGACCGCATCAGAGCCGGGCTGGCGATTTGGCATGGGGCCCGCAATATCCGCGGCACACCTGCTGAGTCCTATCTCGCCAGCCGCGGTCTCAAGATCGACGAGGACCTCAGCCACGTCCTCCGCTTCTCATCGAGCCTAAAACTCGACAAAGCGCCTGCTATAGCCATGGTCGCGCTTTATCGCGATGCCATAAACGACGATGAGCTTTGTGGCGTTCACCGGACGTTTCTCCACCCTGACGGTCGACCAATACTAGACGCCAAGGGGAGCAAGATCCGGCGAATGTTGGGGCGCGCCCAAGGCGCTGCGATCAAACTCGACGCCCATGTAGATGTCACGCTGGGGCTGCACCTCGGTGAGGGCATCGAAACCTGCCTTGCCGCTCGCCAGTGCGGCTATCGCCCAACATGCGCTACCGGCTCGGCGAAATTCATCGAGGCATTCCCGGTGCTCGCTGGCATCGAGGCCATCAATATCTTTGCAGAGAATGATCAGCCTAGCCGCAAAGCCGCGAATGCATGCGGGCAACGCTACGTCGATGCAGGATGCGAAGCCTGGATGCTGGAGCCAAACGCCGGCGACATGAATGATTACATCAGGAGCGCGCCGTGACCGACGCTCCTGGGATTACACGCACCCCTATCGGAAATGGCAGCAACGTTCCGGCCAGCAACCCCGAACTTATGGCGTTGGCGCGCCTCGTCAAAGCCCATGACACCGTCCTAGAGACAGAACTCGCCGCCACCTTTGTGGACCGCTACGCCAACACCATGCGCTACTGCCACGGCTGGGGGTTCTGGCTGGA
>Ga0066388_100001594_pt1 | contig 12953 bp, 10 predicted proteins | sample PanSoiMetaGPlot6_FD_64539 | JGI IMG/M metagenome (GOLD analysis project Ga0066388, IMG submission 64539) | Tropical forest soil microbial communities from Panama analyzed to predict greenhouse gas emissions - Panama Soil - Plot 6 (Hybrid Assembly) | ecosystem: Environmental > Terrestrial >... | reverse complement strand
CCCGGGGTTTTTGTATCAAATTTCTCAAGCGGATCGTCGGTCCGCGAAATCTGGACTTCGCCATTCCGCGAGCGATTTTTCCCCGGCAAAACGAACGGAACCAGTTCTTCTTCGCCGATCCGTTGTCGTTTGTGCGGAACGTAGCCCGTGTTCCCGACGACACTGTTTTGAATTTCGAACTCGGCCGGCGTCGCGCTGACGTAGATTAACTGGTTCGTCGCTTTCATGAACTCGTCGAAGTTCAATGGCCGATTATCCAGCGCACTCGGCAGACGAAATCCGTAATTCACTAGCACGGTTTTGCGCGACCGATCACCTTCGTACATTCCGCCGATCTGCGGAATGGTCGCGTGCGATTCGTCGATCACGACCAGATAATCCTTTGGGAAAAAGTCGATGATTGTGTACGGCTTCGAGCCCGGCGGCCGGCCAGATAAATGGCGCGAATAATTCTCGATGCCATTGCAAAAACCCATTTCCTGCAACATCTCGAGATCGTACTCAGTGCGAATGCGGAGCCGCTGGGCCTCGAGAAGCTTGTTCTGCGATTCCAAAACTTTTATGCGGTCTTCCAGCTCGCCGCGGATCGTTTGCAACGCGCGATTCAACTTGTCGGCCGGCGTAACGAATTGTTTTGCCGGGTAAAAGACCATTACGCTGAGCGATTCGCGGGCGTGACCGGTCAAGGGATCGAAACGGGTGATGGCGTCAATCTGATCGCCGAAAAATTCGAGCCGGACCGCGTCTTCGTCGGCGGTCGCCGGATAAACTTCAACGACGTCACCACGAACTCGGAATTTGCCGCGCGAAAAATTGATGTCGTTGCGCTCATAAAGCATGTCGACGAGACGGCCGAGGACCGCTTCACGCGAAGTATGCTGGCCCCGCTTCACGCTGAGCAACATTCGTTCGTAATCTTCCGGCGACGTGACGCCGTAAATGCACGACACGCTGGCGACGACGATGGTGTCGCGCCGCGAAAGCAGCGAGCTGGTCGCGGCCAGTCGCAGTCGCTCGATCTCTTCGTTAATCGACGAATCCTTTTCGATGTAAGTGTCCGTCCGGGGAATGTAGGCTTCGGGCTGATAGTAATCGAAGTAGCTGACGAAATATTCGACCGCGTTCTTGGGGAAAAATTGTTTAAACTCGGAGTAAAGTTGCGCGGCGAGCGTTTTGTTGTGCGAAATCACCAGGGTCGGCCGACCCAGCTCGCGAATCACGTTCGCGATGGTGAAGGTTTTGCCCGAACCGGTGACGCCGAGCAGCGTCTGGTGGCGGTTATCGGCCTCGACTGATTTGATCAGCTTCTTGATCGCCTGGCCCTGGTCGCCGCGCGGCTTGTAGTTCGATTCGAGCTGAAAAGGCATCCGCCAATCTAGCATCGTGTTGGGCGATCCCCAAGATGCGGATCGGCCGCGATGTCTACGATTTAGCTCTTCGCGGTCCAGATTTGATTCAGAACGCGCCGGAAATTGCCGCCAAGTATGAGTTCAATATCGGCATCGGAGTAGCCGCGGCGAATCAAACCATCGGCCAAATCGAACATGCGCTTGAAATGATTGAAGCCGTCGGTGTCCATCTTGTCGCGAAATCCGTAACTCGCTTTATAGAGGCCGCGCAGCCACTTCTTGTCCTCGGGCATCGCATCATAACCATCGAGATCGTAATCCCTGCCCACTCCGACATGTTGGACACCGACGAGCTTCGCGACGTGATCGAAATGGTCGAGCAAAGTCTCAATGTTGGTCGGTTCCCTGTTCGAAACGAAATTGCGCACGCCGGTGATTCCAATGACGCCGCCTTTCTCCGCCATTTTGCGGATCGCTTCGTCTGTTTTGCAACGCGGATGGTTTGGATTCAGGGCGCGACAGTTCGAATGAGTGATCAGCACCGGCGCTTTCGAAATTTCGAACGCATCGAGCGTTCTCTTATCCCGCAATGCGCTGTGTCGACGGCCATTCCGATCTTGTGCATGCGTTGGATACTGCTCACGCCGAAATCGCTGATGCCTTCGTCGTGCCGCTCCGTGCTCCCGTTCCCGATCAGGTTGCGACTGTTGTAAGTGAGAAGCGAGATGCGCTGGCCGAGTTGGTTGAAACGATCAACCTCGTCAGGTGTCCGAAAATGCTCTGAATTTTGCACCCCGAGAATGATGCCGATCTTCCCCGCCTTTTTTGCGTCTTCGATACTCGCCGCATCATCGATCCTCGTGAGTTTGTCGGTATGATGGGCGATAAGACCGTTCCAATGTCCGATGAATGACGTTACGTCCTCGTAGGCATTTGGTCCGACTGTTCCGACCGCAACGTTCATCACGTCGATTCGCGATTCTTTGAAACGCTGGAAGTCATCGGCGGTAAATATTTCCGGATTGGTAAACCAGGTCGGACGTTTGTCGCCTTTTAACGGCGCGAGCACGCTGACGAGGGTGAACGGGTTCAGCATATCGATCGTGGTTGTCCGCTGCAGCAGATCGATAGCGCGAGAGGAATACTTCGTCGCCCCTTGCGCGAAAACCCGGAACCAGCCGCGGTTGAGCACGGGGCGATTGACGCCGCGTCAGCAGTTTCAAATTTTCTGCCATCTCCAAATGATGTTAAGCGAGTCGCGTTTTTGTCTTCAATCAGAATAAGCCCAGCGCGCGAAACCGGAGCGCAATTGACTGAGCCGGACAAATTGCGAAGGTCGAATTGGAGGAGCCCTGAATCCGCAAAGATTCCTCGCCGAGTTAAAGCGCCGCAACGTTTTTAAAGTCGCGGTTGCATACATCGTTGCCAGTTGGGCGCTGGCTCAGGGGATCGCGCAAGTCCTGCCAGTCTTCGACATTCCGAACACGTTCATCCGCTGGGTCATCGTCGCGCTCATGCTCGGATTTCCAATCGCGATGATGCTGGCCTGGGTTTACGAACTCACTCCCGAAGGATTGGTGCGCGAAGAGCATGTCGAGCCCCACGAGCGAAAAAGCGCGGGACGCATCCTCAATTTCGCCATTATCGGCGTTCTACTCGTTCTCATCGCGGTGCTCATTATCGATCGGCTTCCGTTCCGAAGCTCGAGAGGCGAACTGATTCCGGAGAAGAGCATTGCGGTGTTGCCATTCTCGAATTTTAGCGAAGATAAAAAAAACTCGTTCTTCGCTGACGGAATTCAGGACGATATTCTGACGGCGTTGGCCCGAATCGGCGGCTTGCGTGTGATCAGCCGTTCGTCGGTGATGCAGTTTCGTGATCCGGCGGCGCACAGTTTGCGGGAGATCGGCAAATTACTCGGCGTGGCCAACGTCTTGGAAGGAAGCGTGCGACGGGAAGGGGATTTGGTGGTGGTAAATGTGCAATTGATCGACGCTTTCAAAGATCGACATCTCTGGGCCAATCGTTACGAGCGAACTCTGGCGAATTCGTTAGGTCTGCAGGGTGAGCTCGCGACCGAAATTGCGGACGCGCTGCGGGTAACGCTCACCGCCGATGAGAAAGCGCGGGTCGAGATGAAGCCGACCACGAGTGAGGAAGCGTACCTTGTCTATTTACAGGCGAACCAGATTCAACGAAATCCGGACACGCTCCTCGAAGATTTCAAAAAAGCAGACCAACTTTACACGAAAGCGATCACGCTTGATCCAAAGTTTGCGCTCGCGCATGCGCGGCTCGCGTCTACGGCCGGGCAGATTTTTCATTTTTATGAGCCGACCGATGTTTGGAAATCGAAAGCGCAGATAGAATCAGAAGCCGCTCTGCGCCTTCAGCCAAATCTCGCTGAGGCATATCTGGCTCGTGGTCAGTACGATTACTGGATCGATCAGAATTACGAACAGGCGTTGAAGGAATTCGACAAGGCGTCGCAATTATCCCCGAACAATGCGGACGTCGGAGAATTAGTGGCCTCGATCATGCGCCGGCAAGGTCGTTGGTCCGAAGCGGTCGCAACGTTTGAAAAAAGCCAGAAGCTCGATCCGCAGAATCCGAACATTGTTCGCAACCTCGTTTTCACGAACACTGCGTTGCGGCGATGGTCGGAGGGGGCGCGTTGGGCCGAAAGATGGCGCGCGATGGCGCCGGCCTCGCTGGTTGCGAAAATCCAAAGCGGATATGTCGATTTCTGGTGGAAAGGCCAAACTGGTCTACTCAAATCCTTTTTGAGCGAAGTTCCGGCCGGCGTTGATCCAGATGGCGTCGTTACATCATCCCGTTGGGAAGTGGCAATGATCGACAGAGATTATACGACCGGGGCGCGCGTGCTGGAAAATTCAGCACTCAACGAACTTTCTTATAGCACCAGTGGACTCACGCCAAAGGGCATGCTTGAAGCGTGCACGGATTTGGCCCAAGGCAACACCGAACGCGCACATACAATTTTCGAATCGATCCGGCCAGCTTTGGAGTCGGCTGTCAAGGAAGCGCCATCAAGCGCCGGGCGACATGCCGATCTCGGATGGCTCTACGCGTTTATGGGCCGGAAAGATGATGCAATTCGCGAAGCCCGGCGCGCGGTCGAGCTAAAGCCGGAATCAAAAGATGCGGTCGATGGCGCGATCATGAATTGTTATCTCGCGCTGGTTTACGCGCGAGTTGGAGAAAAAGATCTGGCGTTCCCGCTGATTGAGCGTTTGGTGAATACTCCCGGGGCGGTCGACAGCGCGGATTATAGTCTCACCGTGAACGATCTGAAGTACCGGTGGGAATGGGATCCAATCCGGAACGATCCGCGTTTTCAAAAATTGATCGGACAGGCGCCACAGTGAATCTAACGAAATTTTTCGCCGAGCTAAAACGGAGAAAAGTTTACGCGATCGCGGTTGGCTACCTCGTCGGCGGATGGGCATTGGCTCAGGGGATCGCACAAGTTTTGCCGGTTTTCGACAGTCCGAATTGGGTGATTCGATTGCTCGTCGTAATGATCATTCTCGGATTTCCGGTCGCCCTCGCGCTCTCCTGGTTTTTCGATCTTACTCGCTACGGGATCGTGCGCACGCCGGCTCTCCACGAAATCGACAGCGCGCTGCGACCAGCTGCCGATGAGCATTCCATCGCCGTTCTGCCCTTTGCCGATCTCAGCCCGAATCGGGATCACGATTATTTCAGCGACGGCATTACCGAGGAAATTCTTACCGCGCTGTCGAAGATCGACAACCTACGTGTGGCCGCGCGCCGTTCATCCTTTTGGTTCAAAGATCGGCAAGCTGATCTGCGCGAGGTCGCAAGCAAGCTCAACGTTGCGCATGTTTTGGAAGGATCGGTTCGCCGCGATGAGAATCGCGTTCGCGTCACCGCCGAGCTGATCGACGCCCGAAGAGGGTTCACGATCTGGTCGGACACATTCGAGCGTGAAATGCAAAGCATCTTTGCGCTTCAGGACGACATCACCCACGCAATTGTCGATAAATTGAAACTGAAGCTGGCGATTTCCGCGCCCTCGGCCGCGCGCAGCCCGGACGCTTACGATTCCTATCTCCAGGGACTTTTTTATTCGGACAAGAGCACAGAGGAAGAGCTGCGAAAAAGTCTCAGATATTTCGAGACCGCATTGGAGAAAGATCCGCGATTTGCGCGCGCCTGGACTGGAATCGCAAAGTCGTGGCTTTGGCTGGCGGACGCCTATGTCGCGCCGCTCGAAGCCTATTCGAAAGTGCGCGATGCCGCGCTCAAAGCGCTGAAGATCGACAAGAGTGATGCCGAAGCGCACGTTTATCTCGCCGAAACAAAAAGGATTCTCGACTGGAACATGGACGGCGCAGCTCGCGAATTCACGCGAGCGGTCGAGCTTGATCCCAAATCGACGCCGACGAATTATTTTTCGGCTGCGTTCTGGGCCGCGCTTGGCGAACGTGAGGACGCGCTAAAGTATTTGAAACGCACCGCCACGATTGATCCAGCGTCGCTCTGGGTGAACAACGCCGCCTGCGAACTTTATCGTTACTTCGGGTTGTTCGATGAAGCGATGGCGGCCGGTGAGCGCTCCCTGCAACTGGATCCGGCGTTTATTTATGGCGAACCATTGCTCGCCGCGCTCTATCGCGAGATGGGTCGCTTCGACGAAGCTATTGCTCTCTACGAAAAAGCGCAAAGCTTCAGCGGCCGGCCGCCATTCGGTCTCGCCATCACCTACGCAAAGATGAATCGGCCGGACGAAGCGCGCGCAATGCTGGCCAAAGCGGTCGCCGCCCGAGGAAGTTACACGCCGGGCGACGCGATCGGGCATGTCTACGTCGCGCTCGGCGCGCACGAAGACGCGATGCGTGAACTGGAGCGGGCCGCCAACGAACGCTCGTCATCTCTCCATTTTGTCGGCATTGCCCCGGAGTTTGCGCCGCTTCGTTCGGACAAGCGATTCGTCTCAATCGTCGAAAGGATCGGACTCGATCCCAAAAAGGTCTTTGCGATCAATCCGCCGAGCTGATCACTGAAAGATTACATCCCGTCCGTGTCCGTGCGAGCGAATGCCGTAGCTGTGCAGGTCCCGCGCGGCCAAATGCATTCCGAAAATGAGCACCGCGATTAAACCAAAATATAAGATCGACATCGTCCAGCGCTGCGTCGGCGTAACTTCATAATACCGTTGTTCTTCTTCGGTTCGCTTCCGAAACAGCGACACGATGCGGGGAAGCGAGGCGATGACCATCAACCAGACGATGAAGTTTGGATATTTCCAGCCGAACCAGAGCAGAATAGCGAATCCCGGCAGCCACAGCCAACGCGACAAAGCGGTGACGATTCGTCCGCCGTCCAGCATTCCGACCGGAGTCAGATTGAAGAGGTTCAGGAAATAACCGAACCAGGCGAGGGCGAAGAAAATTGGAATGTCGAACAGTTCGCCGATCGAGTTGCACGCGAACGCGCCGAACGAACCGAGCATCGGGCCACCAATTCCGACACATGCTTCCATCCACGCGTTGCGAGGCGCTTCCTTCAGCGCGATGAACGCACCCATAAACGGGATAAAGACCGGCGCGCCGACTTTGAGTCCGAATTTTTTGGCGACGATCAAATGTCCACATTCGTGGACAAGAAGCAGCACCACGAAACCAACTGCGAATTTCCAGCCCCACAACTGCGTGTAAACCCAGATCATCAGTAGCATGGTGCCGCCGGATTTGAGAAGGAGCGGAAGAAACTTGAGCGCCGGCAGAATGAAAAATTTTAGCTTGGCGAAGAATTTCGCGATGAGGACGAAGATTACGCCGACTGGACCGAGCGCTTTCCTTACGCGCGCCTGCCAACTTTGCTGCGACGGATGCGCCGCATCTGTTTCAATGGCCGCGCCTTCGGGTTCACCATTCATTTAGCAACCTCTATCGGTCTTTGACTAGAAGTCAGACCGATGGATTTCGCAATTCGTTGAACGCGCCGCCGAGATGTGCGAGCACGTTACTCGCAAGGAGCGACTCTTCGCTCTCGCCTTTTTGGAAGATCGACAACTCGGCCGCGCGCCCGCAAACCCACGCGCCGATCCGGCCGGAATCGTAGAGGGATAGTTCGCGTCCGGCTAATCCGGCGCACACACCGGTGAGCACGTCGCCCATTCCGCCGCTGGCCATCCCCGGATTGCCGGTGGTGTTGTAACTGATCGGCTTGCCGCGCTCACACACAATGGTGCGACTGCCTTTGAGGAGAAGCGTGATCGGAAATTGATCGCAAAAATTTCTGGCGATCCCGGCCCGCGCCATTTTGCCGACTTCCATCAGGCGTTTCATCTCGCCGGGGTGCGGTGTGAGCAATCGCAGACCGCGACAGGCACGCAGGATGTCGATCTTATCGGCCACGATGTTCAAACCGTCGGCATCAACGATCATCGGTTGTTGCGCGTTCTCGATCAGATTCAAAATTTCAGAAGCTCGCGCTTTTCCCAAACCTGGCCCGAGCGCCCAAACGTCGACCTGTTCCTCGAGCAAATCGCGATAGCGGCGGATCGGTTTCACCATCGCTTCAATTGGTGCGGCGCTGGCAACAATTTCGTAAATTTCGTCGGGCACAAAAACTTCAACCAAACCGGCGCCGGCGCGAAGCGCGCCTTCCGTTGTCATGATTGCTGCACCCACAAATCCTTTCGATCCGGCGACGATGCCGATCCGGCCAAATTGATTTTTATAAGCATCAAATTTTCGCCGCGCCAGCATTGAGCCGAGCGAATGGGAAGTGGCCGCGAGCTCGTTGGGCGCGCTCATTTCCGGCCAAAGGCCAGGAAGCGGAACCACTTCGATGCGGCCAACAAAATTGAGCGCGGAATCGACGATCAATCCATGTTTAACGAAACCGATCGTCGCGGTGAAATCGGCGACAATGCAATCTTCCGGATCGTTTTCGCCGGAATCGGCGTCGAGGCCGGTTGGAAGATCGACTGCGAAGACGAAGACATTTTCATCGCGGCGCAAGCGATTGATCTCGCGCGCGGCAGTCCGGATTGGTTCGCGCAGAAAGGATTTCGCGCCGGTCCCGAGCAAGCCGTCGAGAACAATGGTGTGCGATGCGCGCTCGATCGTCTCGGCGGATTTCGGAGTAGCGTCGCGCAACGCTTTCAATTTTATCTGCGTCAGTTCGCTGCAAGTCTCTTCCGCAAACGGCATCCGGATGTCGATCTTCCAGCCGATGCGCTGAAGTTGTTCCGCTGCAACCAGTGCATCGCCGCCGTTATGACCTTTGCCGGCGAAGACGATGCACGTGCCGGCTTTTGGAAAAAACTGGCGGACCGCGCGGGCGATGCCGGTTCCAGCCTGGTCCATCAGGGTTTCGACGCTGATTCCGCGAGCGAAGGCGGCTTGCTCCACCGCCTGCATTTGCGCCGAGCTCAAAACGGACGATTCCAACTCAATCCTCCGTTTCGGCGGACGCTGATTTCTTTTTTCTGGTGGAACTCTTGCTGGAAGCGGTCTCGGACGATTTCTTGTGTCTGGATGAGCTCGACGAACTCCTCGAACGGCGGCGGTGCTTTGATTTTACAAGGTCGGGATCGCGATAATGAGTTTGATCAATGAACGGTTGGAGCGGAACCGTCTCCGGCTCCAACTCCGTGACGGAAGAACTCGAGGCGATTCTGGTGGCGCCGGCGATTCGAGCCACCGAACTCCGATTCTGAATTCCGTGGGCAATTTCCAGAGCGAGCTTTTGGCGATAAGCAGCATTTTGAGCGTATTGCGCTTCAGTTGGGTTAGTCAGGAAACCGCATTCAACCAGTACCGACGGAATGGTTGTTCGTCGCAGAACAAAAAAGCCACGCCGTCGCACGCCGCGGTTGGCCGACGGCGCTCCGCCAGCGACGTAATAATGAATCGCCGATGCAAGCGGCAAACTTTGTGAGCTGTAGAAGTACGTTTCGATACCGCTCGCGCTGCGCCGGGGCGTGGCATTGAAGTGGATGCAAACAAAAATCGCGTCTTGATAAGAGTTGCCAATTGCGACGCGAGTTCCCAATGGAATAAAGACGTCGCTATCTCTCGTCATCACGACACGGTAACCGTACGATTGCAGCACCGACCTGAGCCGCAGAGCGACATCGAGATTCACCATGCTTTCGGAGACGCGCTGACGCGCAATTCCGCCGCGATCATGTCCGCCGTGGCCGGCGTCGATAACGACGGTTGTCGATGGACGCTCGCCCTCCCGGACAACCACGCGTCGCTGCGGGGCCGGTGTTGGACGTGGCGCTGCAACTCGATGTTCGCGGTCGGAGAGAGAACTCGGCGCTGGCAAAGCGCGCGCGCTGGACAGAACCAAGAGGCCCGCGAGCAGCAAAACAAAATGGAAAAGTTTGCGCATCGGCTAATTGTCCTGGGGCGTGTCCGGTGGCCGCGCCGAAAGTTTCGCCGCAGTATCTCGTGCCGCCTGAGTGACCGGTGCGTCCATCATTCCGCCGGCGACCTTTATCACACCGTCTTCCGAATGGACAAGATGCGGCCGGCTTTTGGTTTCGGCGAAGCTGGCGCGGGAAATGAGTTCGCCGTTTAAACCGACGCGCGCGTAGGACCAAGTTCGAGGCGCCGCACAATAAAGGACGTGGAGTTGATTGGAACGATCGAATTCGGCTTGCGGTTGGTCGAACGCGATGACCTGGCCTAACGAATAGGTCGCGTAAACCACTCCGCTGTCTTTGTCTTCAACCCGGACATAGAGCGATGTGTGATCGGGAAATCGGTTCGTCATTAGCGAATAAGTGCGGGCGTTGCCAGAAGTTCCGCTCTCCTGCGGAATGCCGACCGTTTTTTGCCAGATCGGTCGAGCATCGGCGACTTCAAAAACTTTCGTGGGCGAGTAAAAGAATTTATTGAGGTCAGCGAAGTAAATATGCGCGCGCACGCGATAAGTCCCGAAATCGTGCACGCCGTACAACGGTGTTAGATTAATTTTCCGCGTCACTCGTTTACCAGCAGCGACACTCAACGGTTCGGTCGAAGCAGTTGCAATCGCTGGAATCGATTCGCCTTCGCTGCCGCTGACTTCGAATCCAAACCACGGCTGGTTACCGCCATCGCGAAGATCGACATCCCGTCCGGCGAGATTAGTAATCGTGATGTTCGCCACGACGGGTTCATAGGCAATGTATTGCAGCCTCGGGAATTTCAGTTCGACCTGAATCTGGCCGAATGCGCTGTTGGCGACGAAGCCAAGACAGAACAACGTCCAACACGGCCTCATGAAAGGGTAAACTACCGCAAAGCCGCGCGGTTGCATAGAAAACAGCTAGGCCGATTGCCGCCGGGAGCCGGTCTCTTCCTTTTGCGCCGCCGCGACCGCGTCGCTTAAAACCTCGTCCCAGGAATCCGTGATCGTCTCCAACGGTGGCCGAACGTTTCGTTCATAGGCAAACTCGACATACTTCCACGTCACCATTTCGAGCAGGGCGTCACGACCGCGCGCCACCGTGGTTTCGGCGTGCACAATTGTTCCATGCCGGAGGAATACGAGCCCGCTTCGTCCATCCTTGACCATTTGCACCGCACCGCTGCGCCGGCTGAGGCAACACATTTGCAAAACATCGATCACCTGAAACAGATCGGCCGCGTGGGTCGGCGCATTTTCCGCGCGCTCAATCGCCGCCAGCAATTCGTCTCCGACGATTGGCTCCGGGAAAATCTTGGTGTCGACAACCCCCAGCCGGCGCTCGCCAGCCGCGTAGTTCGGGAAAAATAGAACCTGCAACCCGGCAAAAATCTCGCTCAACGCCGAACCGAGAGTGAGACCGTTGACTCCCTCGGCTTCGAGTTGAGTCAGAAGCAGATCGCAACGTTGGTGGCGGCGCGCCCAATCCATTGCCGCCGAATCGCTCGGAACCAGATGGCAATGGTGACTGGAGTAACTTTTCACCATTTGCACCAGCGCATCGCCCATTTCGGGGTCGCGGTGCACGATGAGCAATTGCATTACTGGGGAGGGGCGGTGTTAGGGGCGGGAAACAGCGTCAACAACTTTGTCGGTTCGGCGCGTTTATCCTGCAGCTGATCATTATAATAAACGCGCACGATATAACCAAGATATTTGCGATTGGCGCTGTCTGGCGGTGGATTCGCCTTCAGCGGCTTGCCTTTTTTAGCCGGATTGATCGCCGCTGCGGCAGTGGCGAGATCGGACTCGGCCGTCCTCGCTTTCGACTTCGACCGGATATATGTCACGGCCAGCGTCTCGTTGTTGCTGTCCGCCCAATCGTGATTAGGAGTCAGCCATTCGTAGCTGACGTCGGCGTCGGTCAACTTGATGTCGTTGTCGCCGACGGTGTCATAAAAGAAAACCTGGATCTTCACCCTGGTGTGATCGATCACGGCGCTCGGGCGTTTCTTCACATTGATCCGCACCATCAGATTGGTTTCCGAATCGGGGTCGGGCGTTTCCGAAACGGTGACGTCACTGATGCCGAGCGTGGCGCCCGGAGGAATTCCTTCCACCGTGCCGCGCGAAGCCGCGACCTCTAGCTTCGCGACTGCGGTCGGCGCAGGGGCAGCAGCGGTGGTAGTCGATGACGTTGGCACGCCGGTTTTCAATTTCATGTCCGCTAACTCGTAGAGCGGACCGGCCAACGGCCCGATATCGTAAACTCTTCGCCAGGTATCGGCCGAGCGATCGAAGTTTTGGATCGACTCGTAAATCATCGCCATCTCAGCGAGCACTTCGGCGTTTTTCGGATCGCGTTGGGCGGCGTCTTGCAACCGATTGAGCGCGTTCACCGTGTCACCGCTTTCGCGCGCGGCGTTCGCTTCTTTCAATAAACGATCGGCCACGGAGATTGTCGATGTTGCCGGCGTCAACGCGGCACTCGGCGACGCGACCGCCAAGGCAACCGGCGGCGCCGAGGGTGCAACCGAAGGAAGTGGAGCCGGCGGCGCGGCCATCTCACGCGAAGGCGCGGCGACAACTGGCCGCGGCGGACGCGCTTTTCCGATGAAATGAATTCCAACCGCTCCCATTTCCGCCATGGCAAAAACAATTACGATGCCGAGACCGATATTAAAGCTGAGATCGGTTCGCGATCCGGAAACGAATGAAAGTGACGGCATGGGTGAATCACTCTTGTAAACCGCGTGCTCGCTCTGTCAACTCACCGAAACTTTCGTCGGCCGGCGCTGCGATGGTCAAGGTCATGTTTGTTCGGAGGCGGCTAACCACTCCGTTTGCCGTGTCTAAGTTTTGATGAATTGCGGGCCGATGATACAATCGGCGCCCGGAAAACAGTGGCCGTGGCTCGAAAAGTGCGGGTGCGGCGAGACTGCGATCTATGGAACAAGATTTACAACGCGTTGTCCGTTGCTACGCCGGATTTCTCGTCGTCTTTTGCGTTACGGTCTTGACGTTGTGGTTATTCGGCGCGGAATTGTTTTCGATTTTGCTGCAAAAATCGCGCGCCTATACACCGCCGCAATTCCTAACCTGGCTCAGCCTGGCGTCGAGTTTGTCCATCATCACGGCGTTTTGTCTCATGCCCTTTTCGCTTTTCCGAATGTTCGGCACCGGCCTGATGTTCCCTTCGGATGGGTG
>Ga0066388_100001593_pt1 | contig 12957 bp, 14 predicted proteins | sample PanSoiMetaGPlot6_FD_64539 | JGI IMG/M metagenome (GOLD analysis project Ga0066388, IMG submission 64539) | Tropical forest soil microbial communities from Panama analyzed to predict greenhouse gas emissions - Panama Soil - Plot 6 (Hybrid Assembly) | ecosystem: Environmental > Terrestrial >... | reverse complement strand
CTCGTTCGGCCTTCTTCGGATTCTTGTCGTTCAACATTTCGATCAAAACGGTTGGAGTGACTTGCCACGACAAGCCGAATTTGTCTTTGAGCCAACCGCACGCGGATTCCTCTCCACCACCAGCGATGAGTTTCTCCCAAAAATAATCCACTTCTTCCTGCGTTTTGCAGTTCACAACGAACGAGACGGACTCATTGAATTTGAACTGCGGACCACCGTTGAGAGCTGTAAATTTCTGGCCTTCGATCTCAAATTCAATCGTCAGCACAGATCCCACCGGCCGGCCGCCTGCCTTTGCTGACGCCTCATCGTAGCGAAGGATTCTGCCGGCCTTGGAATTTTTAAAGACTGAGGTGTAAAACTTTACCGCTTCCTCGGCCTGGTTATCAAACCACAAAAATGGGGTTATCTTTTGCATCTTGCTTTCTCCTTTGCTTTATCTCTACGACGAACTGACAAAAACGCGTGGGTCAATTTTCTCTTCAAGACACCAATTGCATGAATCCCTCAAGGATGGAATTAAATCGAGGAGTGTGGTAAAATTCGTGGCAGCTTTTTTCCGTAGCGCCACACCCCCAGCGGGAATGTTCCTGCGGATGTTTCGGCCGGGTAAGTGACGACACCGACGCGGCGCCAATCATTCTTTTCGTAAAACCGTCAAGCCTGCTCATTACCAATGGCGCACGCCAGGCAGGCAATCTCGACGCCCTCATCCGCAAGGCGGGCTTCCGCGTCGGCCATCAACGCAGCCGCTGCACCCGAACCTCGTACCTGCGCCGAGACATATATCTGATAGAGCTCGTCGCCCTTCGTGATGCAAAATCCAAGGGGCGCGCCGAGCGGTCCTACGACTCGAGTGTTAGAAAGCATTGCTTGAAGGATCTGCCTAAAGTTGTCGAAAGTGCGCAGTCGGCGCAGTTCGGCTGGAAGAATCTGCGCGTGCGCGTCCTGCCAGCCTTTATACCAAAGTCTAGCTAGATGATCGATCTCCTGCTCCTCAGCAGCTCTTACGTCCATCATATGAGATTACGGCGCGACATCGCCCACGTGCTTTTCAGCGATCGGGCCGCGCGTACAGCACAAGCGCGATTAGCTTAGTGCCCAGGAACCGTCGATAAGCAACAATGAGTACCGTCATAAGCCAGAGGATCGAAGCCATCGGCATTAACAGCTATTCTCTTGTGGTTTGCGGGGGATACTGCTCGAATTTCGGAATTGCGGGATCCATTTGGTCCCACGGTTGTGCGTCTGAAACGAAAATGTCCATCTGTGGTTTGAACAGACTGGGGTCGTCCAAGCTGCTCGCCAGCACACCGACAAAGGGCGAGTCTCCTTTTTCAAACTCCCCTCCGGTGAGACGGGATCCACATTCGGGACAAAAACCGCGTTTATGTTTTCCGCGCCTGATACTTGGTGTGAGGTTGTAGCGCAGTCGCCCGTGCGTTAGTTGAAGCGCATCAGCCGGAACCAGGAACGCGGGAGCATATCCGCTCCCAGTGACATGCTGGCAATCGCGGCAATGGCATTTCAGCATCACGATCGGTTCGGTATTAATTTCGTAGCGAATTGCGCCGCACGCGCACCCGCCAGTGATTGGTATTTTCATGGTCATCGTCCTTAAAATGTTCGCCAACTTGATCGAAGACTTTCGCTCCGACGTTCATCTCCGAATGTAACTATTGTTTTCTTGCTTCAACTACTTGCGTCATGGCTTCCCAATTACTGAATCTTCTTAGTGTTCAATCCCGCGGAAATCTTCTTCCACGTCTCGACAGAAACGACGGTATAAGCAAAATGCTCCACCAGCCCCATGATCGTGTTGCGAGGGCCGCGCTTCCAATCGTCGCTGCCATAATACTCAAGATACTTGACTCCACCGTGGCAACGGACAAGCGAGGTCGATGGCAATGTATTTCACGAATCACTTCGCATCTGTGTGCGGTTCTATGATTCCGAGTACGTTGCCGGCTGGATCTTCTGCATAGGCAAGCCAGCCGACGTTAGGAATCGCCATCTTCGGCACGCAGATTTTGCCGCCGCTTCGCTCAATTTTCTTTGTCGAGTCGTCGAGCGACGCAACGGCAATCGTGTTTAGCGTGCCAGGGCTTTGCCCTTCGCGCGGCCGGGTCAGTCCGCCGTTAATTCCCGGTTCCTTGTCATCGCCGGTGGTGACCAGCCAGTATTCGATTGGGCCACCCTCGAACTTCTGGAACTTCCATCCGAAAACGTCCTGGTAAAACGGCTGCACGGCTTTTGGGTCATCGGTGTAAATCTCAAAGTGAACTACGCGATTCATCGGCTTATCCTCATCGTGTTTACACTTTCATATTGATCGTGGCGCCGGACCCATTCCATCGAAAAGTCCAAGTGGTCTTCGTCGCGGCCCTTTGGGACCAGGTCGAGAAAATTGTAGGTGCCTACCAAAATGTCGAGCCCGCGCGCATACGCGGAATACGTGTGAAACACGTCGCCGTCCTCGTTCTTATAGAAGACACTCAACCCAGGGAGCTCATCCATTATGAATTCTCCCTTGCGATAATTGTAATAGGCTTCGTTCTTCTTCTCGTCCTCCTTCGTAAACGAGACGTGATAATCAAAATTGAAATCGTTGCCGTGAGACGACAACCATTTGAACCGCCAACCCATTCGTTTTCTGTAACCTTCGAGTTTCGGTAAAGGCGCGCGAGAGATGACAGCGAAGGAAACGTCACGATGCGGGAGATGCCAGTTTGCGCCGTCAAAATGATCCGCCAGATACGAGCAGCTCTTGCAGCCCTCCTCCCAATCGGGGCCAAACATGAAGTGATAAACAACCAGCTGACTGCGGCCATCGAAGAGATCCGTCAGAGTTTCCTGGCCGTTTGGCCCATCGAAAACGTATTGCTTCTTCACCCTGACCCATGGCAATTCGCGCCGATGGCGGCTCACTTCGTCACGCAACCGTGTCAGCTCTTTTTCCCGTGTCAGCAGATCCCTGCGTGCGATGAGCCACTCAGCTTTTGACACAACTTTGGAAGAATTCACTTCGCTTTGGTCTGTTTCCAATGTTTCGATTTTCATTTTGCCTTGTTTCGTTTGTTTGATGATTTCGGGTGGGTTGAAAAAGAAGCGTTTCACAGCAAACGCAGTTAGCCCGCCAGTTGAAGTCGCACCAACAGCGGCCAGCATCACATTTGCTACACATGCAGGGCACATAGAATCTCAATCTAACTTCAATAAATACGACGAACTAAACAGGGCGTTTAAGACACGTCGTTCAATATCCAGTCAACGAGCATCAGTAAGACCACTTTGACCTACCATGCTTTTGGCTAGGGAAGGATGGTCACCACGCGCCGGTTTGCCGTAAAAACTATCCAGCTCTCCTGTGAATCGGAAGAACGGCCTGAGGACACTCCGTCTCCAACCCTAATCGTTGATCTCGTGGCGATGGCGCGGGCGCCCTCGGTTCCTCGTCTCCAAAGCTTGTAACTATATTTGAATAAAATCATTCTTATATTGCTCTAGCACAACGCATAATCCGTTGTGGGGATCGATAGCAAAAAGCTCAGGCTTCCACGATAGTTTTGAACCCGCCATAGAGCATCCGCTTCACATCGAAGGGCATCGTTTTGGGCATCTTCGCAAAGCGCGGATCGTTCATGACCTTGGCGTTCACCCGGTCGCGATGTGCGCGCGATTTGTAAACAATCCACGAAAACACAACCGTCTCGCCGGGCTTTGTCTTGATTCCGCGCGGAAAAGGCAATCCCATTTTCACCTTCAGATCGTCGCCAATGCATTCGCGGAATTCGAGCGCGCCGTGCTCTCGCCAGATCTTTCCAGCCTGCCGCGCCATTCGGCGATAGGCCTTAAGGTTCTTTTTCGGAACAGGCAAAACAAATCCATCTACGTAATGAGCCATCACTAATCCCTTTCGTTACGGCGATACGTTCAAGCGCGTTGATCGGCGGGTATTCAGTCTATTGGACTCTGTTGGAGTGCATGGCGGCGAGACAACCATTCCGCAATGAAAGCGATTAAAGCTTTCACTTGCATGAGCTGCCAAGCGCCTTGTCAGACTTGCGCGAACTGCGCTTCCGCCCGGATGTCCGCGGCAATAGGACACTCAGCGGCGACGGGTCTGACTTCCACACGGATGCCGTACGGCAGACCAGGACACTCTTTTGCAATGGCGATCGCTTCGTCAATCGCGGGGACGTCGAGGAGGAAATAACCGCCGATTGCTTCCTTGGATTCGGCGAAAGGACCATCAGAGACAACACGGTCCTTACCCGAAACGATTTTACCCTCACGCTCCAGTGGACTTCCGGCCACCGCTTTGCCCTCGTCGGTCAAGCGCTTGAACCACGCCATCCAATTATCCGTGACTTTTTGCAGTTCCTCCAGCGAAAGGCCTTTGCGCAGGTCGGTGCCGCGAAATAGCAACATATATCCATTTTGATTTTGGTTTTGTGTACTCATGTTCTGTGTTGTTGGTTGATGGTTGATATTGACTCTCTAAAATTCACGCGCTCGCGAGCTCTTCCTCCCGCGCCAATTCACGTGCGCGAACATCGAGCGGACATTCTTCAGCCACGGGACGGACTTCGATCGAAGTGCCATACGCAAGCGTCGGGCTTCTTTGCGCGATGGCAATGGTTTCTGCGATCGTTTCGACATCCAATAGCAAGAATCCACCAATGACTTCTTTGGATTCAGCGAAAGGTCCATCGGAGACGATCCGTCCGTTGTTGCCGGAAACGGTCGCGCCGTTGCGGTGGAGTGCGTGGCCAGGTTTAGCCTTGCCCTGCGCGATCAATCCTTGGATCCAATCGGTATTCTGACTGATGACTTTCTGAATCTCGTCGTGCGAGAGTTCTTCATACCATTCATCGCTGCGGAAAAGCAGCATGTAACCGTTTTGCTTTTGGGTATTCATATTCTGCATAGTTTTTCGTAAGTGTGAGTTTTTGTTGCTTCGAAAGTACAACGAACTAGCGGTCGAGTTTGGGACAATTATTTCGCATTGGCATTGCTCTCCCAAATTCCAAACGAGTTGCCCTCGGTATCCTGACACACAGCGAAATAGCCCATCTGTGGTACCGCTGTTTTTGCCATGCAGATTTTACCACCGAGATTCTCGATTTTCTTCGAGAATTCGGCAACCGAATCCACGCTGACATAGTTAACAATCGGTTCTTGTGCCTGTTTGCGTCCCTTTAGCGCGCCATCCGGGGTATCGTCGGCGCCACCGGTGTCGATGTGCCAATAATCGCCTGCCCCTGGAAATGGATTAATCTTCCAGCCAAACAAATCACTGTAGAACGCTTTGGCGCGTTCCGGATTGATTGCCGGGATTTCAAACCAAACGATGCTCGCTGCTTGTTTCTTCTGCGACTTACTCATGTTGTGCCTTCCTCTTGATGTCTGATTTTGGAGATACGACGAGCGGGCACGTCGGTTTAGGACAGCAATTCTGAAATCTCTTTAAATTTTTCGGTTTTTCGACGTCTGGCACGACGGCGTACGAACAAGCTAGTGCCCTTCGACGCGGCGCACGGTCTCTTCATCAATGATGCGCCGGATTTCCGCCGCGAGCGGGAGTGCGTCGGTGAATTTCTTTCCGTAGTCGAGGTTGAACAAGTAATCGATCGCGTCGGGCGGATTTGCTCCCTGCACGTGTTGCAGCAGCGTTTCCAATTTGTCGAAGGCTTTGGCGATCCGCGCCTCGAAAGAGGCCCCTGCCTCATATTCATCCCATAACGCCACGATTTCCTTTTTCAATGTTCCGGGCAGGGGCTCAACAAGCGTATTCAAATCCTGACGTTCCCTAGAGGATTTGGACTCACCGGCCTTTTGGTGGATCGCTGGAATGTCACCGCCAATCGCCTCGCCGAGATCGTGAACAATGCAGATTTTACCAGTCTGCCGAAATCGACACCTTCGAACTGCGGCGCAAAAATCAGCGCCATCAGACATAGCCGCCACGTGTGCGAGGCAACACTTTCTCTCTGTCCACCTGACGTCCACGACGTGCGATAAACATTTTTTAGTCGCTCGGCTTCGCGTAGAAAACGAGTATGCGGGCGAGTTCGGTGGAGTCCATGGCAACATATCAGTTGAGCAGATGGGGAGATCACACATTTTTCAAATCGGATGTCATTTAACTACGATTGGCCGCGTCGCCGGCCACGTCCATGTTCTGTGTCGACGTCAACTCGCGCAGGCTTGCAACCGCTTTAAAAGAAAAGCTCGTTCCGACTTTGTCTCTGCCAGCTCAAATGATTTGCGGAATTCTTCGGCAGCCGCTTTCAGATTACCCGACCGCATTTGGAATTCGCCGAGTACCGCGTAGAGCAAATAGTACGAACTCAGTTTATTGAGATCTCCAACCTGTCGAACAGCTTGGAGTCCGGCCTTTGGCCCATGGACGTTGGCGATGGCCACGGCACGATTGAGCGCCACAACCGGCGATTGATCGAATTCAATCAACCTGTCGTAAAGCGACAGGATCTCCTGCCAATCGGTCGATTCGTAATCCTTTGCGGCACAGTGACAGGCGGCGATCCCCGCTTGGAGATGATATTCACTGAGCTCGGTACCTGCCGCCGATTGCGTGAAGTGAAACATCCCGCGCGCAATCATTGATTTGTTCCAGCGTGTCCGGTCCTGCTCTTGCAGGCGCAGCAGATTGCCCTTGCTGTCGAGCCGTGTCGGATTACGAGCAGCGTTCAGAAGCATCAACGCCAAGACGGCATGAGTCTTTGGCTGGTTACCGGCCGGATGCGCCGCCAATAATTCCGTCAGACGAATTGCTTCTTCGCAGAGCTCCTCACGAACAAGGCTTTCGCCGCTCGACGCCTTGTAGCCTTCATTGAACAGGAGATAAAGCGATTGCAAAACGCTATCCAATCGCTGGCTCAATTGCTCACCTGTCGGAATTTCAAACGGGATTCGCGCCTGACTGATTTTTTGTTTTGCTCTGGTCAGTCTCTTGGCAATTGCGGCATCTGTGGTCAGGAACGCGTGACCAATCTCGGCGACACTAAAGCCGCACAGCGCTTTTAACGCGAGCGCGACTTGCGCCTCCGGTGGAATCGCCGGGTGACAACAGACGAACATCAATCGCAAACGGTCGTCAGTAATTTCATCTTCCGAGAAAATCGCTTCGTCCGGCGTGGCGCCGTCGCGATCCATCTGGCGAATGATTTCCGCTTGTTTGTTTTGAAATACTTTTCGCCGCCGAACCACGTCCAACGCGAGATTGCGCGACGCGCGCATAATCCACGCTGAGGGATTTTTCGGAACTCCATAGAATGGCCAAGTCTGCAATGCCCGCACCAGTGCTTCCTGCACGACATCTTCCGCGAGGTTGAGATGCTCAATGCCAAAGATTCTCGTGAGAATGGCAACCATCTTCGCCCCCTCGTGGCGAAAAAGGTGTTCCACTGCGCTGGAGATTTCCGATGGTGGAGTATTTTTCACGGTCAAACCCTCACACCAGGCAATGTTGCCTATGTGAATTGTCCGCGCATCAATATTCGCAGATTGTCTGCGTCACTCGCTCAAACGCGTTCTTCTTCCAGGGGGGTAGGCGTCGGGAATGTTAATGTTTGGGAAAATCTCGGAGAGATTGCGTGATGGTTCACTCTCCGACCAGCACGATCAGGATGGCCACGTCCGTAAAGCTATGAGGTCGCCTCAGAGCCAAACGAAACAATCCACATGTTATGAATTCGAATGCGAATGCAACCCCGCGTCCTGCCTGAACGTGCCATTTGTCTGAGACAAGTGTCTGCCGTTCCGTAAAGCGGCAGAGCGCTGCCGCACTCTCCCGTTGACGCGGGATGGCCGTGATCGCAAACGTCCATTCAACGCTTGCGTTTTCGAGTGCGGCGAGCCTCCACCGCTTTCAACGGAGCTCGCTAGCTTTTGCCAATAAGCGGCAACTAACTCTTCGGGATCCGGAATCCTCCTCATGCTTTGTCCTCCCCGCTTTCAACCAGCCGTTTGAAATTGCCCAGGTACTCCTCCACTCTGTGCGAGAGGCTTGGGGGATCGAAAACGGACCGGATCTTCAACGTCACTTCGGTTTCCTCTTGAGAACGCGGCTCGAAGGAAACGACGCCCGATACGAAACCATCGGACATGGAGCGCCACGCGATACGTCGGCCGGGAATTTGAAGTACGATGCGGAACACCCCTTTTTGGTCGCTGCCATCCGGATGCCAGCTGTAGGAAAAGTGGGTGTCGTCAATTCTGCGCACATCCCGCAGCGGTGGGATGAATTTTGGAAGGTCTTCAAGGCGCGACCATTGCCTGTAAACGCGATCGACCGACGCCTTCACAACGACTAAATGTCTGGCAGCGTTCATAGCAGTTGTAGCAGGTTCCATCGCGTGAAAAAGGTTGCTAGACGCTGAAGCGCGCGTATTGCTCCCTCGAAAACACCCGGTCCCATCCGTCGGTGAAGTTAAAAAGGCTCATATTCAGAACGAGCATCGGATCATGACGCCGTCGAGAGCGCCGAACAGTCTTCCGGGGCCTGGGCCTTGAATTGGTTTGTGCTTGTTTGAGTTTCATTTCATTTAATTTTTTCTTTCCAACACTAGGCAATCTCGCCTCGGCCTACCACGAAGCGGTGGAAGGATTTTTCGATGCTTCGCAGGAGAGACTGGACACCACCTCTTTCGAGGGAGGAAACAAAAGTGGCGCAGGCGCACAGGATTGTTAGACTTGTGACATGCGCACGGGCGCACAACGTTCGCCTGACACAAGGGTTTGCGGTGATGGCTAACTAACTTGATATGAAATCAGAAGTCACCGCGGCAGAGCCGGTTTACTCCACTCCCACGGTTGGGCCATATGTCGCATTGACTCCGCAGAGCGCCCCTTGCCCCGCGGCCGATGACGATGAAAGCGCAGCGAAATGTCTTTTTAAGCTATCTCGGGACGTGATTCTTTCACTGGATCGAACCGGAAACATCCTCTGCATCAACCAGCGCGGCGTCCAACTAAGCGGCTATTCAGAAGCGGAATTGCGCGGAGCAAATATTTTAGAACGTCTGCTTTTTCCCGAGGATCGCGCGGCCATCAGGCAAGTCCTGCGTGACCTTGAAGGGGGACAAGCGCGCGAATATGAGGTTCGATGGACAACAAAAGACGGCGGCATTCTCCATTTCGATGGCGTATCGGTTCCGCGGCTGGCGGAAAGCGGCGAATTTTTGTCAACGCTCTGCACTCTGCGGGACGTGACTGAACGCAAATGTGCAGAAGAAAAACTGCGCAAGAGCGAAGAGAAATATCGGGGCCTGATCGAGATTTCGCCCGACGCGATTTTTGTCGTTGACGCCAACGGCATCTGCGTTTTGGGAAACCGTGCCAGCGCTGAGCTCGCTGGAATTCCACGGAACGAACTGGTCGGCATGCCCGTCACGGATACCTATCTGCCGGCGGAACGCCACTTGTTCCATGAGCGACTGAAAAAATTGACGGGAAAAAGCACTTTGCGCTTCGAGAGAAAATTCGTGCGCAAGAACGGGGAAATTGTTCCCGTGGAAGTCTCCGTCTCTGCGATACGTGGCGGATATTTCCAGGCAATCTTGCGCGATATCAGCAAACGCAAACGAGCCGAAGAAGCGTTGAGAGAAAGCGAGGAGCGTTACAGGGTGCTGGTCGAGTTTTCTCCGGGCGGCATTTGCGTTCATCGAAATGGCAAGCTGCTTTACGTGAACCCGGCGGGAGTGCGGCTCTTTGGCGCAACAAACCTCGAAGAACTCGTCGGGCGCTCGGTACTCGACTTCATTCATCCGGATTCGCTGTCGGTTGTCAGGGAACGTCTGCGCCAGCTTCGCACCGGAGAAACGGCGCCGCTTATCGAAGAGAAATTCGTCACGCTCAATGGCGAGGTTCGAGATGTAGAGGTCACGGCTATTCCAATTATCTGGCAACATGGACCCGCCGCTCAGGTCATGATCCGCGACATTACCGAGCGCAAGCAAGCCGAAGAAGCGCTGCGTCGGAGCCAGAAGAAACTTCGGGATGTAATCGAAACAATACCGACAATGGCTTTTGTCACTCGCCCGGACGGCTCGAATGAATTTGTGAGTCAACGCTGGGTGCAATACTCAGGATTGTCCGCGGAGGACACCGCAGGCTCAGGCTGGCAGACCACAATTCACAGCAACGATATTGAACAACATCTGATGAAATGGCGTGCGGCACTGGCCAGCGGCGAGCCGTTTGAGAACGAGCTTCGACACCGTTCCGCCAATGGTGAGTACCGCTGGTTTTTGATCCGCGCCGTGCCGCTACGCGGTGAACAAGGGAATATCGTGAAGTGGTATGGAACCCTCACGGATATTGAAGATCGCAAGCGGGCGGAAGAGGAGTTAAGCCGCGAACAGCAGCGGTTCATGGACATTGTCAATTCTGTGGAGGGGATCGTTTGGGAAGCCGACGCTGAGACGTTTGCGTTTTCATTCGTTAGTAAACAGGCCGAACGCATCCTCGGCTATCCCGCGGAACAATGGTTAGAGCAACCCACCTTCTGGAAGGATCACTTGCACCCAGAAGATCGCGATTGGGCAGTGCGGTTTTGCGTGAAAGCGACAGCCGAAAAGCGGAGCCACGATTTCGAGTACCGCATGATTGCAGCTGATGGAAGGGTCGTATGGCTCCGTGATTTGGTGACCGTAGTGGTCGAAGCCGGTCATCCAACGCGACTACGAGGCGTCATGGTGGACATGACCGAGCGCAAGCGGGCCGAATCTTTACTGGGGGCAGAGAAGCGACTGCTAGAGATGATCGCGACCGGGGTTCCGCTCAACGAGATCCTGAACGCTTTATGCCTGGCGATAGAGGAATACGAGGTGGGAACGCTAGCCTCGGTTTTGCTACTAAATTCCGACGGCGTTCATCTGAAGTCAGTTGCTGGACCTAATCTCCCAAACAGCTGGACGCGGCAAATGGAAAAGTTGCCGATTGGTCCATGCGCGGGTTCTTGTGGGACGGCCGCTTATCGCAAATTGCCCGTTATTGTCTCCGACATTGCGACTGATTCGCTATGGGACGTTCCCGAGCATCGGGCTTCAGCATTGAAGCACGGGCTCCGGGCCTCCTGGTCCAATCCAGTTCTCTCTTCGGATGGAAAAGTTTTGGGGACATTTTGTATGTACTATCGTGAAAAGCGAAGCCCCAACCCGCGAGATCTTGAACTGATTGAGTTAGCAACGCACCTTGCACGCGTCGCGATTGAACGTGATCGCGCCGCGGAGGCGCTGCGCGCTTCGGAGCAAGTGGCCCGCGGGCAGGTTGAAGCATTGACGTACAGTCTGGACGTTCTGGCGACTGCCCCAGCGCCGGACAAGTTTCTGGGACAGATGCTGAGCACAATCGGCCGGCTTCTCGGCGCGCAAAGTGTCATCCTTTGGTTGCTGGACGAATCAAATGAGTCGCTCGTTTTACGCGCGTGGGCCCAGGGGACGAATTTTGCAAAAGCTGATCCCGAGCATCCGTTCATCAAAAATTCTTCATCGTGGAAGGAAGATCCCGGACTTCGCGAGCTGTTTTTTTCCGGAGCGCCAGTTGCTTGTGAGGATGTGGAACATGATCCGTATACTTCCAGTGATCTTCGCGATTATTTAAAATCTACGGGAACAAAGAAATTTCTAAGAATTCCTACAATGGTAGGCGGTCGTGTGAAAGGATTCATCGGGATTCGTCACGGCCAGAGACCGCCTTATCGACCGGAAGAGATCGAACTGGCGCAGGCGCTGGCGCATCAGGCGATGCTGGCCATTCAACTCAATGAATTTGCCGAGCAAAGCCGGCAGTCAGCAATCCTTGAAGAACGGAATCGAATGGCGCGCGATATTCACGACACGCTCGCACAAGGTTTCACCGGAGTGATTGTGCAATTGGAATCAGCCGAGGATGCAATGGCATCCTGCCGGCACAAGGAAGCGAACAAGCACTTGCGGCGAGCCGGTGAATTGGCGCGGCGCAGCTTGAATGAAGCGCGCCGATCGGTCCACGCGCTGCGTCCACAGGCTTTGCAAGGTAGCAATTTTTGGGAGGCGCTAAAAGGAATCGTTAAGAACACAACGGCCGGAACGACCCTTCGCACCAGATTTGAGCTTCGAGGAAAGTTGCGTCATCTCCCCTTGGTCTGGCAGGAGAATCTTTTGCACATTGGGCAAGAAGCATTAACTAACGCGCTCAAATACGCGCGTCCGCGTCATTTCGAAACGCGATTGATCTTTAATTCTAAGGAGTTTCGTCTGGAGCTACGCGACGATGGCGACGGGTTCAAAGTCAAACATCAACATGACGGTCTAGGCCTGGCCGGCATGCGCGAGCGCACGGAACAAATGCGCGGCAACCTAAAGATCGCCAGCACGCGGGGCAAAGGCACGACGATCGTCGTGACTGTGCCCTATAACGGCGAAACCACGTCGTGAAAACAAAAAACAAACCGACTAAAACTGGTAGGAGCGGCGCGGTGCGACGACCGAACGCCGGAGCGCAGCCTCCCGGCCAAACCGCGGCGAAGAAATCACGCATCAGCGTTCTTATCGCCGACGATCACACTGTGGTGCGCGAAGGCCTCGTCTCGTTGATTCGGCGCAAACCGGACATGATCGTGCTCGGCGAAGCCACCAATGGTCGCGAGGCGGTCGATTTATGGAAACAGCATCGCCCGGATGTGACGCTGCTCGATTTGCGAATGCCCGAACTGGACGGTGTCGGCGCAATCAAAGAAATCCGGGGTCAGGATGAAAACGCGCGAATCATCGTACTTACCACTTTCGACGGCGACGAAGATATTTACCGCGCCATTCAAGCCGGTGCAAAGGGCTACCTGCTCAAGGACGTGCCACGCGAAGCGTTGATGGACAGCATTCGCCGGGTGCATGCTGGTGAAACATGTGTCCCTGTTCATCTCGCGGCCAAGCTCGCGGAACGTGTCAGTGG
>Ga0066388_100001592_pt1 | contig 12961 bp, 15 predicted proteins | sample PanSoiMetaGPlot6_FD_64539 | JGI IMG/M metagenome (GOLD analysis project Ga0066388, IMG submission 64539) | Tropical forest soil microbial communities from Panama analyzed to predict greenhouse gas emissions - Panama Soil - Plot 6 (Hybrid Assembly) | ecosystem: Environmental > Terrestrial >... | reverse complement strand
AGCCGGCCGCGGGCCAGGGCCGGTACCGTGCCCGCCTCGAGGGCGGGGTCGATGTCGTGACCAGCGTTGTCACCCGCCCGGACTACCTGGACTGCCCGCTGGCCGGGGCCTGCGACCGGCTCACGCTGGCCGGCGGAACAGCGACAGTGGCGTGTCGCTGGACGACGAGGCTGCCGACCGCGCCGTGCAGCGGTTGGCCGAGACGCTCACGCTCGGCACCAGGCTGGTCAACATGCCGCTGTACCGGCTGCTGGCAGTCGACATCCACAAGGGTGCCATCGCCGGCTCGTTCGGGATCACGCACTTCGTCAGGTACGCCCTGACGATGGACCTGCTCGAGGGCGAGCTCATCGACGCGCTTGCAGCCGGTGTCTCCGACCAGCCGGGGGCGCTCCAGCTGCGGGACACGTACCTGCCCGACCTGGCCAGCGTCCTGGGCGTCGCAGGCCGGCTATGCGCAGGTGGCGCTCTGGCCCTGTGCGCGGTAGCCCGCCCAGCCAGCCGGCCCCGCAGTGCGGCCGACTACCTGCTGCTCGTGCAGGAACGGTCCGGTGACGTCGTCAACGCAGCCCGCCGCCTCGCGGTGATACCGAAGGGATTCCACCAGCCGATGGCGGACTACCGGGCCGACGCGCAAATCGGCAGCACCCTGCGGCGAGAGCCGGAAGAAGAGCTGTTCGGCCGCGAGGACATCGACAACACGATAGGCCAGGGACGCCGCGCCGACCCCATGCACCCGAGCCGGCTGTCCGAACCCATGCGGTGGCTCGACGCGGACCCCCGGCCGAATGACCGTAGAATGCACCGGGTTCGGCCTGAACCTCGTCAGCGGAAACTTCGAGTTCGCAGGTCTCGTCCTCATCGAGAACGAGGAGTTCTGGTCCCGCTACGGAGGACAGGTCGAGGCCAACTGGGAGACCTCCAATGCCGCGTCTTTAATAGATCATCTCTGGTTGGGGTCATCTCAGGGTGAATGGCTGTCGCGGGCTGACCGGGAGCCGGTGCAGGATGATCTCGTGGGTGACGGTCTGGACTGGGGCGGTGGCGGTGGGTCGCTTGGCGTAGCGGGTGGAGCCGCCGCGTTTGCGGGCGCGGGGGCTGGTGCGGCCGGGGCGTCGGGGGACGAGGTTGGCTGGCCTGCACAGCTGGGTGGACAGGTGGGCCAGGGTGGTGGTCAGGGCGTGCGGGGGGAGAGAGCCGGCCGGGTGGCGGAGTCCCGGGCGGCTTCGAAGGCACGCTTGAAGCTGATGCGTGAGGGGTCTAGCCCGCCTCCTTTGTCGGCGGCGGTGCTGGTGAGGCCGCGGACGGCCTGGTAGACGCAGAGGAAGGCCCAGAACTCCTGCTCTACCAGGGCTGGGCTTTTCGAGCGGAGCACGACTTCGGGGCCGCCGCGTTCGGTGGTCTTCAGCTCAGCCTCTCCGACCTGTGGAACGCTCGTCGGGCGGTCCGACTCGCCTGTCCTTGCTCGGTCAGCAGCGAGGCCTACCAGTCTTTGACGTCTCCGTCCTGCGCCACCCAAGTCACCGGCCTGCCCACCGTCTCGTTCGCAGCCGGGCGGGATGACCACCGGAAGGGGTCGACTCCCAGCGCTACTCCCTCCATCCAGCACTCGTGTCGAACCCTTCCCGTAGCGAGCACACGTGGATGACAGACTAGGCCACATGATGGAGTTCGATGGCCGACCGGTCACACCGGGCGAACTCGGCCCTCTGGGCCTGTACAACTACGGGCACTTCACCTCGATGAGGGTAGAAGCCCTGCACGTTCGCGGGCTGTCTCTCCATCTGGAGCGGCTTGCCCGGGACTGTGGAATACTCTTCGGCGTAGAGCTGGACACGGGCCGAGTGCGACACCTGGCCCGCCGCGTGGCCGAGAATGCACCATCGCCGGTTATTGTGCGGGTTACTGTCTTCGACCCCAGCTTGGAGCTGGGCCATCCGGGAAGTAAAGTCGAGCCGCATATCCTGGTCTCTACGCGAGCGGCGGCAGCAGGCGGACTTCCTTCGCTTCGGCTCCGATCGGTATGCTACGAACGTGACCTTCCGGCGGTCAAGCACACCGGTCTGCTCGGAGTTCTGTATCACCGCCGGACCGCCCAGCTGGCCGGTTTGGACGATGCACTGTTCACAAACTCCGAGTCACGGATATCCGAGGGCGCGACCTGGAATATCGGCTTCGTTGCCGGCCACCGCGTGGTCTGGCCCGAGTCCGACGTGCTTCCTGGCATCACGATGCACCTGGTGAAGAACGTTGTCGCTCAAATTGGCATGGCCTCGACGGCCGTTCCTCTCGACCTTTCCGATGTCTCAGAGATGACGTCGGCGTTCGTCACGAACGTATCGGTCGGGGTACGGCCCGTTCGATCGATCGACGACACGCCGTTCTCAGACGATGCTCCTGTCCTCGGGCTTCTCCGACAGAGCTACATGGCGTTGCCGGGGGAGCCGTTATGAGAGAGATGAGGTGCCTACGGCGGGAGGTGAGCCCATGACCGACGAACTGTCCACTGGCGAGCGGATCGCGCTGTGGCGTAACCGTGCCGGATGTAGAGGAAGCTACCCGACTTTTGAGTCGCCGCGAACTGCGGCATAGGAGCATCTGACGCGCCGGCTCGGCATTTCCGCTATCAGCGCCTATCCGGTGATGAGTTCGAGGCTTTCGTGTTCGGCGTAGTCGTCGAAGTCCTTGACATTCTGGGTGGCCAGCGGTAGCTGGTGTACCAGGCAGCAGGCGGCGATCCAGGTGTCGTTGGCCGGGCGTGGGCGGCCCCGGTGGATGGCAGCGGCGGAGATGTAGCCCCACGTGGCCGCGACGTCCTCGTCGTACGGGAGCACGACGGCCCGCGATAGCCAGCGGCTGAGCAGCTCGCGGTTGCGGGCGCCCCAGCGGCGGAGGTCGGCCCACTGGGTCAGCTCGGCCACGGTTACGAAGGTCAGGCAGACGTCCCGGTCGATCAGGTGGGTGAGGAGTGCAGGTGGGAGGCGGCGCTTGAAGCCCAGTGACGCGACGTCAGTGTCGAGGACGACGTGGCGGGCTGTTGTCATGCGAGGTCGGACCGGCGCATCTGCGCGAGGTGGGCGAGGAACTCGTTCAGCTCCTCGTCGGTCTCGAAGATGCCGTCGCAGGCGAGGTCGTCGGCCGAGCGGACCGGGCGGACGCCCTTACGGCGTGCCAGCTCGTCCACCGACACGTGGCCGCCGGTTGGCCGCATGTACGGCCCATCTTCGGCGTTGCTGCTCATCGCTCGACTCCGTCTCGTCTGCTGTGGCCATTGTCGCACGCCTGTCTGACCATATCGGCGTGGACTGGTGCCGGGGATGATCGTTGTTCGGCCTGCTTGGCCGGCGGCGTCTTCTAGGGTGAGGTGACCGGCGGCTGCCGAGTTCGTGGGCGCGGAGGCAGTCGCGGATGTAGTCGAGGGTGAGAGGGGAGGGTTGCTCTGCTGGTCCTGGCGTGCTGCGGGCGTGGTCCCGTCGCGCGGAGGCTACCGGGATCGACCGGACTGGACCGGGCCAGCAGGCCGGCGATCACGTTCTAGCCGATGCGCCATGCGCCTACCTCGGTGTACGCGCTGTCGTAGATCGCCTGCTCCTGCGGCGCGGTCAGGTCGAGTTTCTTGGTCGCCCCGGCCCAGTACCGCAGGATCCGGCCCAGCTCGTCCGCTGCGTCACCAGTGAGGCGGTCGAGGTCGACCCTGAGTTCGAACGTCATACGCCGATTCTGCTACCGGCACGCCGTCGGCACTGTCGCCTTTCATACAGGCACCGCCTGCGCAACCACCCGGTCCCGGATTCTCGGCTTCAGCCCGGCTACCGTCGCCACCTGCGTGAAGACCCCCGTCAGCTCCTCGACGTCCACGGCGAAGCCCGCCATCGCGAACAGACCATGTCCCTCGGCGACATCGATGAGCAGGTCGAGGTCGCTGTCGTCGTCGGCTTCGCCGCGGGCCACCGAACCGAACACGCGGATGTTGCTGACTCCGTACCGGCTGGCGATCGCGTAGATCTCGTTCCGGCGTGCGCGAACCTCGTCAAGCGTCACCCGCCTGTGCGGCGCGTCGACGACTTCGACGCTCATGTCCGTACCCTCCCTCAGCGGTCCCTCGGCGCCATTGTCGCGCACCGGGCGCTCATTCCGTTCAGGGTGCACCGGCCAGTCTGCGCATCATGGGTCCACGTCTGAGCAGATGGCGAACGGAGTGGCAGACCGACCTGACGGGTGCCGGATTGGACGCTCCTGATGCTGCTTGTCACCGGTCAATGGTGGGTCGGCAAGCGGTTCGGAGAAGGCGGGCACGAGTGACCGGGCACGACGAGACTGGAGAGCTGGCCTCCGGCTACCTCAGGCCCGGTGGTCAGGTTGGCGCTGACGCGTCGAGGCGGATGTCACCAGGCTCAGTCCTACGCTTGAGTCGAGTCTCCGGTGGCGGATGCGTCAGCGTGGTGGTGCGCGTCTGTAGCGTGCGGGTGAGGCGAAAGGGCGCCGGGCCGAGGCCGCGGCGCCCTTCGCCGGTGGTGTGCTCAGGTCAGGTCGAGCATGGTGTGCATGCCGATGTAGGCGTGGGGCAGGCCGTTCTCCGGCGGGCCGGCCTCGTCGCTCGGCACGTAGCAGATCATGGCGTTCGGGCCGGTGTTCAGCTCGATGTGCAGCCACGCGATGCGGCCGGGCGAGAGGGCCTGCAGGCCGCGTTGGCGGCCGATCCACGGGGACGGGGGCCGGTTCGGGTCGCCGCTGACGACCGCGTTGTAGAAGTCGGTGATGTACTGGTCGGTGATGCCCGGCCTGGTGGGCCGGAAGACCGCCTCGTGGAGTTCGTCGGAGGCGTTGACGAACAGGAACGTGCCGTTGTGCGCGAACGTCGCCGGGACGTTCTGGAAGATCGGCATGTGGTCGGCGCCCATGGTCCCCATGATGAGGGCGTCGTACGCGGGCAGGGCGACGCCGCTGGGCAGAGCGCCGCGCGCTTCGAGGGTGTGCACCCGTGGGGACAGGCCGGTGAGGTAGAAGTCGTTGAGGTCGAGGAAGTAGTACGTGCCCGGCTCCAGTTGCGCGGTGAACGAGATCGGGCCCTCCGGGGAGGTCACCACGCCGCCGACCAGCACGGCCTGCTGGAGCAGCAGCTGGTGCCCAAGCGCGTTCTGCGCCGAGTCGTCGGACAGGCCCAGGGTCAGGTCGTAGAGGATGTCGTCCAGGGTGTAGCCGGGGTTGATCCGGAGGCCCTGGAATGCGTGGAAGCCGTCCTCGGGGGACGTCACCTTGAACGTGACCAGGCCGGAGGGCACGTTGCGCGGCAGCGAGAAGCCGCCGGCCTCCGTCATGTCGAGCGAGATGACCGGTATCTGGCCACCGTGACGTGCCGCCGTGGCGGCGGGACTGCTAGCTTCGGCCGCGCTTGCACTCGTCAGTGCGAGTGCGGCGCAGCCGACCAGCGCGGTCGCTATCCGCGCTGACCGTCGTATCAACGACATGGGCTTCATCCTTTCGGTCGAATCCTCCACATTGAGGCGGGTGCCCGTGGCCCCGACCGTGCAGGGGTGGCCAGCGTCCAACCGGTCCCCACCTGGTAACCCCCATGACCTCCGTGACCGGTTTGCCAAGCGTCGACACATTATGCGTGACGCGCTGAACAGATTAGACCCACTTGGGTGATGGCAACGATGCGGCCGATCACCCGTTTGGCCGGCAATGCCAGCGATAGGTGACGTACCGCCGCGCGGCAAGCACCCCCTCCCAGCGGCCGGCAAACTGGGCTTGGGGGTACGCGGTACGGTCGGCGTGGCGCATCGGATCGAGGGAATCGGCTCATGCCAGTCACGGGTCTCGACGGTGTCACGGTCGTTCACGCGGACGGGACCACGGCGCTGCGCGCGGTCACGCTGCTGGCGGCCGAGGGCGAGCTGCTCGTGGTTCTCGGCCCGTCCGGGAGCGGCAAGTCGACACTGTTGCGGGCGGTGGCCGGTCTGTCCGCCGTCCGGAGTGGCACGGTGGTCATCGGTGGTCGCGAGGTGACCCGGCTGCCCGTGCAGCGGCGCAACGTCGCGATGGTGTTCGAGTCCGGCGCCCTGCTGCCGTTCCTGGACGTCGCCGGGAACATGGCGTGGGGGCTGCGCGCCCAGCGCGTCCCTGAGCCGGAGGTGGCCGAGCGGGTCTCCACCCAGGCCCGCGGGCTGCGGTTGACCCGGCTGCTGTCGCGCAAGCCGGAGGCGCTGTCGGCCGGCGAGCGCGGGCTGGTCGGCGTGGGGCGCGCCATGGTGCGGACACCGGCGGTGTTTCTGCTGGACGAGCCGCTGGCCCATCTCGACGCCGCCGACCGGCTGCGGGTGCGGCGACGCATCGTCGAGGTCGTCCGCGGCCTTGGCGTCACGACCCTGTACGTGACCCACGACCAGGCCGACGCGATGGCGATCGCCGACCGCGTCGCCGTGCTCCGCGAGGGCGCGGTCGTGCAGGTCGACCAGCCGCGCGAGCTGTATTCGCGGCCAGCGGACCTGTTCGTCGCCGGGTTCGTCGGTGCGGCGCCGATGGGGCTGCTCCCGGCGCGGCTGGTCGTCTCGGCCGGATCTGCCGGGTTCCGGGTCGGCGCGCGGATCCTGCCGCTGTGGGCTCCGGTACCGGGCGAGCTGAGCGGCAGCGTCGGCCAGCAGGTCGTGCTGGGGGTGCGGCCGGAAGACGTCCACGACGCCACCGACGGATGCGCCCCCGATCTCGTCGCGCTGCCGGCGACCGTGCTGGCCGTCGAGCGCACCGGCGCGGAGAAGGTCGTGACCGTGCAGGTGGCGGCGCCGCCGGTGACCACGCCCGGCGCCGACCCGGCGGAAGCCCGGGCGACTGCGGCTCGACTCCGCGTCCGGTTCCCGGCCCGGGCGCCGGTCCGGCCGGGTAGCTCGGTGCAGGTCGCCGTCGACGTCGCACAGGCGCACGTCTTCGACGCCACGACCGGGCGCGGGCTCTGGCACCCCCGCCCAGCGCCGAGTGCCGCGCAGTAGCCGGCCGATTGGCCGGAAATAGGTTGGTCTTGCAGGGTGGTCTTGCCGACGGCGTCCGGGCGACCAGCCCGAGCACCTCGCCCGGCGGGACCGCGAGGGTCCCCGGGTGATGAGTTGGGTCCGCCGGTGATGAGTTGTGTCGGCCGGTGACGGGAAGTAGGTCGTCACTGGTGACCCGAAGTCGTCACCCGCCGGCCGAAGTCGTCACCCGCGGACCGAAGTCGTCACCTGCGGGGCTGGCGGCTGCTGCCGCGCGTTGCGCTCTGCGTCGGTGTGCCGGGTCGATGCGCTGCGGTGACGAGTTCGGTCGGCCGGTGATGGGTTGTGTCGGCCGGTGATGGGAAGTAGGTCGTCACTGGTGACCCGAAGTCGTCACCCGCCGGTCGAAGTCGTCACCCGCGGGCTGGCGCTCCCTCAGCAGGCGGGTGTCTGCGTCCCGGCATCGAGTCGGTGCCCGAAGGCGAGCAACGGCACCTCGGCTGAGTGCACCCGGGGCCGGTCCTGGTCGGGGAGTCGGCGCAGTGCCTCGATCGCGACGCCTGACGCCTCCGGCCAGGCCTGCTCGTCGACCCGCCAGAACCACGACCACGACCGGGTGGTTATCCGGTCGATCGCGTCGGCGGGGGACAGCGCCAGGTGCGAGGGCCGGTACGAGGTCCGCTCGGCCAGCCCGAGGCCGGCCTGCCGGGCGGCCTCGGTGACCGCCGGCTCCTGGTCGAGCCGGCGGTCCGGGACGCCGAGCCGGTCGTAGAGCGCGTCCATGATCTTGGCCACGTCGAAGGCCGGAGGTGGCCCGCCCGGGCCGGTGGAGACGACGACCCGGCCGCCGGGGCGGATCACCCGGCCCGCCTCGGCCAGCGCGCCGGTTATGTCCCCGACCACGTGCAGCACGTGGATCATGACGGTGGCCGCGACCGTGCCGGAGCCGACCGGCAGCCGGAGCGCGTCGCCGACGACCACCCGGCCCGGCATCCGGTCGGCCGCGTGCCGCAGCATCGGCAGCGACAGGTCGACCCCGGCCACCGCACGGCCGCGCCGGGCCAGCGCCGCGGCGACCAGCCCGGTGCCGACCCCGATCTCCAGCACCGGGCCGTCCGCCGGCAGCAGCGGGGCGAACGCGGCGACGACCTCCTCGCCGCGCTCCGGGCCGCCGCGGGTGCGGTCGTACTCATGCGCGACCCGGTCGAACGGCATCGACTGGGACAGCTCCGCCATGCCCCGATCCTGCCAGGTCGGCGAGCCTCAGCTCGCCCGGTCGGTGCCGTGGCTGCGGTCCAGCGCGTCCAGCGCGGCCAGGTCGCTGTCGTCGAGGGTGAAGTCGAAGATCTGCGCGTTGGACCGGATCCGGTCCCGGTTCTGCGACTTCGGGATGACCACGGTGTCGCGCTGCAGCGCCCAGCGCAGCACCACCTGGGCCGGCGTCCGAGCGTGCTTCTCGGCGACCGCCACGATCCGCCGGTCGTCGAGGTCCTGTCCCCGCATCAGCGGGCTGTACGCCTGGACCACCACGCCGGCGTCCCGGCATGCGTCGAGCAGCCGCCGGCGGTACGCGAACGGGTTGAGCTCGACCTGGTTCACCGCCGGAGGCACGTCCGTGTGCCGCACCAGCTCGGCCAGCTGCCCGGCGCCGTAGTTGGACACCCCGACCGCGCGGGCCAGCCCCTTCTCGGCGAATCGCTCGAACGCGCTCCAGAACCGGGTCGGCTCCCCGACGGGCCAGTGGACCAGGTAAAGGTCGACGTAGTCGAGCCCGAGCCGGCGCAGGCTCGCGGCCAGATCGCGGTCCGGGTCGGCGCCGCGCGGGAACAGCTTCGTGGTGACGAACACCTCCTCGCGCGGCAGCCCCGACCCGCGCACGCCCGCGCCCACCCCCTCCTCGTTCCGGTACATCGCGGCCGTGTCGATGTGCCGGTAGCCGACCTCCAGCGCCCACTGCACTGCCTGCGCGGTCTGCCGCTGCGGGATCTGCCAGACGCCGAGCCCGAGCACCGGCATCTCGACGCCGTTGCTGAGCTGGACGGTCTGCACGGGCATGGCGCCGCTCCTTGGCTGAGGTCGGTCGGTTCGAAAGCCGAGGGTAACGATCCGGGGCACGCCGCTACGGCCATAGCCGTATCTCTTCCCTCGATCACCGATATGCTCGAAGGGTAGTCCGGCGGTCAACGGCGATCGTCGGCTTGCGTGTGACGGGAGCGCTTCGTGGCCGCACGGATGTCCGCGTGGGAGTCCGCTCAGTTCCAGCTCGCCGAAGCGGTCAAACAGCTCGGCCTCGATGACGGGTTTCACCAGGTGCTCCGCACCCCACGCCGGGAGGTCACCGTCGCGGTGCCGCTGCGCCGCGACGACGGCCGCGTCGAGGTGCTGCGGGGATACCGCGTCCAGCACAACCTCACCCGCGGCCCGGCCAAGGGCGGTGTCCGCTTCCACCCGGCCTGTGACCTGGACGAGGTCCGGGCACTGGCGATGTGGATGACGTGGAAGTGCGCGCTGATCGGGGTGCCCTACGGCGGGGCGAAGGGTGGGGTCGCCGTCGACCCGCGGATGCTGTCCCGCAACGAGCTGGAGCGGATGACCCGCCGGTACGTCTCCGAGCTGATCCCGGTGATCGGGCCGGAGCGGGACATCCCAGCGCCGGACGTCGGCACCGACGAACAGACGATGGCGTGGATGATGGACACCTACTCGATCCACTCCGGCTACACGGTGACCGGGGTGGTCACCGGCAAGCCCGTCTCGGTCGGCGGGTCGGAGGGCAGGGGCGGCGCGACCAGCCGCGGGGTGATGTACTCGTTGTTCTGCGCGCTGCGCGATGCCGAGGTCGACCCGGTGGACGTGTCCGTCGCCGTGCAGGGCTTCGGCAAGGTCGGCGGGCTGGCCGCCCAGTTCCTGCACGACGCCGGCTGCCGGGTCGTCGCGGTGTCCGACGTGCACGGCGGGGTGTACAACCCGGGCGGGCTCAACACCGCCGGCCTGCAGCGGCACCTGCGAGCCGGAGCAGAGACGGTCGTCGGCTACCCGGGCACCGACACGATCAGCAACGAGGATCTGATCGAGTTGGATGTAGACGTGCTGGTCCCGGCTGCGCTGGAGGGGGTGGTCCACGACGGGAACGCCTCCCGGGTGCGGGCACGGTTCATCGTGGAGGGCGCGAACGGGCCGACCACCCCGGATGCGGACGTCATCCTGGAGGAGAACGGCATCCTCGTGGTGCCGGACATCCTGGCCAACTCCGGCGGTGTCGCGGTCTCGTACTTCGAGTGGGTGCAGGACCTGCAGGCCTACTTCTGGACCGAGGACGAGGTGAACGCCCGGCTCAAGGCGATGATGGAGAAGGCATACGCGGACGTCTCCACGCTTGCCGCCGAGCGGAAGGTCTCGATGCGCACCGCGGCACAGATGATCGGGGTCGGGCGGGTGGCCGAGGCGCACCGCACTCGCGGGCTGTTCCCCTGACCGGCGAGTCTCCCGACCCGGCGAGCAGACCCTGAGCCGCGCCGGATGCTCGAGCGGCACCGGGCTCGGGCGGCACCGGGCGGGGGTGCCGGGGCGGCGGGGCGGGTATGTCTCTGGTGGCGTCGCGGGTAGGTCTGCGGCTCACTCGGTCCGTCGTGACTCGGGTGCGTCGTGCCGCTCTGCGACACTGGATCGTGTTCTAATGGCAGCCACGAATCACAACGGTGTGGTTCGCCCGCCATCAGTACCCGTGTCAGGGAGCGAGACCCGCAATGGACGCCGCCGAAGCGCTGCACCAGGCTGGCTCTGCCGCCGCGGCCGGTCGGGCTGGCCCAGCCGAGGGCGGCGAGCCGACCGACGGCCTCACCCGCCGGGAGCGGGAGATCCTCGCGTTCGAACGGCAGTGGTGGAAGTACGCGGGCGCCAAGGAGCAGGCGATCCGGGACTTGTTCGACATGTCGGCGACCCGTTACTACCAGGTGCTGAACAACCTGATCGACCGGCCGGAGGCGCTGGCAGCGGACGCGATGCTGGTCAAACGGCTGCGCCGGCTGCGGGCCAGTCGCCAACGGGCCAGGTCGGCGAGACGGCTCGGCATGAGTCCCTGAGCCTCGAGGGCCGCGACGTAGCCCCCGGTACATGTCCGAAGAAAAGCCCGACGGAGGCGGAGGAGCCGCCGTGGTGTCCGGCGGGGCGGGCGTGAGCGGGCCGACCGGGAGCGGTCCCCGTACCGGTGCTGGCCCGGGCATCGGCAGCGTCACCGGCGGATCCGGCCACGGCACCGCGGCACCCGGCCGAGGGCCGGCCGTGCAGGCCCGCTCCTGGTTGGCCAGGCCGCGCGCAGCCCGGCTGGTCGGCGCGGCGTGCGCGCTGGCCGGCGTCGCGCTGCTGGTCATCGGCCTGATCACGCTGCGTGGCGGGCCTGGCCAGCCGCCCGGTGCAGTCGGCCCGACTGCCAGCTCGCCCGCCACCCCATCCGGTGGGCCGACGCCGAACAGGACGCCCACGCCGCGTCCGACCACGACTTCGTCGACGGGACCACCGGTCGTCCCGAGCCGCACCGCCTCCCGACCGGCTCCGGCTCCGCGTGCGCCGCTCATCGTGCTGAACAACAGCACCCAGCCGGGCCTGGCCGACCAGGCCAAGGCCCGGTTCGAGGCCGCCGGCTGGCCGGTCGTTCTCGTCGGCAACTTCGCCGGCCGGATACCCACCACCACCGTCTACTACACCCCAGGCGACGCCGCCCAGCAGCTCGCCGCGAACACACTGGCCACCCGGTTCCCCAGCATCCACCGGGTGCTGCCCCGCTACGCCGGCCTGCCCCCCACCCCAGCCGGCTTGGTCGTCGTCCTCACCCGCGACTGGAATCCCTGACCTTGGACTCCGATCTCGGACTCCTGGACTCAGACGGCTTCCCGGTTCAGGCGCTGGCCGCTTGCCAACGGGCGCCGGTTGGCCGATACTCGTCTTGCTGAGCCTCTGGGCTTGGAAGTGGAGCCGGGACCTCCCGCCGGACGACGGGCGCCCGGCTTCTGCGCTGTCTGAGCTTCGATGAGCAGGGCGACTAGGGCCGACTAGGGCTCAGCCGAGTTCGATCTCTATTTCGATCAGGGTGTCCTCGAGCGCCAGGCGAAGCTCGGACCTGCCGGTGCGCCCGGACAGGACCGCGCCCGCGACGATGTCGGGCAGCCAGAGCAGCGGCTCTTGTGCTGGCTGGCCGTGCTCGAAGCTGAGCGCTGCCGAGACGACACCAGATCTCCGGAAGGCACCGAATGCGCGGATGTCGGTGGCGTTGCGCTCGGCGTGGCGGGTCTCGGCGACCACCCGCTCGACTCGAAGCTGATCCAACTCCCAGAGCAGCCGTTCCAAGCACCGTCGGCGTGCCCGCTCCTGCTTGCGCTGGTCCATTCCGATGCCGACGACGACCACCGACGTGCAGCCCGTGGCACATACCGCCGAGGCCAGCTTCGCTCGCCGCGGTGCCGACTCCTCCCGCCAGTGCAGTCGCTGCTGCCTACGTAGCAGCAGCCCCTGCAGGTGCTCGCGGATCCTCTCAGCATCATCCTCGATCAGAACCGTGGCGGCGAGGACATACCACCGCTCGCGTATCGCCTCGTCGACGAACGCGACCGAACGCCCGACAGCCCGGCCTGGGCAACCGCTCGGTCCCTGCCCCACAGGCAGTGCAGCGTAGCGACCGACAACCAAGTGCCTGCGACTGCCCTCGATTGGTTCGAACTGCTTCAGAACGCGTGTGCTGCTCGGCATGGGCGGCGATTGTGGCGATCCGGGTCGGCTGACCCGCCCCGCGCCGTCAGCCCGAGCCGGTGCAGCGTCTCGCGGCTCAGCCGGGCAATGCCCTGCCGGGCGGTGAGCGTGAAGGAGGCTGGCTGTGCCGCCGGGTTTAGTCCTTGCACTGCACTTGTGTCCTGAACCCAGGGTGAGCGGGCCCCTGGCGTTTCCCCTCCGACGCTGGACACGGGAGACTACGTGCCGGCTGGCGGACGGATGCCCGTCCGGTG
>Ga0066388_100001591_pt1 | contig 12962 bp, 7 predicted proteins | sample PanSoiMetaGPlot6_FD_64539 | JGI IMG/M metagenome (GOLD analysis project Ga0066388, IMG submission 64539) | Tropical forest soil microbial communities from Panama analyzed to predict greenhouse gas emissions - Panama Soil - Plot 6 (Hybrid Assembly) | ecosystem: Environmental > Terrestrial > Soil... | reverse complement strand
GGAACTTCGATTGGACGCCGGGCGCGCTCGGCTCGGCCACGATCAAAGTCCGCGGGATCGACGACAGCGGCAACGTCGAGACCACCGGCGGGACGGTCACCGTCGTCGTCGCCCCCGGCGATTGCCCGTGCACGAGCCTGTGGAAGCCGACGTCAGTGCCGCCGATGCCCGACGCGGGCGACGCCAACCCGTACGAGCTCGGCGTGAAATTCAAGAGCGACATCGACGGCTTCATCACCGGCGTCCGCTACTACAAGAGCGTCGCGAACACCGGCACGCACCTCGGCGATCTGTGGACGAGCAGCGGCGTGCTCCTCGCCACGGCGACGTTCGTCAGCGAAACGCCGTCCGGCTGGCAGCAGGTGCTGTTCGCCTCGCCGGTGCCGGTCACCGCGGGCACCACCTACGTCGCGTCGTACCACACGAACGTCGGACACTACGCGGCGACGAACGACTATTTCACCACCGCGTCCGTCGATTCGCCGCCGCTGCACGCGCCGACGAGCCTCATCGCCGCCGGCAATGGCGTGTTCATCAGCGGCGAGAGCGGGTTCCCGACGCAGTCGTTCCGCGACACGAACTACTGGGTCGACGTCGTCTTCTCGCCGACCAATAGCGACACGACGCCGCCGGTCATCACCAATCTGCGTGAGACGACGATCGACAGCTCGAAGGTCCTCATCTCGTGGACGACCAACGAGCCGGCCAACTCGCAAGTCGAGTACTCGAACGACTTCACCTTCCCGCAGGCCCAGACGCTGAAAGTGACGAACGCTGCCTTCGTCACCACGCGCAGCCTGATGATCGCGGGCCTTCAGCCGAACTCCACGTACTACTACCGGGTCACGTCCACGGACGCGGCGGGGAACTCGGCCATGTCGGATGCGCCGAGCTTCACGGTGCCGGGGCCGACGCTTCGCGATACGGCGGAGACCGACTTCCTCGCCGGGAGCGGCACCGGGACCTACGCGTCGGCAACGCAGGACGGTGAACTGATCCTCGCGCCGACCGTCGGCACCGAGTTCTCGGGCACGACCCTGTCGCCGGGCTGGATCGAGTGGGCCTTCGGACCAAACGGCTACGCGGCCGTCGGCGGCGGCGACCTGATCGTGGACGGCGTCCGCGTTGCGATGTGCGCGACCGACGCCAGCGGCAGCTGTCTGCCCGGCGAGACCGCGACTACGACGCCGTCGGCGATCTTCACCGCGCCGCATTCGATGGAGTTCTTCGCGACATTTACCGGCGACGCCTTCCAGCACGCCGGCCTGGGCCAGACGCTCGGTTCGGGCGCCGAGCCGTGGGCCATCTTCAGCACCATGAGCGGCGGCGCGCTCAACGCGAGAACGAACACCGGTACATCGACCACGGATACGTTCCTCGGCAGCGGCCTCGTCGGTGCACCGCACCTGTTCCGCATCGACTGGAAGACCAGCCGCGTCGACTACTACGTCGACGGCAATCTGGTGGCCTCGCACGCGATGACCGTCACCGGACCGATGCGGCCGATCGCCGCCAGCGACTTCAACGAATTCGGCGGCAACGTGACGGTGAGCTGGGTGCGCATGACGCCGTACGCCGCGACCGGAACGTTCCTCTCGCGCGTCTTCGATGCCGGCAGTCCGGTCAACTGGAACAGCATTCAGTGGAAGGCGACGACGCCGCCAGGAACGAGCGTGGCGATCGCCGTCCGAACCGGCAATACGCCGACGCCCGACCCGACGTGGATTCCGTTCGCACCGATCACATCGGCGGGATCGCTGGCATTGACGTCGCAGTTCATCCAGTACAGTGCGGTGCTGTCGAGCGCCAATACCGACGTCACCCCTCAACTCGAAGACATCATCATCAGCACGAGCCACGCGCCCGTCGCGAACCCGGATGCCGCGGTCGTGCCCGTCAACGGAAGCCACGTTTTCCAGGCGACAGGCGCGAGCAGCCTGACTGCGAACGATACCGACGCCGATCCGGGCGACATCCTGCGCGTCGTCGGCGTGACGACGCCCGGTCACGGGACCGCGGCGCTGAACACTGACGGGTCGGTCGTGTACGCAGCTGCGACCGGGTACTCGGGCCCCGACGCGTTCACCTACACCGTGAGCGACGGACTGCTGACCTCCTCGGCGACGGTGTCGATCGATGTCCGGGTCAGCAACCTGCCCCCGGTCGCGGTCGACGATGCCTATACCGGCAACGAAGACGCGCAGATGACGATCGCGGCGGCCAACGGCGTGCTCGCCAACGATACCGACCCCGAGCACGATCCGCTCTCAGCCGTCGTAACAGTGCTGCCGTTGCACGGCACGTTGACCCTGAGCGCCAACGGCGGATTCACCTACACGCCTGTCGCCAACTACGCGGGAACCGACACGTTCCGGTACAGGGCGACCGACGGCGTGAACAGCAGCGGCGAAGCCGTCGTGTCGATCACCATCAACCAGGTCAACGACGCGCCGAGCTTCACCAAGGGCGCCGACCAGACGCAGACCGGTATCGTCGGTGCGCAGACGCTGGTGAACTGGGCGACCAACATCAGCGCGGGGCCGGCGGATGAAGCGAGCCAGACGCTGAACTTCATCGTCAGCAACAACAATCCGGCGCTGTTCGCGGTCCAGCCCGCGATCGCGCCAAACGGGACGCTGTCATACACGCCGGCGCTCAATGCGTCGGGCTCCGCGACCGTGACCGTGCAGCTGCACGACAACGGCGGCACGGCAAACGGCGGCGTGGACACGAGCGCCGCGCAGACGTTCACGATCGCTGTGAACAAGGCACCGACGACCACGACCGTGGGCAGTTCCGCGACTCCGGTCGTCTACGGTAACCCGGTCACGTTCACGGCGACGGTGACGGTGGTCGCACCCGGCACCGGCGTGCCCGGCGGCAGCGTGACGTTCATGGACGGTACGACGGCGATTGGAGCGGGCACGCTCGACTCCGCCGGCAAGGCGGCGCTGACGACCTCCGCGCTCAGCGGCGGCACGCACGCAGTCACCGTCGTCTACAACGGCGCGACGCTCTTCAACGGAAGCACGTCCGCGGCGACGATGCAGGCCGTCTCACCCGCGGCGATCATGGTCACCGCCGACAACAAGTCGAGGATGTACGGCACGGCGAACCCGGCGCTCACGGTCGCCTACGCGGGCTTCGTCAACGGCGACACCGTGGCGAGTCTGCCGTCGCCGGCGGCGGTGGCGACGAGCGCGACGGCGGCGAGCGGCGTCGGTCCCTACGCGATCGTCCCCGGTGGTGCGTCGAGCCCGAACTACACCTTCAGCTACGTCAACGGCACGCTGACGATTGCGAAGGCGCCGCTGACGATTACTGCGGACAACAAGACGCGGCCTTACGGCGCGCCGATGCCGACGCTCACGGCAAGCTACGGTGGCTTCGTCAACGGTGACACGCCGGCGGCGCTGACAACGCAGCCGACGCTCTCGACAACGGCGACGGCGTCGAGTCCGTTCGGCACGTATCCGATCACTGTCAGCGGCGCAGGGGCGACCAACTACGCAATCACGTTCGTCAACGGCGTGCTGACAGTTGGCAAGGCGAGCACCTCCAACGCCGTGACCTCGACGCTCACGGCGGCCCGCTACGGGACGGCGCTGACGATCAAGGCGACGATCGCTCCGGTTGCGCCGGGCGCCGGCGTGCCGACCGGATCGGTCGTGTTCTATGACGGCGGCGTTGCGCTCGGCGGCGCGGTGGCGCTGGCGAACGGCGCCGCCAGCCTGCTGACCGCGACGCTGTCGATCGGCACGCATCCGATCACCGCCGTCTACACCGGCGACGCGAACTTCACCGCGAGCACGTCGCCGGCGCTCTCGATCGTCGTCCAGCCCGACCTGTCGAAGGTGACGACGACGTTCGCAGACTTCAGCGGCGGAACGACTGGGGCGAATACCTATGTGTCGCTGACCGGTGACGGCGAGGTGATTCTGAACCCGACATTCGGCACCGAGTTCAACGGACCGAACTTGCCGACCGGCTGGATCTCGACGGCGCTGTTTACCGGCGGCGAAGTCGTCTTCGGTCAGACTGGCATTCAGCTGCAGGGCGCGCAGATCACATCCACGACGCCGCTGTATGGCGTGAACCGTTCGCTCGAATTTGCCGCCACGTTCAGCGGCGCGCCGCAGCAGTCGGCCGGACTCCTGCTGGCCCAGTTCACGACCAAGCAGAACGGCTCCACGATGGGCCTGTACGCGACGACCATCAACGGCGTGACTCCGGTCCAGACCTTGATTCCGGGCGCCACGTGGTTCGGGTCGGAACACCGCTACCGAATCGACTGGACGTCGGCGGCGGTCACCTACTGGGTGGACGACGTGAAGGTCGCGACGCACAACGTCTCGTTCGCCTCGAGCGTGAAGATGACGCTGGTCGGCAACGATCGGTGGAAGACCGACGGCGGGCTGGCGATCAACTGGATGCGGCTGACGCCGTACGCGACCAGCGGCACCTACACGTCGGCGGTGTTCAACGCGGGCTTCCCGGCGACCTGGATGAACGCGACCTGGACGGCGACGGTGCCGACTGGAACGACGGTGGCGATCACGTATCGGACCGGCAACACGCCGACGCCGGACGCGACGTGGACGGCGTTCAAGCCGCTCCCGGCCCCGGGCGCGGCCATGACCGGAGTGTCGCAGTACGTGCAGTTCGCGATTGCCGAGACGACGAAGAACGTCGGCGTGACGCCGTCGGTGAGCGACGTCACGATCCTTTACCGCTGAGCGGGGAGAACGCAGATGACGATGACTTCAGGAGTCACGGCGATGAAGGCGCGATTTCGAGTTCACCAGGTCCTGCTTGCCGCTGCCGCGGTCGCGCTGATCAGCACGAGCGCCGACGCGCAGCAGCAGACCGCGGTCGCCGACGATCCGACCGTCAACGGCTTCGCGGTCGAGGATGCGGTCGATCCAGGCGGTGGCGTGCACTTCAAGATCGAAACCGACGCTCAGGCGTTCTCGATTTCGATCTACCGGTTCCTGAACAGTGATGGTGGTGACGAACTCGTCGCGTCGCTGCCGGCGCCGCGCGCGCCGCAGATTCAGCCGCCGTGCGCCGTGGATCCGGCGACTGGTGCGACCGACTGCAGCAACTGGTCACAGTCGGCCATGTGGACGGTCCCCGCCGATGCGCGCCCGGGGACCTACTACGCGCTCCTGCGCCGCGCCGACACCGGCGGGGTCAACCACATCCTGTTCGTCGTGTCGACGACGCGGTAAGCAACCGCGCGGCGTCCGCGTGATCGGGCCGCTTCGACGGCCCGGCCGATCGTGCCGCCGCCACTGCGCCGCGCTCGAGCCGCACCCCCACGAAAGCGGAAGCCCGAGGCCTGATCTTCATCGTTCGATAGACAGCCGCCTCGGCCGATCCGACGGCCCGGCCTTTTTTCTGCCCCGTTCGGTATAGAAGAAAAATCTCATCCAAATTTTCTGCGCAGATCTGACACAGTGCTCGTTTTGCTGGACTTTTATGTTCATTTTCGGGACTGGAGCATGCAGAAACGCGCTATTTGGGAACACCAATCGGCGTTTCTGGCATATACAGGACGTCCAAAGTCAACATAGTACGTTGACTTGTGAGTCGTTTTGAGCGATAACCGTCGAGCTTCGTCCGCGTCCGTTCAGCTTGGACGCCTCATACGTTAGGAGCAACTGTGGGTAGTTCGATCGTTCTCGGCGGAAGTCGCGCCATTCTAGACGTTCTGGAAGAAGCGCGATACGTCGCGCCGACCGATTCCCGAGTTTTGATCACTGGAGAGAGCGGCGTCGGCAAGGAAGTGCTGGCGCATCTCATCCACCAGCGCAGTCCGCGGGCGCGCAAGCAGATGATCACCATCAACTGCGCCGGCGTCCCCGAAACGCTGCTGGAGTCCGAGCTGTTCGGCCACGCGCGCGGCAGCTTCACCGACGCGCACCGCGACCGCCGCGGGCTCCTGGAAGTCGCACACGGCGGGACCATCCTGCTGGACGAAGTCGGCGAGATGAGCCTGCGCATGCAGAGCATGCTGCTGCGCTTTCTCGAGACCGGCGAGATCCAGCGCATCGGCGCCGAGGGGCAGCACGCGCGCGTCGACGTCCGGATTATTGCCGCAACCAATCGCGATCTGTTCGAGCGGACGCAGCAGAAAGAGTTCCGCGAAGATCTCTACTACCGGCTGAACGTCGTCCACCTGGTCGTGCCGCCGCTGCGGGCGCGTGCGGAGGACATCAGGCTCCTGTTCGAGCACTTCCTGCGGCTGATGGCCGAGCAGTACCGCCTCCCGCAATGCCGCATGTCCGAGGAAGCGTTTGCCCAGCTCGAGGGGTATCACTGGCCGGGCAACATCCGCGAGCTGAAAAACATCGCCGAACGCGTCGCCGTGCGCTGCGCGGGACAGCTGCTGACGACGCTGCCGCTGCCGGCGCCGCAGGCGCGGAAGGCCGTGCAGCCGCCGCTCGGTGTGACGCCGACCGTCGCCTACGCGCAGATGATCGCGGACGAGCTCTACGAGCGGATGACGGCGAACGGCGAATCGTTCTGGACGATTGTGTGTGCGCCGTTCATGGCGCGCGACCTCACCCGCGAGACCGTACGCGCGATCGTTCGTCGTGGTCTCGAGTGCACGCGCGGCAACTACCGGCTGCTCGCGCCGCTGTTCAACTTCCCGGTGACCGACTACAAGCGGTTCCTGAACTTCCTCGACAAACACGACTGCCACGTGCCGTTCCAGCATTTCCGGTTGATCGGACGCCCGTCGGCGAGAGCCGATCAGAGCGAGGCGGCCGCGGGCACCAAGGTCGGCTGATCACGATCGATCGCTCGGCCCGGCAGACCGGGCCGAGCGTCGCACGCCTTCATGGTCGCGTCGATCGATCTCGACGCAATCCGATCACGAATCACCGCCAGCGTCGGTGTGTTGATCGCGCGAGACGCGCGGCTACATCGGGCGCGACGAGAACGCCCGCGCGACGACGGCGAGCAGCTCCGCGCGACTCTCGGGCGCGATCACGCACGACGCGCCGAACACGCTGGCTTCCGCTTCGAGGACCGGATCCTTTCGCGGCGTGGTGACGATGGCAGTCATCTCAGGATGATTGACGTAGCCGCACAGGACCAGGTGCATGCCGTTGAAGCCGCCGAGACGGGACGAGGCGATGAGCAGATTCGGCGGCCGCGCTGCGAGCCGTTGACGCGCGTCTTCGAAGCTGGTCGTCGCGGCGACGTCGTAGCCGGCGTCGCGCAGCGGCGCGATCCAGGTGGCGAGAACCATGGGGTGCTGATCGACGACGAGGACTGAGTACGCCATAGGGGGCGAGTGAACGCCTCGCAAGGGTCTCGCCAGCCGCTCGCCTTTTCTCCGCCGGAGCAGACTACCTGCACGCGTTCTCCCGCCGCTGGCACGTGACGTTCGAGCGCATGTACTTTCTGCATGCCGCGCTTGATAGCGCTGTCGCCTCGAACGCACTCGCGACGACACAACGGACGACTTTCATCGTCCGCGGTGGCGGTTCCGTGGCGCACGCGCGGTAGCGAACATCATCGTGTCCGCGGGGGTGACCCGCGGATTCGCGTCGGATGGCCCTCAGGCGCCGCGTAATGCGCGCCAGGAGCCCTTCGAGGGACGCGGCAGTGACGTACTTCCGGACCTTTTATCTGCCCGGACGCGCACTTTCAAGACGGGGAAAAGAGCGGGTAGCCAATCAGTCAATCAGTCATCAGTCGTCAGTCGCAAGTCATCAGTCGCAAGTCGCGAGTCGTCAGTAGTCAGTCCAGTCACCTGTCGTCAGTCGCGCGACCGCAGTGCGAAATGTGACTGACGACTGATGGCTGACGACTGACGGAGGCTTCGCGCGATCCGCATGCAGCGTGAGCCGCTGCACCCGCCAGTTGTTCATGTCCGCCACGAGGATCTGATCCTCGGAGGGACAGGCGAGGCCGTGCACCCAGTTGAACTGCTTCACGTCGCGCCCTGATTCGCCGAGCATGCCGACAATCGTGCCGTCCAGCGACAGTTTGTACAACCGGCCCGGCTCCTGGTCGGTGGTGAAGAGATACTGCGTCGCGCCGTTCGTGATGCAGAGCGTCCACGGCGCCGTCTCGTCCGGCGGATTCGGGTTGAGGTTGCCGAGAACCGGATGGCGCTTCTTGTCGTACGCGACGTTGAGGTGAATCAAGCGCAGAAACTTGCCCTCGGTGTCGAACACCTGGATGCGGCGGTTCCCGCGGTCGGCGACGTAGATGTTGTTCTGTCGATCGATGGCGATGTTGTGCGGCGTGTTGAACTGGCCGGGATTCTCGTCGGCGTGCGGGCCGCCGCTGCCGCGCGATCCCCACGACTTCACCCAGGTGCCGCGCTTGTCGAACTTGGCGACCCGCGAGTTGGTATAGCCGTCGCTGATGTAGATGTTGTCCTCTGAGTCCCACGCGACGTCGGTCGGCTGCCGGAACATGCCGTCGACGTGCACCGGCGGCTCACGTCGCCCCGGCCGGTAATACGACTCGGCAGGATCGTCGGGGCCCTCCGGCCGGCGCCCCAGGTTGAGCGTCACATACCCGGCGGGATTGAACCGCACGACCGCATTCGTGCCTTTGTCCACGACCCACAAGTTGTCGTACTTGTCGAACCGCACGCTGTGCGAGTAGCCGAGGCCGTAGACGCCCTTGCCGATCTCGCGGACGAACTTGCCGGTCTGATCGAATTCGAGAATCTGCGTCGACGCGTTGCCGTAGAGCGGCGCGTTCATGCTGCCCTGATGATTGAGGACGACGAAGTGGCCTTTCGAATTCACGGCGATGCCCAGGACCTCGCCCAGGTTCATGTCGGGCGAATACTTCAGGAAGTCGGTCGATGACTCGAACGGGATCGTCGGAACGTTCGCGCGCGGCGGTGCCTGGGCCGAGAGCGCGGCCAGCGCGGCAATGACGAGGGCGCACGACGTCGGCGCGGTGTGCTTCACGATCGACCTCCTTGTGCCAGGAGCCTCACGCGCCCGCCCGGCGTCGGTGCAGGCCGTGAGCCCCTCTTCCGTGGACGGCAGTTATACTACCCGCGCGTAATCCGCTCGTGCAGGGGGAATCATGATCCTGCGACGCCTTCTCATGTGTGCGGCCTGCACCAGTGCCGCCGCGCTCGCTCTCACCGCTCTCGCGGTTCGCGCGGCCGACGATCCCGCGTCAGAGTGGCGCTTCCATTCCGGCGACAACGGCGCGAGGAAGTACTCGCCGCTGGCGCAGATTGCGAAGAACAACGTCTCGTCGCTCCGCATCGCCTGGCGCCGGCCGCAGATCGATCCGGCAATCGCGGCGATTCTCCCGCCGAACCTTCGCCTGCCGAACAACTTCCGATCGACGCCGTTGATGGTGAAGGGCGTGATGTACGCCTCGAACGGCGTCGGCCTCGCCGAGGCGTTCGATCCGGAGACCGGGCGGACCCTCTGGGTCCAGAAACCGGGTGACGACGAGCTGCGCGGCGGCAGCAACCGCGGGGTCGCGTACTGGCACGAAGGCGGCGATGAGCGGCTGTTCTCGTTTCGCGGCCACTCGCTCTTCGCATTGAATCCGAAGACCGGCGAACCGATCCCGTCATTCGGCAACAAGGGCGCCGTCGACCTGAATGACGGCCTCGACACGTCCCTCGGACAGTGGCACTGGACCTCCGCGCCGCTCGTCGTGAAGGACGTCATCGTCATGGGGTCGGCGATGGCCGAGCAGGATTCGGCAACCAAACGTGAAGGGCAGCCGGGCGACGTCCGCGGCTACGACGTGCACACCGGCAAGCTGCGCTGGATTTTCCACGTGGTGCCGCGTGAGGGCGAGGACGGACGCGAGTCGTGGGAGGACGAGGCGTGGCGCTACACCGGCGCCGGCAACGTCTGGGCGCTGATGAGCGCCGACGAGGATCTCGGCTACGTGTACCTGCCGACGACGAGCGTCACCAACGACATGTACGGCGGCCACCGCCTCGGCAACAATCTGTTCAGCGACTGCATCGTCTGCATCGACGTGCGGACCGGACGCCGCGTGTGGTACTACCAGACCGTCCACCACGACCTGTTCGATTACGACAATCCCGCGGCGCCAATTCTCGCCGACATCACGGTCAGCGGGCGGAAGATCAAGGCGCTCGTCCAGATCACGAAACAGTCGTTCGCGTATGTCCTCGACCGGACGAACGGGAAACCGGTGTGGCCGATCGAGGAGCGGCCGGTGCCGCAGTCAGACGTGCCCGGCGAGAAGACGTCGGCGACGCAGCCGTTTCCCACCAGGCCGCCGGCGTTCGATCGTCAGAGCGTCACCGAAGACGATCTGATTGATTTCACGCCGGAGTTGCGGGCGATGGCGCTCGACATGCTGAAACAGTTCAGGCATGGGCCGCTGTTCACGCCGCCGTCGGTGGTCAGCAGCGATCCGGCGGGGAGGCAGGGCACGATTCAGCTTTCGGGCAGCGTCGGCGGCGCCGATTGGACCGGCGCGGCATTCGATCCGGAAACCGGAATGCTCTACGTCCCGTCGATGACCAACCCGTTCGTCGCGAACCTGGTTCCGGGAAAGCCCGAGGAAACGAATCTGCGGTACCGAGCCGGCGATCGCCGGCTGATTCAGCTGCCGAACGGCCTGCCGCTTTTCAAACCGCCGTACGGGCGAATCACGGCCATCGATCTCAATCGTGGTGAACAGGTGTGGATGGTGCCGAACGGCGACGGGCCGCGAAACCATCCGTTGTTGAAGGATCTGCATCTGCCGCCGCTCGGACAGTCGGTACGCGCTGCGCCGCTGGTGACCAAGACGCTGCTGTTCGTCACCGAAGGCGATCAGATCAACGTGCGCACGCCGCCGGGCGGCGGCGGGAAGAAAATCCGCGCCTACGACAAGGCCACGGGACAGATCGCCTGGGAGTACGAGATGGACGCCGGATCGACGGGAACGCTGATGACCTACCTGCACAAGGGCCGGCAGTATCTGGTCGTCGCGATCGGCGGCCAGAATCATCCGGCGGAGTTCGTGGCGTTCGCGCCTGGCGGAGCGGCGCGCGAGACGTCAGGTCAGTAGACGCGGAGGCTCTCATGTACACGAGACGAGAATGCCTCATGCTCGCGGCGGCGCCGTTCGTCCTTCCTCGCGCGATCGACGCCGCGTCCACGTCGGACAAACCGATGCGCGGCGCGTTCATGATCCTGACGACGCCGTTTACCGCGGCAGGCGGCATCGACTGGGACGATCTCGTGCGCGAGGTGGAGTTCTGCGATCGGAGCGGCGTCCACGGGTTGGTGTGGCCGCAGGGCTCGAGCGGCGTCCGCTACCTGACCAGGGACGAGCGGATGCGGGGACTCGAGGTGCTGGCGAAGGCGGCGCGGGGCAGGAAGCCGGCGCTCGTGCTCGGCGTCCAGGGGCGTGACACGGCCGAGATGCTCGAGTACGCGCGTGCTGCGGAAGCGCTCGCGCCGGACGCGTTGATCGCGATGCCGCCGACGACGGCGAAGAGTCTCGACGACTACGCGGCGTACTTCCGCGCGCTCGCCGGTGTCACGACCCGGCCGGTCATCGTGCAGACGAGCGGCGGCGCGCCGTCGCTCCCGCCGTCGGTCGATTTGATCGTGTCGCTCGCCCGCGAGTTCCCGCACCTCGGCTACGTCAAGGAAGAGAGCCAGCCGCTGGTCCCGAGGATGCGAGACGAACTGAAGCACCGGCCGCCGATGAAAGCCGTGTTCGGTGCGAATTTCGGCGCCAACTGGTTGTACGTGATGCGGCTGGGGCTGGACGGCGTGATCACCGGCAACGCGATGTACGCCGACGCGATGGCCAAGATGTGGGCGCTGCACGAACGCGGCGACACCGCGGCGCTGCGCGATCTGTTCGCGAAGTTCCTGTTGATGCGAAATCTCGGAGAGTCGATCGCCGGCGTGGACCTCTACATCATGAAGAAGCGCGGCATCTTCAAGGCCGCGGTGCAGCGGACCGAGCGCGGCGCGAAAGTGCTGGAGTTCTCGCCGGACGAGGTTGCCGAGATCGAGTATCGCTTCGCGGCACTGCAGCCGTACCTGACCGGCGATGCTCGCTCGTAGGGGACGACCTTCGGGTCGTCCCTCTCTGTGATCGCGAGCGTCCCTCTATTTGATCTCGAACACGTAGTAGCGCGACCCGGCGCCTTCGTCGCTGTGCACCGTGCCGCGCTTGACCCACAGGGCGCGCGGCTTCTGTCCATCGATCACCGCGACCACCGCGTCGTGGGTATGTCGATGGCGTCCCGCGGGCGCGCGCATGAACTCCCAGACCGTCACGCGTTCGTTGTCGAGTTTCTGCGTCACTCCGCTCCCAGGAAACGCGGGCGCGTCTCCACCGCTGTCCGTCCCGTACGCGCCCTCCTGCTTCATCTCGACGAAGACGGCGCGCAGCGGCGCCTCGCTCGTGCCCTCCTCGATGTGGGTGACGCCGACGCGCTGAAAGGCGATGTCCCAGGCCTTGGTCGAGACCGGCCGTTTCTCGCCTTGTGGCGAGATGATCATGCGATCGCCCGGCTCGTAGTACACGCCGACCAGATCGTAGATGTGACGATGCAGCGGGGACGGCTGACCCTTCAGCCACGCGATGTTCCAGACCTGCACCTGATCGTTGTCGAGGATCTTCACCGCGCCGGCCCGTGGATAGGCCGGCGGCAGCTTCGCGGGGACGGCCTGGACGAAGAGGGCGAGGAGGGCAGTGGCGACCCAACGCATGGCGGCTCCTTTCGAGTAGATCAGGGAGGCCAGGTAAGCCGGGTGGGTCGGGTCGGTCGCAACGCCTTCGAACCCATCGACACTGGCTACCCTGTGACGAACCAAATCTACTCGATCGACCGACTAACTTGACGTACCTGGCCCACCCGACCTACTCGGCCCACCCGACCTATCTGACCCACGCGACCTACTCGACCCACCGGGCCCATCCGACCTGTGCTAAGGTGCACTGGTGATGTCCGCCTGCGCATGTTGTTG
>Ga0066388_100001590_pt1 | contig 12966 bp, 9 predicted proteins | sample PanSoiMetaGPlot6_FD_64539 | JGI IMG/M metagenome (GOLD analysis project Ga0066388, IMG submission 64539) | Tropical forest soil microbial communities from Panama analyzed to predict greenhouse gas emissions - Panama Soil - Plot 6 (Hybrid Assembly) | ecosystem: Environmental > Terrestrial > Soil... | reverse complement strand
GGTTGCAACATCCATTCTGGCCTGGTTTGCAGCCATCGCCCGTGTCCCCGAGCTGTCGATTCGATGGAAACCGGCCTTGGTGCTGACGATGGCTTCGTTGCTGCTGCTGATTCTTTGTGGAAAAAAACTTTGGCGTACCACGCGATTCCACTGATGGAGTTTTCCTGTTCGCCATGACCATGCTTGAAAAAGCAGACGTGGTGGGTGTGGGCCTGAACGCGACAGATATCCTGATCCGCGTGAAGGACTTTCCCGCCAGCGGATCGAAAGTCGAAATTCCTTCAGCCAACGCGATGCTGGGCGGTCAAGTCGCGTCGGCCATGGCGGCTTGCCAAAAATGGGGCTTGCGGACGCGCTACGTCGGAAAGTTTGGTGAAGATCATTTCGCGCAGCTGCATCGAGCAGAGTTCGCAAAGCTCGCCATGGAGACCCATTTATTGACCGCACCTGGTTGCCACAGCCAGCAGGCCTACATCTTGGTCGATCACGCCGGGGAACGCACCGTGCTTTGGAAACGCGACCGGAGGCTCGCCCTGCTGCCCGACGAGTTGCGTCGCGAGTGGATCGTCAATGCGCACATCCTCCATCTGGATGGGCACGATACCGCGGCTGCAACACTCGCGGCGGAATGGGCGCGAGAAGCGAAGGTTGCTGTGGTCGCGGACCTGGACGAGGCGTACCCAGGCGTTGAGGAACTACTGCCGAAGATCGACTTTCTGATCACGAGCCGCGATATCCCCGGGAAGTTAACGGGGAATCCGGACTTGCGCAGCTCGTTGGCAGAAGTGTTTGAGCGTTATCATTGCCGGCTCACCGCCGCGACGCTTGGCGCCGAAGGAGTCCTTGCATGGGACGGTGAGCAATTTCACTACGCGCCGGCATACCAGGTGAACGCCGTGGATACGACGGGTGCCGGGGATACGTTTCACGCCGGTTTTATCTACGGACTGCGGAAGGGCTGGGCGTTGCAGCGAAAACTGGAATTTGCCTGCGCGGCGGCGGCGTTGAATTGCGTTGGTCTCGGCGCGCGGGGCGGAATCCAGTCAGTCGAGAAGATCGAGAATTTGATGGCTACGGAGCTAAGGCATCCCGCTGCATTTGAGATCGCCACGCCGAAAGGAACGTAAGGTAGGGATCCACTACTTTGCGGCTTCACCGGCGAACGCCGCAATCACACCAATATTCGGCAGCAGGTCTTCTGGCAGATGATGACGCTCCTGCAAGTAAGCGGGGGCATTATAGGAAACCCACACCTTTCCGTTCGCGTCCTCAGCCACAAGAATTTTCAGAGGAAGATCGAGAGCGACGCTGGGAGCCGCGAGCATGAGAGGTGTGCCCGCTTTCGGATTTCCAAAAATCAGCAGCTTGGTATTGGGCATTTTGAGCCCTGCGCGTTCCGCTTCCCCACTATGATCGACGGCGGTAAAGAGCTTCACACTCTTCGCCCGAAGAATTGCTTCGAGCTTCGCGACCGTCTCTTCCACAGAATGCTGACTTGGGATCCGGACGACACCGTTCATGGATGGTGACAGCATAAAGGCTCCACTCACAGGGACACGTTCCGCCGGGACATGGCGCGTGGCTATGAGATAGTAACTCATCGCCAAGCCTAGCAGCGCCAGGAAAATCGCCACCGCCACACCCAGAGCGGACGGATTCGCAAACGATCTGGAGCCGCGTTTTATCATCGCTACCAGGCGAAGGTACCGCACAAGCGACAAGACGCAAACGATCACGCCCACGAAGATCAGGACCGTGCCGAACCATAACGAATAGCCGTAGGAAAGCGCCGGCAGATTCGGACGCATCAGATTGAATTCCTCGAGAAACAGACCAAATCGGGCCAGCACGAAACCCAGGGCCATCAGAGCCAACCCGGTACGAATCCAAGCAAGGAATGTACGCTCCACCGCGAGGAAATCGCTGGCACTTCCCGAGGTACTCTCGCGCGGGTCCATCGAATTTCCTTTCCGGTGGGCCGCGCGGCAGGAAATCGGTGTTATGGCGCGATCTTCACCATGACCACAGAATGGGACGCTACTCTAGCAGAAAAGCTTCCCGTTGATGCGCCGAGATCCCTATGGGCCCACAGGTCGCGAACCCTGGCGGAAAGGTGCGCCGGGTAGCCAATGTCTTCCCATGTCACTTTGACTTCGGTCTCGGATGCTTGGCGATTGAAAAGGATCACGGCGCGGCTGCCGTCAGCGAGCGACTTGGACCAGACTTCCAGTTCGCCCTCTTTTTTGACGCGTCGGCCTTCGCGGCCGAGCCTATCCTGATTGATGCCGATAACTTCGGTGTTGGTCAGAATTTCTTTGATCTCCGGAGACATCGAACGAATGTCGTTGCCAGCCATTAGCGGTGCGGCGAGCAATGCCCAAAAGCTGAAGTGCGCGCGGTATTCGGGAATCGTCATGCCGCCATTGCCGACTTCCAGCATGTCCGGATCGTTCCAGTGGCCCGGGCCCGCGAAGGATTCAAGGCCGACTTGCAGGTCGAGAATATCGACCATGCCATATTCACAGCAGGTTCCGTCCGCCCATTTTTTCTTGCTGGTCCATTTGTCGCTGATGTCGCCGGTGGTCCGCCAAAGATTGCCGATGCCTTTGCCCCACAGCCACGGCTTCGCGGTGCCCCACTCGCACATACTGAAAACGATCGGGTGGCCGGTATCGAGCAGAGCGCGGCTCATTGTCGAATAGGCTTCCTGGGCGTTGCGTGTCTCTGTGTTGCACCAGTCATATTTCAGATAGTCCGCACCCCAGCGCGCATACTGCAGCGCATCCTGGAATTCGTGCCCTTGGCTACCCGGCCGGCCCTGACAAGTTTTGGAACCAGCGTCGGAGTAAAGTCCAAATTTCAGTCCTTTGGAGTGGACGTAGTCGGCCAGAGCCTTGATACCCGAAGGGAAGCGTTGCGAATCAGCGACGATGTTTCCGCCGTCGTCGCGGCTGACTTGCCAGCAATCGTCGATCACCACGTACTGATAGCCCGCGTCCTTCATCCCGTTGGAGGCCATCGCGTCAGCGACGGATTTGATGAGATCTTCGCTGACGTTGCAGGCAAATTTGTTCCAACTGTTCCAACCCATCGGCGGAGTTTGTGCCAGAGAATCGCGGGTGAGTTGAGCCTGTGCAGATTGCGACAGGAATGTGAATGCGCACCAAACGGCCAGAGCTATCCCTCTGCCTTGCCAATTGGCTTTCATTGTGTCTCCCTTACGGATTGTTCCATCAGGTGCAGCGCGAGCGCTTGATTTGCCTGAGTCCACGCCAGCGGTGTGTGAGCATTTGCAATATAACGCCCATCTTTCAGGAAATAAAGCTCCGGGCATTCGCCGGCAAGAGTAATCTGCGCAAGCGAGCGATTGAAATAATGGATTTGCTTGTGGAAGTCGTCCGTGCGCGAGAGATCGGCAAGGAAGCGCTGGCCATAGATAATGGAGAGCAACGGATCGAAGAGGCACCACTGCGCTTCACAGTTCGGTTGCAGGTGCGCGTCGCGGAAGGTCAAGTCCTCGCTGAAATCGGCGCTCATTTCCTCGGGCCGGAACCACTCGTTGTAATCCTGGCAGAAGTAGGAATCGCCCACGTAGCGCTTCATGCCGATGCCACCCTTCAGCCGTGCTTGCACGAGGTTGAGGATGGCGTTCTCTGTCTTGCGATCGCGGAGGATATCCAGCGGCTGAATCAGGAAAAGCAGCGCGGAATCCACCATGCGATCGGGCGGAGCTTCGAATGGAAGAGTCTGCTGCAGCCGTTCGCGCCCTTTCGCGCTCAACTCGTCGAGTTGCGTGCGATTGGCCTTCGCGTCCGCGCACTTCTTCATTTCTTCAAGCCCGGCAACCACCGCGCCAACACTGGAATTGTTGATTTTTGTGCCTTCCTCCCAGGCGCCGCTGTCCTCGTCGTGCCAATATTCGATCGCCGCGAAATATTCGGGGAACAATGCGTAGATATCAGCGTCATCGTGCGTCAGAGGCAATTCCCCCGAATTGGCGAGCACAAAGCGGAACCAGAGTGCCAGGCCAAGCGCGTCATTCTGCGCGTGGGGCCAGCGTTCGGGCAGTTCGCCCAGGGTTTGCGCGTCGAAACGGATCTGTGGGCGCCGGCTGGCATCCGCTTTGAGGGATGGATCCCGGATGATTTCGAGAAACCGGGATGCCTGCGTGGTGAAGAATTGCGTCAGACCTCGCATGCAGGCATTTGCTGGACCACGCTGGCCCCGAAGCCGGAAGGAATTCGCGACCATGATATTGTCGCGGACCCACACATTCTGATAACCGCTGACGGAAGTTCTCGTTTGGCTGGAGCTGGCGGCGAAAAGGCCGTGGGCAACAGCGTGAATTTCATGACTATGATGCTGCGCAAGCACTTTGCTGATGGTTTGGAGTGACTCCGGGGTGTAGCGTTCAGCAATGAGGTGACGCAACAGGCTGTCTTCGCGCACAGCATCCATCCTTCAGGTTCTTGTCGAAATGCGCAAACAAATTCTATCCCTTTCGCAGGAACGCGTCAGTGATGCCAGCGATGCAACCGGCCGTGAAGGGGCGATGAGCGGGGAAACGGGAATGTGTTCAACTGGGAAATGCCGGGAACAAAACATTGGTTTGCGGCGTCTGAACATCAGAAGAGGACTTGGCGTATCTTTCGGGTAGAGGCACGCTGCACGGGCTCGACTTTGCGCGCCACCACCACTGCCGAGGTCGTCGGGTCCATGGCCAACGGGGAACTCGAAGCACGCCGGATGGAGCGACGGAAATCGCCGCGTTTTCCATACCAGGCGCCTGTCGAAATCGAATGGGGCTCGGCACGATTGCGTGCGCGCACTCGGGACATCAGTGCAAGCGGGATGTTTCTCGAGTCGGATGACGTCCTTTGGGTAGGTGCCGGATTTCGCGCGCGTCTCGCGATGGAGCGCCCGCTGTACCTGGAATGCTCGGTAAAACGAGTCGAGCCCGGCAAAGGGATGGGTGTAACGGTTGCCTTGCAGGATGAACAAAGCCGGCACTTCCAAGAGCTGCTGGCGCAATTGGCGGCGCGCGACTAATCCCGGAAATCCCGCTTTATACTATTGAAGATGACGCGCTGCCTTGACTGCGGTTCAGAGCGCACTGGCGATCAATGTCCGGCGTGTGGGCTGACGTCGGCGGCCGCGGAAGTCGTGTTCCGCAAGCGGCTGCTCGTGCAAATGGGAATCTTCCTGGTTGGCTCGCTGTTGTTTCCCACCTTAAGCCAGGTCTATCCTCCGCTCGATATCGACGCGATGCTGGTGTTTTACGGCGTTGTGTTCTTCATGGCTTTGACGCTGGCGATTGTTTTGGATCGTCGGGCACGCGCGCGGAAGGAAATCGAGTTACTCAAGCACCTGTTCACGGGACTGATCCCGATTCCATTTATTTTGTCAGTAGCTCTGTTTCTGAACGGCAAGCTGGATTCGAAGAAGGAGCTGACGTATCACGCGACGACCGTGGAAGGGCGCTATCTAATGCGCGGCCTGGTGCGCGGCACTAAGCGCGTTTTTGTCTACTCGTGGCGCGAGGGACGGAAATATGAGCGGCTAGCCGTAGACGCAGATGACTACGACCGCTTTCACACGGGCGACAAGGTGAATGTGGCCGTCGAGCCCGGAGCTCTGGGAATCCCGTGGTTCTACGGTGTCTATCGCGCCACGGGAATCAAGTTCAGTCCGCCTCCGCCCGGCGCGAAGTGGGAAGCGGAAAAGCCGCAGCCGCAAACGGGCTCGCCCAAACCCAATTCTCAATAAATCGGGCGGCCGTTCGGTCCGAGTGGAATCTGCAATTCGAGGAAGTGGCCGTCTTTGCCGAGCCGGAACCGGATCCTCTTGACCAGGCCGATGTCGCGCTCCTTCCAATCGGGAGCCTCGATCGGTTTGTCAGGCATGTCCGAATAGGACCATATGATGGAGTTCCCGGCGACTTTGATGGTCTGTGGATCGATGTCGTAGGCCTCTTCGTCTTCGACTTTCACTAACAGGTAGCGCTTCCACAAACGGACAAGGAATACTCCTTTTTTGCCCGAGTGGTAAATGTTCCAGGAGTTCGGCGCGTTTTCGTTGTAACGCAGAATGGCAAATTCGACTGAGTTCCATGTGACTGGCGCCTTTGCGTTTGGATTGGACTGCGATTGCGACTGAGCATGCGCACAAGCAGCCGCGAAGAAACCACACGAGAGAAAAATGAGTATCGCGGAACGCAAAAGGTGTGAAGAAGAATCGTTCATGTGCGGAAGTCGCGGGCGGCGGTTTTGGCTCCAGCCGATGGAACAGGAGTCATTTGAGGCATCTCCAGACGGCAAGGAAAAGTGTACGACAGGATTCGGGTAGGCCGAAAATCCCGCAATTGTTTCGCTAATGACGAGTGCTGTGTTTGCCGTGCCCACAAAAAAAATAGGCCGGCGAGTGACCGGCCTATTTCTGGGAGAGGTATGGCGACCGCGATCGCTATGGTTTCACGCCGCCGCCTGGGTCGAGAACGTCATCATCAACCTTAATAACGTAGTGATAGATCCGGGTGGGGTCAGGAAAGACGTCGCGCCGAACGAGCCCGGAGTGAGGATAATCCTGATTGAACTGTGTGTATTCAAATGGACAGCCGTCCTTACAAAAGTCAACGACAAACGGCTTCTCTTTAGAAGTGTCCTTGCTCCTGCATTCCCACCGTATCTGCTCGCCCCCCTTTTGGCTGATGACAAACGGATCCAAATCCACGTTGAGGCGTTTCCCCACAGGTTGAGCTGGGTCGTATTCGATGGTGACCTTGTGAACCCATTTGTTCGGCTGTTCGAGGTGATTGGGTGTGTCGTCACACTCAGCCTGGTACGCCTTGTAGAGCGGCTGAGGAGTGGGGATGAATATAGCCTCGTTACCGTTCACCTGGGTTTCTTTCGCTGTTTGTGTTCCTTCGGAACTCATGAGAGGTCTCCTTTGAACGATTAGAGTTTGGCCCGGGCTTGCAGTAGATTTTCGAAACGCGGATCGGAGTGGAGCGGATCGAAATTCGGATAGTCGCGGATACGGTTAAGCGGGAAACCGCCCGCGTGAGATTTGGCAAGCCAGTGGAGAGTCTGCTCGCGGTCACCGAATTGGTTGTAGATCAGAGCGGCACGGAAGCTGAGGTTAGGGTCATCGGGTGAGACAAGGAAGGCTTTGTGAAGGACGTTCAGCGCCGCGGATCTTTCGCCGAGCATGGCGCTGCAGATCGCGAGAATGCCGAGCTTACCGGAATCCTTCGGATCGAGCTGCAACTCCTGCGAGGCGAGCTTGACGCAGTTGCGGTAAGCGGAAGGTGAGTCACCTCGGCGGCCCTGGGCCCAATAGTAACCATCGCCCAAATCCCACCAAACGAGTGCATCGTTGGGCGAGAGCTGAGCGGCCTGTTCGTAGGCGCGGACCGCGTCGTCGTAGCGGCGCTGGAAGAAGTGCGCATTCCCCAAATTTGTGTAGCCGTAATCGGATGGCTGAATAGCGAGCGAGTGTTGGGCCGCGGAAATGGCTTCGTCGTACTTGCCTTCGTCAGTCAGAGACGCTGAGAGATTGTAAAAGCCGCGGGAATTATCAGGTGCCAGAGCGACGACCTGGCGGAACATGGCCGAGGCTTCAGAGAAACGCGCCTGAAAGTAGTAGAAGGCGCCGAGCCAGTTGTAGGTGGCCCAGTAGTGCGGACGAAGCGCGATGGCGCGCTTGTAGGTGCTCTCCGCGTCGGCGAGCTTGTCCATGCGAACGTACGCGTCGGCGAGACCCTTGTACGCGGCATCGTTCGTGGGCTCGGCCTGAAGAACGAACGAGAATTCACGCGTTGCGTCGGCGTAGCTCCCGGTGCCGAGGTCGAGATTGCCGAGGCAAGTGTGCGCCGCAGGGAGTTGTGCGTCGAGTTGAAGCGCTTTCTGACAAGCATCGCGGCTCTGCTGAAGCGCTTCGGGCTGCTTCTGATTCTGATAGCGCTGCCAATAAGCTTGCCCGAGACCAGCATAAGCAAGCGCGTAGTTTTGATCGAGAGTCAGCGCACGCTCAAAAACCTGAATGGCGCTCGAAAGGTTCTCTTCGCGCTCGTAATTTTGAAGATAGCCGATGCCTTGCAGGTAATAGTCGTAGGCACCGGGAACCTGCGTGCCATAGTTCTCGGAAGCGATGGATGCGAGATGCGCATCCATTCCAAGCATCTCGAGCGCACTGCGAACTACCGTGTCTTCGGCGGTGAACGCGTCTCCGACCGGCACAGTGAGGCTCTGCGCCTTGAGTTGGCGATGGGAGCGCGGATCAACGAGGGTGCAGTTGATCCGGATGCGATTGCCGATGCGATGGAGGCTGCCCTCGAAGACTAGATTCACGCCGAAGCGCTTCCAAGCATCGTCCGCTGTTGAAACCTGGTTGGTGTGCATATCGGTAGCGGGGACGACTTGCAGGTTCGGATCGCGCGTGAGTTGTGTGAGTTTCGTGGTCAGCGTTTCGGTAAGCCCTGCGCCAAACGCAGCAGTTTCCACGTCAGCGTTGTTGGCCGAAAAAGGAAGCACCGCGACCTGTTTTTCCTTCGGAAGAGCATTGGAGCTGTCGACGTGACCGGCGAATCGAATCGCCAGGAGGATTGCCGCCGCAACGGCGAGTGCGAGCGCGGAAACCTTCCACAGTTTGCGATAGCGGATCGAAAACGGAATCGGACTGGCGCCACTCGGGGCAGACGAGGAAGTTCCGCTCTGATGTTGCAAGCGGCGGAGATCGATGGCGAGTTCGCGCGCGGACTGGTAGCGGTTCTCAGGATCGCGTTCGAGGCACTTGCCGATGATGCGAACGAGTTCGAGCGAGACGCGCGGGTTCAACGCACTGGCGGGAACGGGAGCGCTGCGCAGAACTTCATTGGTAAGCTCGAAGCGGTCCAAGGCGGCGAAGGGCGGGGCGCCGGTGGCCATCTGGTAGAAGACCGCGCCGGCGGCATGAATGTCGGTGCGTGCGTCGATGTCTCCGCCGAGGACTTGTTCCGGCGCCATGTAAGCAAGAGTTCCGGCGACGGCCTGAGTTTCAGTGATGGTTTCCGAAGCGGGGCTACTGGAAGAAGCGAAGCGCAGTTTCGCCAGGCCAAAATCGAGGATCTTCAGACGGCCATCGGGAGTGATGCGAAGATTGCCGGGCTTGAGATCGCGGTGAATGATGGATTGATCGTGAGCGGCGGCGAGGCCTTCGGCGAGCTGCGTGCCGAGCGAGACGACGTCTTTCTCCGGGAGTGAACCATCGACGAGCATTTGATTTAGTGTGGTGCCCTCGATGAACTCCATGACGAGAAAGTCGCGGTCATCCTGGACGTGAAAATCGAAGACTGTGGCGATATTCGGATGATTCAGTTTGGAGAGTGCGTGAGCTTCGTTGAGGAAGCGGCGACGGGAACTGGAATCGGCCACCGCACCGGAGTGGAGGAGCTTAATGGCCACTTCGCGATCGAGGTGAGAGTCGTAGCCGCGGTAAACCACGCCCATTCCGCCACTACCGATTCGTTCGAGAATGCGATAGTGGCCGAACTCAAGACCGAGCAGAGAGTCTTGGAGGGCGGCCTGGTCGGGCATGGGGAGATGCTCCTTCCCTCGTGCCAAGCAGTTGGGAGGTTAGCCCCGTATGTACCGGGAAGTCAATGAAGATGCGGGGAAGGTGGCGTGCCGAAATGGGACGCGGCTCGGCTCTGTGACGGTTGAGCATGACCACCCCCCTACCCCCTCTGCAGTACGGCACGAGCGCGGAAGAGGTTGATGGGAAGGGAGATGGGGGAAATGCGTGCAGCTGAATGCAGGAAGCGTGCAGTACGCTGTTGTCGATCGTCGCGGCCTCTGCTGGTCTTTACTTGGCAGGACAAGTTCGATTCGGTTGTCAAAAAGAGGTGGGATGGAGCACGACCCTTCACAAAGAAAGGTTTTGGGCAAGCCCCCGGTAGCCGTCACGCGACGACATAAACAGTCAGTTATTTTACCAATAGAATAATATAAGTCAAGAAAAATCCGCACAAATCGCACTCGAAATTTTAGGTCCGCGCCAACCGTCGAAGAGAAAACCGTACTCTTCTTAGTGGCGCGCCTCCGGCGCTCACTTAGGCCGCACCTACGGTGCTCTCAGAAGAAGATGTCACGCGTTGCAAGAGGAGCAAAGCGAAGATGGTGGCATAAAGTCGCCGCTGCAATGCGCTATCCACGTGCAAAGGCGGCCCGTGGGGCACCTGCGAGCGGAGAGATTGTGCGGACTTGGGTCCAGCGTGCTGGACCCCTACAAACCACGAGTCCCTTTCTTCGTCAGGACAAGCTCGAGATCCGGCATGAAACCCCACCGTGCCGGGCCTGAAGGCGCGGCGCTACGCGAGCAAGCTAAAAGGCGCAGGAGGGGGAAGGGGAGTCGAGGGAGGAGAGGAGGTGTTTGGCGGGAGGGAGGTCGGGGTTGAAGCGGAGGACGCGGCGGAGGGTGGAGCGGGCGTCGTCGAAGTTGTTCGACGAGCAGTAGAGACGGGCGAGGTTCATGCCGATTTCGCTTTTAGCGGGAGCGCGTTCGAACGCGGATTGCCAGAGTTTCAGGGCTTCGGCGATGTGTCCTTGATTGGCTTCGATGGCGCCGAGATTGGTGGCGGCTTCGAGGGAGTTGGCATCGAGAGAGAGCGTTTTCTTGTAAAGCGAAGCGGCTTCGGCGAGATTGCCGCGTTGTTGCGCAGCGTAGGCGAGTGCCGAGAGAAGGGCGGGATCGCTGGGCGATTCACGGAGCGCGGACTGTAGGAGCTTTTCGGTTTGTGGTTGGGCCATGGTCATGCCGCTGGTGACGATGGATTGCCAGGCGAGGGCGAGGTCGCGTGTGTCACTGGTGGAATCGGGTGTGTTGGGAAAGGGAACGAGCGTCGGAAGAGCGGAAGATGATGAGGCTGTTGCGTCGGATGAGAGCGAGGATCGCGGATTGCGGGAGATGCGGTGGTCGGTGACTTGCGTGTGGGCGACATCGGAGCTGAGCGAAGCGGGCATGTGGCAGGAGCTGCAGTCGGCCTGCTTGTTGTGATGCTTGGCGGCGAATTTTTCGCCGTGGCAGGAGATGCATTTGGCGCGGTAGTAGGCGATGCGATTTTCCGGTGTGACGGATTGATGTGGATCGTGACAGGTGGTGCAGGTCAGCGAGTCACCGGATTTTTTCTTGCAACCGCTTTCGGCGAGGGCTTCGAACTGGCTAGTGGCGCGGAGCCCGGGAGGGACGTTGCCGGTGAGCACGTAGTAGCGGACGTAATTGGATAGGTCGTCACCGGGCACGAAATCGTAGATGTGCTTGCCGGCGCGTTCGATAGCGGCGTTGCCTTCGAGATGGCACTGCATGCAGACCTGATCGCGCAGGGTGGCTGTGAGTTTGGCAGGATTGACCATGGGGGTGGTTGGGTTTTGTGCGTGGGCGGCGCCCGGACCGTGACAGCGTTCGCAAATGACGCCGGGAAAGAAGAAGGGCGGGTCCGGATAAAGATTGCCGCTGCCATTGAGAGGAGCGCGAACACCGCTGACGTGGCAGTGCATGCAGCTGGTGGTGGCGGGGAGATTGAGTGGCATGGTGGGGGAGGAGCCATAGGCGGGAGCCATGTCCCAGAGGTGGCGGTCGGCATACCAGTTGACCGGGGATTCGAAGAGGAAGCCGTCGGCGGAGAAGAGGTAGGTACGGCCACGACGTCCTTGGCCGATGTAATAGAGGAATTCGCGCTGGCCGTGGACGAAAGAGTCGCCGGGGCGGTTGAAGGTGAGGAGGACTTTGCCGTGGTCTTCGACAATTTTGTATTGAACGCCGGAGGGCTTGTGGGTGAATTCGCCGGCGATGAGGTTTTGGGTGGCGGGGCCACTGGCGTTGGCCATGGGCGTCCGCAGGTAGGATTCGTAGATCTGGGAGTGACACCTGGCGCAGGCTTGGTTGCCAATGTAGGCGGACGGGAGCTGCGAGGGCACACCGGAGACCGAAGCCCCAAGACCCAGGTTTACAACCCGAACCTGGGGCAGCCGCTGCGCTCCACTGCGCTGCAACGTTCTCTCAGAATTGAGATGGGAAGACCCCGGGTGCGAAAGCGGCCCGTCGGGCACCCAGCAGACAAGTACTGCAAGAAAGAGAAAAACCGCACCCTTAAACCCCAAAGAGTGCGGCAGCCAAGCCGTCGTTCTCTCAGAATTGAGATGGGAGGACCCCATGTGCGAAAGCGGCCCGTCGGGCACCCAGGATGGGAAGAACGGACGAAGGTGAGAACCGTGGATCAATGCGGGTGCCTTCGGAAGCGGGACAAGAATATCACTCGGCGCTGGATATCAGATATCAGCGATCAGAGATCGGGAGGCGAAAAGCTGCGATGCGATGGTTGCGACAGACTGCGTCGCTTCGAAGCTCCGGCCAGCCGAAGCCGGCCGTACACCTTCACAGGGTAAGCAGTGTGCGGAGAAAAGCCGAAAGCAAATCATGCGGACATGGGCGCAGCAGTGCTGCGCCCCGACAAAGCTGGTCCATGGAGCACCGGCTAAAGCCTATGCTACACGGGCGGATCTGAAGCGGCCGTCACAACGGATATAATGCCGGGGGAGTGTGGAGAGAAGAATTGGGACGAGTGTGGCGAGTGCTGGGAAGGGTTTTTCCGCGCTGCAGCATGATTGCGCAGGCGATTGCGTTCAACGTGTTTCTATCGTTTTTCCCGACGTTGCTGCTGGCGGTGGGGTTCGCGTCGAGCTGGATCGGAAACAAGATGGATGCGCTCGACGCGATTCGGGATTTCACGGACCTGGTGCCGCCAGGTAGCCACGCGATTGTGGCTGATTATTTGTCGAGACGCGGGCCGGACGTGTGGAAGATTTCGATGGCCGGAGCGATGGGAACGCTGCTCGGCGGGTCGCAGGTGATGAAGTTGCTGATGAACGGCATTCACCTGATCTATGGCGAACCGGAGCAGATGGGATTTTTTCACCGGCAGTGGCGCGGATT
>Ga0066388_100001589_pt1 | contig 12968 bp, 10 predicted proteins | sample PanSoiMetaGPlot6_FD_64539 | JGI IMG/M metagenome (GOLD analysis project Ga0066388, IMG submission 64539) | Tropical forest soil microbial communities from Panama analyzed to predict greenhouse gas emissions - Panama Soil - Plot 6 (Hybrid Assembly) | ecosystem: Environmental > Terrestrial >... | reverse complement strand
GCTCGTCGGCCTCGTCGCCGGGCACGCCCTGCTGCATCAGGTCGCACGCGGCGTCGAGGTCGCCCGGGTCAGGCGGCCCGGCGTCCGGCCAGGGATCGGTGTAGCGGTCATAGCTCAGCTGCCCGGCCATCAGCGCCAGCTCATGGCGGTCCGGATCCTCGTCCGGCCGCGAGCGGAGCCGCGCGGCCATCAGCGCCAGGGCCTCGTCCCTGTCCGCGCGAGCGGCGGCGACCGCGGCTTCGTCCTTCTCGTCCAGCCGGGTCGCGGCCAGCGTGAAGCGGTCATGGAGGGCAAGGCCGAGGAGCTCCTCCACCTCGGCCGTCACCTCCGCGTCAGGCTGGCCGGCGGCCGCGGCCGCGGCCAGGCCCGCCCGCGCGGCGCGGAAGCCCTCGACCGCCTCATCCAGGTCCTCCGCCGCGCCGTCAAGGTCTCCGGCCGATAGCCTGTGTTCGGACCTGCGCCCCAGCTGCAACGCCAGATCGGCCTGCAGGTAGGCCGCATCGAGGCCGGGCGGGGTCACCTGGATGCGCGCGCGCAGCGCCTCAATCTGCTCGTCCAGCATCGCGCCATCCGCATCGGGTTCCATCGACGCTTCGTTCACCTTCCTGGGCGGCGGCCGGCCCAGGGTCCGGACTGGCCCAGGCCGCCGGCGCCGGGAAAGGCGAGCAGCGGTCGGCTGTCGGCCTCTTTCATGACAGATTCCCCCCTCCATGGAGTTGTACCAGGTGACGGCCGGCTCCGTCAGGGCCATGGCGGCCGCCACCTGGGGTCATGGGTGTCACGGGCGTGGCCGTGACCGGCTGGAGAGGATGCGGCTGGCAGGCGGCGCCAGCTCAGTCATGAGTCGCAGCGGGATAGCAGAATCGGCCGACGGAATCACGTGCCCCCCACAGGCTTTGATTCAGCGGCAGTTACGTGCCCGGCGTTATCTCGCAGGAAGCGCTGCGAATTTGAATGCGCCCCCTGGCCTGGCGAAATAAGTACCGGCGGCCCGGAGCGTTGAGCGGCTGGGGTGTCCGCTCGGCGGCTGCGCGAACCTGGGGACCGCAGATGCGATCACGCATCAGATGACCCTTTTGTTAAGTTGTGTCCATCCTTCACGACCCTTCCGCCGGCCGGAGCGGTCGCCACATGCACCACTCAGGCCTGTGCGGTCCTCCCCTCATCCGCCCCTTACGGCTCACCCGGGGCGTTTCCTGTCCCGGTTCCCGTGAGCACCAGCGATGAGCCTAGTGTAGCTAGATTAACGATGTCTATCCATGCTGGATTTACCTCCATAAAGATTGAGGCTGGCATACGCACGCCACGGTGCCGACCTGCGGGATCTGGAGTATCCAGGCGCAGCGGTCCTACACGAGGCAGCCGGGATCGGGCCGGCCGGCCAGGTCGGCGGCGCGGTCGGCGAACGCGGCCGCGGGTGGATAGGCGGCACAGGCGGCCTGCCAGCGGCTGAGCAGTGACCTGGTGAGTTCGGCCGGGAGGACGGCGGAGACCAGGCGGCCGGACAGCAACCAGAGCGGCCCGAGCACGTACACCTCGGCCAGCGTGGGCAGGTCCTCGAACTCGGCCGCCGGGTTGGAGGCGCCGGGCAGCCGGGTCGCCCGCTCGATCAGGCCGGCGCCGAGCTGCCACACCGCGTGTCCCTGGCCGGCCAGAACGCACTCGACCGCGGCGAGCATCTCCACCGCCATCGCGTACGACTCGGCCACCAGCAGCCCGGCCCCGTACTCCCCCGGGCTCGGCGCCACCGGGCTGTACGCACGCCGCACCGTGGCCATCGCGCTCAGGTGGTCCAGGTGCGCCCCCTCGTGGATGCCGCGCCAGATCTGCTGCTCGATCGGGGTCGCGGTGGACGGCACTTCGGTGATCACGGTCCCGGGGCAGCCCAGGCCGGGCAGGCACATCCAGGTCCGCCGGGCCAGCCGGCGGCTGATCGGCAGGCGCAGCGTGACGTGATCCTCGCTGGGCGAGGGCCGGTAGCGCAGGCCCCAGGCCAGCTGCCGCGCGCTGACCAGCGGCAGGGCCGCCTCGTGCGGCAGCCCGGCGGCGGTCGCGCGCAGCAGCCCGCCGAACTCCCCGACCAGGGCGGACGCCCGCCAGGCGATGTCCCGGACGGCCCGGACCGGTCCGACGGCCGGCCGGGTGTCGGGGTACCAGGGCGGCACCGGCCCGGCCAGCCGCCGGACCTGGCGGAGCCGGGCGGCGTGCTGGCCGCCGGAGCGGACGTGGATCGACCTGACCACCTCGTCCAGGCCGCTGAACGCGGCGCCGCCCTGCTCCGGGCCGTCCAGGGCCAGGCAGCCGACGGCCACGTCGGCCCAGCCCCGGGCCGTCCACGCGTCGGCTTCCGCGTTCCCCGCCGGTACCCTCACCGCGGCGGTCGCCGCGGCGACCGCCCACGCGCGCGCAACAGGCGCTGCGACATGCGTCGGCCCGGCAGGCCCCGGGCCGTGCACCTCACTACCCATCCGGCATTGACACGGCTCCGAAGCTCGCTGGGGGGCGTTACGCCGACTGTGGTAAGCCGGGATGAGCACCTGCCCGGCAGCCGGAGCCTATTACCTGAGACAAGGTAAAAAATAGATTTCCGCTTTAGTTATGAAAAATCCGGGCCGTCCAGCTTCGCGGTTTGTGCCTATGATGACGGTATTGGCGCAGGTGAGCGGCCAGATGAGAGGAGGGCGCGGTGGCGGCACAGGACGAGCGCCTCGCGGCTATCGCCACGGCCGCCGCGTCCCTGCTGCGCCAGACGCCCTATCACGTGGTGCGCGCCGGGGACGTCGCCGCCGCGGTCCGGCTGCCTGGGCAGGCCGGGCGTTCCGCGGTCTGGCTGTACAACGAGGTGCACAACCGCCGGGTGCTGGTGGCGCTGGCCGCGGCGCACGCGTGGCGGGAATTCGCAGGCCGGGCGAACTGGCTGCCGCCCGGGCCCATCGAGTCCGTCAGCGAGGCCAGGGCGGCCGCGGCGGCCGCGCTCGGCGTGGTCGTTTCCTTCCACCGCGCCGATCAGCCGTTGATGACCCAGGTCGGCTACGGGATCGGCGACATCTCCACGGCGGAGAAACGCCGACTCGCCGCCGGGCCCGGCCTGGCCCCGCCCAGCTGGCCGGACAGTCCGTGGGGCCGGGTCGCGGCGGCGGCCTGGCACGGCCGGTGCGACGTCTTCACCGATTTCCTCCGGCCGGTGCTCCTGGCCTGTGCCGGGTCCGTCACCTACCTGGACGGGACGGCCGTGGCGGAGAGCGCGTCCCGGCTGTCCGATGTCACGTTCCGGACCTGCCTGGCCGACCAGGAAGGACCGGTCGACCTGCTGGCGCGCGGCCTGGCCGCGATGTGGTTCGAGCGCGACCTGACCCGGCTGGCCGGCGCGCTGCCGCGGGACCTGGAAAGCGCCGAGGCGGCGCTGGCCGCCGTGGCCCGGCGGCGGACCGACCCGCGGGCCGAGGCGAACGCCAGCGCGGTCGTGGTCCGGGTCCTGCTCGAGGCGGGCACCCTGCACCGGCGCTGCGTCTCCGACGCCCGGCGGACCGTCGCGCTCTGGCAGGACCTCGCTGCCGACCTGGACGGCCCGGACGGGTCCGGGGCCACCGAGCACGACCTCCAGCGGCTCAGCGACACCTCCAGCCACCTCGGCCTGGCCGCGTCCAGGTACGGGGACCGTCTCACCGCGGCCGACGCGTGGCAGCTGTCCCGGCGTGTCGCCGACCAGGGTCTGGGGCACGACCAGTCCCGGATCGCCCGGGCCGACAACAACCTGGCCGCGCTGGCCGCCGAGGCCGGGCACGGCGAGCGGGCCGCGGCCGTCATCGCCAAGGTCAGGCAGACCCGGCTGGCTCTGCTCGAGAGCCAGCCGCACAATGCGGCGGCCTGGCGGCGGCTCACCGTGACCGACCGGACCCGGACCGACGTGGCCCGGCTGAACGGCGACGCCACCGAGAGCGTCCGGCTGGCCATGGCCCTGCTGGCGGACCGGCGGGAGCGGCTGGCCGACCCGGCCCACGCCGACACCGCCGAGGCGCAGATCATCCTGGGCCAGACCCTGCTGGCGGCCGGCCATCCGATCGCCGCGCGGCGCCACCTGGAGGAGGCCGCCGACACCCGGCGCGGGCGGTTCCTGGCCACCTCCTACCGGGTCCAGGAGGACGTCGTCTGGCTGGCCAAGGCGGCGCTCGTACTTGGCCAGCCGCGGACCGTGCTCGACCTGCTGGACGGGCAGGCGGCCGAGACCAGCTGGTTCCGCGACCAGGTATCGTTCCGGCTCGGCTACACCGCCCGCCGACTGCACGCGCTGGCCCGCGGCGAGCTCGGGCGGGGCGAGGAGGCGGCGGCCGGGCTGCTCGCCGCCCGGGACGAACTGGGCGACTGGCCGCTGGACGCCGGGCTCGACCCGCTCGCCGCGGACTTCGACCGGTCCCTGGCCGAGCTGGCGCTGCGGCAGGGCGAGGCCGCGGCCGCGGCGGACAGGCTGACCCGGCTGGTCGACGCCGAGGCCGGAGCCGGGACCGGAGGGACCGGCGAGGGCGAGTACGCGGGGCGCCCGCCATTGCCCGCGCACGGCTGGACCCTCGTGCTGCTGGCCCGGGCGGCGGCCCGGCTCGGCGATGCCCAGCGCGCCGCCGAGTGCTTCCGCGCGGTCACCGACCTGGCCGTGGCCGGCGTCGACCCCTGCCACCCGGTGATCCTCACCGCCCGCTGCGACGAGGCCGAGCGCCGCACCGCCGTCGGGGACACCAGGCAGGCGGCCAAGCTGCTCGCGCCGGTCCTGGACCGGACCCTGCTGGGGCACGGCCGTCCCGCCCTGGGCGAGGCCCACCCGGCGCTGACCCGGGCCCGGGCCCTGGCCGAACGGCTGGGCATCAGCGTCCCCTACACGCTGCCCGGCCTGGGCGAGGCGTCGCTGGACATCGACGCCTGAGACCGATCGTCCCCGTCTCACGGCCGACCCAGCAGGGCGACCGCGGGCCCCGCACCGGAAGCCGGGGTCCGCTCCCGTGCCGCTTATCGGACCGAACGGTCCGGGCCAGGAGCACCCGCACAACCTTGCTGCCCGGGCGCGCGGTCAGGCTTCCGGCACGAGCCGACGTTCCAGTTCGTCGAGCAGGTCCCTGAGTTCCCACCGGACGAGGATCCTCTCCCCGTCCGGCTCGGCGATGATGGCCTGCCATGGCCCACAGAAGACGACCTCCACATCGGGGTGCTCGTCCCGGAACTGCCGTAGCCGCAGCGCCTGGTCCGGAGAAGCGCCGCCGTTGAGGAGGTACAGCGATGGCCGTGACTGCGGCAAGCCCAGCCCGCGCCCTCCTGCTTCAGCCTCATCCATGGCTTTACGATGCATGCCCAGGATCGCCCAGGGCCAGGAGTGTGCCCGAGTGTGGCACGTAATAAAGTGGCCAAGGCCAAGGCGCCGATGAGTTCGCGGGCGCGCGCACCGTAAACCGCGATCTCGGCGAGGCGCGCGAACATCTGCGCGTACATGGCGACTTCTCTCGGCTGGGTGATGGTCAGGTGACCGGAGATCAGTTCCACCGCCACCCGTTCATTGTCGAAGATCCAGAAATCCTCCGCGGGCCTCGCCTCACCCCGGTCGAGCGAGGCCGGGATGACCCCCAGGGATACCGAGGGCCATGTGGTGATCTCCGCCAGCCTGGCATACTGCCCGGTCATGACATCAGGGCCGCCGAATCCATTGCGGAGCGCCGATTCCTCCAGCACGAATGCCGCGGTAAGACCGCCCCGTCTGAGTACTCTCTGCCGGGCCATTCTCGCGGTCACCGCTTCTTCCACGTCGTCGGGCAGGCCGCGTCGCTGCTGGACGGCCCGCAGCACCGCACGCGTATACGCTTCTGTCTGAATCAGGCCCGGCAGCACCCAGCAGCCGTAGGCGCGGAACTGCCGAGTCCGCTCGTACAGCGGAAGCTGTGCTTCTTGCGCGCGTTTCAGGCCAGTGCGTTCCTTCCCCCGCCATTCGACCCACATGCCTTCGGCTGCGCGCAGCGAAGCAACGAGGTCGGCGGCCTGGTCCTCCGCGCCGCAGACCCGGCACCAGGTCCGGATTGATTCGGCCGAGGGCGACCGGGTTCCGTGCTCGATCTTGGAGACCTTCGTCCGCTCCCATCCGGCGCGTGCAGCGAGCTCCCTGGCCGTCAGCCCCGCATCCAGGCGCAGTTCACGCAGCCGGTCAGCCAGGGTCTGACGGGCCTGCTGGGCACTGGACGATTCCTGCATTTGCACCGCAGGTTAGCGGAGCTGGTACTTCCCGTGCGGCACGGCCCGCTCCCATACCGCCTCGAAGGCTGTGGCACATTGCTTCACTACGACGGGGTCGTCTGATAGTTCAGCACCCAGGAAGTCCCCGTCTCCGGAGAAGTAGGCGAACCGCACCAGGCGCGAGTCAAAAATCCAGCAGTCGTTTCCCGGCAATAGCAGGTCCGAGGCGTTCCGGCGGGACAGCCAGCTCACCTGCTCGCCCGCCGCGATGTTGGATCCGGTGGTGGCATGCTCGAAGCGGATGTACTCGGTCACCGGCTCAGAAATCACCCGTGCCCTGCGTGCCGTCACCCCTCGGCTGGTCACCTGCCGGACGAGTTCCAGCCATGGTCGCGCCAGCCGACGCTGGAACTCCTCATGGTCACCGGCACGCCAGGCCAGGAACCACGGGTCGGACGGCGTGTATGTATCGCGCATCTCGAGGTGCACGGCCGAGATCGTGCACGCCCGGAGAATCTCCTCGAACGCCGGCATGCCCGTCAGCCGTGCCGCGGATGCGGTCCCGGTCCTTTCCTGCCGTGTTCGTAGGCTCCGCTGGCCGCCTCCATGATGATCGATTTCATCACCGGCGGCAGCTTGACGATTGATTCGCGTGCGCCGATCGGGCTGTGCCGGGCAACCTCGGCCAGCGCCGCCCGAGTCTGGAACATTACTGTACGGCGATCATCCCGTCGGCTTTGGCGACGAGATGAATCATGGACGGCTTTGAAGGGCCATACTGACCGGGTACGGGGCGTGGCGTTCTCCCCCGACGGTGCCCTGCTCGCCACCGCCTCCACCGACCGCACGGCCCGGGTCTGGGACCTGGCCACCGGCACCACCCGCACCACCCTGCAAGGCCACACCCTCGGCGTGAACGGCGTGGCGTTCTCCCCCGACGGCACCCTGATCGCCACCGCCTCCACCGACCGCACCACCCGGATCTGGGACCTGGCGACCGGCACCACCTGTGCCACCCTCGACGGCCACACGAGCGGCGTGAACGGCGTGGCATTCTCCCCCGACGGCAGCCTGCTCGCTACTGCCTCAAACGACGGAACCATCCGGATCTGGGACGTGAGCACTGGCTCGGCCCGCGTGACGCTGGCCGAATTCAGCGAAGGCGGTTACGCCACGCTATCCACCGGGGGGTATAAGTTCGACGGCGATCTGCTCGGCGAGCTGTGGTGGGCGATCAAGCTGTGCCGGTTTGAGCCGGGGGAGCTTGATCCGTACGTGCCGGGGTTGCGGCGGCTGTCGGCGGAGGAATCGATAGGGCTGCTGCCGGGGGCGTGAAGCGGTTTACGGGGCGGCGGTGACGGCGGTGATGGTCAGGCTGCCGGTGTACGGGCCCGGGGTGGTCGGCTGCGGGATGGCCAGGGATAGCTGGGCGGACAGGACGCTGGTGCCGGAGCCGTGGCCGGGCGGGGCCGAGGCGAGGGTGGCGGCGGTGGTGCCGAGGCCGGGGGCGGCCGGGGTGACCGCGGGGCCGAGGGTGGCGTCCGGCAGCGGCTGCGCGCTGCCGGGGGTCCAGCCGAGCTGGTCGCCCGGGATGGTCTGGCCGGCCGCGGGGCCCGAGCCGGTGAAGCCGGAGGCCTGGCCCGATACCGACCAGCCGGGGAAGTTGTTCCGCGTGTCGGTCACTGTGACGTCCTGCAGTGTCCCGGCGGCGGACTGGGGGTCAGGCGCGGTCAGGGTCACCGTGCCGGCCGCGATCGTGAGGGTGAAGGCACCGGACGCCGGCACCGTGGTGGTGATGGGCTCGGCTCCCGCGGCATCGCCGCCGGCCGACGTCACGGCCTCGTCGTAGCGGCCGGAGGAGGCGGCGTAGGACGGGCCCGAGTCGAGCAGGGACGCCGACAGCGACACCGGGCCCGGCGCCGCGAACGTCGTGGTCGTGGTGGCCACGCCGCTGGCATCGAGGGGGACCATCGCGATGACCGTGCTACCGGCCGCGAACTCCACCTTCCCGGGCGGGACCTTGCCGTCCGTGGCGGTTACGGTCGCGGTGAGGGTGACGGTGGCGCCCGCCCCGGCTGGGTTCGGCGACGCGGTCAGCGTCGTGGTGGTGGCGATGAGCCCGGGCGTGCTGGTGGAGTACCTCGAGCCGTCCTGGCTCAGGGTCACGCCGGCCGACCGGATGAACTTGGGCCGACCCAGCGGCCAGGGCCAGGCGTAGCAGCCCACCACCCAGTGGCTCGTCCCGCCGTTCCTGACGTCGGTGCCGCGGGTGATGAGCCGCCCGACCGGACCGAGCAGCCTCCCCTGGAACGGGGCCCTGACGTGGTAGACGACGGGCGAGATCCGCCGGCCGATGCTCCCGTTGGTGTTGAGTTCGTACAGCGCGGCCGAGCCCTGGAAGCGGCGCGGGCATCCGGTCTGCGCAGCCCACCGGGGCGTCAGCGTGACCGGGCCGGACGCCGGGGTCAGGCTCGCTTGCCGGGCTGCGTACCGGTCACCGCCGGGGCGGAGGGCACCGCCAGCGCGGACGGCGCCGGCAGCACGGCGGCCCCGGCGATCAGGCCGGCCAGTCCGGCGATCGCCGCCGTCCGGCGGAGCCCGCGGCCCGGTCGCCAGCTGCATCGCGTGTCGCGCAGATGGCCCGGAACCCCCCTACCCGCAGACATGGCAGGCACAGTAAGCCGTCAAACCCAACGCGACACGGCCGACAGGTGAGATGTAGGAAAACGATGCCGCTCCGGCCGGCCCGGCGGGCCGGCCAGAGCGGCACGTGGTTAGCTGGCGAACCCTTCGAGCTTGTTCGCGGCGATGGCGTACTGGTTGGCATAGGTGGCGGACAGGTTCACCGGGCCGACGACGTTGCCGATGAACTTCTCGATGGCCAGGACGGTGGCCGGGCCGCTGGGTGGCATCATGCCGTCGGCCAGGAACTGGCCCTTGTCCTGGGCCAGTTCGGCGATGTAGGCGGCCTTGGTGGTCAGGCCGTTGGAGACGAACGCGGACGGCATCGCGTTGGCGATGTCGGCAGCGCTGTGGGTGTTTATCCAGTGCATGGTGGCAACTAGAGCGTCGACTACCTTCTGCACGACGGCCTGGTGCGAGGCGACCCAGTCGGCCCGGGCCAGCACGCCGGCGGCCGGGTAGGCGCCGCCCAGCCAGTGCTGCGCGCCACTGGTGGTGGCGAGGTTGATCACCGACGTACCGATGCCCCGCTGCTGGATGGCACCGACGGTGGGCTGGGTGGTCATGCCGCAGGTGATCCGGCCGTGCTGCAGCGCGGCGACGAAGGTCGGGCCGGCCCCGACGCCGACGCGGTTGATCTCCTTGCTGGTCAGGTGGTACCGGGCGGCCAGGTAGAGGGTGAGGTTATCGGTGCCCGAGCCGATGTCGGTGACGCCGAGGCTCTTGCCCTTCCACTGCGCCGGGGACGTGATGCCTGAGCCCTTGCCGCACATCTCCCGCTCCCCGGGCGCTCCGGATAGCTGCACCACGTCCACGACGTTCTTGCCCTTGGCCTGGAAGTCGATGGCGTGCACGTACCAGGCTCCGGCCATGTCGACCTGGCCGGAAACCATCGCGGTCTCAGCGCCAACGCCGCCGTTCTGCTCGGTGGAGAGCTGGACGTTGACCCCGTACTTCTTGTAGAGGCCCAGGTCCTGGGCGAGCTGGTAGGGCAGGTAGATCTGCTTGTCGATGCCGCCGACCATCAGCGTGACGGTGGGCAGGCTGGAGGCCGCGGCGGCGGTCGGGCCGCCGGTGCCCGAGCCGGCCGAACTGCTGCAGGCGGCCAGGCCCGCCGCGAGGGCCGCGATGCTGGCCGCGCTCGCCAGCTTGGTGAGGGTGGATCTGGGCATTGAGGTGCTCCTTGCGGGTATCGGGTGGAGGTGGTGAACTGCGGGCAGGGCAGGTCTCAGGTGGTGGCGGCCTCGGCCTGCGAGGGCGGCCGCCAGGACAGCAGCCGCCGCTCCAGCAGGCCGATCAGGCCCTCGGCGGTCAGCGCCAGGACGGCGATGATGAACATGGCGGCGAACACGCCGTCCGGGTTGAAGTTGTTCTGCGCGTTCGCGATCACCAGCCCGAGGCCGCGCTGGGCGCCGAGGAACTCTCCGACGATCGCGCCGATGATGGCGAGTCCGAACGCCACGTGCAGGCTCGCGATGATCCAGGTCAGCGCCGAGGGGATCACGACGTGGCGGGTGATGGCGCGACGGGAGGCACCCAGCACCCGGGCATTGTTGAGCAGGTTGCGGTCCACCTCGCGGACGCCCTGGAAGGCGTTGAAGAACACCACGAAAAAGACCAGGACCGCGGCCAGTGACACCTTGGCCGCGATGCCAAGGCCGAGCGCGACGGTGAACAGCGAGCCGAGCACGATCCGGGGGATGGCGTTGGCGACCTTGATGTAGGGGCTGAGGACCTCGGAGAAAAAACGGAACTGGCCGAGCAGCACACCGACGATCACCCCGGCAACCACGCCGAAGGCGAACCCGAGCACCGCTTCCTTGAACGTGGTCCAGATCTGCAGCCAGATGGGTCCGTAGGTGGTGCCGTGCCGCAGCCAGTCGTTCAGCTGGCTGACGATCCCGCTGGGCTGGCCCCAGAAGAACTTGTCGACGATCTTGGCGTTGGTGAGCAGTTGCCAGCCGCCGATCACGATGACGAGCGTGAGCAGGCGAGCCGCCCACATCAGGGCCCGGCGGCGGCGGGCCGCGGCGCGGGCGCCGGCGGGGACGGCGGCCTCGTCGTCTACGGGTGCCGGGCCGATCAGGCCGGTTGCGGTGGTCGGCTCGCTCATGATCGTCCTCCCTGGGCGGTGCGGGTGTAGGCGCGCTCGACCTCTTCGCGCAGCGACTCCCAGATCTGGTGGTGGAGCTCGAGGAAGCGGGATTCGAACCGGATCTCCTGCACGGCGCCGCGCGGCCGGGGCAGGCCGATGTCGTAGACCGCCTTGACCGTCCCCGGCCCGGCCGTCATCACCACCACCTGGTCGGCGAGCGCGATCGCCTCCTCCAGGTCGTGGGTGACGAAGATGACTGACGGCCTGGCCTGCTCCCACAGGGCGAGCAGCTCGTTGGACATGATCGCCTTGGTCTGCACGTCCAGCGCGCCGAAGGGCTCGTCCATCAGCAGGATCGACGGCTCGTTGATCAGTGCGGCGGCCAGGCTCACCCGCTTGCGCATGCCGCCGGAGAGCTGGTGCGGATGGTGGTCCTCGAAGCCGGCCAGGCCGACCCGGCGGACCCAGTCACGCGCCTGGGACTGGGCGTCCTTCTTGGGCACGCCGCGGAACATCGGCCCGAGGGCCACGTTGCCGAGCACGGTCTTCCACGGCATAAGCGCGTCGGCCTGGAACATGAAACCGGTGCCCGCGGTGATCCCGCCGACCGCCTGCCCGCCCACGCGCACCGAGCCCGCGCTGGGCCGGTCCAGGCCGGCCACCATGGTCAGCGTGGTCGACTTACCGCAACCGGTCGGGCCGACCACGGCGCAGAACTTTCCCGCGCTGATGGCCAGGTCCACATCCCGCAGCGCGGTGAACATCGAGCCGGACGGAGTGACGAACCGCTTCGTCACCGCGCTCAGCTCGATCTGCGCTGCCCGCCGGGCGGGCGGGGTTCCCTCGCGGGCGCCCTGCGCGGTGCGCCGGCGCCTGGTGAACGTGCTTGCCACCGTCATCGTCTCCTCGGCTGGCCGGAAATCTCACTCATGTGAATTCGTGAAGGCGCCACCAAGGTAAAATGGCGAAATGCGCACGACAATATTTATGTCCGTTGCGTAAATAAACTGCGTTTCCCGTTGTTTTGCGCGTTGTGCTCAGGGTGAGCAGCTCGGAAACCGGGGCTCTGGGCTGGACTGCTCGTATTGACGGTTTTGCTCGTTTTGCGCGGCACCGCGGACCTTCAGCTACAAGTCAGGCCGTTGTTACACTTCGGGAACACCCAGCCCGACCGGCCAGGAAGAGATGAGAGCTCGCATCTGGCGGCTGCGCCGACAGCGCCTGTCTACCCAGGTCGTCATCATGATGGTGGCGATCCTCGCGGTCACCATGGGGGCCGGTTTCTTCGTGGTGCAGTGGAACCTGAGCCGGCAGCTCGATCAGCAGTACGAGCAGCGGGCGCTGGCGGTTGCGCAGAGCCTGGCCTCCCAGCCCGGCCTGCAGCAGGCGGTCAGCGCGGGCGACCCGGGCGGTATCGGCCCGCACGGCGTCGTCCAGGGCATGTGTCTGACGGCCATGCACAGCACGGCGGCGGCGTTCGTGGTGGTCACCGATGCCCGGGGCATCAGGCTCTGCCACCGTACGCTCCACCTGATCGGCACGCCGGTCGGCTACCCCGACCGCGAGCCGGCCTATACCGAGCCGTTCCGCACCGGCCGGACATGGATGGGCATCCAGCGCGGCACGCTGGGCGTGGAGGCGACAGGAAAGGCCCCGATCTTCGGTCACGGCCAGCTCATCGGCCAGGTGTCGGTCGGCTTCTTCACTACCACGGTGGCCCGGGAGGCGGCCGGCGCGCTGCCGGAGCTGGCCGCCTACTTCCTCATCGTGCTGGCCCTGGGGGTCCTCGCGGCGCTGGGCCTGGCGCGGCGGCTGAAGCGGCAGACGTTCGGCCTCGAGCTGCGAGAGATCGCGGCACTGCTCCAGGAACGCGAGGCCATGTTGCACGGCATCCGGGAAGGCGTGCTGGGCTACGACAAGAACGAGCGCATCGTGCTGGCCAACGACTTCGCCCGGCAGCTGCTCGACCTGCCGGCCGACTTCG
>Ga0066388_100001588_pt1 | contig 12972 bp, 8 predicted proteins | sample PanSoiMetaGPlot6_FD_64539 | JGI IMG/M metagenome (GOLD analysis project Ga0066388, IMG submission 64539) | Tropical forest soil microbial communities from Panama analyzed to predict greenhouse gas emissions - Panama Soil - Plot 6 (Hybrid Assembly) | ecosystem: Environmental > Terrestrial > Soil... | reverse complement strand
GCCGCGCGCGGCATCGGGTCGGCCCTGGAATCCCTCTACGAGATGCTGGACGTGCTCACCCTGCTGGCACGCATCGAGGCAGGCCATGAGGTCGTGCCCCGGCATACCTTCCGGCTCGCCGACGAGCTGCAGCCGGCGTTGCAGGAGCTTGCCCGGATCGCCGCCGGCCAGGGAATCATTCTGCGGGTGGGCAGACTGCAGGGCGCGGTCTGCAGCAATCCGAAGCTCCTCGCCACGGCAACCCGGAGCCTCGTTCTGAACGCGATCAGATTTGGCGACGGCGGCGAGATCCGCGTTGGCTGCCGCCGCGAGCGCGGCCAGCTGAGGCTCGATGTCCAATACCGCGGGGATGCACTCGATGCGGCGGCCCAGAGGCACGCCTTCGTGCAGCTGCCTCCGCTCGGCGATGCCCTCGCCGCCGGCGAGCTGGGGCTCGGCATCGCCCTGCTGCTGCCACTCTGCCGCGCGCTCGGGCACGAGCTCTGCTTCGAGGCGTTGGGTGGCAATGCGCAGCGTCTGGCCTTGACGCTGCCGCCGCCCAGCGCCTGCGCCCAAGCCGGCGCGATCAGCCGATGAGCTGCCTGCCCAACGCGGCAGCGTGCGCGCGATTGCTCGCACCGAGGATCCTGAAGAGCGCGGAAAGGTGCATCTTCACCGTGCCTTCCGCGACGCCAAGAGCCTTGGCGATCTCCCTGTTGGACTTGCCCTCCACCAGCCCCTTGAGGACCTGCCGCTGCCGGTCCGACAGCGCCGCTGCGGCGGGAGCGCCGCCTCCCCGCCGTTCTTCGCCCGAGCTGGCGGGCAGCTCGGCCAGGATCGCCGGTACATAGATCTCCCCCGACAGAACATGGCGTATCCGGTCGATCAGCTGGTCGGTGTGCTGCGTCTTGATGATGTAGCCATGCACGCCGGCCGAGAGCGCGTCCAGAATGTCCTCGCGCGCATCCGATGCGCTCAGCACCACGACCCTGGATTGCGGTCGCAGACGGCGCAGGTGCGCGATGTCCTTCGGGCTTGAAAGGCCCGGCATGCGCAGATCGATGATTGCGAGCGCCACGTCGCCCGCTTGCATGTACTCGACGACTTCCGCGAAGCGCTCAGCCTCCAGAAACCTCCCGACCTTGAAGGCGCTCTGCAGCAGCTGCATGAGTCCGATGCGGAGCACCGCGTGATCGTCGGCAATCAGCACCGAGCCTTGCAGCTCGCATTTGGTGCGCTTGCGCATGGCCTTCCGTCCCCGTCGCGCCGGCGCACTTGCGGAAAATGTGCCACAGACACCGCACACCGCCGGCGCATCCCTGAACGGAGCATAGCTGACCTGCCGGGCAACCCCGAACAATTCCCCTTGGGGGGTCGTCGCGCTTTGGTATAGGCTATATGGCCACCACAGGTTTAGCCATTCGTCTATGCTGGGGCGGCACCCGCACCCCGCCTCAGCAAGGGGCCAGTCCCGGTGGGTCCTTCGGAGACCCCGCAACCGAGGGCGTCGTCGGGATTGGCCCCATCCCAGTGGCCACACGGGGCCGGGGATGCCATAAGCTCTCCGCCCATGTTCAAGAAGATCCTGATCGCCAATCGGGGCGAGATTGCCCAGCGCGTCATGCGCACGGCGAGCCTGCTCGGGGTGCAGACTGTGGCCGTCGTCTCCGAGGCGGATCGGGAGGCGCCGTTCGCCAGGCTCGCCGGCGAGGCGGTGGAGATCGGGCCGGGGCCGGCCTCGGAAAGTTATCTGCGCGCCGACAGGATCATCGCCGCCGCCAAGGCCACGGGGGCGGAGGCCATCCATCCGGGGTACGGCTTCCTGGCCGAGAGCCCTGCCTTCGCCGAGGCGGTCCGCGACGCCGGCCTCATCTTCATCGGCCCTTCGCCCGAGGCCATGCGCCGCATGGGCGGCAAGGCCGAGGCCAAGGCGATCGCGGCCAAGGCCGGCGTGCCCGTCGTGGCGGGCTACGGCGGCGAGAGCCAGTCGATGCAGGTGCTCGCCAGAGAGGCCAGGCGCATCGGCTATCCCGTGCTGATCAAGGCGATCGCCGGCGGGGGCGGCCGCGGCATGCGCCGCGTCGAGCGCGAGCAGGACTTTGCGGCGGCGTTGGAGAGCGCGGAGCGCGAGGCGCAGGCGGCGTTCGGCGACGGCCGGGTGCTCCTGGAGAAGCTGATCGCAAAACCCCGGCACATCGAGGTGCAGGTGTTCGGCGACCGCCACGGCAACGTCGTGCACCTCTTCGAGCGCGACTGCACGCTGCAGCGGCGCAACCAGAAGGTCATCGAGGAGGCGCCGGCGCCGGGCATGACGCCCGAGCTGCGTGCGCGCATGTGTGCGGCGGCCATCGCCTGTGCGAGCGCAGTCGGCTACGAAGGTGCCGGCACGGTGGAGTTCCTGGTCGAAGGCGGCGCGCTCGGGCCTGATGCCCCCTGGTACTTCATCGAGATGAACACGCGCCTGCAGGTGGAGCACCCCGTCACCGAGGCGATCACGGGGCTCGACCTGGTGGCGTGGCAGCTCAAGGTCGCGGCCGGCGAGCCGCTGCCGCTCAGGCAGGCTGCCATTTCCATGTCGGGGCACGCCATCGAAGCCCGCCTCAACGCCGAGGACCCGGCCCGCGGCTTCCTGCCCTCGACCGGCCCGCTCGTGCGCTTCGAGCCGCATGGCGGCGAAGGCGTGCGCATCGATGCGGGCGCGGAGCAGGGCCAGCTGGTCTCGCCCTACTACGATTCGCTGCTCGCCAAGCTGATCGCCTCGGGACCCGACCGCGCCACCGCGATAGCGCGCCTCTTGAGCGAGCTTGAGCGCACCGTCGTGGCCGGGCCCAGAACCAACACGGCCTTCCTGCACGCCCTGCTGCAGCACCCCGCGTTCGCCGCAGGCCGCATGGATACCGGGCTCATCGACCGGGACCTCGCCCACCTCACCGCAGCGACACCCAGCCCCGCGGCGATCGCCTATGGCGTGGCGCAGATGCTCTGCCGCGCGCGTGACCATGCCGAGGACCTGCGGCGGCAGCGCGCCCGGGGCGAGGGCCTCTCGCCCTGGAACGCCCGCGACGGCTTCCAGCTCGGCCAGCCGCGCACCCAGCAGCTCACCGTGCTCGCCGACGGCGTGCCGACGCAGGTGGAGGTCAGGTGGGGCGCAGCCGGCCCAGACGTCCGCATCCCCGGTGTTGACGGCCCGCCCTATCCGCCCGGCGCGTCTTTGCAGCTGGCCGGCGCGGGCAACCCGCTCTACGTGCTCCACGACATGCGCCAGACCGAGCTCAGCTGGCCCACCTACGCGGCGGATGCGCTCGACGCTGCGGGCACCGGCGACAGCATCCGTGCGCCGATCGTCGGCCGGGTCGCCAAGCTGTTCGTTGCGCCCGGCGCAATCGTGGCCAAGGGCGACCGCATCGCCGTCGTCGAAGCCATGAAGATGGAGCACGTGCTGCACGCGCCGCGCGACGGTGTCGTCGCGAAGGTGGCGGTGGCCGAGGGCCAGCAAGTGGAGCTGGGCGTGCTGATTGCCGCACTGGCAGAGTAGCACCGCGCCGGCAACCGGAATCGTGCTAGTTCGCTTCGAGACCAGCCTTGAGCGCAACCGCGCGGAAGCTGGCGATATCGGACTCGATGGTCCTGGCGAGCTCGGCCGGCGCCGACAGGCTGGCGATCGAACCTGCGCGTTCCAGCTTCCCTTTCACGTCCTCGTCGGCAAGCACCACCCCAAGAGTCTTGTGCATCTTGTCGATGATCGGCTGTGGCGTACCGGCGGGAAAGACGAATGCTGTCCACCCGCTGTAGCTGATGCCGGGCAGGCCGCTCTCCCCGAGCGTCGGCACGCCGGGCAGCGCGGGCCAGCGCTTGGGCGTCGACGCCGCGATCAGCCGGAGCGCGCCCGCATCGACCTGGCCACGGATGGTCTGGTAGGGCTCGACCGTAAAGGCGGCATCGCCTCTCAAGAGCGCCGTGGCCACCTCGCCGGAGGTGTGGAACGGGAGTGGACGCTCAAGCGCTCGAAGAGGTGACGCTCCGGCGCAGGTAGGCGGGTCCGCCCCTTCAGTTCGGGCGCGCAAGGGCCTTTCCGCCGGCGAGTCGTGGATCACCTATCTCGATCCGGGTGAGCTCTCGGCCGAGCTCACTGCGCTCGGGTTCGGGGAGCAGGAGGATCTTGGCGTCGCCGAAATCGTCGCCCGCTACCTCGCCCCTGCCCGCCACCGGCCGAGAGGGCCCGGGACCGCACCTGATCGGAGCCCGTCGCACCGATCGCTGAAGCGCTGCTGCTGCGGCGCCTGCGCCGGGCCTTGCAACGGCGGGCAGGTTGGCTGCTCGCGCCGCCCGGTGAGCCGGGGCTTGCGACAAGATTCCTGTTCATTCCGCTGCGCGCGGCACCACCCCTGCAGTCGCAGGAAGCGCTATGCTCGCATCGCGGCTCCTCTCCGCATTGAGGCCAACATGACGCTGCACCTGATCAAGCTGTGCGTGGGCTGCGACTCCATCGAAGACCTCGCCTCCTGGCAGGCGGAGCGGCTCAAGCAGCGCCGCAAGGCCGGCGAGAGGCGTCCGCAGCTCTTCCACCGCACCTTCCAGACGCCGAAGCGGCGCGAGGAGCTGCTCGCCGGCGGCTCGCTCTACTGGGTCATCAAGGGCCTCGTGCAGGTGCGCCAGCCGCTCCTCGACATCACCGAGGGGACCAAGGAGGACGGCACGCCCTGCTGCCTCCTGATCTTCAAGAACCAGCTCGTCCCCGTGCGCCCGGTGCCGAGGCGCGCGTTCCAGGGCTGGCGCTATCTCGACCCGGACGAGGCGCCGCCGGACCTTGCAGCCCGCTCCGCCGCCGATATCGGCACCATGCCCCCGAGGCTCAGGAAGCACCTGGCCGAGCTGGGGCTGATCTAGGGGCGTGATCCAGGGGTCAGACACCTTTTGCGTAAAGGGTCAATTGAACCTCGACGGTGTTCGAAAGGGGTCTGATCCATACCGGTGAGTGAACCGCAGTGATCGGCATCTTCGACGGACACAACGACTGCGTCCAGCGCCTGATGGAATACCGTCCGGGGGGCGTCGACTTCCTCGAGCGCTCCGCGGACGGCCATCTCGATCTGCCGCGGGCCACGGAGAGCGGCCTCAAGGGCGGGCTGTTCGCCATGATGGCGCACCCCGAGCAGCCGCCGGTCGATGACCTGACCATTTCGGAAACGGGCTACGAGGTACGTCTGGCGGAGGCCCTGGACCCAGCGTACGCCCGGCGCACGATCCGGGAGATGCTCGCCGCTCTTAAGCGACTGGAGGCGCGCGCCGCGGGCAAGGTGCGCATCGCCACAAGCGTCGATGACATCGCTGCGATCACAGGTTCCGGCTCGTTCGCCATCGTGCTGCACATGGAAGGCGCCGACGGCGTTGATGCCGATCTTGAGGAGCTGGAGCACCTGTATCGCGCGGGACTGCGCTCGCTCGGCCCTGTGTGGAGCCGGCCCAATATCTTCGACCACGGCGTTCCCTTTGCGTGGCCGCGCACGCCCGACACCGGCCCCGGGCTTACCGCCGCCGGCAAGGAGCTGGTGAAGGCCTGCAACCGCCTGGGCGTGATGATCGACGTGTCGCATCTGAACGAGCAGGGCTTCTGGGACGTGGCGCGATTGAGCTCGGCCCCTTTGGTGGCGACGCATGCCTGCGTGCACGCGATCTGCTCCTCGACAAGGAACCTCACCGACAGGCAGCTCGACGCCATCCGCGACTCCGACGGCATCGTCGGCGTCAACTTCTCCGTGAACGACGTGCGACCGGACGCCGACCTCAACGCGGATACCCCGCTGCACCTGCTCACGTCGCACTTTCGCTATCTGGCGGAGCGCATCGGGATCGACCGCGTGGCCATCGGATCAGGCTTCGATGGCGCGGCGATTCCGGCAGCCATCAAGGATGCGAGCGGTCTCAAGAACCTGATCGAGGCGCTGCGGATCGCCGGCTTTGACGAGGGCGCCATACGCAAGATCGCCTTCGAGAACTGGATGCGGGTGTTTCGGCTCACCTGGCGGGGGTGAGGCGCCTGCAAACGCCGTCTAGGTCCAGTCGCGTCGCTTGACGATGGGGTTTGACCCGAGTTTCCGTTCGGTCGGGCGTGCAATGAAAATGCATCTGTGCCCCCGAGAACGCCGGCACCCCGCCCGAACCAAACATGCTACTCGCACGTCGGGCCGACGCAGCAAGTGCATCGGCCCGACGACAATACGCGTTTCCGAGCCGCAAAAATCGGGAAATCGTAAGGCCGTGAAATCGATTTCACGGCTTGGCGATCTCACGATTCACGCGGCGCCCCTCAGCGCGCCTTCTCGTAGGGGTAGACCAGCTTGCCGGTGGCGAACTCGGGCGGACCCACGATGGTCTGCGTGTCCATGCCGCGGAACTGCTCGACATCGCTGCTCTTGATGTCGTGGTACTGCACCACCAGGAAGCGCGACTGCGCCCACTCGCCCTGCTTGCCGAACTTCACGTCGCCCATGATGGTCTTGAAGGTGTTGGTACGGAAGTATTGGGCGAGCTTCTCCTCGTCGAGCGTGTTGGCACCCTTGACCGCCTGCTCGACCAACTGCATGTAGGCGTAGCCCCAGGTGCCCAGATAGTAGCCGAGCGGATCGACCTTCTCGGCACCGGCGCGGGCCTGGTACTTCTTCAGGAATTCGTTGACCCCCGGATACTGCATGGTCTTGGCAGGCACCCAGGTCTCGTAGTTGGTGATGCCGTTGAGGAGGGGTCCCAGCTGCTGCTTGAACCCGGTGGCCTGCAGGCCGACCATGGCGCCGCCGACGATCTTCGCCTTGAAGCCGAGCTCGCTGATCGAGCGCACCAGTCCCACCGAATCGAGAGGGTAGGAGCAGAACAGGGCGATGTCGGGGCTCGCGGCCTGCACCGCGCGCACGATCGGTGCGAAGTCGGTGGTGTTGGGCGGATAGGTCTTGTCGTAGACGACCTTGAGGCCCGCCGCCTTGGCATTGTCACGCGCACCATCGCAGGCATTGCGTCCGAACTCCGCGTCGGCCGCCGCCAGCGAGATGGTCTGGGGCTTGGGGTCCTGCGCCATCGCCACGTCGAAGAACGGCTTGGTGAACGCCGGATTCGGATCGGTCCCGGTCGGGATCATGGCGAAGTATTTGTCGTAGTTGAGCTCGTTATTGACACCGGTGCCGAACAGGCCGGGGAACAGCTTGCCGCGCTCCTTGGCGATGCCGATGGCCGGCTTCAGCTGGGTGGTGGCATAGCCGCCGACGATCAGGTCCACCTTGTCGACGTCGAGCAGCTTGGCGTAGAGCGAGGGCACGGTGGCCGGATTGCTCTGGTCATCGTAGAAGACGAGCTTCACGGGCCGGCCGCCGATGAGTCCGCCCTGGGCATTGACGTCGTCCTCCCAGACCTTCATGCCGAGCAAGGCCTGCTTGCCGTTGGGGGCGAGCTGGCCGGTTAGCGCCATGCCGAAGCCGATCTTGACGGCCTCCTGCGCGCCCGCCGGCGCGGCGAGCATCACCGCCAGAAACGCGATGCCCGCGGCAATGCGCCAGCTCGCGCGAGAGCTTCCCTGAGCCTGCATGCTTGCGTCCTCCCTGTCCCCTGCTTTCCGTTGAATCAACCGCGTAGTCTCTTTGACCCATCTAGGCGCAAAACGTGCGCCACGCCAAGAGCGCAGGGGCCTCACTGGCGCGCCGGTCATCAGGTCGAATCATTGGGAGCAATCCCACGTGCGCTTGCGAATGCCGGCGCTCTGGCCCAATCAATTGGTGCCCCCTATGTGGCACCCCACGTCGCCAATCGCCCATCGAAGCCTGGATCGCTGAGCGCAACAGCAAGCCCAAGCCCTTCCAGTGGACCGCCAAGGCCGACACCATCCTCGCCACGAAAGCCCGTGCCCGCCGCCCTGCAGTCAACAGTCGCGGGTATCAAATGAATGAGTCAGAGCACTGGTGTTCCGGCTCATTGATAAGTTCCCCAAGTCTCCCGGAGAGGCCGATGAAGAGGAGAGCCCCCTGGGCCGCAGACGCAACGCGGTCCCCTCTCCCCGCAAGCGGGGAGAGGGAGCCGTGCGCCGCCAGCGCCACGCGCTGCCTCGGCCGCTGCCGCGGGTATCCAATGAATGGGTCGGAACACTCTGCGCTTCTATGGGAAACTTCGCGCCGCGCCGCGGCTCAGATCCAGGTCGAGCACCGCACGCCGTAGCTGGGCGGGTCCTCGGTGGGCCCGCTGTCCATATCGGTGCAGCCGGTGGGTCGCGACGACGGCCGTGGCCGCGACTGGCAGCGCCGGCCAAGGCCCGGCGCGTCCGCAAGGCGCCCGCCGTCGTTGTCCGAGCAGCCGCTCGGCTGGCAGCGCCGGCCAAGCCCCGGAGGGTCGGCGGAGCGTCCGCCATCATCGTCTGTGCAGCCCGGGGACTGCGCCGCGGTCTTCGCGGAGTGGCCGACCACGGCCAGCGCGGCGACCCCGAGCCCCAGACCAAGGGTGCTCAGGATCGAGCGGCGGGTCATGCGGCGTCGTGAGGAAATATCGTCATCAGTGAGGGATTTGGCCTCAGACTCGGATTTCTTCTCAAACTTCTTGTCCATATTCATTTTCTCCAGCGCCCGGCGTGTCTCCGTGCGTGCCCTACGAGTCTGAAATGCTCAGTCCGCTTCGGCCAAAATATGTCGCTGGCAATATTTGCGCGCTCCCACCCCCTCCCGCCGGACCAAGCCGGGAGAAGGGGACGGGAGCGCCAACCGGATATTGCCCGCGCGCGTCGAGGGATGCTGCACCGCTTGGCCAGCGTGGGCGGCGGCATCGCCATCGGCATCAGTTCCCGAAAAGACCCGAGAACACGTCGTTGGCAGCGTAGGGCTGCCGCTGACGGCGAACCTCTTTCGGGTTGGCGGGCGCCGGTGCGGTGGCGATTGCGGGAGACTCAAGGGGCAGCGGCCGCCCGCTCAGCGCCGCAGACACGCGCCTGTCGTGCCCGTACAGGTCGGGGAAGGATTTAACCTGCCCGTCATCGCCGGCGACCATGGTGAAATAGGTGATATGCACGGGGATCTGCTTCGTCAGTGTCACCTCGACGTTGCCGCCCTGGGCCATCATCTCGCGGACACGGCCCGCCGACCAGCCTTTGTCCTCATCGAGCAGGACCTCGGCAAGCCGACCCGGATTGTGCACGCGGATGCAGCCGTGGCTGAAGGCGCGCACCGTCTTGTCGAACAGCTCGCGCTGCGGCGTATCGTGCATGTAGATGTCGTGCTTGTTGGGGAAGCGGAATTTGACGGCGCCCAGCACGTTGCCGGCGCCCGACGGCTGGATGAAGCTGAACTTCTTGATGTCCACCGTGCTCCAGTCGATCTGGCTCGCGTCGACGGGGCGGCCGTTGAGGCTCACCCGCAGGTTGTGCTTCTCCAGGACGCGGGTATCGGTGATGCCGCCGCCGAAGCCGAAGAAGCCGCCCGGCTCGTAGCTCGGGCGCAGATAGGGCAGGATCTCATTGACCTTGATGGAATCCGGCACGCCCCATTCCGGGCCGAAGACGACGTAGCGCATGTTGGCCGAGAAGATCGCGGTCTGGGTCTCAACCCGGCCGACGATGATCTTCGCCTGATGCACCAGCTGCCCCCGCTTGACGACGCGGGTCTGGTACTCGGGGATGTTATCCCAGACGTGGAGCTCGCCCATGTCCTCGGGCATCCAGCGCCAGCGCTCCATGTTGACGATCAGGCGCTGCTCCTCGGAGCCGAACGCGGGCTGCAGGGTCTCGACATTGTTGAGCGCGGCGCGGGTGCTGCCGGTCAACTGGCCGTTGGGGCGAATGCCGCTCTTGTTCTGGAAGGCAGCGACGGCCTCCTGCACGCCGAGGTCGTAGAGGTCCGCGGCCCCGTCCGGCAGCGGTAGCCGCAGACGCTGGCGCAGCAGCCTGACGTGCGGGTGCTGCATGCCGAGCTTGAGGGTTGGCCCGTCAGGTATCCGGACCAGCTTTTCGGCTTTCTCCGGCGCCCGATCCGCACCCGATCCGGCGCGGACCTTGAGGAGCGCCTGGCGCAGCAGGCCGAACTGCGGATGCTGGGGATGCAGCTCACGCAGGTAGGTGCCGGGCGTCTCGGTCGCCGCGACCGCCTGCAGGACCGACTTGGGATCGCGCAGCGCCGGCTTCTGGTCGAAGTTGCGGCTGACCAGCGAGGGCTCAAGCCGCCCGCCGCGGGCGTAGCGCGCGTATTTCAGCACCGCCAGGCTGAGCTTGATCTCCACGTCGGCAAGCGCCGCCGGGGAGCTATCGGCAAGCTGTGCGGCCGGCAGCTCGAAGGCCGCGGCCGGGAGCCCCCAGTCGTCGGCCTTGGCGATCTCGTCCATGGCGTGGCGCGCGCGCACCGTGTAGCCGTCGGCTGTGACCCAGATGAGAGCGCTTGCCTCGCCATAGAACGCCACCAGACCGGCGCGGTCGGCGGGCACAACGCCGCCGAGCTTCGCCGCTGCGAGCCGCTGGCGCACCTGCGCCACCAGCGGATCGAGCTCCGCCACCGGCGGGGTCGGAGCAGCCTCTGCGGATGGCGCGGTTGGGGCAGGCTCTGCGGCCGGGGCAGGCTCTGCGGCCGGCGCAGACTCTGCGGCTGGTGCGGCAGGTGCGGGCTGCGCCTCGGCTGGCGGCGGCGCGTTCTGCGGCAATTCAGGAGCCGTCGCCACGCGCGGCAGCTGCGTCCCTGACGCATTCTGCGCGGCGGCCGGCAGTGCACCGATCGTGGTCAGAACGGCGGCGAGGCAAACACCGGCAACGAGCGAAGAAACTCTCAACATCGGGTACTCTCTCCAGGGTACGCGCGAACCTAACCGGCACCAGCCGCGCTGGCCAGCCGCCGCCGGCCCGGCATCGGGATATCGTTGCATAAGCTGGCAATTGGGCAACATCGATCTTGTCCCCGCTGTCTCTCAAGCCCTACGGTCTTCAGTCTTGCTTCACGATAACCCGAGTCTATTAACGGCGTGCCATTGTGGCGACTTTCGCACCCCGCGCCGCACAAAGCTGCACTGGCCGCGGGACGGTAAGCTGCTAACGGTGCAGGTAGATCTTCGTGCCGCCGAGGTTACTGTAGATGTGCGGCTCCTGGCTGCGACCAGTGGCCGCCATCACATCGTCTTTTACGCTGCCGAACAGGAAGCGGATCTCCAGGCCCTCGGTGCCGATGTGCCTGAGCAGCGCCTCGGTGAACGGGCTGTGCGCCCGCCCGGCTCCGTCCTCGGCGGTTGTCCCGTGCTTGGCGGCGTAGACCACGAGCACGTTGCCGTCAGGCTCGATCCGGGCGAGCCCGCGCACGACACTGCGCTTGGCCTGGGCGAGGGGAAAGACGTTGTTGCGGCAGGCATCGAGGATCACGAGCTGCAGAGTCTGCGCCCCGGACATCTGGTTGAGGACGATGTCCAGTGCCATCGCCTCGAGCTCAAGGTCGCCGGCCCGCGCCAGGTTCGCGTCGACCGGGATGAGGAAGTTGCGGCCGCCCACCTCGGTGCCGTGGCCGGCGTAGTAGACCATGCCGATATCGGCTCCCATCGTTTCGCGCGAGAACTCGCGCAGCGCCGTGCGGAAGCCTTCGAGCGTGAGATCGCGCTTGAGCATCACCTTGTCGAAGCCAAGCTTCTCCAGGGCCCCGGCCACGGCGGCGGCATCCTTGGCGGGGTTCTCCAGCGGCCCCACCTTGTAGCTCGCGTTGCCGATTACCAGGGCCACGCGCCGGCCCTTCGCCGCGGTCGGCGCCTGCTTCGTTGCGACCTCCACGGGCTGTAGGGCTGGAGTTTGTTCCGCGGCCGGCGCGACGGGCGCGGGCGCAGCGGGTTGCTTGGCCGCAGAGGCAGGCACTGGCGCAGGAGTGGTGGGTTGCTTGGCCGCAACCGGAGGATTCGGCGCAGGCGCGGTGGGCTGCTTCACCGCAACTGGAGGGACCGGCGCGGGCACAGTGGGCTGCTTCGCCTCGGCGGGAGGCTGCGCCGCGGGCGCAACCTGTAGGGCCGTTGCCGGCGCGCCGCGCAACGCGGCCAGTCGCTGTCTCACCTCTCCCTGCTGGTCCCTCTCCCATTTCGACCGCGCTGCAAACGTAAGCGACTTGCTGTAGTCCTCGATGGCCTTGCCGCGGTCGCCCATGGCCTCGAAGGTCTGGGCACGGTAGATATAGAAGCGGAGCTGCCGCGGATCGAGCCTGATCGCGGTATCCAGGTCGGACAGGGAGCGCTGGTACTCGCGTTTGCCGCGGTAGGCCCTGCCGCGAAAGGCGTAGCCGGAGGCATAGTCCGGCTTGACCTTGATGGCCTCGTTCAGGTCTGCAAGGGCCCGGTCGTACTGGCCCATGTCGGTGAACGCGTAGCCCCGGTTGCCGTAGGCGACATGGAGGAGGCCTGCAGGATAGAGCTTGATCGCCTCGTCCGAGTCGGCGACCGCACGGTCAAGAACGCCCTTGGCCCAGTACGCGACGGATCGCAGCACGTAAGCGACGGGATCGCGGGCGTTGAGGCTGAGGGCCATGTTGAGGTCGTCGATGGCGCGATCATAGCTCCCCATGACGATGTGCACCTCGGCGCGAGCGTCATAGTACCGGGGCTCGCGCGGTCGGCGCGTGACGGCCTCGTTGTAGTCGGCGAGCGCGCGCTCGTTCTCTCCCTGATCCTGGTAGGCGCGGGCCCTGTTGCCATAGAGGCCGTCATTGCTCGGGTTGAGCCTGATGGCCTCTGAAAAGAGCCTGATGGCCTGCTTGAAATCTTCGAGCGCGCGCGTCTCCTCGCCAATGGAGCGGTATGCGGCCCCCCGAGACCGGTGGGCAGAGGCCACGAGCTCCAGACGCTCGTTGCGGCGGATGAGATCGCTGCAGGCCTGGATTTGCAGGTTGCGGTTGCCGACCTGCTCACAGTCCTCCTGTGGGCCCGCCAGCACGACCGACGCCGAGAGGCAGACTCCTAGGCAGCCGGCAGCCAGACCAATGACATACCGCATGCGTTCCCCGCAGAAGCTGAGCCACTGCA
>Ga0066388_100001587_pt1 | contig 12976 bp, 11 predicted proteins | sample PanSoiMetaGPlot6_FD_64539 | JGI IMG/M metagenome (GOLD analysis project Ga0066388, IMG submission 64539) | Tropical forest soil microbial communities from Panama analyzed to predict greenhouse gas emissions - Panama Soil - Plot 6 (Hybrid Assembly) | ecosystem: Environmental > Terrestrial >... | reverse complement strand
GTGAACGCGGCGAACGCGGCGCCACAGCCGTGGAGTACGGAATGATCGTGGCGCTCATTGCCGCTGTGATCGTTGTGATCGTGACGACACTCGGAACACAGATCAACAGCGCGTTCACGAAGGTCTCCAAGGCGCTCCCCTAGCGACGACATCACAGAGGGGTCGAGGCCGCTCGACCCCTCTGTCGCTTTTCGAGGAGCTCACCATGTTGAGAACTCGACACGATTCGGAGCGGGGCGCGGCGGCGATCGAGTTCGCGCTCGTGCTTCCGCTCCTCGTCCTTCTGGTGTTCGGCATCGTCCAGTTCTCGATCGTGTACAACCGATCGCAGGGCCTGCACGCGGCGGCGCGCGAAGGGGCACGGCTCGCGTCACTGCCGCAGACCACGCAGAGCGACATCAATTCGCGCGTCATGAGCGCGCTCGACGGGGTCTCGCTTGACGGCACACCCACGATCACCGTTACCCCGTCGGGTACGCAGCCATGTAAGGACCGAACTGGTCAGACCGTCACCGTGTCTGTCAGCGCGGCGACGGACGTCGACATTCCGCTCTGGGGATCGATCACGCAGACGCTCACTGGCAAAGGTGAGTTCCGGTGCGAATGAGCAGTCGTCCGCTGTGTCGCAAGGAGCGCGAGCGCGGCGCGGTCGCCATCATTGTGGCGATCTGCGCGGTCGTCCTGTTCGGCATGGCGGCGTACGCACTCGACACAGGCAACGCGTGGGGGACGCGCCGCCACCTCATCACCGCGACCGACGCCGCCGCGCTCGCTGCGGCACAGAAGTACGCGGTTGGAGGGAACGGGTGCGACACCGAGCCGTCCGCGTTCGTCACGGCGAACGACGTGGGCGCCTCAGTGACCGGATGTGCGTTCACCAATCTCGGGCCGGGCGCGGGCTACGTCACGGTGAACGCCAAGAAGACTGTCGACTACACGTTCGCCGGACTCTTTGGCATCAACAGCCAGGACATCCACTCGTCGACGACCGCCCTGTACGGCCAGCCATTGGGCGTCACTGGGCTGCGGCCCCTCGGACTCTGTCAGGACTTCGGCGCGTTGAAGGCGTGGCTCGACGGGGGGATGCCGACCCCATCGGCTCCGGTGCAGATCTCGTACACGAAGGACAGCCCAAACGACTGCGGCGCGAACGCGCCCGGCAATTGGGGCGTCATGGACTTCGACGGCGGCGCCAACTCGAACAACGACACCAAGAACTGGGTCCTCAACGGATATCCGGACGAGGTCGACACGCCCCTCACCATCCCTGGCGACACGGGCGCGATCAGCAATTCGTTGGCCACAGGGTTGAGCTACCTGAAGACGTCCGGCATCACGTTCGAACTGCCGATTTACGCAACGGTGGCGGGCAACGGCGCCAACGCGGAATTCGGTGTCGTAGGCGTCGTGCCGGTGGTGCTGCTCGATTACAAGGCGACGGGCCCCGAAGCAGATCGCTACATCACGCTTCAGTTCGAGCAGGCGGTTGCTCAGGGACGCTGCTGCTCGCATGGAACAGACACCGGCGTGCGGGTCGTCGCCATTTGCGCGGTGACCCCCACCTTCGACAGCAACAACTGCAGTGATCGCTAGGGAAGTTGGGATGAGTCTGAACGAGGAACGGGGTGAGTCATGAGTCGAAGGACACTGGGTGTCATCGCCGCCGTCGTACTCGGCGCGATCGGCACCGTTGTGCTCGTCGCGTATGTCAAAGATGCAGAGGATCGCGCCGTCGCCGGCGAGAAGATGACCGACGTCGTGATTGCGTCGCGAGCCATCGACGCCGGTACCGCGGCCGATGATCTCAAGGTCGCGACGAAGACCGAACAAGTTCCTCTCAAGGCACGCGGCGCCACGGCCATCAGCAGCCTCAATGAGGTGAAGGGCCTCGTCACGGCGGACAACCTCGTGGCCGGCGAACAACTCCTGCGCTCACGGTTCGCTGCCTCTGGGGAAACGACAAAGGGCGTCGGTTCCGTGAAGATTCCCGCGGGGTTCGTGGAGATCACACTCTCGCTCGAGCCGCAACGGGCGGTGGGCGGCCTCATCAAGCCGGGGAACCGAGTCGTCGCCATCGGCACTGCGGCGCCGAACAGCCCATCCGACAACAGCACCTCCGCAGTGCTCGCGCACCAGGTACTCGTCACCAACGTGCAGCTCGACAACTCGAGTAGCGAGCCGAGTCAGTCCGAGACGAAAACTGTCGCCCCGACGCGCAACCTCCTCGTCACGCTCGCGGTCGACGACGACACCGCGACCAGCATCCTCGCGTACGCCGATCACGGAAGCGTCTGGCTTGGATCGGAGCAGCAGGACCTCACGGGGAGCGGAAGCCAGTGAGCCGCCTACTGCTCGCGACCACGAACGTCGAGTTCGAAAACAGCGTGCGGCGCGCGTTCAACGGTGAACTGAACGGCGATCTGCGCTACTGGCGCGACGGCATGCTGCGCGGTGACCCCGCGCGCGCGGTGAAAGAGCTCGCGCGAAGCGGCGCCGACGTCGTCGCGCTCGGCCCGGGGCTTCCGGCCGACACCGCACTTGAACTCGCGCGCGCATTCGACCATGAATGCCCCGAAGTGGGCGTGGTGATCGTCGCGGAACCGTCGGCGCCGATGCTCCGTGCTGCCCTCCATGCAGGCGCGCGCGACGTGATCTCGCCCGGCGCGTCCGACGAGGAGCTGCGCGGTGCGCTCCAGCACGTGCTCACGGCTTCGGGCCGGCGGCGAAATGCCATCGACCTCCGTCACGAGCCATCGCTCACGACGGCGCGCGTCATCACGGTGTTGTGCCCAAAGGGGGGTGCGGGCAAGACCACAGTTGCGAGCAATCTCGCGGTTGGACTCGCCCGTGAAGCACCGGGCCGCGTCGCGATCGTCGACCTCGACCTGCAGTTCGGCGACGTCGCGAGCGCGCTCCGACTGATGCCCGAGCACACGTTTTCCGACGCCGCACGAACCGCGCAATCGCTCGACGCCACTTCTCTGAAGGTGTTCCTCACCCATCACCCCAAAGAACTCTTCGCATTGTGCGCGCCCGACTCGCCGGTGGACGTCGACGACATCACCGCTGAGAACGTAGAGACGGTGCTGAGTCTCCTGGTCGACTCGTTCAACTACGTAGTGATCGACACCGCGTCTGGCCTCGACGAGGCCGCGCTGATCGCGCTCGAGCACTCAACGGATCTCGTGCTCCTCTCGTCGACCGATGTTCCGACCGTTCGATCGACACAGAAAGAAGTGCAGGCCCTGCGCATCATTGGCAACCCGACGCAGCGATGGCACTTCGTGCTCAATCGGTCCGATGCGCGAACAGGGCTCGGCCGGAACGAAGTCGAGACAACCGTCGGGCTTCCGGTCGACGTCGCGATCCCGGAGTCGCGAGCACTGCCAGTGTCGCTCAACCAGGGCACGCCGATCGTTGACTTCGATCCCCGTGCGCCCGCGTCCCAGGCGCTGGGGCAGCTCCTCGATCGGGTGAAGGCGAACGGCAACGGCACCGCCGCGAAACGGGAAGCACCATCGTCGGGCTCCGGCTTCCGACGCAGGAAGGCGGCGTCGTGAAACTGAGCGACAAGATCAAGGCGAAGGACAACGTCGTCGCACTGCCTCCGCCTCGGCCGGCTTCGGCGAAGGCGGCCGAGGAAGCGGCGGCGGTGAAGGCAGCGGCAACGGGGCCGAGCGTCGACGCACTCGGCGTGCTCAAGCTCCGCGCGCAGGAGGCACTCTTCGCGCGCCTCGGTAGCCGCCTCTACGATTCGTCGCTCTCGGAGGAGCAGCTGCACGCGTTCGTCGTGCAGGAACTCGGGAACGTGATCGAGGCGGAGAAGGTGCCGCTCACCCCAGCGGAGCGTCACCGGGTGGTGGCCGCGGTGACCGATGACGTCCTCGGCTTCGGGCCCATCGAGCAGTTTCTCGCCGATCCGACGGTCACGGAGGTTCTCGTCGACTCGGATCATCTGATCTACGTCGAGCGGGGGGGCCGCCTCCACGTGACCGAGTCGAGATTTCTCTCGCAGGACCACCTGCGCCAAGTGATCGACCGGATCGTCGCGCTCGTTGGGCGGCGCGTCGACGAGTCGTCGCCGATGGTCGACGCCCGGCTCGCGGACGGTTCACGCGTCAACGCGATCATCCCGCCACTGGCGATCGATGGACCCGCGCTCACAATCCGGAAGTTCTCGAAGCAGGCGCTCGACGTCGACGACCTCATCGGGCTGAGGACGCTGACACCGCCACTCTGGGACTTCTTCGATGCGTGTGTGCGCGGCCGGCTGAACGTGCTCGTCAGTGGCGGCACGGGTACGGGCAAGACCACCTTGCTCAACGTGCTGTCCTCCCTGATCCCGAACGACGAGCGGATCGTCACCATCGAGGACGCGGCCGAACTCCAGCTCAAGCAGCACCTCCTCGTCCGGCTCGAGACGAGACCACCCAATATCGAGGGCCGTGGTCAGGTCACCGCGCGCGACCTCGTGCGTAACGCGCTTCGCATGCGGCCCGACCGCATCATCGTCGGGGAAGTGCGGAGCGGAGAGGCCCTCGACATGCTCCAAGCAATGAACACGGGACACGACGGTTCGCTGTCGACGCTGCACGCGAATTCGCCGCGCGACGCGCTCGCCCGGTTGGAGACCATGGTTTTGATGGCGGGTATCGAGCTGCCTGTACGCGCGATCCGCGAGCAGGTCGCGTCGGCGATCAATCTGATCGTCCACACCACGCGCCTTCGTGACGGCTCGCGCCGCGTCACGCAGGTGTGCGAAGTGAATGGCATGGAAGGTGAGGTCATTACGCTCTCTGATCTCTTCGTCTTCGACTTCTCCGCGGGTATCGACGAATCGGGCCATTTCCGCGGAACGATCGTGCCGACCGGGCTGCGTCCCCACTTCGGGGACCGCCTGCGCGATTTCGGCATCGAGTTTCCCGCCGAACTGTTTGGCGACGTGCCGTTCGACCTCTCGAAGAACGGGCGGTAGTTCCATGCCCGTGAATCCTCGCCGGATACTTCTCATACTCATCGTCATCTGGGCAGGGTTGGGTGCTACCGCGCTCCGGAGCCACGCGGCATCGACTGACGAGCTGAAGGTCGTCGCGACCGACACGTCGAACGCTCCGAACGTGCGCATCACAGTCGCAGTGCCGGCGGCGCTCAGTGGAAAGCAACTCCCGGACAGCGCGTTCACGGTGGTCGAGTCGGGGAAGAAGCGCATCGCGCACATCAGCCGAATCCCGACTGACGCGCGGGCGGTGGTGCTCGCGATCGACACGTCGGGGAGCATGCAAGGAGCGGCGATACAGGCCGCCCGAGCTGCGGCAATCAACTTCGTCAACGACATGCCTACGGGGACGCGCGTCGCGGTCGTCGGTTTCAGCGACCAGCCGACGGTCGTCGCCCAGTTCACCGATGACAAGAACGCGCTGACTGCTGCGATATCGAATGTCACCGCGCACGGTGAAACCACGCTGTACGACGCGATCGACACCGCGTCGTCGATGCTCGCTTCGACCGGTGATGCGCGTCGCGCGCTCGTCGTGCTGTCCGATGGCGGCGACACCAAGAGCACCGTGACGGAATCGCAGGCGGAGGGCGCCCTCGAGAGTGCCGCCACCAGCTTCTATGCAGTGTCGCTCGTGACATCGGACAGCGACCCCGACGCGCTCGGCCGGCTCGCAGACAGCAGCGGTGGACGTGTCGTGTCCGCCAGTGATCCGGGCGGACTTGCCGCCGTCTACGACGCACTCGCGCTCGAGATCGCGAATCAGTACGAGTTCACCTTCCGGGCCCTCTCAACTGGTGCCACGGACGTGCAAGTCGCCGTCGACTCGGGCGACGTCCACGCGACAACGAGCGTGAAGCTCGACGTTCCGGCACCCGAACCTCGAAGTGGTGGGGCGCAGCCGAAGGCGCCAGAGGTCACGACCACGTCGGCGCCGTTGTTCGGGGGTGCATCGTGGGCACTGTTCGCGGGTGCCGCACTCTTCTTCGGAGCGCTGACGGCCGCCGGGTTGGTGCTCTTCGCTCCCCGAACACCTCGCTCCACCATCAGCGTCGATCCGGTGCGACGGGTCGGGTCGGCGCCAGTCAAGCTCGCCGGCATCGTCGACTCGGCGACGCAGTTCGCCGAAGAAACGCTCGAACGTCGTGGCCACAGACGAACGCTCGACGCCGCGCTCGAACGAGCAGGCATCGACATGCGGCCCGGCGAGTTCGTCGTGCTCGCCGCGTCGGTCGCGATCGGTGTGACGTTCTTCGGTCTGGTCCTGCTCGGTCCCATCCCAGGGATCGTGCTCGGCGCGGTGACCGCATTCGCGTTCCGAATCGTGGTTTCGAGGAAGGCCGACCGGAGGAGACAAAAGTTCGCCGACCAGCTCGGAGACACGCTGCAGCTGCTCGCGGGCAGCCTGCGCGCCGGCCATGGACTCCTCCAAGCCGTCGACGGTGTCGCCGAAGAGGCCGAGTCGCCGACGCGCGAAGAGTTCGGGCGCATCGTCATCGAGACACGGTTCGGACAAGACCTCGGACAGGCACTCGACGCGGCCGCAGACCGCGTGGGCAACGAGGACTTCGAATGGGTCGTGCAGGCCATCGAGATCCATCGAGCAGTCGGTGGCGATCTTGCCGAGGTGCTCGATCACGTCGCGGCGACCATTCGCGCGCGCAACTCAATACGGCGTCAGGTGTCGGCGCTGAGCGCCGAAGGTCGTCTGTCGGCAATCATCCTCTTCGTCTTGCCGATCGCACTGACTGCGCTCATCGCCGCGACGAACTCGAGCTACCTCGACGAGCTCCTCGACACGACCGCCGGAAACGTCCTAATCGGTGTCGGCATTGCGCTCATGGTCATCGGCGGATTCTGGATGCGCAGGCTCGTCCGGCTCCGTTTCTGAAAGGAACGTCATGCCCCTGTACGTGTATGTCGCGGCGGCAATGGTTTGTGGAGGCGTGATCATCCTGATCGCGTCGCTGCAGGGCATCCGCGTGCCCGCCAACCTGACCCGTAGCAATCTTGCGAACGCCACAGGCCGCGTGACGAATCTGCGTGATGTCGTGCTGGCGCGTCCTTCGCATGAGCGGCTCATGCGACCAGCTGTCGCGCGGATGGCGAGCACGGCGCGACGGATCACCCCACGGGGATTCGCGGAGACGCTCGACCGCCGCATCCAGCAGGCGGGCCTGTCCGAGCGTTGGCCGATCGACAGAGTCCTCGCTTCGAAACTCGAGCTCGCGCTCGTCGGCGGGCTGTTCGGAGGAATCAAACTCGCCACCGATCCGTCGCCGGCGTCCCTCTTGCTGCTGGTTGCAGTGACGGTGGCGGGGTTCTTGCTTCCCGACCTGTTGATCAGCATGAAAGCGCGAGAACGACAGGAGCTGATCGCGCGCGAGCTCCCTGACGTGCTCGACCAGGTCACGATTTGCGTCGAAGCGGGCCTCGGTTTCGAGGCGGCGCTGGCACGCGCGGCGCGACCAGGAAGTGGCGCGCTGGGAGAGGAGCTCTCACGAGCGCTGCAGGACATCCGGCTCGGGATGCCGAGGCACGTCGCGCTCGACAAGCTCCTCGAGCGCACCGACGTTCCCGACTTGCGCCACTTCGTCGTCGCGATCACACAGGCGGAACGGCGAGGCCTTCCCATCGCAAACGTTCTTCGCGTGCAGGCGAACGAGTTGCGCGAGAAGCGGCGTCAGCGGGCTGAGGAACACGCGATGAAGATTCCCGTGAAGTTGGTGTTCCCGCTCGTGCTGTGCATCCTTCCCGCGCTCTTCATCGTGTTGCTCGGTCCCGCGGCCATACGCATCGGCAACTCGAATTTCGGCGGATGAGATGATGCTTGACACCCGAACCGCGGCCGAAGCCCACAGCGCAGCGGCCGTTCTCGCCCGGGCCGACGCCGAGACAGCGCGGCACCGAGCTACGTCGCGCCTGACACCCATCGCGACCGGCTTCGAGCCGCTCGACGGCGTGCTGGGTGGTGGTTTGCGCAGCGAGGAGCTCGTGCTCGTCGGCGGCTGTCCCGGCGTCGGCAAGACCATCTGCACACTGCAGTGGGCCCGAGACGCGGCGGCAGCGGGTTTCGACGCCAGGTTCGTGTGCTACGAACACGGTGAAGACACCCTCGTCGCACGGCTCTTGGCGCTCGAGCTCGGTCGAGTCGCGCAACCCGAAGACGTGCCGTTGCTCGACGGATTACGTGCGGCCCTCCGCGAGGTCGCGTTCGGCGCGCGGTCGTTGACCGAAGTCATCGAGATGCATCCACGCGTCGCCGACGCGTACGCGGCCTTCGAGCACTACGCCGAGCGTGTACAGGTCTGGCGTGGGACGACGACCACCGACCTCGACGCACTCGAAGCGATTGCGTGCGAGCCGAGCGCATCGCGAGCGGTGCTCTTCGTGGACTATCTCCAGAAGATCCCGTTGCCGGAGGCACAGCTCGACGAGAGCGAACGCGTCACGGCGATCGCGAGTGGGCTGAAGGAACTCGCACTGACGGCACAGGTGCCCGTGGTCGCGGTCGTCGCCGCCGACCGGCCCGGCTTGGTCGCGCGCCGGATGCGGCTCCACCACCTGCGTGGCTCGACTGCGCTCGCGCACGAGGCCGACGTGGTGATCACGCTGAGCGAGAAGTGGAGCGCGGTGTCGAAGACACACCTCGCCTTTGATTCGGTGCGCGCTCGGAGCTACCGGCACGAGGTCGTCTTCTCGATCGAGAAGAACCGCGACGGTCCGGCGCTCATAGACCTCGAGTTCCACAAGGACTTCGCGAACTTCCGTTTCGAGCCACGCGGCAAGTTCGTGACGGAGCAACTCGTCGACGACGTTCTCTACGACGAGTAGCCGTCCGTTCCCGTTTTGGCATTGTCCGGTCGTTCATCGAGTAGCCCGATGATGCCAAACGCTGGGGTGTCGCCCGAACGCACGGCCGGCAGGCTGAACACGAACGTCGCGCCGTGGTCCCCTTCCTCGGTCCACAGGTCGCCGCCCTGCGAGCGCATGAGGCGTCGACCGACGTAGAGGCCCAGGCCATGCCCGGTCTCGCCCGATTCGGTCACCGCGCGATCGAACACCGACGGCCGCAACGTCGGTCTGATCCCGGGCCCTCCGTCCTGAACGCGGACCTCCAGCCACGGACCGTTGCGCGATGCGGTGACGACGACCGCGGACCCTGAGGCATGCTCGCGTGCGTTGTCGAGCAGCGACTGCAGGACCTCGGCGGTCTCCGACGCGCGACCGCGCGCCAACAGTCCGGGTTCCGCGACCAGCGCGACATCGAGTCCGGTGAAGCGCTGTGCGACGACGATGTTCTGGACCACCAAGCCGAGGTCGAAAATAAGGGTTGCTTCGCCACCGCCACCCCCCAGCAGGTGTTGCAGCATCGTGATCTCGGTCTCGATCGACTCGCGCCACGCGGCGTCACCGTCGGCGTGCGAGGACCGGTTCCGCGCCACCGCGTCGAGCGCCATGACCGCCGATCGGGCCTGGTGGGCTTGCTCCTCGCGCTCCGCCTTCTCGGCGCGCAGCCGCGCCCCGCGCTCTTCGGCGGCAATGTGGCTGTCGAGCAGCCTCATTCGTTGTGTGAGGTATGCGAGCTTCAATTCCTGGCTCACGCCGTTGAGCGCGAGGAGGACGGACACCGCGGTGATGACGGCCGCGCCCGCCACCCACAGGTCGTTCGGGTTCTCGGCGAATGCGCCGAGAAGGCGCGCGATCGCGAAACCGCCGAGCATCAAACCGAACCACGTCCACAGCCACGACCGGACGCGGTATCCGCGCGCGAACGACGCCGCGGCAAGCACAATGAGGATCGTCACGAAGCCCCCGCGGGCCACGACGTCGTTGGTCCCGTCGAGCACGCCTGTACTCGTCCGCCGGAACGCGTCCATCGGCGGCGCAGCCAGAGTTATGGCCCACAACGCGCCGACGAGTACGACCGTGCCCGTCACGCGTCGCGCCAGCGTCGCCCGCGTGTCGATGGTCGGTGCGAATACGACAACGATCAGCAGCGCCACCGATGCGAGCGTCAGCGCCGTGCCGAGCGTGCCGAGTGGGCTCCGGCGCCCCACGGTCGGGTCGACGAATGGCACGAGGTCGGTGAAGACGAAGGACAGTCCCAGCACCGAGAGGGCAACCCCCGCGCGCAACGACGACGTGTCGCCGATCACGCGCCACCGCAGCGCGCTGATGTACCCGGCACCGATCGCGAACATCGCGCACGCGGCTGCTAGCAAGCCGTTCAGCTGCCGCAACTCGACGGCGTTGGGACTTGCGTCGCGCGACGCGAGCACGGCGAACATCGCGCCGAGTGCGCAGAGGAGGAGCGCGGCGACGACCACCGCGGTGTCGCCGACCGGTCGCGCAGTCGGAGCCGCTCGGCGGTCGGGGCCTCGATAGCTGCGAGCGCGCGCGTCCCGCTGCGCTTTCATTCGCCCTCGGGAGTTTCTTGCGCGCACCGCTGTGCCGTCCCCTGCCCGGAGTGCCGCGGTGGTCGGGGATGCCGCGGCGTTCCTCCGCCGCGCAGTGTCACGCACAACGCGGACGAGTGCAACTACCGGGCGACGAACCACCCAATCGGTTCGATCCGGACGGATCCGGCGATCAGCCCGAGAACTGCGGCAGCCAGCGCGCGGTGGCGCCGAGCATCTCGTCGGTCATGGACACGATGTCGTCGTACGCGAGCTGGCCGGCCATGGGATCGGCCATCATCGCTTCGAGCACCAGCGTGCGGTCGCCGGTGAGCGCAGCCTCCACCGTCCACTCCTGCACGACGTTGATCCGCCGGAGAAACTCCCCCATCACGCCCGGCACCGTCGCGTGGTCGCGGGCGCGCACGCCGGACGCATCGGCAATCCCGATGACCTCGACCACGCTTTCGTCGGGCACGTTGGTCACGTTGCCCGAGTTCGGCAGGTTCACGGGCAGCCGCCGCGCCTCGCCCGTCAGCATGCCGTCGAGCAGCGTAGCGACCAGCTCGCCCGACGGCATGCGGGGAACCTCGTCGGCGTCGCGCACCATCTCGTAGTGCTCCACGTCGGCGGCGGCGTCGGCCCGGTGCCCTTCCATGCCGTAGTGATGGACCCGCCAGGCGTCCCCGTACTGGTTCCCCGGGTGCACGAAGCCCGGCATGAACTCGACCGAGTGGTGGTCGCCGGAGCCTGGGAACACGCCGAAGCGCCGGAGGATCTCGAACCGCACGCGGTTGTTCTCGAGCACGTCGAGCTTCGACCAATGGTCCGACGACGACACCTTCGTCCACCGCATCGCGGGCGGGGGATCCATCCAGATCGGCTCTTTGGCCGCGCGCTCGGGGTCGTCGAGCAGTTCGAGGATGCGGGCGAACGCGTCCTCGCCCTTCACACGCAGCTCGGTGGCGAGCGGGAAGTGGTTCACCCCTGCGAGCACGGGATCGAGGTCCTGCATCCCGCAGTCGAGCACGAGGCTGAGATTGAAGGTGGCGCCGATCCACTCGTTGCACAGTCCCACCGTCTTCAGCGACGTCTCGCGTGTGACCGCGCGGCACAGCGCGGTCAACGGGTTGGTCACGTTCACCAGCCAGGCATCCGGGGCGACGGCCTCGACGTCGCGCGCGATTTCGAGGAGCACCGGGACGCTGCGGAGCGACCGCAGGATGCCGCCGGGACCGACGCTGTCACCGATCGGTTGGCGGATGCCGTAGCGACGCGGGATCTCGATGTCGTGCTGCATGCTGTCGAACCCGCCGACCGAGAAGCACGTGACGACGAAGTCGGCACCCGCGAGCGCACGACGGCGATCCGGCTCGGAGGTGGTCTCGAGCGCGATCCCGCGCCGCCGCGCGACGTCGGCGCCCAGCGCTTGCATCCGCGCCAGCCGCTCCGGATCGAGGTCGTGCAGCACGACGTGCGCGTCGGTGAGCGACTGCGTGTTCGCGAAGTCGCACAACAACCGCGGCGCCCAGTGGTAGCTGCCACCGCCGACGATCACGATGCGCGCGCTCATATCAGTGCCACCTCCACTTCGATTTCGACCGCACCGCCGCGCGGCAACGCGGCGACGCCGATCGCGGAGCGCGTGTGCCGCCCCGGATCACCGAACACCTCGACCAGGAGCCGGCTCGCGCCGTCGACGACAGCGGCTTGCTGGCCGAAGTCCTGCACGCACGCGACGAATCCGAGCACCGTCAGCACGCGCTCTACGCGATCGAGCGTTTGGAGCTCGGCGCGGAGTACCGAGAGCGCGTTCAGCGCGCACCACCGCGCGGCTTCGGCACCCTCGTCCACAGTGACGTCGAGGCCGAGGGTGCCGGGGTTCACGAGCACACCGTCGTGGTTGCGCGGCAACTGTCCCGACGTGCGCGCCCGCCCGCTGTGCACGACCACCGCGTCGAGCGGGTCGTGCGGCGGGTACGGACCGGGCAGCTCGATTCCGAGGTTCGCGAGCTGCTCGTCGACGGTCACGGCGCGGCGCCGAGTGCCCACCCGAGCCCACCCGCGAGGTGGCGCAGGTACGCGGGGCTCTCCCACGCCGCGGGGAAGTGGCCGAGGCTCGTCGAGAACACGCGCCCACGTCCTTCCTCGAAGCACCAGGCGAGCGGATAGCCGAACGACGGCGCACGGGCGCCGGGCGCGTCGAGGTCGAGTTCGCCGTCGCGCACGCGGAGCAACACCTGCGCGTCCGGTCGGAGGTCGCGGAACTGGTACACCTCGTCGTGCCACGTCCACTCCGCACCGAGGTGCGTGCACGCGGGATGTGCCGGGTCGAGTACGTCGGCAACGAACGTCTGGGTCCACGGGTGCCCGTCGAAGCGTGCGCCGACGAGCGTGCCGTAGTCGTCCCACTCGTAGCACGAGTCGGTGGCGGAGTGGATCGCGAGCACCGCCAGGTCGCCGGCACGGACGCGATCGACGATCGCGGCCCGCTGCGGCGCGCTCCACGGCGTCTCGCCGATGGTGAAGAGCGCCAGCGCGCGGGCGTCCGTGACGGCGGCGAGGTCGAGCGTGCGGACGT
>Ga0066388_100001586_pt1 | contig 12978 bp, 11 predicted proteins | sample PanSoiMetaGPlot6_FD_64539 | JGI IMG/M metagenome (GOLD analysis project Ga0066388, IMG submission 64539) | Tropical forest soil microbial communities from Panama analyzed to predict greenhouse gas emissions - Panama Soil - Plot 6 (Hybrid Assembly) | ecosystem: Environmental > Terrestrial >... | reverse complement strand
AGTAGTTGCGGTAAATCGTCGAATGAAGATTTCGCTCGGCTCGGATCACGCCGGTTTTCGTTACAAGGAAAAAGTAAAAGAGCTGCTCGGTTCGCTAAGCCACGAAGTAAAAGACTTCGGCACATTCAATGAAGACCCGGTGGACTATCCGCTTTTCATTCGCCCGGCAGCGGAAGCAGTTGCAAACGGTGAATGCGACCGGGCCATCGTATTCGGCGGATCGGGGAACGGCGAGGCGATGGCGGCCAACAAAGTTCACGGCGTTCGATGCGCCCTTTGCTGGAGCGAAGAGTCGGCGCGCCTCTCACGAGAACATAATGATGCCAACGTTCTTTCCATGGGCGAGCGCCTGATTCCGGAAAACCTCGCCCTAAGAATTGTGCGAATCTGGCTGGAAACAAGTTTTGACGGCGGCCGGCATGAGCAACGCGTGGCAATGTTAAACGCGATGTGAAACTAAGTTTCGAAACCCGAATCTCGAACCCAGAACAAGAAGGCTAGCGCAGCCGATCTACACACACTGCGACAAGAAACACGGCACTCACGAATGCGTTGCTTTGAAAAAAGGCGCGATTGACCCCCGCCAAATCGAGCTTCTCGGTTTTGTGTTCGTACACAAGCGCTGCTGCGATCAGTAGCATCGACCAGTAGTAAACCAGGCCAAGCTGCGCCACCACACCGAAAGCGATGAGCGCCGCAAATGTCACAAGGTGCAATAGCTGTGCCAGGCGAAGGCTTCGGGCGATCCCGAGGTTCACAACAAGCGACCGAATCCCTTCGCGCCGATCAAAATCGTAATCCTGCGTCGCATAAATAAGATCAAAGCCCGCAACCCAGCAGATTACTCCGGCGGCTAATATAACCGGCGACGGATCGATCCGACCAGTTTGCGCAATCCATGCGCCGATTGGCGCGATTGACAGCGCAAGGCCGAGAAAGAAGTGCGTCGCGCTGGTAAAACGTTTTGTGAGCGAATAGAAAAAAATCAGCGCTAGGGCAACCGGCGCAAGAATTAGTGTCAATCGATTGATTGCCGCAGCCGCAAGGAGAAAGCCACCAGAACTGACTGCAAGCAACACGATTACTCCTGACTTGGAGATAAGCAGATGGCGCGACGCAGTGCGGGGGTTGCGCTGGTCGAGCGACCAATCAACCAGTCGGTTGAAAAGCATGGCTGCAGTACGCGCGAAGACCATGCAGACAACAACCAGAACCAAAACCCTCAACGACGGCCAGCCGTTGGCGGCCACAATCAGCGCGCCCAGAGCAAACGGCAGTGCAAAAATCGTGTGCGAAAAGCGAATCAGTTGCAGAAAACGCGATGCTGGTCCGCTGGGTCCAATCTCTCCCTCCGATTGATGCATGCCGAAAAACTTCTACAGAAGGAGAAGAAAAAAACGAAGGTTGTAATTCCGGTTCTCGTCCGCGCCCCCAGCAGTCGCGCCCTACCCTTCAGGGTTCACCGGGAAATGTTTGTTCTTGAGATTTTCGGGGACCTGCCTGGTTTGTTCCATTTCGACCTTTTCAGTCGCAGCATTCAGCTCATCGTAAGCTTCACGACTCTTTGCGGCCCGACACATGTAAGCTGTCGCATGCGCAAGGGGGATTCGCGCTTCGGGCATGCCGACGAATTCGACCGCCTGTTGCGTCGCAATCGCCAATTGTAACGCATCGGCGTCGGCGAGGCCGATATCTTCGCTGGCAAAAATCACGATGCGCCGGGCGATGAACCGGAAATCCTCGCCAGCATGCAGCATTTTCGCCAGCCAATACATCGCGCCCTTTTCGTCCGAAGCGCGCATGCTTTTAATAAACGCACTGATTGTGTCGTAATGGGCGTCACCAGCGCGATCGTAGACGACCGCTTTTTGTTGAATGCTTTCTTCGGCAACCTCAAGCGTGAAATGAATCACGCCGTTATTTCCTTTCGGCGCTGTGGTAAGCACGCCAATCTCCAGCGCGTTTAAACATTTGCGCGCGTCGCCGTCGCTGAGTTTCGCAAGGTGCCGGCGCGCTTCCTTGTCCATCTCCACATGGTAATTCCCCAGTCCGCGTTCTTTGTCGGTTAAGGCACGATCGATTAACAGTCGGAGTTGATCGACGGTGAGCGGTTCAAGTCGAAAGACCTGCGACCGCGACACAAGCGCGCTGTTTACATAAAAGAATGGATTGTAGGTGGTCGCCCCAATCAAGCGAAGAGTCCCTGCCTCAACGTCGGGCAACAGAATGTCTTGTTGCGCCTTGTTGAAATGATGGATTTCATCAACGAAGAGGATCGTCTTTCGTCCGGAGGTGCGCAGGCGATTCGCGGCCCCAGCGATGACCCGGCGCATCTCGGCGACATTGCTTTCCACGCCACTGATCCGGATGAATTTTGCGTGTGTCATCTCGGCTATGATTCGCGCTAGCGTTGTCTTACCACTGCCAGGAGGTCCGGAAAAAATCACTGAAGGCAATCGATCTGCTTCAATTGCACGGCGCAAAAGCTTGCCCGGCGCAAGAATGTGTTCCTGGCCGACAAGTTCATCTAGCGAGCGCGGGCGCATACGCGTGGCAAGCGGCGCACTATCGGTTCGCTCGACTTCAACATCTTCCTCATCCTGGAAAAGGTCGTGCACCTGGGAAAATACGGCGCCCGAGCGAAGCAGGCAATCCTGCCTGCGGGTCCCAGTAACCAGACAGGATTATCTGCTTCACGCCGGTATGGTCCGCATCACGATCTTGAGATGCAGCGATGCGCCAGTTAAGCTCGATACCGCAAACATGAAATGCATTCTCGTTCCAATCGATTTTTCTGATGTGACACCACTGGTGATCGATGTGGCCCGAGAATTGGCAAAGGTTTTCGGTGCGGAGATCCATCTTATTCACGTAAAACAACTCACTGCTGCAGCGACACCGGGCACACTCGGCTACGGTCTGGCAGGCATGCCTGAGCTTGCACCGATGACAGGCTTGCCAGTTCCAGGGTTTGAGGCAATGCCGGAAACAACCCTAGAGGACCAATGTCAGATGTCGCAGCTCGCTAGTTGGCAAGAGAAGATAGCTCGGGACGGTATCAAGGTCAGTTTACATGAGCCGACCGGCACAGTGGCTGAAGAAGTTTTGGATCAGGCCGACGACCTCAATGCCGATTTGATTGTAATGGGCACACACGGGCACGGCGCGATGTATAACTTGCTGGTAGGAAGCGCCACCAAAGGCGTGTTGAAACATACCACTCGTCCTGTGCTGCTCGTGCCGGCTCCAAAATCTTCATAACACCTTCATATCGCCCAACGCTCGACTCGACTCTCAAAGCTCGACGTCCCATTTGTGTAGTTGAAGCATTCTGAGATTAACGTTGGGCGTTCGGCGTTTTCCGCCAATTAAGCTCCTCGGGACGACTGTCGATCGCGCGTTTGCGGCTTGCCTTGCCGAGGCCGCATAAGCGAAAAGCCAATGGATGAAGTTCCTGAACGCGCCGCGTCAGCCATTTGTCGGTTTGTCGCTAATGGCTGCGATAGGAATTATTATCGCTGACTTATTTCCTCTATCTCGCGCCGCTTTGATCATAATGACGATCTCTCTGTTGGCCTGCGTTGTCATGGTGGCGTACCGACCGGTGCTGCCGGCGACTTATGCCATCGTTGGAATTGGCTTTTTTCTCCTCCATAATCTTGAGACGAGCAACACGGAAGGCCAGCAGCTTGCGGATGAACTTGGCAGCCGGCCACGAGTGGTTACAGCCACCGGACACGTTATCACCGAACCAAAGACTGCGCCCAGTGGGTTTGCGACGTTTCTGTTTAAGCTTCAGTCGATCGAATTTGGAGGTCGGAAGCAACCGGCGCGCGCGGTGTGGCAGGTCCATTGGAAAGGGACTCCTGAATTCGGTGACGAATTAAAGCTTTTCGGAACCGCGGAAGTCATCGCGCCGCCGCGAAATCCCGGCGAATTCGACATGCGCGCATATCTGGCCCGTCACGATATCCGTCGAATGCTTTTTGTTCGCTATCCGGAGGACGGCGCGTTGATTCGTCACGGCGGCGGAAATCCCATTCTACGGTTGGCGCAAAAGTCTCGAACCTGGATGCAAAAAGCGATTTGCCGCGGCTTGGAGAATGCGCCCGAAGTGGGAAGTTTTCTCAGCGGAATTGTGCTCGGCATCAGGCATGAAACACCGGAGGACATCGAAGAGCCATTTCAGCAGACTGGCACTGTTCACCTGTTTGCTGTGGCTGGTCTGCACGTAGGAATTGTCGCGGCGCTTTTGTGGATATTGGCAACAGTTGCCCATCTATCGCGCAAGTGTGCCGCAGCGGTCATTATTCCATCACTTTTTTTCTACGCGGCCATCACCGGGTTGCATGTTCCGAGTCTGCGCGCGGCCGTAATGGCCTCCATTCTTGTAGGTGGCCTCTTTTTCGAACGCAAAGTTTTCGTCCTTAACAGTCTCGCTGCAGGGGCGTTTTTTCTCCTCTGCTGGGACACCAACGAACTTTTTTCCGCAGGTTTCCAACTCTCCTTCGCAGTTGTGGGCGCCATCATATTGTTTGCGGATCCTGTTTCTAAATTCTTGCAACGCTGGACCTCTCCGGACCCGTTTCTACCACGAAGCCTGCTGCGCGGGCCGCGGCGCGGAATGCATGCCTCCTTCACATGGCTTTGCGACGGAACCGGCGTATCTGTCGCGGCATGGATTGGGTCGTTAGCGCTGGTCCTTTGGTATTTCCATCTTGTGACGCCGATTTCCTTATTGGCGAACCTGATCGTGGTGCCGATTGCCTTCTTCATTCTCGCGATCGCGCTCCTCTCTCTTCTTTCGACACCACTTCTGACAGGGCTCGCTGTGATTTTCAATAATGCCAACTGGCTTTTGGCAAAGCTTGTTTTGGGGATCGTGCAAATGCTTGCGCACATTCCTGGTGGTCATTTTTATATCGAACATCCGCATTTCGCTGAGAAGCTCGTTGCCAAGGTAACGGTCCTGGATGCCGGCGCTGGCGCAGCTGTTCATTTGCAAACGGGAAGCGCGAATTGGTTGTTGGACTGCGGGAATGAACGGACTTATCAACGTGTCGTACGTGAGTACTTGCACTGGGCTGGGATAAACCGCCTTTTCGGCTTGCTACTTACACATGGCGATTCACTTCATCTTGGCGGCACGCCGCAATTACTGAAAGATTTTCCTAGTATCCGCGTCGTGGATAATGCGGCGCCAGACCACTCAGTTGCTCACAGAAAACTACAACGCCTGTTTCGGGAGCGTGGAATTAGAACCGACAATCTAACTACGGGAGATAGTTTCCGTCTGTCGCGTGATGTCACTGCGTACGTCCTGTTCCCTCCGCCAGACTTTCGCTCGTCAATCGCTGATGATCAGGCGTATGTCGTTCGACTGCTAGTACCGCCCGCGACTTCGATCTTGTTCATGTCGGACAGCGGCATCAAAACCGAAGAGCAATTGCTGGCACAGCGGTTAGATCTCCGCAGTGATATCGTCGTTAAAGGTCAGAACCATTCCGGAGAATCGGGCTCTAAGCCTTTTCTCGACGCCGTGCAGCCGCGTCTGATAATTGCCACCTCGCGCGACTTCCCAGATTACGAGCGAGTCAGCGACGAATGGGCAGAGAATTTGCAAAAACGGGGTATTAAGCTCTTCCGTCAGGACGAGACGGGCGCGGTAATACTGCGCTTCCATCAAGACAATTGGGAAGCGCAAAGCTATTTTACCGGCGAAACTTTTCGCAGTTCCAGCGAATGAATTTGCGCGCCTTTTTGCTCGAAAATGAGTCCAAATTTGCTGTGCGGGAGTTCGACGTCAGCATGACGGATTGTAAAACCGGGATTTGATACCGCGATCTCTTTGATTCTTCCAAAGTAATCAACGTCATCTGTTGCGATGTAGATGCTCCCGTTTTTCTGGAGTGCGCCGTGAATCGCGCCAAGGAAATCGGGTGTTACAATACGGCGTTGATGATGACGACGTTTGGGCCAGGGATCCGGAAACAAAAGATAGAACGTTTCCACTGAGTTGGCCGGCAATAAATAACGCACCGCATAGGAGCTTTCCATCCGCAACAGGCGCACATTGTCCAGCCAGGCGGCTTTACGCGCCGAAGTGCGCACTCGATTGAGCAACCGTTCGATCCCCAGGAAATTCTTGTCCGGCATCCGCCCTGCGACCGCGCAAAGAAACAAACCATCCCCACATCCAAGATCGACGTGCAAAGGCGCCTTGCGTCCGAAAATCCTAAGGATGTCGAGACGATCAGTTAGCGAATCAAGCTCGATTACTCGAAAAGGGACGTGCCTGCGGTGAGCTAAGCTACCCTCATCCGCAGGCACGCTGAGGAGAAAGTGAATCGGGAACGAATCCAGGAATTCCAATCAAGAGGGAGACAATGCCGAAAGAAGCGGGGCTGTTTTGATGCTTTGGTCTGGCCCTCATTGAGTTTCGCGTAGAATTCGTTTATGACGGTCGGCCTGCGGATGGCAAGAAAAAAATAGCTGAGTTATTCACAACGAGCTGATTTGGGAACTGTCTAACCTCAGCACTATGAAGCGAACCTCTATTTACTCGCTCAGCTACGCGTTGATAGCTGCATGCACTATCACGAGCAGCCACGGGCAAAATTCTTCTCCTCCTGAACCAAAAACCGCCGTCTTTGCCGGTGGCTGTTTCTGGTGCATTCAACCGGCCTTCGACAAGGCAAAGGGTGTTATCAAGACAGTGGTTGGTTATAGCGGCGGGACAGAACCGAACCCGACTTATGAACTTGTTTCATCGGAAAAAACCGGTTACCGCGAATCGATCCAAATTACGTACGACCCGGCCAAGATTTCTTACGATCAGTTGCTCGACATTTACTGGCGGCAAATCGATCCGACACAGGCAGACGGTCAGTTCACCGATATTGGTCCGAGTTATCGCGCCGCCATTTTTTACGGCAACGATGGCGAGAAAAAAATCGCGGAGACTTCAAAGGAGAAGCTTGCACACTCGGGAAAATTCAAGAAACCAATCGTGACCGAAATTTTACCCGCAATGAAATTTTATCCGGCTGAGGCGGACCATCAAAAATACTACCAGCAGAACCCGGAACACTTTGAAGCATTCGAGCAAGGATCGGGGCGGGTTTCGTTCAAAAAGAAAAACTGGGAGAAATAAGTTTTACAACGCCCAGGCCTCAGCAATTAGACAACCTGTATTCCTTCGGTCGCCGTCCGTATGGCGTAAAGATCGCTCAGCCGTTTTGTCATTGGGCCGACTTTTCCATCGCCAATTTGGCGATTGTCCAGCTTGGTGATGGCAGCCAACTCGCCCATTGTCCCTGTACAAAACATCTCATTAGCGCCGTAAATATCGACCACTGACAGATCGGTCTCTACGCAACGAATTTTTTCCGCTGCACAAATCTCCATCACCGTCGCTCGGGTAATTCCCTCTGGGCATGCCACCACGCGACTGGTTGCGAGGTCGCCATTGCGCACGATGAAAACGTGCGTCGCGTTTGTTTCGGCGACAAAACCACGCGCATCGAGCATTAAAGCATCGTCTGCACCAGCGTTGTTTGCTTCGATTTTTGCGAGAATAGAATTTAGCAGATTCGTGTGATGAATTCGCGCATCGAGAACCTCGGGCGGCGGGCGCCGGATTTTGCTCGTCACCAACGTCAGACCGGTTTTTGCGTAAACCGGCGCCTTCTGTTCCGCGAGAACAATCAGCGTCGGCCCACTCTGATTCAAACGCGGGTCCATTCCAGACGTAATCTTTATACCGCGGGTAACGGTGAGGCGGATATGCACGCCGTCACTCATCTTGTTTGCCGCGAGCGTACGTTTGATCTCCTCAATTATTTTTTCACCGGGGGGGATTTGCGCGAACGCCAACGCGCGCGCCGAACGCTCCAATCGATCGAGATGCTCGTGGAGTTTGAAAATCCTGCCATTGTACAATCGCAGTCCTTCCCATACCGCATCCCCACCCTGCACGGCGGAATCAAACGGACTGATTCCCGCCTTATCGCGCGGCAGGAGCTGACCGTTGATATTAATGATCAGGTTGCGATTTCGTTCGTCGAATTTCTGAAGCATTGCCTAACCGCAAGATTACGTGAAACAACACTGATTCTTTTGTCGTAGCGGCGTTTGTGTCAAACGCCTTCCAATTCAAACCAGGGAAAGATTTGTGAAATCAGCGTAACCGTTGTTTCAGCGCAATCTGAATTCGTACAAATGGTCATACCCCTCGCGACATCGATCGTGAATGTCCCGGAAACGCCCGGGGACTTTGGCGTCGTTCGGGTGATATGGTCGAAACGATGTCGTTTTTGCTACTTCACCGTACCAATAGCTAGCCCAGACGCCGTCGGTCTCACGCAATCCAGGCGGCCACGAAAGCATGGATTCACTAAAGTCGACGCCGGTTGCGTCACAAAGCAGGCGCAACGTCCGTTCCGGATTTTCCTGTACATCTTTTGCATCCACGACGGGGGGGATCGAATTCGTGCGAGTACGCACGAAATCGAAAATCTCCGCCTGCTGCATAAAACCCAAATCCGATAGCGCTGGATTCTCTCGCTTTTTGATATATGAAGCGATCACCTCGCGCGGATCGCGAATAAGAAAGCAATTCGTAACTGTACCGAGCCAGTCGCGGTCCACCTCCGGCAAAAGGTGATGCGTCATTTGTTTTTGGAAGAAAATCGGTTTGCGTTTCGGAACCGGGCCGATCAGTTGTGCGATAATCTTTTGCCAACCAGTTTCGCCCGCAGCGATCACTTCATCAGCACCAGGATGCTCTTTGCCAGTTGCGCTTAAGTAATAAGCATAAAACGGCTCGTCGATGACAAATGTGTCAGCCCGATTGCCCCACGCGCGCATCATGGCCGTTGAGATATTTCGCGGCCCCGACCACATGGCGATTCGAACAGGCTGAACCATCGTTAAAGAATCTTGCGCAGCTGGACGAATTGCCAGCTGGAATTGATCCTTTTCGACTTGGCCAGGACCGCTCTAACGAGCGACCTAACTCTTTGCGAAAACGCCGAGCAGCGGCCGCCGGGATGGCGTCTTGGAGCGAAAGTCGCTTACGAAACCATCCTCCGTTCGGATCTCGACGTGACCAGCTGCGTGTTTGGCGCCATAGACCAACACAGCGCCCACCGGCGCTTGATAAGGATCGGTCACCGGGAGTTTCTTGAACCCGTAATTCTGCACCAACTCCTGTCCAGCTTGTTTAGCGAGGAGCGTCTGCGGCCGGGATCTCACCACGCCAGCAGTGACAAGAGCTTCTTTCACATACCGCCAGCACTTGGAAAGAGAGTGGGCTCGCGCGCGTTCTTCCGCAATGGTCGCAGCGCGGCGCAGTTTCGGATCGATCTTGGAATCGTTGCCGAACGGCTGTACGAGCTTCTTCGGATAATATTTGTCTACGACCTCAACCGACTGCTTCTTGCCGGAAGCGTCTGTGTAACCGAATTTTGGGTTAGGCGCCGAAAAATTCAGTGCCACCGCCGAACGTGGATAGAACGCCACGCAACAGAGACCCAGAATAAGATAGGGGGTTATTTTTCGCATAAAGCGCGCGTATATTGGTCCAATCGACTCGTCACGCAACTGATTTTTTTAAAAAAAATAAATTTTTTTCTTTGACAATTAGTGAATGCGGACAGGCGCTCGCAAGAGCAGTTTGAAAGCAATTTTTGATCGGTGGTCGCTAACGTGAGGAAACTAATTCAACCATTCGTTGGCGCATTTTTGCGTCAGGAACCCGTCCGATTCCTCCCATCATATTATCCTCCAGGTGCGGCGGTTTGTTGGTCGCGGGGATAGCGCAAGTGACAGCGGAATTAGCCACGATCCACTTGAGGAAAAATTGCGCCCAGGAATGACAATCAAATTCAGCAACCCAATCAGGCAATGGCTTTGAGCGCATTCGACCGAACAAATCGCCGCCGCCAAACGGCCGATTAACAATCACAGCAACGCCGCGTTCCTGCGCCAGTGGCAAAAGGCGTTCTTCGGCTTCGCGTTCCATGAGCGAATAGTTGATCTGCACAAAGTCGAGCTTTTCGCTTCGCATGATTTTTTCCACGTCAGCAAAAGCGCCCGCTTCATAGTGCGTGATCCCCAGATAACGAATACGCCCTTGTGCCTTCCATTCACTCAATGTCGCCATCTGGGTCTCAACGTCCACGAGATTGTGGACCTGCATCAGATCGATTCGCTTCGTACGCAGAAGCGCCATCGAACGCTCCATTGATTTGATTCCGTTCTCCTTGCCGCGCGTCCAAACCTTTGTGGCGAGAAAAACTTTGTCGCGAATGCCAAGCGCGGTCGTCAACTCGCCAATCACGTTTTCGGCCCGACCGTACATCGGGGACGTATCGATTACACGGCCACCGAGCTTTACAAAAAGCGAAAGGACGTCTCCAAGCTGGCTCCGGCTACCAGAGGTAAGATCGACATCGAACGCCTGCCAGGTTCCTAAGCCGATCACGGGGAGTTTTTCTCCGGATGAAGGAATTGCGCGCGTTAGCATGGTTGCAGACTCGGTTCTCACCTGCGCGTTTAATGCCCGAATGGGCAGGAACAATCCAGCAGCCGTTCCGCCAATCAACCGCGCAGCTTCGCGTCTCGTCATATCCTTTTGTCTTTCGGACCGAAGTGGAGGAACCTCTATCTGTTGCCTTATAACAAATTCGAGATGTCTCAACTCCCTTCGACATGAAAAACCTATGAAACGCCGACGCTTTATCAAAACCGCCGCCGGAACTGCCTTTGCAGTAAGCGCAGGATCGACAACTCTCTTCGCAAAGAAACCTGTGAAACCTATGCGCATTCTCATTCTCGGTGGCACTGGATTCACCGGGCCCTATCAGGTTCAATACGCACTCAGCCGCGGCCACAAGGTTACGACGTTTAACCGTGGCAAGACACATCCCGGAGAATTGCCAAATGAAGTCGAACAATTGATCGGCGATCGCAACGGTCAGTTGGAGGAGTTAAAAGGCCGAACCTGGGATGTGGTGATCGATAATCCCACAACGCTGCCGGTTTGGGTGCGAGATGCCGCGCAGATTTTGAAAGGAAACGTCGATCGATACGTTTTTACCTCGACTATTTCCGTCTATCAGGACTCAAAGACCGGGCCGGACGAAAACGCTCCGCTCCAAAGTTACGAGGGGGCCGATGCGTACAAGGAAACGCTCGAATCTATGAAGGCGAATGGTTTCAAGTTGTACGGACCCCTTAAAGTGCTTTCAGAAAAGGAGGCGGAAAAATGGTTTCCGGGAAAAACGCTCATCATTCGGCCGGGATTAATCGTTGGCCCGCGGGACGAGAGCGATCGCTTTACCTATTGGCCGGTTCGGATCGATCGCGGCGGTGAAGTGCTCGCGCCGGGTAAGCCACAGGATTCGGTTCAATACATCGATGGGCGCGATTTGGCGGAATGGACGATCCGCATGGCGGAAGATGGCGAGATCGGAATTTACAATGCGACCGGCCCCGCCGCGCCGATTGGCATTGGTGCGATGCTCGATGGAATCAAAACCGCGCTGAAATCCAACGCCAAGTTTACCTGGGCGGACGAGAAGTTTTTGACCGATCAAAAGGTGCAGGCTTGGTCTGATATGCCGGTGTGGGCTGGCGCGGAAGACGGGATCACTCGCACCAACATCAGTCGTGCCCTTTCCAAAGGGCTGACCTTTCGACCGCTTGATGAAACCGCACGCGACACGCTTGAATGGTTTAAAAGCCGGCCACAAGATCGACAGGCGCACATGAAAGCCGGCGTCACCCCGGAACGCGAAGCTGAAGTTCTGGACGCGTGGAAGAAACAACACGCGTCGCCATCGTGAGCGCGGCGAACGACCTTTCCTAATCGAGTAACCGCTCCGGTATTTGTCAGGTTTCTCGGATGCACTCGGGATGACAGGCTTTTTTAATGACACGCATCCTCACCAAAATTGTTGACGTTAAGCCGGCCGAAATCCGCGCGCTTTTACTCGGATTCCTGTTTCATTTTCTCATTCTGACCGGCTATTACATCATGCGCCCGATCCGTGACAGCATCGCGGGCGGCAACAAGCTCGAAACATTACCATGGATGTTTACTGCCACACTCGTCGCCATGGTGATCGCCAATGCCCTCTTCGCTGCCATCGTTGCACGCATGTCGCGCAGAAGGTTCATCCCGCTTGCTTACGGATTTTTCATTTTTAATCTTGCTCTGTTTTTCGTTTTGATGAGAACCGGCTCGCCGGAGCAGCAAGTGTGGATCGGACGAGCGCTCTTTGTCTGGGTCAGCGTCTTCAATCTGTTTAACACCGCCATCTTCTGGGCCTTCATGACAGACCTGTTCACAGTCGAGCAGGGTAAGCGGCTTTATGGCTTCATCGCGGTCGGTGGCTCACTCGGCGGTATTCTTGGACCTTACATTACTAAGCACTACGTCCAGCAAATTGGTCCCGCCAATCTTCTTGCGATTTCCGCATTCGTATTCTTCATAGCAATCTTACTTGTTCGATTCTTCCCACGCGGTTTCACGGAGGCGGGGATAGCGACTGCCGTTGAAGAGAAACCGATCGGCGGATCGATTTGGTCCGGCCTGACGCACATAGCGCATTCCCCCTATTTGGCCGGACTAGCCACTTCAATGCTCATCTACACGACGACGTCGACTTGGGCCTATTTTCAACAATCTGACCTGACCCGTACGGTTCTTCAGGATAGCAATGCTCGCACGGCGTTTCTTGCGGGGCTGGACATGTGGGTCAACAGCGTCACCGTCGTGATCCAGATTTTCCTGACCGGACGTCTATTAAAATGGTTTGGTGTTGGTTTCACGCTCGTGGCCATGCCCGTTCTGAGCATGGTTGGGTTCGGTGCGATGGGTATCGCGCCAAGTCTTGGCTTGCTCGCCGCCTTTCAAGTGGTGCGCCGAGCCGCCGCTTATGCGTTGCTGCGACCGTCTCGCGAAATACTGTT
>Ga0066388_100001585_pt1 | contig 12985 bp, 13 predicted proteins | sample PanSoiMetaGPlot6_FD_64539 | JGI IMG/M metagenome (GOLD analysis project Ga0066388, IMG submission 64539) | Tropical forest soil microbial communities from Panama analyzed to predict greenhouse gas emissions - Panama Soil - Plot 6 (Hybrid Assembly) | ecosystem: Environmental > Terrestrial >... | reverse complement strand
TGTAGGAAACGATTGGCTGCTGCGGCACGCCGCCGGTGGCAATCGGCGCAAACGTCGTCACGGGAACCGGGATGCGTTCACCAAAGCGCGCCCGGGCGGGAATGCCTTCCGACGTCCGCAACTGCGGGTTAGCGAGCGCCCGCGTATTCGCATCCGACTTCAGCAACCGGTAGTACAGCGACGGCAGATTCGCCAGGAGAATGTCGGCCTGGGTAAGGTTCGTCAGCGTCTGCAGCGTCACGCGCGGTGCGATGGTGCCCGCCGCATCGAGAGGGGGAGAGATCGACACCGATCCGTCGATGCCGGCCGAACCCGGCGACGCGAGCTGCAGGCCGTACTCCAGCAGCTTGGTGCGATCGACCTCGAGCAACTCGACGTCGATGATCACCTCGGGCCGCGCTTTGTCGATCGCCGACAGCACCCGGGCCGCCGCCGCGATCCGCTCGGGCGTGTCCTTGATCGTCAGCGCGTTGGTGGCGGTCGTCGGCGAGATGCGGCGCGCGTCGAGCACCATGCGCAGGAGATCCATCGTCTCCTTGAGATCGGCGTTGCTCAAATAGAACGTGCGGACGACTTCTTCTTCGTACTCGCGCCGCTTGGCCGGCGTGTCAGGAATGACGGCGACGGTCTTCGGCGCGGTGACGCGGAAGAACGTCCGCGTCGCGCCGGCGACGGTGCTCAGTGCGTCGTCGAGCGTCGCGTTCCGCAGATCGACCGTCACCGGCGTGTCGCGAAACGCGGAGTCGAAGATCAGGCTCAGGTTCGCCAGCCGCGCGATCGCGGTGAACACGTCGCGGCTGCTCGCGTCGCGAAAGGTCAGCGTCGCGGGCATCTTGACGCCCTGGGGGACGTCGAGGCCGGGCGGCGGCATATCACGCGCTCGCTCGATGATCGTCTGCAGCTCGGTCTTGCCTTCGCGAGCCACCGCGACCTTCGCGCGCAGCTTGTTGCGCGTGGAGTGGAGCTCTTCGTCGATCTCGCCGTTGGTCGGGTTCAGCTCGGCGGCGACTTCGTACTCGATCAGCGCCTGATCGAGCTTGCCGAGCGCCGCGAACCGTCGCGCCCGGCTGAAGTGATCCTGCGACGCGCGCAGCTTCGCGCGTTCGAGCGACAGCCGCGCGTCGGTATTGTCCGGATTCTGTCGCAGCGCCTTGGAGTACTCGACGACGGCGCGATCGTAGTCCTGGCGCTGTTCCGCCTCGCGAGCATGCCGGAACGCGCCGGACGAGGCGCAGCCGGCCGCGGCGGCGGACAGGACGAGGCACGCGGCGAAGCCGCGGCATGCGTTACTGACGGGCAGGAGCGCTGACAACATCAACTCCCCGCGGTATCTTGAACGCGAACTCCTTATCGGCTAACCCGACATTTTCCTTCAGATTTGTGAAGGAAAAACTCGATTTTCCACCCTGCGCATCAATCGTCTGCAACCCGACGATGTCCAGCCTGGTCGGGTCGAGGACCAGCGTCAGCCAATCGTAGTCGCGTTGGCGGGCCTTTGGCACGAGCTTCAGAGCCCGGGCGCCAGGCGCCATGCCGGGGGGCGGGTCCACGAGGCTCGCCGTGAAATCGCGCGTGAGGGAGCCCTTGCCGGCCAGGAACAGCGTCGGCGTGCTGGCTTCGTCGTCGCGCGGCACCGAGGAGACAATCACCTGCTTGTCCAGCGGGATGTACGAGTACATCTTCAGGCCGTCGGACACGAACTGTTTCTGCTCGGGCGTCGTGTAGTCCCACCGCATCTTGCCTGGCTTCTTGACCAGCAGATGACCCCGCTCGGTGATCTGCTTACGCAGCACGCCGCCTTCGTACACGTGGGTGAAGTCGGTCGTAAAGTCCTTGATGCCGTCGATTCTCTTCTGCAGGGCCGCCGCCACCTCCGATGCGGTCATATCGGCGGCGCGGCCGGCGAGGGCGAGGAGCGACAGCGCCGTCAAGGCCGCGAGAAAGCGCATGAGGCAAACATACCAGATTCAGAGGAGCTCGAAGGGATCGGCCGAGCGCCGTCCTGGAGTCGGGCGTCGCCTGGCTCGTTCATGCGACGTCGCTTTCAGAATCGCCTCAGCTGGACCGGGCGCACATCACTCGCCGATCCGGACGAGGTAGCGCGGCTGCGGCGTAAAGATATTGGAGGCGTATGCCGTCCGAATGGGGCGGCCATCGGCGTCGAACGCGACGAAGCTGACGCCACGTTCCACGATGAGCGTGTGCCGCCGCGCGGCAACCACGTGTCCGAACCCCATCCGGCGAATCGTGTCGGACGTGAGCCACGACTCCATGCGGATCTCGACGTCGGTCTGATCGATGGTCAGGCGCTGGCTAAACGGTCGCATGCTTTGGACGGTGAGCAGCGGCGGCCGGCCGGTGACGCCTGCGACCGCGGCGTAGTCGTCCTCCGGCAACGCGACCGGACCTCGCGTCACCGTCTCGAGCAGCCGCGTCAACTCGGCGCGGTCGAGCGCGAGGTCGCGCGACGGCCGCAGGACGGCGACGACATAGCGTGTCCCGGGCGGCAGGTTCGAACCGGCCTCCGCAAGTCGTGGGACGATCACACGCGGATCGGTCGTGATGTCGAGCAGCGGCCCGTACGCGCTGAGCGCCGTCGCCCGCGCGCGCGGCGTCAGCGTCACCTGGCGTCCGATCGCGGCGTTGTCCGCGATCAGGGCCGGCGCGTAAAGAAGCACATCGGGCATTCGTGCCCACGCGACCTCGGGCCGCGTGGCGCTCGCGAAGTACGACAGCCCGTTCTGCACCTGCCAGTTGAGATCGGCGAGGAGGATCGAGTGTCGATCGTCGAGGCCGGCGGTGAGCGCCGCGACGACCTGCGCCGGACGTGTATCGCTGCTGCGATCGAGGGCAGGAAAGTCGCGATAGCCGCGCACGCCGGCATCGGCGATGACGAGGGCGGCGGCGATCGCGATACCGCGGCGGTTCACCCGCGCCGCCGCTGCCATCGCGGGCGCTGTGAGCAAGGCGATGAACAGATGCGACGGCAGGTAGAACACGTGCGCGTCGCCGACGTTGTAGCTGTAGGCAAACGCGAGGTTCGTCGTGAACAGGACCAGGATCAGCACGGCCCGCCGCCAGTTCTGACTCGCGAGCGCGGCGAGGCCCGCGGCCGCGAGAAGCGGGCCGACGACGCCGAACTGCTGCCGCAGATCGAACCAGTACATCGCGGCATGGTCCGCGAGCAGCGATCGCGGGACGTTCATCACCATCGTGTCACGCCAATCGGTCTTCGTCACGTCGAACCAGAACCGGCGCAGCGCCTCGACGATGGTGTCCGGCGGATTCGGCAGGAGCCAGTAGCTGTGGAGATTCCACGCGTACTGGAGGGCGCCCGCTGCGGCGCACACCACCGCGCCTCCGACGATGCGCGGCGCGAACATCGACCGCCAGCCGCCGGGCGCGGTCAGCAGCAGGAAGAGCGTGAATCCCGGCGCCAGCAGGATCATCGACAGATGATTCCCGAAGCCCAGCGCGTAGACGGCGAAGAACGCGACGAGCCGACCGGTGCCTGGCGCGTTCGACCACCGCAGCAGCAGGACCAGTGTCGCCGCCGCGAACATGATGTGCAGCGCGTACACCTCGGCGATGATCGACTGGCTCCAGAACGTGTACGAGACCGTGAACAGGAGCGCGGCCGCCACCGCCGCGGCCACCGACCCCGACAACGCGGTCGCAGCCAGGACGATCAGGCCGCACCCAATCGCGCCTTCGAGCGCCGAGGCAAGATTGAGCGCGCGCGCCGGTTCGGCGTGCGTGATCCACAGAATCAGTTTCCCGATCGCGAAGTACAGCGGGTAGCCGTCGCGTGCGGTGACCAGCGGCGCGCCGACCACGGTTTGAAACGAACCGGTGTCGCCGAAGTCGAGTCCCGGCAGGAGCGTCGCGTAGTACAGCGCGAACGTGGCGCACGCGACGACGAGCGCAGCGGCCCAGGCACCGCGCGCCATCGCGTCGCGACGATCAGCGGCCGGCGCGCTTGGCGGCAATGGCGTCGCGTACCGCGGCAAGCGGACGCGTGTTGAGCACGTGCCGCGGCTCCACCCATCCGCGGCGCGCCATCGTGACCCCGAACGCCATCTGTCGCCCCAGCATGTCCGCGCGATGGCAGTCGCTGTCCACGGCCAGCGTCGCCCCTGCGGCGGTTGCGCGCCGCGCGAGCGGACCGTCGAGATCGAGATGCGCCGGCGCACCGTCCACTTCGACGACGGTATTCGTGTCGACCGCCACCTCGAATAGTCTGTCGTAGTCGAGGTCGTAGCCGCGGCGGTTGGGCAGCATGCGGTTGGTGGGATGGGTAATCATCGTGACCAGCGGATGCTTCATCGCGGCCACGTAGCGTTTCAACAGCTGCTCGGGGCGGTGACCCGCGCGCTCGTGCAGCGACGCGAGCACGATGTCGAACTGCTCGAGAATGCGATCCGGGAAATCGAGGCGGCCGTCGGGCAGGATGTCCACCTCGCAGCCGTGAAGGATGCCGATCGCCGGGTACCGCTCGCGCAGCGCCTCGACTTCGTCGGCCTGCCGCGGCACGCCGTCCGCCGTCAGGTTTCGTACGGCGGCCGAATGCTCGGAGTGATCGGTGATCGCCATGTAGTCGTAGCCGAGCGCGACGCATGCCTCGACCATGACTTCCATCGCGTCGCGCCCGTCGCTCCAGGTCGAGTGCATGTGGAGATCGCCGCGGATGTCGGATCCGGCGATCAGCCGCGGCAGCGCCCCGTGCGCCGCCGCCGAGACTTCCTCTTCCCCGTTCCTGATCTCGGGCGGAATCCACGGGAGGCCGAGCGCGCGGTAGATCCGACCTTCGTCTGGCGCCGGTTGTGTCGTGCCGTCGCGTCCGGTGAGGCCGGTCGCGGTGAGCGTCCAGCCACGATCCCGCGCGTGGGCGCGCAGCGCGTCGACATGCCCGGCCGATCCCGTCAGGTACAGCTGCGCGGCTCCGGCAACGTCCGGCTCGGGAACGCGAATGCCGATCTGCGCGCGTTCAACCAGCAGGTACGCGCGTCGCTCGCTGCGATGGAGCGCGTGCGACGTGTGCGGCAGCCGCATCACCGCGTCGATCACCGGTCCGGCATCCGCGGCCGCGGCGAGAATCTCGATATCACCCACGAGATCCTGACCGCGGCGGAGCGAACCCGTCGGCTCCGCCCACACGACGCCCGGCACGCTGCGCACGGCGTCGAGCACCAGCGCCGCGAGCGTCGCTGCGCGGCCGAGCGGCACGCGCGGCACGTGGGCACGCAGTGTCGGCAGCACCTCGCCGATACGCCGCTCGAGGCCCTCATCGAGGCCGGGCAGGCGGCGAATCTGCTGCTCGTGAACCGCGGCCGCGAGGTCGGCGGCCGACGTCACGCCGAGCGCGCGATGGATCGCGGCCAGTTGTTCGAGCGTGACCGCATCCGACTCGTAGAGCCAGCGGAGATCGGCAGGCAGATCGGCGACCGCCGACTCGACGAGCACCCAGCCGCCGGCTTCGAACATCTGACGGAGTCGAGTGAGCGCCGCCGGATCGGCATCGGCCGGCGGGTCGGAGAAGAGCGGCTCGAGATCGTTGTCGGTGTCGATGTGCCGGGCTCGCGCGAGATCAGCGGCGCGGACGAGCAGCGCTTCCTCGGCCGCATCGCCTCGAATGGCCGCCAGCGAGGCAAGCTGGCCAATCGTACGAGAGAGCGGCGACCCGATGGCGGAGCGAAAGTCGCCGGGAATCGACGGGTTAGCCTTTCAATGCGCCCGGTTCGGGCGGCGCCTGTTTGGGTGCGTCCTTCGTTTCGGTCGGAAGGTTCGCCGCGAGCCAGTCGACGATCCCGCCCTTGAGAGCGGCGGCTCGATACCCCTGGCGGATCAGCTCGGCGGCGACGTTGGTGCTCGCGATCTCGTTCGGATCGGAGTCGTACACGACGATCTCGCGATCCTTCGGGAGCGGCGGCACCGGCGCGTCGGCCAGGACGCGGACTGCGCCAGGCAGCTTCACCGTGCTGTGTTCGTAGGGATACTTGAGCCGTGCATCGACGACGACGACCGGAACCCCGGCGTCGAGCCGCTGCTTGAGTTCTTCTTTGGAAATCCGAGGGACCGGCACGGCGCAATATTCTGATTGCGCGGTCCGCGCAGTGTCAACTTGCCGGCGCGATGCGCGCGCTAGGTGGCCGCCGGGCGAGTAAACGGTACGACGCGAGCCGGCGTCCGCGGGGCCACGACTGGCGGTGGCTGGCTGATCGACGCCTCCTTCGTGCCGACCGACCATCCCGACGAGCGCTTCCCGCAGTGCATGCAGCGCAGAAAGATCTGGCCCGGCTCACACCACATCGCGTAGTCGTGGCGGCCGGACAAATAGCAATTGAACAGATTCCACATAACCAGGCCCTCGGCGCAACGTTCGGGTGCTCCCCCCAATTGGCAAACTGAATGCCGTAATTGTGAGGCGTACGGAGTACATCGGCGTCTCGCCCGAAATCATTCGAGTTTCTGACGAAAAAAGTGTTAGACCCTGGCATTCTTGTCAGAACGGCTGTGTTCAACCACAGCACATAAGCGAAGTGTCTCGAACAGTTCTGTAAGGGGATTCACGCGACTTCGATGGCCAAGCAGCTTGATTTGAACGGTCGCCGCTTCTGGATCATGTCGGAGCCCGAGGGTGTGGGTTGGAAGGCGGTCGTGCTCGAGATGACGGCCGGCGACGCGAAAGAGGACCTCGGAATCGAGGCGACCGCCGCCACCCGCACCGCTGCCGACGACGCCGCCGAGCGCAAGCTGCGCCGCCTGCTCCAGCCGGACTAGTCGCGGTCGACGCGCCGACGTTCACCGCGCGGCGCGCAGAACCGCGAACGCCCCGCGCCGCCACAGGACTTCCACCCGGAAGCGGCTGTCCCGCATCAATTCGATCTCGGTCTCGAGCGGAACGTAGAAATCCTCGTGCGACCACGCGCGGAGCAGGCTGCGCGCCGCGGCCGGCGCGTACGCACGCCGCAGGTGCGCCAGCCAGTCGCCGAACTGCGCGCGCCGGAGCGGCGCGTCAACGGCGGGCTGGCAATCGACGACGATCACCACGCCTGAGCGGCGAAGGGTCGCATGAAGGCGGCGATACAGCGCCCGCTTCACCGGCCGCGTGCGGATGTGGTGCAACGAGAAGGACGCGACGGCGACGTCGCAGCGCGGCAGCGGCGTCGTAATGAACGAGCCGGTCAGGAAGGTGGCGCGTGAGCCAAGGCGCCGGGCCGCAGCGCGGAGAATCTCCGCGTCCTCGTCGATGCCGATGGCGCGCGCGCGTCGCGCCTGCTTCAGGCAGGCGGCTGCGAGCGCCCCGGTTCCGATGCCGAGATCGAGGATCGTGGTGACGTCGCGAGGCACGGCGCCGGCCGCGACGCCGATCATCTCTTCGTAGTCTGGAATGAACGTCCGGATGCGCGCGTCGTACTCGGAGATCTTGATGCCCAGGTGGGCAGATACGCTCATGACGAAGCCTCGGGCTCGTACCCGCGGCAGGTCACGACCGGCAGCACCGGGTACTTGGGAAACGTCGGGTCGTCATCCGACCGGCGACAGCGATAGAACGTCGACGCGCGCGACGAGGTGACGATATCCACGTGCCGGCACGACGCACACAGTCCTGCACGGAGCGACGAGACGTCTGGCGGGGGCCTGGTCACGGCGAGTGATCAGATGTTACAGCGACCAGATCGCGAGCGCGCCGCGGGTCTACCATCAGTCATGGCTCAACGCGACAGCCGCCCCCGTTCGGCAATCGGGTTCACCGTCAAATCGGGATGGGCAGCGGTCGTCCTGCTCGAAGGGCCGCTGCCGTCCCCGCGCGTCGTTGACAGCCGCCGGATTGAATTGAGTGATCCCGCGGTTCCAGAATCGCGTCAGCCGTACCACGCCGATTTCGGCACGCCGCGCGCCGCCGGCCCGGAGCTGTCGCGTCTCCTTCGGACGGTGCACCGGATGGGTACGCGTTCAGTGACCGCGGTGATTCGGCATTACGCCGCCGTGGGACACGAGGTCGTCGGCGCGGGAGTTGTCGTCGGCAGCTTGATCGATCCGGAGCGAATCGGGAATGCCCACATCCGCATCCACGCGCGCGAGGGGCAGCTGTTTCGCCAGGTCGTTGAGGACGCCGCGGCCGCCGGCGGCGTGCGATGCTCGGTGTGGCGCCAACGCGATCTCTACGGCGTCGCGGCCGACATGCTCAAGCGATCGGAGCCGTCTCTCGTTGCGGCGGCGACGTCGCTGGGGAAGGCCGTCGCCGGAGGATGGCGTACCGAGCAGAAGGCCGCAGCCGTCGCCGCCTGGTTGATGCTGGCTGATTCCTTTCGTAGTGCACGACCGCGCCGGCGCGTACGAGAGAAGCCGGATGTGGCCTGACGGCGAACACGCACCTACAAAAACGAGGCAGCGGACGCCGCCTCGTTTGACGAGCAATCTGAAATGGGCCGACGCACCGGGCACCGTCCTGCTACGGAGTCGCGCGACCGGTCTTCCGAAGGACTCGGTCGCGTCTGTGGCTGTTCGAATCGTTTGCGCGCGACGATCCGCGCGACGACGGCGACGTACGCTGAATCGGTTCTTCGGATCGGTCATCCTCCACGAGATCACGCCGCACGGGATCGAACAATTCAAGCGCGCAAGGATCTCGTGGGGGGATGTGACCATCCACACGCTGCGCCATACCGTACTGTCACGCATGATCGAACGCGGTCTCGACGACCACACTGCGATGGCAGTATCCGGGCACTCGTCGACACGGATGCTCGATCGTTATTCGCATCCAACCGTCGAGCGGACGCGCGCAGCGCGGAGACGTTCGATTCCTCGCCACAAACTGGCCACAAAAACCCACGAACGATGCTGTACAACGAAAAGAGGCAGCCGAAGCTGCCTCTCTTTTCTGAAGAATGTTGGTGGACGGCAGGAGGCTCGAACTCCCGACCTCCGCGTTGCGAACGCGGCGCTCTCCCAACTGAGCTAGCCGCCCACTGAAAAACCCAAGTATACCCCGCGTGTTTGCACCGCCGCAACGCGACGCCGCGAAGCTTCCTGCTACACTCCTTCGAATGTCGGCGATTCGCAAGCTTGGCGTGTTGACCGGTGGCGGCGACGCGCCCGGGTTGAACGCGGTCCTTCGCGCCGTCGTCAAGGCGGGATCGAACAGCGGCATCGAAGTCGTGGGCCTCGAGGACAGCTTCGACGGCCTGATCGAGCCAAACCGATCGCGCCCGCTGACGCCGCGAGACGTGACCGGTATCCTTCGCCTCGGCGGTACGGTGCTCGGCACCACCAACCGCGGCAATCCGTTTGCGTATCCGGTCGCGACCTCTGAAGGCGTGCACGACTACTCGGACCGCGTCGTCGAGATGTTTCACAAAATGGCACTCGACGCGCTCGTCGTCATCGGCGGCGACGGCACGCTCGCGATCGCTCATCAGTTCGGCGCACGCGGCGTGCCGATCGTCGGCGTTCCGAAAACGATCGACAACGACATCGTCGGCACGACCAACTGTTTCGGTTTCGACACGGCAGTCGCGTTCGCGACCGATGCGATCGATCGCCTGCACACCACCGCCGAAGCGCATCACCGCATCATGATCGTCGAGGTGATGGGGCGATACGCCGGCTGGATCGCGTTGTATGCCGGCGTCGCCGGCGGCGCCGACGCGATTCTCATCCCGGAGATTCCATTCGACATCGGCCTCGTGGCCGAGCGCCTGCGCGCGCGCGATCGTTGGGGCGCGAAGTTCAGCATCGTCGTGGTTGCGGAGGGCGCGTACCCGAAAGGCGGGACGCTGACGCTGATCGAGGCAGCCCGGGACGGCTTCGCCGAACGGCTCGGCGGCATCGGCGCGCAAGTGTGTCAGGCGCTCGCGGGCGAGACGAAGAAGGAGACGCGATCGGTCGTGCTCGGCCACCTGCAGCGCGGCGGTGCACCCACCAGTTTCGACCGCGTGCTCGCGACCCGATTTGGCGGCAAGGCGGTCGAACTCGTCCAGCGCCGCGAGTTCGGCATGATGGTCGCCTACGATCCGCCGGACATCATTGCGCGACGCCTCGACGAAGTCGTGGGCAAGACCAAGACCGTCCCGCTCGATTCCGATTTGCTCCTCACCGCGCGAGCGCTCGGCATCTCGTTCGGCGATTGAAGGCGTGTGGGTGCAAAGGCCCAGCTGCCTTTCCCGCCTGACGATCTAGGTCGTCCGTCGCACGACGAGCGCGCGATAGAGCCAGAGGAGCAGGACGGCGCCGATGATCGACATGAAGAAACCGGCGCCGGTGTTCTCGGGGCCATAGAGCCCGATCGCGCGGCCGATGAGCCCGCCTGCGAGCGAGCCGGCAATGCCGAGGGCCATCGTCACGATGATCCCGCCCGGATCCTTTCCGGGCATGAGCAGCTTGGCAATCGCGCCGACGATCACACCGAAGATCATCCAGATAATCACGCCAACCATGGCCGTCCTCCCTTAAACCGCGTCCGATTGCAAAAGATGTGACACGGGAAACGCTCGAGTTGCGAGCGTACAGCGGCTTCAGGCACTCGGTGTCCCGACGCCGGCGCCTCAACCGCCAGCGCCTGCGCCGAGCGACAAGCCGGGCGCTGCGCCGGCGACGCCGCCAGCCGGTGGCGGCGGCGGGATTATGGTGTACATCATCGTGGCGGTGAGCGGCGGAAACTATTCGGGCGATTATCTCGCGTTCGCGCTGCCCGGATCAGGACCGCGATGTACGGCGGGGCAGCGCTGAACGCTCGGCCGAAGCAATCGCGCTACACCGGCGGGAGCACGTCGAGGTATTTGAGCGCGCCGCCGGTGTTGAACAGGACGACGCGGTCGGTCGGTTTGATCCGGCCGTCGGCGGCCAGGCGCTGAATGGCGATGAGAGCGGCGCCGCCTTCGGGCGCGGCGCTGACGCCGGCATGTTCGCCGATCGCGAGCATGCCTGAGACCATCTCGTCATCGGCCACCGCCAGGGCCGTCCCTCCGCTCTCACGCACCGCGCGAAGAATCAGGAAGTCGCCGATTGCGCGCGGCACGCGAAGGCCGTCGGCGAGCGTCGAGGGGTTCTCCCACGGCTGCGCCTTCTCGGTTCCCTGCTCGAACGCGCGAACGATCGGGGCGCAGTGCTCGGCCTGAACCGACACCATCCGCGGCCGCCGCCCGGGTTTCACCCAGCCGAGTTGTTCGATCTCCTCGAACGCCTTCCACATGCCGACCATGCCGGTGCCGCCGCCGGTCGGGTAGACGATCCAGTCGGGCCACTCCCAACCCATCTGCTCGGCAAGCTCGTACGCCATCGTTTTCTTGCCCTCGATGCGGTACGGCTCCTTCAGCGTCGACACGTCGTACCAGCCGAGCGGTCCGCCTTTTTCGGCGGCCATGCGTCCGGCGTCGGTGATGAGGCCGTCGACCAGCGTCACGCTCGCCCCGTACAACCGACATTCGTCGATGAACGGGCGCTTCGCGTCTCGCGGGATGAACACATCGCAGGCGAGGCCGGCTGCGGCCGCATACGCCGCGGCGGCGTTGCCGGCGTTGCCGGCGGTCGGCAAGGCGATGGTCGTCGCGCCGAGATATTTCGCGCGCGTGATCGCCGTCGACTGTCCACGTGCCTTGAACGAGTTGGTCGGATTCAGCGACTCGTCTTTGATGTACAGCTGATCGAGGCCGATGGTTGCGCCGAGTGCACGAGTGTGGAACAGCGGCGTGAAGCCCTCGCCCAGCGTGACCGGCGACTCGCCGTCGAATATCGGCAACAGCTCGCGATAGCGCCACATGTTGGGCGGGCGGCCCGGCAGCGAATCGCGCGACCACGCCCGCGCCCCCACGAGGTCGTAGCGGGCGAGCAGGGGCGCGCCGCAGACGCAGAGATGATGGCGCTGCCGCGGATCGAGCGTCGGCGCCCCGCAAGGGACCGAACACTGAAGGTGTGAAAAGAACTGCATAGGGCCTTCAGAAGTCAGAAGTCAGAAGTAAGAGTGAAAAAAGGAAGGTGGAACGAGGAATCGAAGAGAGTCTGAATCAACTTCGCACTTCTGACTTCTCACTTCTAACTTCGAACGTCTGACCGCGTCAGCGGCTCAGGAGTTCGCCGTCCTTCTTCTTCTGCAGGTCGTCGATCACCTTGATGTGGCCGTCGGTGAGCTTCTGGATCTCGTCGAGGCCTTTCTTCTCGTCGTCCTCGGGAATCTGGTGATCTTTGAGCAGCTTCTTCAGGCGCTCGTTGGCGTCGCGGCGGATCTGACGCACTGCGTTGCGGCCTTCTTCGCTCAGTTTGTGGACGTGCTTCGACAGCTCCTTGCGCCGCTCTTCGGTGAGCGACGGCAGCGGGATGCGCACGATCTTGCCGTCGTTCGCCGGGTTCAGGCCGAGACCAGCGGAGCGAATCGCCTTCTCGATGGCGCCGAGCGTCGACGGATCGAACGGCTGGGCCACGATGAGCTGCGGCTCGGGGATCGACAAGCCGGCCACCTGATTCAACGGCATCTTCGATCCATACGCGTCAACATGGACGCCGTCGAGAATCGTGACCGACGCCCGACCGGTGCGTACGCCGCCGAACTCGTGCTGCAGGTGATCGATCGCCGCCTTCATGCGCTTGGTCACTTCGGCGTACAACCCTTTCAGGTCACTCACGTCCATTGGTGGCTCCGTCTGGAAGGCAGCAGGGAGGCATGCTGTCGGGCCAATGTCGGCTATGCGGTAACGAGCGATCCAATCGGCTCGCCGGTGATCGCGCGCTTGATGTTGCCAGGCGTGCGCAGGTTGAAGACGACGATCGGGAGGCGGTTGTCCATGCAGAGCGAGATGGCGGTCGCGTCCATCACCTTCAGTCCCTGCTCGAGCACCTGCAGGTAGGAAATGCGATCGAACCGCGTCGCGTTGGTCTTGACCATCGGGTCGGCGTCGTAGATGCCGTCGACCTTGGTCGCCTTGAGGATCACGTCCGCCTTGATCTCCATCGCGCGCAGCGCCGCGGCGGTATCGGTGCTGAAGTA